>Ga0075163_10010341_pt1 | contig 12205 bp, 6 predicted proteins | sample JI1023141ADNA_FD_71478 | JGI IMG/M metagenome (GOLD analysis project Ga0075163, IMG submission 71478) | Wastewater effluent complex algal communities from Wisconsin, to seasonally profile nutrient transformation and Carbon sequestration -... | ecosystem: Engineered > WWTP > Effluent > Algae...
GGCGGTGTTGAGTCGATGTCGATGATCCCGATGACTGGCGCGAAGGTATCGCTCAATCCTCGTCTCGTGGAAGAACAGTCGGCGTTGTTTACTCCGATGGGGGTAACCGCCGAAAACGTCGCCCGTCGGTTCCAGATTGGTCGCGCTGAGCAGGACGAGTTCGCCTATCAGAGCCACCAGAAAGCAATCCGCGCCCAGCAGGCTGGTTTTTTCGAGGGTGAGATCCTGGCGATCGAGACGAACGTATTCGATGAGACGGGCAAACCTCGCAGCATCAAGGTCGAGCGCGATGAGCTTCCTCGTGCCGATACGGATGTCGCGAAGCTTTCGGGCCTGCGTCCGGCGTTCGATCCAACCGGTTCTGTGACCCCTGGAAATAGCTCACCACTGACCGATGGTGCCGCTGCCGTGGTGATGGCCGCCAAGGACAAGATCGGCGATCGCTCATTCCTGGGCTACTTTCGGGGTTTTGCCGTTGCTGGTGTTCCTCCGGAAATCATGGGCATCGGTCCGGTTCCGGCCGTCCGCAAGCTGCTTGCCAAAGTAGGACTCAAAGTCTCCGACATCGATGTCTGGGAACTCAACGAAGCCTTTGCCAGCCAGGCCATCTACTGTGCTCGCGAGCTTGGCGTGCCTTCGGAGCGTCTCAATGTCAACGGTGGTGCCATCGCCATCGGTCATCCACTTGGCGCAACCGGTGCTCGCATGACGTTGACCGTTCTTCGTGAGCTTGGCCGACGCGGCGGACGTTACGGCATCATCTCGATGTGTATCGGTGGTGGAATGGGCGCTGCCGCTCTCGTCGAGCGAGCGTAATCGAGCTAGTCGTTCACCAGGACGTGGCGCTTCCGCACCAGCGAGTCGCCCGCTCGGCCTGCCCACTCAAACTGGGCACCTTGGTTGCTGCGGAAGGTCCGCTCGATCCGCCACGCAGCACCCGGGCACAGCCGTCGTTTGAGCAGCATCGTGCAGCTTGCTGCCCCGGCATAGTGATTGAACGCGGGCGTACCGTCTGGATCGACATACTCAGTTCGCAGCATGTCATCGGCACTACACGAGAATTGAACCTCCAAGCCGGTCCGTGGACCTTCGGCCGATAGCACGTAGGTGCCAGTGCGGTATTCCGCCCGAGTGAGAGGAAGATCCGTCCATTCTTTGAACGCGACCTCTTTGCCATCGAGCCCATCGGGATACATCGACATCATCGTGAGCGGCAGCACCACGGGACCGCGTCTCAGCCGCACCGTCAGTGACTCAAATACCGCTTGGGGTTTCTGAGTCGGCCTCTCGTCTTCGCGATCGAAGGCATTACATCGTGCCCACGCCCAGCCATACGCATGCTTTTTACCCCACAGGTGACTTTGGCCCCCCGGTGTCTGGTGGAGTTCATAGCGTTCACCGTCGATCTCGATCGTTCCCGACACCGCGATGCTGTGATTGGGAGACAGCACGATCGTCTCGGCAATTCCCATTGGATTCGAGTACAGCGCTCGTGGCAGAAGCAGGTGTGGGCGGTTCTGACCATCCCAGTGGAGATCCCAGCGGATGTTGTGACCATCGCCGCTTAGCGAGCCGCTCGCGTGACTGTGCCCGAGTTCGGAGCCAGAGATGCGGACGACGAACGGACGCTGTTGACTGTGTAGGTTGGCGATGTCAAACCGACGATGGATGCCGAACGTCTTGGCAGGCGTTTGGCCATCGGAACGACAGAACCACAGCTCCGCGTAGGGGGGGCCGTGTCCAGCCTCGGGCGACTCGAGCGTGTAACGAATCCAAAAGCCGGTCTTGCTCTCACGATGGGCTAGCGTCAGAAACCAGACCTCGTAGTGACCAGTCTGGCCGCGCCAAGCCATGCGATTACAGTCTTGCGCGACGAGGGTTTGCAGCGGGGTGGGCCGAGGGGATGACATGATGAGTGAAACTACACCATTTTAGGGCCAAGGTCGGTGCCGACGGCGCTCTTTTGTTTCGCAGCTCAGCGCCGCTGCCGATGTGACGAGACGAGGGAGCAGCGAATCAGTTATTGTGGTTTGGCGATGTTGTCGACCCAAAGCGGAGTCTCCCAGGAGGACCGTCGGCACGTAAGTTCGATTAGACGAGCGTCGCTGCGAGCGCTCGCTCGGGTGTCATGGGTGGTGACTTTGGTTGTCATCCTGTGCGCGGCGCTGTTGTCGCTGCGGCTTGCCTCTCGATTGCGGTCGAGCGAAGAGGCGCTGCAGTGTGAGCGGGGAGCAAGGGCGGCGCTGCTGGTACGGCAACCGGGCGTTGAAGGCGATGGTCTGGCGTTGGCGATTCGTGCGGCAGCACCCAGCTTGCTACACGGTCGTCCGCTGCCCACCGAGGCCAAAGAAGGCTTAATGGTGGCGCTGCGGGTCGCTGAAAACTCGCTGCCGCTCCATGGGCATGACGATGTGGTGTCTCAGGTTGCATTTTCTCCTGATGGAGCCACGGTGGCGACGGCAGCACATGATCTGACGGTGCGTCTGTGGGATAGCAAGACAGGGCAGCCACTGCGTCAGTTCGCCAAACACGGCGATCGAATCAGCGAACTACTGTTTGCGCAGCAAGGTCGACTGCTGATCACAACAAGTCACGACAAGTCGCTTCGCGTCTTCGAGGTTTCCAGTGGGCGGCTGGTGCACTTACTGACGGGACATGACGCGATGCAGAGCGCTGCGGCCGCTCCCGATGGACAACAGATCGCGGTGGGCTACCGCGACGGCAGCATCCATTTGTTCGATATTCTCGTCGGACGGACCGTTCGGAATCTGGTCGGACACAGCGATGGAGTGCGGTCCATTGCGTATTCTCCCGACGGCAGACACTTGATCTCTGGTAGCAATGACAAGACGGCGCGAGTGTTCGAGACGGCCACCGGCAAGGTTGTTCATGTCATTGCGACGGCAGATCGCATTTCGTTTGTTCGCTTCTCGACAGACGGACAGAAAATGGCAGTTGCTAGCTTCGATAAGTCTGTCCGACTCTGGAGCCTCAGCCTCGGAGAGATCTTGAACCTACGTGGCCATGACGAGCAGGTGGTGCGGGTCGATTTCTCTGCCGACGGACGTTTTCTCGCCAGTGGCGACGCGAGTGGCACCATCATCCTGTGGGACGGACGGACCGGTGATTTGCTCCGAAAGCTGCGAGGTCACGACGAAACGGTGATCGACCTGCGCTTCACTCCGGACAGCGAACATCTGGTTTCGGTTGGGTCAGGAGATCGCGGTGTGCATTTGTGGCATGTGGCGTCGGAGCGACCCGTCGCCATCTTGAGTGGCCATCGTGGTGAGATTCGTCATTTGGACTTGACGGTCGACGGAATGCGAGCTTTGACGGGAAGCTACGACCGCACCGCCCGGGTTTGGAATTTGGAACGCGTGCTGCCAACGACAACATTGGTGGGTCATCGTCGACGGATCTCCTCGTTGGAGTTCTTGAAGACCGACGGCACTCGATTGGTCAGTGCCAGCCTCGATCGGACGGCTCGGTTGTGGCGCTGGGATCCCAAGACCCTTCGCGGCGAGCTGATCGCTGAACTGCTCGGGCATTCCGGGCCCTTGCACATGGCGCGTTTTTCGCCGGACGGTCGTCAGGTAGCGACGGCCAGCTCCGACAAATCGGTTCGCTTGTGGGATGGTGTGAGTGGGGCACCGATTCGGACGCTCAACGGTCACGCGCATACGGTCTTTGCCGTGGCCTACAGCAGTGATAGCAAGCGGCTATTTTCAGCGAGTCGTGAATCGTTTCGGATGTGGGATGCACAAACCGGCGTGTTGATGGAGACCGCCGTTGCTCATGCCGGGGCACCGATCTGGATGGCGGTTTCTCCCGATGGAAGATATCTGGTGAGCGCAGCAACCGATCGCAAAGTCTTCGTCTGGGATGCCACGACCCTGCGTGCGCTTGGGTCGCTGCCCGACACGCCCGATCCGGTCAATCAGCTCACGTTTTTGCCATCACATCGCGGTGGTTTGTTGGTCACCGCGTCAGATGATCGCACCGTCCGGCTGTGGGATGTCGAGCATCGGCGACCGGTCGCCCGCTTTCATGCCTTGCCAGATCGTCCCATGGCGGTGTCGGTGGGCAAAGGCGGAGAGAGACTCTTGGTCGTTGGCAAGGATCGGATGGTGCGAGTCTGGGATATTTCGGCGGCTCCTCACACCGACGCGATTCTGCCGTTGGCAGAGTTGCCGGTGATTGCCGATGACATTGAGCACGGTGACTATGTTCCCGATGGCAGTGCGTTTGCAGTGGCGGGGGCCGATGGTCGCATCAAGGTCTATCGCGACACGTTTGGCACAAGCTTGGAGTCGATGTTCCGAGATGCCTGTCAGCGCTTGCGGTACCAGCCGCAGTACGCAGAAGTGCGGGAGGTCTGTCACTAGTGTTGTCTCGGCTGTGGCAAAAACTTGCGTGTACCTCCCACTCTGTGCGTAATTGTCCTACATGGTTGCTGTAGAAATCAGTGCAGACCGAGGTCCAGTCACCGCCGTAGAGAGGACTTTTGTATACTTGGCGTCGGTGTAGCCGTTGTCTGCCTGCGCAAGTCGGGCGGTTGACGGCAGATAGGTAAACAGTCTCGTGGCGAACGTCTTGGTCATGATCGAGTTTCTGGACAGCGAGCCGCTGTGCGCCTCGTTGGAAGCGCTGGGTCAGGCTCGGCGTCTGGGAAGTGCTGTCGGTATGACCGTCTACGCACTTTTACCGATGCAGTCCGTCTCCCCGCAGATTCGCGAGCGACTCGGGCAGATCCTGGGGCACTTCGGTGCCGACGGGGTCGTCCTGCTGACCGCTGAGTCTCCGGTTCATGAGCAGGAACTTCGGTTTGCGCCGTATGCGCGGGCGCTGCTCCAAGCGTGCGAGGAGCTTCCACCGAAGCTGTTTCTCATGGCAGATACCCCTGCTGCTCGCGACATTGCGCCTCGGTTGGCGGCGAGGATCGGCGGCATCTATCTCGCGTCGGGAGAGCCGGTCTGTGAGCAGGGCGGTCTGAAGTTGTTTGATGCCGACGGACAGCTCGTTTCAGCCTGTGAGGATCCATTGGCCGACGAGATGTTTGCGCCGACGATGGTGCCCGTGGTGATGACACTGCCGGCGGGGCGATATGCTCTGTCGAGAGGAAGCACTGCGGTACCGGTGCGGTTCATGGCTCCGATCGATGGTGACGCGAGCTCCGAGCGTACTCCGGTGCCGGGTGGTGGTTTCACCGAAGAGGGCAGTGAGGCACTGTCACGGAGTCAACGGCTGTGGATTCACTCGCCAGTGTCGACCGACCCGGAGACCGTGCCGCCGTTGTTTGTCATTGTCGAGGAGAACGTGCACTTCGACCGACGGCTTGTTCACACGCTGATCGCTCTCGGTCCCTCTTCGGTTGACCGTTCCGATGCACAGTTTGCGGTGCCGATTGATGATGGTGCCGTCGGTGGGTTGGTGGCTTCGGTTGAGGCGGCGTTTGCGAAGCCCAAAGGACTACCCGCAGAACTGAACCTGACAAGCCTTTTGACGTTTGACCGCGATGATGACGAAGAGTTGACGCCGTCGACGGGGCGAGCGTGGGAGAGCAGTGATATCGCGACCGGTGATACCGAGCCGCGTATCCCAGTGGCCGGTGACTCCGCCGGTCCGGAATCGGCAGTGGTGGTGCGGGTTGAGGTGGGAGGCTCTGCTTTCGAGCGTGCGAGCGCCGGCGATGGCGCAATGTGGGACGGCGATCTGACCCCACCACCTAGCGACGAGGCTGCCCCGCAGGTCGAGATGGATGGAATCGACACCGAGCCAATTGGCGAACCGGGCAGTGGCAAAGACGCGCACAGCGATCGGAAAAGTGCCGTAACGACCGAGGATCCGGATCATCGAGAGGAGCTGCCATGAAGGTCTTGGCGTTTATCTCTCCAGAGTGTGGGCGTGGTTTGGGCATCGCGGCGCTGCTGGGGGAACCGGTGGCGCTTGCAGTGGCCGCCGATGATTCGGTGTTTGCGGGCCTGCCCATGGACCCTTCTGTCGAGCGAATTCGTATTTGGGATGAGGCGCTCGATCCCAGCTCTCTTCACGCCATGGACATCGAAGCGCGACAGGCCGCTGTGGTGGCGCAAGCCGCACGGCGTTTGGGGACGGCAGTCGTTGTGCTGACCGATTCAGTGACGGGATTTCTGGGCGCGGCGGTGGCGGAGCAACTCAACCTGGCGCACGTCAGCGAGGTCGTTTCGGCCAAGCGAGTGGCTGGTGGCGACGACGAACAACTGCTGCAAGTTCGTCGTCGGGGCCTGCGTAGCGTGCAGGTGTTGTGTGGTGCTGCGCAAGCGGTGCTGTCGGTTCTGCCTCCTCTGCCATCGGAAACGTCGCAGCCGCCAGATGGAACAGAATGGCCGAAACCGACCGTTTGGTCGCTGCAGGATGTATCACTCAGCGCGGCTGATTTGCCGATGCCACAACTGCGGATCCTGAGTAAGTCCGTCCGTCGCCACCGGCCACGGCTGTTTGTCGGCGCGGATGCCTTGGTCGATCGCCTCCGTCGCGACGGTTTGGAGTAAGTACAACATGGGCAGACCTCGCGTCCAGTCGGCAGTTCCCACGTCTCAGTCTCTCGGAGAGGGACGGGTGCCGGTCTCTACGGAGCGACTGGGAGACGTGAGCCGTCTGCTACGGGCGCGAAGTTTTTGGATCGAAGGGGAGAGCAAAGCGGCGCAGCGAGTCCGCGCCAATCTGCAGCTCGGTTCAGCGCAGCTTGATCCCGAGGCGGCCGCGTGGATTTCGGATGGACGGGTTCCTGCCGATCGGCTTGGTATTTCGCTCGAAGATGGCGCGGCGCTGCTCGGTCCCCACAGCTTCGGTTTCTTGAACAATGTCGATGGAATCGCACCCCTGGCTGCACCTCTGCTCGAGCGGCCTCGGCTCGGGCGGGTTGCTCTGGTGGTTCCTCGTCGGGATGCCCTGCCGGAGCTGTCCCCGCTGCTCGGGGCTCGGTTGCTCGGGGTGTCATGGCTGATCTCGGTGGGCGATGGTGATCCATCCGAAGTGTTGCGTTTTTTGCAGCATGATCCGGCGACGGCAGGAATGCTGGTCGCTCTCGGCAAAGGTGTGCGCGCCCATACGCTGCTGGCGAGTCTGACTGGCAAGCCGGCCGTGGTGCTACTGCCGACTGCGCATCGTGACTTGGGTCTGCTTCGTGCCGTGGCGCGACGATCGCTGGCGCGAGTTACCGCAAGTTTTGAGGAGTGGTTGGCGCATGGGGCCCTGCTCGACGCTGGTTTTGGCGCGTCCTCAAACGTGCGCGGCGGCTCGCGTCGTGGTCCGGCCAGCCATCGCCGGTCGAGTGTGCTGGTGTTTGGTGCCGGTGCCGATCTCGTCCAGCGAGAGCTGGAGGCGCTGCGGATGGCTCCTCCGCTCCGAGTGGACGCAGACGACACGGTGGCGGTGGAGCGGGCTCTTCGGCGGGCTACCGAGCAGTCGGAATTGCTGATTCTCTGCGGCGCACGGGACCAGTTGCTGGAACTGCGTCCTGAGCGACCCTCGATTCTGCTGGACCCGTCGGAGCGAGATCGGCTCCGGGCGCTGCTTGTTGCGGTTCAGACGGTGTCAACGCCGGCAGCGGAGCATGCACCGTTGGTGGTCCGGGCGGCGCACGATCGCTTGTCAGCGGTGATGGCCGATCTTCCGCCGCCGCTCTATGTGGCTGGCGAGATGGTGCAAAGCGAGCCGCTGAGCGATCATGACGTGAAGCGGCTGCTCCATGCGTACGGAGTTCGGGTGACGAGGCAAGCGCCAGTGACCACGACGACATCTGCCCTGCGGGTGGTGGGTAAGCTGGGGACTCCGGTGTGGGTGCTGCCGGGGCTTCCGCCGGGCGAAGAGGTGACAGCGATTGCCAGCATCGAGACCAAAGAGGGTTTGCTGTGTGAGACCCAAGCCGAGGTAAAGCGTCAGACGGCGCTGCTCTTGGGTCGCTATGAGTACGTGCTGCTGCGCGAAGTGACGCCTCGTGGCGGCTCGCTGCGCATCCGACTGCGGAGCGAGCGTGGATTGGGTCTAACACTGCGGGTCGAGCCCCTGGTCGGCGATGACGAACGATCAGAGGCGACGCTGCTGCCGATGTTTGCCGATGATGCTCAGGCGTTGGCGCAGGCGTGGGCTGCCGCTGGAGATTCCGATCAGCTGGATCTATTGGCGACGCTGCTCGGTCAGATTGCAGCCTGTTTCGATGAGCAGAAGCTCCAAGGCGATTTGGTGGTTCGACTCGCGGCCGAGCCGGTGGTGATTCATGCTGCCGGAGCGCTCAAGCGGGAACGCTAGGCGAGACCTGGGCAGGCGTTAGGCCATTACCAGACAGAGCACGCCACCAACGGTGACGACAATGGCAAGCAGCCGTCGGACATCGAGCTTTTCGCTGCCCATCCATAGGCCGATTGGGACCGAAAACAGCGGTGACAGTGCAGCCAGTGGTGTCGCGACGCTCAGGTCGGTGTGCGTCATCGCATAGACGAAGATCGAGCTGCCGATGAAGGCTTCGAGCACGACTGCAGGCGCAAACCGTAGCAGCTCTTTCCATGATGAAAAGAGCTGGGCGGTGTCTGGTGGCGGCTTGGGGAGCTGCTGCCGGCGGATGATCCACAAGGTGCCCAGGACCACCGAAGCGAGCAGGTAGCGAAAGCCGTTGACGACAAATGGGGCCACGCCGATGCCGCCGCGTCGGACCGAGTAGGTATTACCCGCCCAAAACAGTGAAGTAAGCAGCGCCAAGATCAGCCCACCGAGTCGCGCTTTTGCGGGTTTGGTTTCGACCGTATTTCCTTGCGACACGGCTTGGAGGAGTACCAGCCAGACGACGCCCGCGATGCATAGCACCGTACCGAGCATGCGCTGCACACCGATTTGTTCGCCTAGCGTGAGGGCTCCAAACAGGGTTGCCCAGACTGGATAAATCGAGCCAATCGCCAGTGCCGTCGGCGTTCCAAGGCGTAGCGCGGCCATATAGAACATCATGTCCCCGACGCCGTAGGAGCACACGACCGAAAGCGACAGCCAACCCAGGTTGCTCGGTTGCAGCGCGCCAAAGCCTTGTAGACCACCCGTGAGGATGGCTGCGACCATGAACAGCGGTGTGGCAATGGCGGCGCGGGAAAAATTTACCTCCATCGCACCGACACGACCTGCTTGATGGGTATACACCGATGAGCCGATCGCCCAAGTGAGAGAACTACCAAGGGCGCAGAGCGGTCCGAGCAGCGTGTGTGCGTCCGAAAAGTTCATTGCGGGAGACTTTGTCTTTCGTAAAGGGGGCAAAAAATGCACCACGGTTTGTGGCTCTACCGTCGGGGCGCTGGCGGTTCGGCAGTCAGTGGGTCTTCGGGCCAGGCATGTCGAGGGTATTTGCGCATCAACTCTCGTCGGATCGCGGGGTAGTGCTTGGTCCAAAAACCTCGCAGATCCGTGGTGACTTGCACTGCACGCTGATTTGGTGCCAGAAGATGAATCACGAGCGGCAGGCGGCCACCGGCAAGCTTAGGTCCATCAGACATTCCAAAAAAGTCCTGCAATCGAGACTCGACCCACGGTGGTTGACCGGCCAAGTAGTGAACTCGAGTGCGGCGGCCTCCCGGCAGGACGATGTGCTCGGGAAGCTGGTCGTTCAGCAGTCGCTGTAGGTCGCGGTCGCGTGGCCCACCGCTCGCAGCCGCAGACTGGCTGAGCTCGCTCAAGATGGCGGGAGTGAGTGGTAGTCCTCGCAGCTCGGCCAAAGCGGTCTTGCCATCGCAGAGCCCGCGGACGGCGCGTGCCAGCACAGGCGGCGACACGGCGGGCAGGGCAAGCTCTGGGTATGCGCTAGCGAGGACCGAGAGTCGAGCAGACAGATCGGACAGCCGTTCACCGTCGCTGAAGATCTGCTCGGGACGGGAACTCGCGTGTTCGGTGAGCATGTCGATCGCACGGGCATCATCGGACTGGGCGGCGGTGCGAGACTCATCGAGAATGAGTTGGCCGTAGCGTAGGCGGACGCAACGCTCGACCTGACCCGCGCCGGAATTCCAGATGAGTTCTTCGCTTTCCGTGACGGGCTCACCGGGAAGATCGAGGAGCCAATCTGCGGAAATGGCGCTGAGCAGCCGAGCAATCGGGGCCGTTTTTTCGCCACGCTCTTCCACATCGATGAGGACCAGCCAGTCGGCATCACGAACCAAGCTGCCTGGGGACTGGACCGCAAAGCCTCCTGTGGCCAAGGTCAGCTCAGCGGTGTCGCTGCCGTTTTTTTTTCGACGGCGACCGACGCGATCGGGGAAGCCGACCAAGATGGCACGTCGCAGCGCCGCCTCTTGCGCGGATGGAGAGAGCTGCTGTTTGACGGCGAACTTCTTGGCTCGATCGACGAGCTGGCGACGTGCTTTGTCGATGCGCAGCACGGTGTCTGAGTCGAGTCCGTCGCGCTGAAGTGATCCCCGGGCAAAGCGCTGCGACTCGGCCCACCGGAAGCGATCGAGTCGATGTCCTAGGTCCGATGGCTCGCTCGCAATTCCGGCCATGGCTCGCTGGTCGTGGCTGAGGGCGCGGCTGCCAAGCAAGATGTCCCGTTCGCTGAGCAGCGCTGCCACCACCGCCGCATCATCGAGGATCCCTTGCTCGGCACCAAACACAAGTAGCCGCGACAGTCGCGGTGGCAAGGGCAGGGCTGTCAATTTGTTACCCAGTTGGGTCAATCTCGACGAGTGATCGATCGCGCCGAGGCTGCGCAGCAGGGATTCAGCGGCGTCAATTGCCGCTGACGGGAGCGGGTCGAGAAAACGGACCTCGCTGAGCGAAAGCGCCAACGCGTGAAGGAGTAGCAGCGGCTCCGACAGATCCATCCGCAGGATCTCAGGGCTGTCGAACTCGGGCCGCAGGTCGTGATCGTGTTTCGTGTACAGACGAATGCAGCGACCGGGTTGGGTCCGTCCGGCTCGTCCGGCTCGCTGGGCAGCGGCAGCACGACTGACCGGAACGGTCTTCAGCGTCGGCAAACCCGACCAGTGTGCATAACCGGCTTGGCGATGCAGGCCACTGTCGATAACGACCGTTACTCCATCGATGGTGAGCGAGGTTTCGGCGATATTCGTCGACAAAATGACGCGGCGGGGCGCATCGGGTCGGCGCGGTGCCACCACTTGTCGCTGTTCGCTCAGCGGCAAATCGCCATGAAGAGGCAGCACTTCAAGGGGAAACAGCGGCAGCAGCTCCGCAAGATCTTCCTGGCAGCGTCGAATCTCGGCACTGCCCGGCAGAAAGACCAGGATGTCACCTTGTCGTCGCTGGGAGCGGTTGGTCGGTTCGGTCGATGCTTTCTGATCGCGCTGTAACACCTCTCGAATGGTCCGTCGGACCTGCTTCGATAATGGCTCATCCGTTGGTAGTGACAGGTGTTCGACGACTACCTCATGGAGCTTTCCCTGGCTTTCCACGACCGGACAGTGACCCAGAAACGCCGCGATCTTGGCGGTGTGCAGCGTCGCTGACATGACGCATAGCCGCAGTTCCGGGCGCTCGCAAAGCTGAAGTCGGCGCAGCAGGGCGAGCAGCAGATCGGTCTGGTAGTGGCGCTCGTGGAACTCATCGAACACCACCGCTTGTACCGTGGACAGCTTGGGATCGGCGGTGAGCTGTCGAAGCAGCACTCCTTCGGTGACAAAACGTAGGCGAGTGCGTGCACTTGTTACCGACTCGAAGCGCAATTGAACGCCCACGGTTTCGCCGAGAGGCTCGCCGCGCTCTTCGGCTACTCGGAGAGCGGACAGATTAGCCGCTATCCGTCGCGGTTCCAGCACCACGATCTCACCCTCAGGAAAAATCGATAACAGGGCATGGGGGACGCGAGTCGTCTTGCCCGCGCCGGGTGGGGCCGCGATCACCAGGTTCGGAGCTGCGGTGAGTTGCTCGATGATTCGTGGCAATAGCTCATCGATGGGCAACGGCAGCAGGCCCGACGGTAGGACCAGCGAGGGATCAGTCGCCAGGGGCGACGGTGAGGGCGGCGAAACGGACATCGGCAGCGGCACTTCAATCGCGAAGAGCGGCGCACGATACAGCCGTCGGTCCATCAGGTCTAGAACGACGTGGCTCGGAGAGGGGCAAGCCGGATGGTTTCGGCTTAGCGAGTGGTGATGGTGGCCACGGAGGGTTTGCCGCCCTTGCGCGGATCGCTGGCAGCGCTCCAGGTTGCGGGACGGCCCTCGCGAGCGGG
>Ga0075163_10010342_pt1 | contig 12204 bp, 12 predicted proteins | sample JI1023141ADNA_FD_71478 | JGI IMG/M metagenome (GOLD analysis project Ga0075163, IMG submission 71478) | Wastewater effluent complex algal communities from Wisconsin, to seasonally profile nutrient transformation and Carbon sequestration -... | ecosystem: Engineered > WWTP > Effluent > Algae...
GTGATGATGCGCTGCGGATCGATGCCGAGCTCACCCGAGTGCTGCTTGAACCAACGAATCGCGCTCTTCGCATCAGTGACGCACACACGCTTCTTGGTTTCGCCTGCGGGCAGCGCCTTGGCCTCCGCGCCAGTAAGCATGCGATACTCCGACGTGGCGCAGACGAGTCCACGACTGGCAAAGTAAGCGCACGCGATGCGGAACTGGCTCAAAGAGCCTCCGCCCCATGCACCGCCATGAAACAGGATCATGCCGGGCACTTTGGCCTTCGCGGGGTCGTGGTTCGGCGGGAAGTAGATCTCCATCTGGCGCGGCTTTCCGGCGCTCTGTTTGTAGATGTAGGCTTTGCCTGCGGGGGCGTCGGTGCCGATGCCGCCCTTCTTTTTAGACTCAGCGGCGATGGAGGGCAGGACGAAAAGGAAACAGAGGATGGAGAGGAGTTTCATGGTGATGGAGGCGGTGGGTTACTTGAATTGCAGCTCGGTCTTCGGCAGCAGAGCTTTGATCTTCGACTGTGTCTCGGATGAGATGGCACCGGTGGCGGGGACGAGGCGCATGGATTTCAGGAAGGCGAAGTCTTTGAGCAAAGGCAGCCGCTCGTCGGGCAAGGGGACTTTACCGAGTTCGAGATGTTCGAGCTGCGTGAGGCTGGCCACGGTCTTGAGGTCGGCGTCGGTGAGGGCCTTGGCGTTGGTGAGCGTGAGCCGACGCAGGGTGGCGAGACCTTTGATCAATGGGATGCATTCGATGGAGTCGAAGCCTTCGCCGAGTTGCAGTGACTCGAGTGGGAGTCGGGTGAGGTGATGCAGGGCTTCTGGCGTGGCGTTGGAGGTGCCGATTTCGAGGCCCTTGAGTCGAGTGAGCTTGGCGAGGTGTGCAGCTCCGGCGTCGGTGAACTTGGCATGGGCGAGGCTGATGCTTTCGAGATTCGGCAGGTGTGTGCAAAGCTGCATGAGGCCCTCGTCGTCGATGGAACTCCCGCGGTGGCTGACTTTGACGAGGCGGGTGAATCCCTCGAACTTTGCGTACGCATGGCCTTTCATGCCCGTGCCGACGAATGAGAAGGTTTCGAGATTCTTCAGTCCGGCGAGTTGTTCGAGCCCGGCGTCGCTGAGTTTGCCGTTGTTGGTGAAGCGCAGCGTTTTGAGTTGGGTGAGTTTGCCGAGCGGGTTGATCCAGGCGTCGCTGAGTTTGGTGGCGATGATGTTCAGCGACTCCAGCGAGGTGATGTGACCGAGATGCTCGAAGAATGCCTGATCGTAGGGATCGACCTTCCGGTGGTCGTGTGGTCCTGCATTTGGCATGGCAAGATCGACGAGCCGCAGCGTGTCGAAGAGCACGATGTCGCCACCGGCGGCTTGCTTGAGCGACTCGGGTGTTGTGTTGATCTTCTCGACCTTGCCGGGTGAGGTTTCGACTGCGCGGATAATGGCGTCGATGTGTGGACGCTGGGCTGCGGCGGCGAGGATGGCGGTGGCGTTGTCCTGGAGCGCCTTTTTCAAATTCGCGTCGGCAGTGACGGCGATGATCTGATCGAGGTCGGCCTGTGAAGTGACACGGGCTAGATCCAGCGGTGCGGCGGATAGTGAGCCAGCGGAGATGCAGGCGAGAAACAGGTGACGTGGATGCATGGGGACGGTGAGTGGAGTTCAGTTGGAGCAGGAGAAACGTGAGTTTCACCGTGATCTTGAGTGGAGTCGGAGAAAGGCGTTGGGCCGTGTCATGCGGTGGTGCGGATGCATGGCGCACGGAATTCGGCCCTCAGACTTTCTCGCCGGTGAGCCGGATGCCGATCAACACGGCCATCGAGAGAGCGATCATGAGCAGGCTCACGGCCACGCCTTGCTCGAGTTCGCCAACACTCCAGGCCAGCCACACACTGGTGGGCAGCACTTCGGTTTTCATTCGCGTGGCTCCAGCAAACACGAGCACAGGGCCGAACTCACCGAGACTCCGTGCCCACGCGACGCTGCCGGCAGCGAACATGCCGCGTCGTGCCGCGGGCAGCGTCACATGCCACACGGCCTGCCAGCGTGTGCAGCCGAGCGTCATCGCGACATCCTCGGGCCGCGAGGGCAGGTGATCAAAGACGCCGCGCATCGTTCGAATGGCAAAGGCGGCAGCGATGACGAACTGGGCCAGCACCACGCCGGCGACGGTGTAGGTGAAGGGGATGACTTGCTCGATGGCATTCCCAAATCGCGTCTGGAAGAAAATGAGCAGGCAAAGACCCACGACCATCGGTGGCAGGACGATGGGGATGTCGAGCGCGGCATCGACAATCGAGCGGCCCGGAAAACGCGCGCGCGACATCAGGTAGCCGATCGGAACTGCGAGCACGACGGAGGCAAGCGCGGCAATGGTGCAAGTGATCAGGCTCAGCCCGGTGGCGTAACGAATCTCGCGCGACAGGAGCACATTCCAGATCTCTACCGGCGACGTGTAGGTGGCCGTGGAACCGAGCATGAACACCCAGAACAGCAGATAGGCTGCGCAGATGAGCGAGAGGGTGATCCAGAAGGCGCGGTTCATTGTCGGAGATTTCGCGTCGGGCGCGAGGCGCGGCCATTTAGCATCTTGGCGAGCGACGGGCCACTACTGTTTCAGCCACGGCGGGATGTCGAGCTTGTCGCTCGGCACAGGCGCGCTGTCGCCGGTCCAGACAAAGCCGGCGGCTTCGAAGCTCTCCTTGTGTGCGCGCAAATAGGCAAGCAGGCGGTGGCTGAGATTTCGATAATCGGAATCCTTCCGCACGGCGAATGGTTGCACGGCTTTGGCTTTGTCGGCGGGCAGCGGGACGATGTCAAAGTGCTCGCTGACCTGCTGCACGTTCACCTTGTAAACGATGGCCACATCCAGCGCGCCGGCGCGCATTTGGTTGACGAGGAAGTCGGCGGTTGGCACCTGCACGACGACATTCTTCATCACACTGTCGAGCAGGTTGGAGGTTTTCAAGATGGCCTTGGTCATGTAGCCGAGCGTTGACTGCTCGGCATTGCACACGCCGAGCTTGAGCCCCGGCTGCGCGAGGTCGGCCAGCGTTTTGATGTTCTTGGCGTTGCCCTTTGGCACGGCGATGACGATCTCAGTCTGCGTGAGCAGCACAGCCTCGGGGAATTGCTCGGCGACCGGCGGCACGAAGCAAACGTCGCAGGCATAATAGGCGTCGGGGAACTTCGGGCTGTCGGCGGATTCCATCGCCTTCATCGCCGCGCACAAAATGCCGCAGCCATTGAAGACGGTGGTCACGCTGACTCCCTCACGGTCCGCGAAATCTTGAACGAGCTTCTCAATCGCGGGCCGGTTCACGCCGCCGCTGTAGAGCAGCATCTCGGGCTTTGCGGCCCACTTGTCGCCGGCCGCCGGCTTGTAACCGTGCTGCTGAAACACAGGCCCGCCTTTCTCCGGCGCGGAGAGAAAACGGGCGAACTTGAGCGCCACGCTGGGTTGCTTGGAAAACGAAAGCGCTGCGGCGCTGGCTTTCTCCGAATGGCCGGAGAGTTCCGTCACTTCGACTGCTTCCGTGTCCTTGAATTGCGGAACCGTGGAATCCCACACGATGGCTGCATCAACCGCGCCGAGGGTCACATCGGCGGCGATTTCGGTCACCGTGGGCTTCATGACGCTGGCCTTTGAGGCGAACGAATTCCACCGGCTGCCGAGGATGCGTTTGCTCACCTTGCCGATGCTCGCGGCTTCGGGATTCGGCAGCGCGAACTTGATGCCGTCCTGGAGCAGATCGTCCAGCTTGGCGATGCCCTTTGGGTTGCCTTTTCGCACGGCAAGGACTGGGTGCTGGAGAGCGACCGGAAGTACTTCGCGGATCACGTCGAGCTTCCTCGCATCGGCCAGCGAGCCGTCGTCGGCAGCGATGAATAGGTCGCCACGCTTCGCCACCTGGATCTGGCTCAGCAGCGTGCCTGTGCCGCCGTATTGCAGGTTCACCTTGGTGCCGGTTTCCTTCTCGTATTGCATGGCTGCGGCCTCGACGGGCTTCTTCAAACCGGCGGCACAATAGACCGTGATCTCTGACGAGGCGCTGGGTGTCTGCATCTGTTTCCAAGCGAGACCTCCTAGCGAGAGCGCGGCGACGAGGAGAGCGAGGGCGGTGGCTTTGCGATTCATGAAGGAAGGGAAAACGGGTGCCGAGGATGAAGCTTTCGCTCCATCACTCTCGGGAGCTTCCGCCGCGCAACAGGACCAGTGCCACGATGCCGAGAACTAGCGCACCACCAGCCGCCACCCATGACCAGCGGATGGGAACCCAAGTGTTCACGACGACGATTGAATTTTGCGTGCCTGCGGGTGCTGCCTCAGTCTTCGTCGTGACGGTTTCGGGCGGTTTTGGCGGGGAGACGGGTTCGGTGGTTGGTGGGGCGGCTGTTCGAGCCGCTTCGAGCGCCTTTGGCCAGTCCACGTTCATGAGGATGTCCCATCCGGGGTTTTCGTTCTTGATGCGGCAGGAGCAGCGGCCGACGAGAAACATGCAGGCATCCTCGAGCGCGGTGTCGTCGAGCAAGTCGAGCGGCCAGGCACCGAGCACGCGGCCGCGCGCGAACACGGCAGCGGAAAAGCTGGTCTTTGCCGGATCAACGGTGCCCTTCGGCCCGGCGAGCATCTTGATGAGCATCTGCTCCGCCGGATCGTCAGCACGAACCCGCAGTAGCGTGAATTTCAATTTCAACGGCGGGCCGGGGCCGAGCTGGCTGTCGGGGTCGTTGGGATCTTGAATCGGCAGCGCGGCGACTTGTTCGAGGAACTTGAGGCGCTTCTCGATGCGCTGCACATGCGCTTCATCTTCAGGTGTGCCGCGATCCGCCACCATCCAGATGACGGAATCACCGGCGAGAATGTGATCGGTGATCGCCTTGCGCGCGGGAGAATCGAGCACGGCTGAGAGCGCGGCTTGATCGAGTTTGCCGGACCACAGCGTGGCCTGATCACGGATGGAGAAGCGGAGTTCGGACTGTGCGAGCGTCGCGTCCTTTGATGTTTGGATGTCGAGGTTTGCTTTTCCGTTGGCGCGCAGCGGGCGGAGGAGGTCGTTGAGCGCCTGATCCTGTGCGGAGCTTGCGGGCAGGACGAGATGAAACTTGTCGGCCTCCCAGCGGTCGAGCGCGAAACGGAAGACCGGGATGGTGCAGGCGCACGCCGAATGAATGGCGCTGTGCACGATGAAAAGAATGATGACGGCGAGGCGTGGACGCATTGGCGGCTGCGGGTAACGGTGGCGAGGAGCCGGAAGTTACGATTGAGCGCTGCAATTGGCTGGTGCGCATCCGCCTTGCTGACGAATCCGCTGGCGAGGCAATGGCTTCGGTCTATTGCTGCCGCCGCTCATGCGAGGTGACACTTGGCGATACACGATCTGTCTGCTGCTGGCTGCTGCGGTGCTGGCGGACTTGCTCGTCGCGCGCGGTCCGCTTCATCGCTGGATCATGGGCGGAGCGAAGCCGAGTGCGCCCGAGCGCGGCGATGTCGTCGCGCGCATTGGCGATGAGGTGATCGGTCTGCGAGAGATGGAAGAGGCGTTGCGCGATCATCTTTGGCGGCGTGGCGAAAACTGGGCCGAGCTGTCGGCTGCGGCGCGCCGTGAAACTCGGAGTGTGGTGCTGAATCGGTTGATCGATGAGCGACTCGTTCGCTCGCACCGCACGAGGGAAGGGTTCATTAGTCCCGCAGGTTCGGTGGTCGCGGCGCGTGAGGAGCGGGAGATGTTTGCGCGGCAATTCGAGCGGGTGAGCGACTTCGAGGCGCGGTTGACTTTGCGTCAGATCGACGAGTCGGCACTTGAACAGCAGATGCGCGATGTCATTGACGATCAGGCGTGGATCGAGTCGAAAATCGGCGCGAGTGTGACGGCGGTCACAGAAGCGGATGTGAGCCGCTGGCTTGAAATAAACGGAGCTTCGATTCGAATCCCGCCTGCCTTTGCCGTCGCGCACATTTACCTGACCACACATGACGCCAAGCTGCCGGACCGGGAGGCGGAGATTCGTGAGATCTATCGCAAGCTTGATGCGGGTGAGGCTTCGTTTGAGCAGCTAGCGGTTCAGTTCTCGGAAGACGAGAGATCGAAAAAGTCCGGCGGCATGCTGGGCTGGTGCGCGCGTGGGCGGATGCCGGAGGATTTCATGGACGCGGTGGAGAAGCTGACGAAAGGCGAGACGAGCGCGCCCGTCAGGACGCGGCTCGGATGGCATGTGATTCGATTGATCGACGCGAAGCCGGGCAGGGAGGCCTCGCTGGAAGAGGCGAGGACTGAGGTGATGGCGATGCTGAGCGCCGAGCGGCGTGATGCGGCGCTGCGGGCACTGATGGGCGTTCTGCGAGCGGAGGCGGGTCAGTCGATCTCGCTGAATCAGCCGCTCATCGACAGTGCCGAGCCACCGCAGGAAATATTGAAGCTTGAAGATCGCCCGCCGAAGATCGAATAGGACGCATGGCCTCAAACAAGATCAAGAAAGTGGGCGTGCTCGGCCTCGGCATCATCGGCAGCCGCGTGGCGGAGAATCTGCGGAAGGCGCATTTCGATGTGTTCGTGTGGAGCCGCAGTGCGCGCGCTACTCCAGGCTTCCTCGCGTCTCCCGCTGAGGTGGCGGATGTGTCGCAGGTGATCCAGATTTTCGTGCGCGATGACGCGGCATTGGCTGAGGCGATGGAGAACATGACGGCGCATCTGCGGCCCGACCACATTTTGATGTGTCACTCAACGGTGAGCGCGGCGGCGACGCGCGCAGCGGCAAAGGTGTGCGAGAACGCTGGCGCTGGATTTCTCGATGCGCCCTTCACCGGCAGCAAGAATGCGGCAGCCGGAGGGAAGCTGGTCTATTACATCGGTGGCGATGAGGCGCTGCTGGAGCGAGTGAAGCCGGTGCTCGAGGCGAGCGCGGCTAAGATCATGCCGCTGGGTGGAGTCGGTGACGCCACGGTGCTCAAGATCGCGACAAATCTTGTTTCCGCAGTGATCGTCGAAGCCTTGGCGGAGGCCGTGGCGATCACGCGAGCAAACGGCATCCCGGCCGAGAAACTGCTGGAGGCGCTGGAACCCAACGCGAATTTCTCGACGCTCATCGGCATGAAGCTGCCGACGATCATCAGCGGCAATTACGAGCCGCACTTCTCACTGCAAAACATGGTCAAGGACACCCGCTTTGCCCTCAACATGGCGCGCGAGGCCGGACTCGATGCGCCGGTGCTCGAACGCACGGTCGCCGTGATGTCGGGCGCGGTCGAGGCAGGGAAGGGTGATCAGGATTTCTCCGTGATCGCGGAGGATTACTCGTCACGGAAGAAGGATCTGCCGTAAAGCATGAGCATGACGGCGGAAAAGTTTCAAGAGATCGAGCGGCTCGGTGGTTGTGTGGATTTGTCGGACCGTGCGCGTTTCCGGCTGACGGGTGCCGATCGTGTGCGCTACCTGAACGGTCAGGTGACTAACGATGTGCGCACGGCCAACGGACGCGAGACGCTCTACGCCTGCGTGACCGACATCAAGGGTCGCATCGTTGGAGACTTGTTCATAAACGCCGGACAGCAGGGTGAGGCGCTGTGGTTTGACGCCGAGCCAGCCTTGCGCGACGTGCTGGGGCCGAGGCTGGAACGTTACATCATCGCAGATGACACGGAACTGACCGACGTGACCGACGAGTGGCGGCTGTGGCATGTGTTTGGGGAGGCGGCCTCAGCATTGCTCGCCCAGGCTGGGAGCGGAGGGATTTTGAGATCCAACCGGCTTGGAGTGGAGGGCGTGGACATCTGGCTGCCGCTTTCCGAGGCTGCATTTCAGGCTTCATGCCCCCTACTTTCCGCCGATGAGTTCGAGACATATCGCATCCTCCGAGGCATTCCGCGCCATCCGAATGAGTTGGGCTGCGACACGTTTCCGCCCGAGGCGGGACTCGATCATCGAGCGATGAGCTACACCAAAGGTTGCTACATTGGGCAGGAGATTTTGTCGCGCATCCGATCATCCGGCAAGATGCCGCGCGAGTTGGCGCAATGGCAGATGACCGACATTGAGGGCGGGATCGCTGCCGGAGAAAGTATGTTTCTGCCGCAAGAAGGTGGGCATTTTAAATCCATTGGCCGCGTGACCAGTGTCGCGTGGCATCCGGCGGTTGAACGCTTCGTTGGACTCGCGCTTCTAAGGCAGGGATTCGCGGTCGTGGATTCGGAGTTGCCAGTCGGCGGCGACACGCCTAGAATCGGCTCTAGGGTTAAAATTTCTCCATACGTTAAGCAATGAGTTTGAAAAAGTATCTTTTACACGGTGTGGCTACCGCCGCATGTCTCGCACAGGTCGGTTGTGATGTCGGCGGGCCTGCCGTCGATTTGCGGAATCCGTCAGTGGCAGAACTGGACGCCGCCGACGTGCGCTGGGGACTGGAATCCCGCAAGGCCAAGGGAGCACCCAAGCGCGCCTATCAATACCAAGTGGACGAATCGTCCTCCGGTGGTGCCTCTGCCGCTGCCCCGGTAGCCGCAGCACCCGCTCAACCGGCTCCGGTCGCCCCATCCACCCCGATTCCCGCCGCGCCTGATCCCCAGATCGACGTCAACAAGCTCCGCTAACCTCGCATTCAGTCCGCGCCCATTTCCCCCATGAAGGCACTCTCCCGATTTCTCGCGCTCTCCGTCGTCGTCTCCTTTGGAGGAGCGCTGAGCGCCCAGGAAAATTCCGCTCCAGCCGACGATGCCGCATCGCGTGCCGCTGATGCCAGAAAAGCGGCGGCCAGTTCTGATCCGTCTATTACGGAGACGATCGGAAAGGCTGCGCAAAGTGCCGCAGGCAAATTACAGTCGGCCTCCAACAGCACCTCGACTGCGTCGGGGAAAAAGGGCACAACCAAGAGCAGCAGCCGCAATCCCGATGATCCAACCACTTGGGGCAAGAACGAGGTTCACAAGATGGCTGTCATGGAGATCATGTTTGGCGATCAACCGCAGACGGTGATGTTTGAACTCTTTGAGAGCGACGCGCCCAAGACCGTCAGTAATTTCGCCGACAACTGTGCCTCGGGTGCCTACAACGACCTCGCGGTGCATCGTGCCATTGACAGCTATCTCGTTCAGACTGGCGATCCAATCTCCGCGGATGAGTCGGCCCGCGACCGCTGGGGTACGGGTGGTGATGACAAGTCCGTTCCCGCCGAGATCAAGCGTCCGCACAAGCTCGGTGCCGTCGCCATGGCTCGCCGTAGCGACAAGGTGAATCCCGAGAGGAAATCCAACGGTTTTCAGTTCTACTTTGCCCTCGGCAACATGGCAGCACTCGACGGTCAGTACACGGTCTTCGGTCAGGTCGTCTCCGGTCTCGAGTGGCTCGAGCGCATCTCGCGCGTGCCGGCCGATAGCAACGACTGCCCTCTCGAGCGAATCGAGATCAAATCCATCAAAGTAGTCGATCAGCAGGGACCCTTGCTGGTATTGCGTGAGTCATCCACTGGCAAGCGCCGACTGACCAAGCCCGACGCAGCCAAGAGCAAGGTGACGAGATTCATCGAGCGCATCTGGTGATGGCGGTTTAGACTTTGTAGATCACTCGTTTCTTAACGCAGGCCCGATTTCAAACATCGGGCCTGTTTTTTGTTACGGCCAAAACCTCCGCCAGTGATGTCCGATATGAACGAGCGCTACGAAACTCAAAGCCTCATCACCCGCAACGACCGGGGCACGGTGGAGCGTGCGTTTGATCGGCAATCGAAGCGCCTGGTGGCCGTGAAGCGCGCCAGTGGGCCGGATGCCGAGGCGGCCCTTGTGTCCGAGTCTGCGATCCTCGGGACTTTGCATCACCCCAACATCGTCACCATCCTTGACTCGGGGCGTGACAGTCAGGGGGGCTTTATGGTGACGGAACTCGCAGATGGGCAGTCGCTGGAGACGCTGACCGCGACGCAGCGTCTGTCCTTGTCGGCGTTTGAGCAACTCGTTGAGCAAACGTTGGATGCCGTCGGGGCGGCTCACGAGAAAAACGTGCTGCATCTGGATATCAAGCCGCAGAACATCATGGTCGCCGTAGATGTCGCTGGGCGGCTAAGCGTGAAACTTCTCGACTTTGGCGCAGCAAGGTCAGGCGCAGTGGTCGCTGATAAGTACAGCCCTGTCATGGGTTCGCTTTTTTTCATGGCGCCCGAGCGGTTTGATCGTGCTCCTGCGGATACTCGGGCCGACCTGTACTCGTTGGGTTGCGTGTACTACCAAGCTCTCGCCGGGCGACCACCGTTCACCGGGGATACGGGCCCGCAAGTCATGGTGGCTCATTTGCGGCACCAGTTTGCTCCACTCGCCGAGATCAGGCCTGATCTGCCTGCCTATGTCCCACGCTGGGTCGAGTGGCTGTTCAGCCAGAAGCCAGAGGACCGGCCGGCGTCGGCATCTGCAGCTTTCGCTGCATTTCGAGCGCAGCGCGCCACCTGATGCACGCGGCTAGGCGCTGTAGAACGCCGTGATCTTCTCGTTCACGATGCGAAGGCGACGAGCGATGGTCCGCCCGACACCGATCAGCAACCAAGCGGCGGCCTTCGGGTATTCGTTGATGTATTGATCGAGGGAATCCGCGTCGATGCGCCATACCTGGGAGAACTCCACAGCCGTCACCGTCGCGCTCGCCTTGGCGGGATCGAGCAAGTTCATCTCTCCCACAGTTTCACCGCGACCGATCGTGCCGAGCAAGACCATGTGACCGGCGCGCATTGACGTGGCGTGAAGTTTGCCGGAGAGCACGAAGAACAGGCTGTTCTGGTCGAGGCCTTCTTCGGTGATTGCCTTATTCGGCTGCACGGGGAGGAATTCACCGTAGCCGCTGAGAATGTCTCGGTCTTCGTCCCCGAGAGGTTCGAGGATGCCGAGTGCGGGAAGCTTGGGGATGGAAAGGTTGTCGCTCATGGGATGGGAAATGTGGCCTTATCTAGGCGGAAAACGTTTCGGTGGCAAGATCGAAAGCCAGCCTCCTATCCTGCTTGGCATCATGCATCTGCCATTGGTTAAGGCATCCAAGACACCTCGATCCCAGGTCGAAATATCGCTGGATTTTGCCTCTCGACGCGCCATCCTCCCGCCCTCCAAAATCCCGAAACCCGACCAACACAAAACCATGTCCGACGCCTCCAACTCGAAATGCCGTTTCGAAATCGCCTCCGCAAATCTCATCCTCCGTCTCTGGGTTGGCCTGCGCCTGTTCATGGCCGGCATCGACAAGTTCCGGGACAAGGCCACCAAGGAATATGTGCTCGGTGATCTGTCCGTGTTGAAGAAAAATGCGCAGCCGCTTTTCGATAACATGACGGCGGAAACCATTATGGGGAAGATGCCGGTGTTGGTGTCGTCCTACATCTTCGTGCTCTCCTACGCGCTCATCATTGTCGGCATCTGGGTCATCGTCGGTCTCTTCACCCGCCTCGGCTTGCTGCTAGCGGGTTTCCTTTTCGTCTCGCTGAGTTTCGGCCTCATGGCTTTGCCTGACGACGATCAGGCTGTGTTCCGTGGCATTGAAGTTGCGATCACCGCCTTCGCGCTCGTCACCTGCGCGCACAACATCTTCTCCCTCGACGGTCTTCTCTTCCGCTCGAAGAAGTCCGAGTAATCCAGCCGTGCTCACAAACGTATTTCTCGCTGAACCCCGATCCTCGTCGGCCTTATGAAGCAGTCCCCCATTTCTTCCCCAGCCCAGTCGATGTCTGATTTCATGGACCGTCGCGGGTTCATGCGCAAAGGAGCCGCTCTCGGTGCAGGCGCTGGCCTCTTTCTTGCCACGAGCAAGAGCGCCATTGCACAGGGCACTGCGGCGGAGCGTCCGCTCAAAGTCGGCATCGTCGGCTGCGGCGCGCAGGGCCAGCGCCTCCTCAATGCGTGCAAGGACATCCCTGGCATCGAGTTCGTCGCCATCTGCGACATTTGGAATTACAGTCGGAATCAGGTGATGGGGATGTTCCGCTCCGCCGCGACGAAGCCGGTTGAGTATGAAGACATCGAGGAGATGCTCGCGAAGCAGAAGGACATCGAGTGCGTGCTCATCGCCACGCCCGACTTCATGCATGCGCCGCACACGCGTCTGGCGCTTCAAGCCGGCAAGTCGGTGTATTGCGAGAAGATGATGGCGAACACCATCGAGGCAGCCAAGGACATGGTGAAGGCCCAGCGCGAGACGGGCGGTATCCTTCAGATCGGTCATCAGCGTCACAGCAATCCGCGCTACCTCCATCT
>Ga0075163_10010344_pt1 | contig 12203 bp, 7 predicted proteins | sample JI1023141ADNA_FD_71478 | JGI IMG/M metagenome (GOLD analysis project Ga0075163, IMG submission 71478) | Wastewater effluent complex algal communities from Wisconsin, to seasonally profile nutrient transformation and Carbon sequestration -... | ecosystem: Engineered > WWTP > Effluent > Algae...
AATGGTCTGTTTATTAGTTTTTCTATATGAGTGGCGTAAATAATTTCTGCTTCTTCATCGCCGCTTATAACTTCAATACTTACACCTGTTTCATTTTTTATTTTTTCAATAATTTCTGCTCCATTTGAAGCATCGCGCATTGCAGACGTAGCACAGGCTCTATATTTTACTACACCATGCACTTTCATCAAATCTGAAAATGCACGCATACCGTAAATCATTTTTTCGATGTTGGCTTCAGATATTTTTTTATCCATAAAAGCCTCCGTTCCCAAACGAATAGGAAGTCTTGTAATAGCTACTTTTTTATAATAAACTTCACCTTGATATTCGATTATATTATTAATCAAAAGTCTCATGGCGTTAGAGCCAATATCTATAGCAGCATATTTTTTGGTTTTCATCAAAAGATTTAAATTTTAGGAAACAAAGTTAAAAAAATATTAGCGAATAAATTTTAATAGTATATATTTGCCCACATTATGATTTTAGCAGCAACAATACAATCAAAAAAATATGTGATGAATGCACCTTTTGGTGTTGTTTGTTTTGGTTGTTTTTTGAAATAAAAATCTGCGAATATTGGAAAAATAGAAAATTAAAAATTTTATATAAGAGACCGTAAGCAGATGTTTACGGTCTTTTTTGTTAATGAAATGAAGTTCTTAAAATGAAAAATTTAAAAATATTATATAAGTTGCTAATTCAATGGAAATGGAAGTTTTTTTGGTCTTCTATTTTATTGATTGTTGGTATGTTTTTTCGATCACTGGAGCCTTTGGTTATTCAGTTGGTGGTAGACAGTTTATTGCCGTCTCTTCAAAAAGGATATTTGTTTTTAAACGAAGATGCAAGTAAGTGGACGCGCTACGCAATGAACGTTTTGCCCAAAATAGGAACTCAAAAAGTTTGGATGTTTTTGTTTTATGTTGGTGTGATGTATTTCCTTATTTCGCTTACCAAAGGAAGCATAATGTTTATAGCAAAAGCTTTAAATGCCGAAGCAACAGAGTTGGCCATAAAAAGTTTGAGAGATAAAATTTTTGAGCATATTCAAAAACTGCCGATGCAATATTTTTCTGATTCAAAAATTGGCGAACTAACGCAACGCGCAACAGGCGATATTGATACCGTGAGAAATTTCATATCAACTCAAATAGTAGAGATGATACGATTACTTGCTGTTTTTGCATTTTCATTTATAATCATTTACACACAGCACAAACTTTTTGCTTTCATAACTATTAGTTTAGTGCCAATTACGGCTATAGCGTCGTACATATTTTTTAATAAAGAGCAAAAAATATGGATGGAGCACGAAGAAGAAAGCGATAAACTAAATAATGCCACACAAGAAAATTTAAGTGGAATAAGAGTAGTGCAAGCGTTTGCAAACGAGCAGTTTGAAATAGAAAAGTTTCGAAAACAAAATTCTGCAAAATTAAATATTGCTTTGAAACACGCTAAACTCCATACTTTTTATTGGCCACTTTCTGATATGATAGTCAATGCACAAATTTTCCTTTCGGTTTTGGTTGGTGCTTGGTTTGCTGCCAAAGGAGAAATTAGTACTGGGCAGCTTATTTCTTTCAATGCTTATATTGTAATGGTGGCGTTTCCAATGCGCCAAGTCAGTAGATTGCTATCGCAAATGGGAATGGCTTTGGTAGCTGTAGGAAGAATAGAAGAAGTTTTAGTAGCCGAAGAAGAAGATTTATCTGGAAAAAATTTGACAGAAAAACTAAAAGGAAAAATTGAATTTAGAAATGTATCTTTTAAGTATAAAGGCAAAGAAGACTTTACTTTAAAAAACATTAGTTTCATTATAAATCCAGGCGAAAACATAGCTTTGCTCGGACCAACAGGTTCTGGAAAATCTACTATGATAAAATTATTGTTGCGTTTTTATGAACCAACAGAAGGCGAAATTTTTATAGATGATATGCCTTTAAACACAATTTCTAAAACGAGTATTCGCCAAAAAATAGGAGTGGTTTTACAAAAAGCATTTTTGTTTTCTGATAGTATCAAAAACAATATTGCATACACAAACAGCAACAAAGTAAACATTTTAGAAACGGCAAATTTGTCGGGTCTTAACGATATCGACAGCACATTTGTAAACGGAATAGACACTGTAGTAGGCGAAAAAGGTGTTTCGCTTTCTGGAGGTCAAAAACAAAGAATTGCATTGGCGAGAACGCTAATAACAGAGCCAGATATTTTGGTTTTAGACGATGTAACTTCTGCCGTAGATACTATAACAGAGAAAGACATTTTGCGCAATATCCAGAAAATGGCGAGTACAAGAACAACCATAAATATAACACACAGAATGAGTTCTTTGCCTTTTGCACATAGAATAATGATTTTGGAAAATGGAAAAATAACAGGTTTTGACCAACAAAAAAACTTAATAGAAAGCAATGCTTTTTTTAAGGAAGTAATGGAAATACAAACCAATTTAGAAATGATTTAGACTTTTTTGGAAGGCTTAAAAATGAGATTAAATGGAAAATACAGATAAACAATTTAGCGACCAAAGTTCATTAGGACCTTTTTTGAAAAGGCTCTTTGGTTTGGCTATAAAAAAATATCCAAAACTAGCGGCATTGCTTCTTTTTGGGGTTTTGGTAACTGCTTTTGCAGATGCTGCAATACCGAAAATGTGGCAAATTTTGATGGATAAATTAGTAATACCACAAGTAAAAATATTTGAAGAAATGAAAACTGCGGGTTTGGTTTACCAACCACAAATAGCAGATTTTACGCCTTATATTTTGATGTATTCGGTTTGGATAGTAACTATAACTTTAAGTGTTTTGCTTTTTATTTATGCTGCTCAGCAACTACAAGAAAGATTAATGTTCGACCTTAGAGAAGGAATGTTTAAAAAGCTACAATATTTGTCGTTTTCGTTTTACGATAAAAATAGTTTGGGTTGGTTGGTTTCAAGAATTACATCAGATACCAATCGTGTTACAGAAATAATTTCTTGGGGTGCAGTTTCTGTTATTTGGGGTTTAACAATGATAGTGGCAACTTTTGTGGTAATGCTTACTATTAATGTAAAATTGGCACTTTTGGTTATTCTTACGCTTCCATTTTTAGTTTTTGTTTCTATCAAAATTAGAATGCTTATTTTGCTTTACTCTAGAAAAGCACGTAAACAAGGCAGTGAATTAACGGCATATTTTATAGAACACGTCAATGGAATTGAGGTTAATAAATCGACAATTCAAGAAGAAAAAGCGAGTGCAAATTATAGAGAAAAAAGTGCTTTGTTGAGACAAAATGCTTACCGCTCGGCATATTATACTGCTATGTTTATACCTTTAGTAATAGTTATAGGTTCGGTGGCTACGGTTCTGGTGCTTTGGTATGGCGGTTCGCTGGCGGTGGTCGAAAAATATGGTTTTGGAATAGCAGCTTTAAGTTCTTTTTTTATAGCTTCAAGATCTGTTTTTGAGCCAATTTTCGATATTTCAAGGTTTTATGCTATGGCGCAAGATAGTTTAGCAGCGGGCGAAAGAATTTTTTCTCTAATAGATGAAACAGTTGATATTGGCGATAATAACAAAATAGCTTTTGGTAAAATAAAAGGTGATATAGAATTTAAAAATGTTGGCTTTTATTACGAAGAAGCAAAACCGATTTTGAAAAATTTTAACCTAAAAATAAACGCTGGCGAAAGTATAGCTTTGGTTGGTCCAACGGGACACGGAAAAACTACCATTACTTCACTTTTGAATCGTTTTTATGAGCCAAATTCTGGGCAAATTTTAATAGATGGAATCGATTATCAAGACAGAACACTGCATAGTTTTAGAAACCAAATGGGTGTTATTTTGCAAAGTCCGCATTTGTTTTCTGGTACGGTGAGAGACAATATTGTTTTTGGTTTAGAAAACATTACAGACCAAAAAGTTGTAGATACTTTGCAATTGATAGGTGCAGATAGTTTGGCAGAAAAACTGAATTTAGAAGTAGGTGAAGAAGGAAGCAATTTATCTAACGGAGAAAGACAGTTGGTTTCGTTTGCACGAGCTATAATAAAAGAACCTGCAATTTTGGTAATGGACGAAGCAACATCTTCGATAGATACTATTACGGAAGCCAAAATTCAGAAAGGAATAAATACGATAATAAAAGGAAGAACTTCTATAATTATAGCACATAGGTTGAGTACTATTAAAAACTGTGATAGGATTGTAGTAATAGAAAACGGTGCAATTCAAGAAATGGGAACGCATAATGAGCTGATGGAAGCGGGTGGGCACTATGCTAACTTGTATAAAGGCTAGCTGGCTTTTCGCTGTGTGAAGTGTTTTACTGCTATACTTTTATAAACCTTAGTTTTCTTTATGCCTTTCTTTGTGCACTTTGTTGTTAAATTTTACACTCCCAACTGCTCCAAATGATGATTCAAGTGTTTTTGAAACAAATTGCTCCATTCTTTTTCAGATAAAGGACCAAAAGACTGACTTTCTTTACCATCAAAATATTTAGCGCCTTTTTCAAAAACGGTGTTTATGTTTGTCGCTAATTTTGCTTTTTCTATCGCAAAATCTCTTTGGTCAGAAATTTTAAAATCTGGTGAAGTCATTCCGTTTTTTGGATAAGGTTTTTCGCCAACAACCATTTTTTTGGCCATTAAAGAAATTATAAACCTTTTAAAGCCTCTGTTTATAGGTGTGTTTTCGTTTAATGCCAATTCATAAGCCACATTTAAATGTGCCAAAACTTGTGGTGTATTCATTTTGCCCCATTTTGTTTGGGTTTCAATGCTTATGTTTTCAAGTCTTTTTAGGTTCTCTTCTTTAGTTTTTAAGTCAAATGTGTTAGGTATCATAGCTAGTTTTTCTTTCAAATGTAACTATTTTTTATTGTTTTCTAAATAGTTTTTTGTTCTCAAAGCTACATTTTCTCTTATGTTGTACCAAAAAAGGTTGTAATCTATAAAATGTTTGATGTTTATACCACCAACAAATGGAATTTTAGATTTTACCCAAAGCATATCGTCTTTTATTCTTGCTTCTACTTTGTATTTTTTCCCTGCTTTAATATTAATGAAAATACTTGTTTTACTTTCTGCTTTTAAAGTATCCATAGTCCAAGAAATTGGGTTTACACAAACTTTTCCAACTAAAAAATCATTATCAACGCCTGGATATTCGTAGCCTTCTTCAAAACTAGACCAAGTTACATAACAGTTTGTTTCTTCTGGATTTTGGCAAGGTGTAAGGACTTCATATTCGTCAGGATAAATAGCAAAACCAACTACATAAGCACAAACCAATTTTGCTTTAGTTTCTGGCGTGTCAAAAAATTCTTTAATCAATCTACGGCTATGTGTTGTACCTTGACTGTGCGATGCTATAATGATAGGTCTGCCGTCGTTATAATTTTCTAAATAGTATTCAAAAGCGCGTTTCACATCTTGATATGCAAAATCGAAAACTTCTGTTTTGAGTTGTGTTGTATCGTCATAAGCGTCAATATGCACTTGTCGGTATCTTGGCGCATAAATTCTTGCTGTTTGGTTAAAAGCTGTTGCTTGATACTTTACAGGTTTATTGTCTATAGCTTTGTTCAGTTTTTCATCCTCAATATCTGCTGTCCAAGTTTTAGCATTATCTTGTGTAAAAATGGTGGGATAAATGTAAAAAACATCTACCAATTTTACAGAATCTGAAACTGGAGTCTCTTTTTTTGGTTTAAAATCGCCTACATCTTCTCTAAACGGAAGCGCACTCCAATTTTTAGCTAAAGAATAATCTGGAGCTTTTGGTTGGTCGGCAGCTACAAATGTGGCTGGGCGCTGCGCAAAAATAAAACTGATACTAATGGTAAATAGGGTAATTAAAATTTTTCTCATTTCTGTGCTAAAGTTCTTTTATAACATTCTTCATAAATTGGTAAAATGGCGTCAATTTCAAACTTTTTGGCTTGTTTTAGCGCATTTTGTTTGAATTTTTCTAATTTTTCTTCATTTTTTAGCAATTCTATAGCATTTTTGGCCATATCTTCCACATCGCCAACATTGCTCAAAAAACCAGTTTCGTTATGAATATTTATTTCTGGAATACCGCCAGCGTTAGAAGAAATTACAGGCACTTCGCACGCCATAGCTTCCAAAGCAGCTAAACCAAAACTTTCTGTTTCTGAAGGCATCAAAAACAAATCTGCCACCGCCAAAAGTTCTTCTACTTTTTCCTGTTTGCCCAAAAATGAAACACGGTCGCAAAGTTCTTCTTGCCTAATAATATGTTCTATCGTTGCTCTTTCTGGTCCATCACCTACCAATAATAACTTTGCGTTTATGCCACCTTTTATAATTAAAGAAAACGTTTTAGCTACGTCTTCCACTCTTTTTACTTTTCTAAAGTTAGAAATGTGAATCAATATTTTTTCGCCATTTGGAGCTATCGCTTTTTTGAAATGATCTTTGTTTACTTTGCTAAATCTTTCAAAATCTATAAAGTTTGGAATAACTTCAATGTCTCTTTTTATGTCAAAATTATCGAAAGTTTCTTGCTTTAAACTTTCCGAAACCGTAGTAACGCAGTCAGATTTATTGATAGAAAACGCAACAACTGGTGTATAAGCAGGCAGTTTGCCAACCAAGGTAATGTCTGTACCGTGCAGCGTAGTTACCACCTTCAAATCTATACCTTCCTCCTTCAAAATTTGCTTAGCAATATACGCCGCCGAAGCGTGTGGAATAGCATAATGCACGTGCACAATATCCAATTTTTGGTAGCGCACCACATCTACTATATTCGAAGCCAGCGCCGTTTCATACGGTGGATATTCAAACAGCGTATAGTTCTGAAAACTCACTTCGTGATAAAAAACATTTGGCTGAAAAATATCTAAACGAGCCGGTGCTGCGTAGGTTATAAAATGCACATTATGCCCTTTTTTTGCCAGCGCCATTCCCAGCTCTGTTGCCACTACACCACTACCACCGTAGGTTGGGTAGCACACTATTCCTATGTTCATATTTGGTTTGTTTTTAGCTTCTAAAAGAATCGAATTTCAAATTTAAGCTTTTGACGGCTAACAAACTTAAAACTTTCACCTAAAACCAATTTCCTTTAACATTTATTGATTTTCGTCAATAGCTTTTTCGTAGCAAACAAATTCAGGGCGTTCCCTTCGGGCCGAGCTATTCGTTCCAATCTTTTTTCTTGAAAAACAGAAAAAAGGATTTCCACTGCTATCCCTAACGCAGGAGTGCGGTGTTATGATAGAGAGTTGTTGATTTCACTGTCGCACTTTTCCAAAAGCATAACGATTTTATTTTGGATAACGCTAAGGCGTCACAAGTTTTGAAATACGTATTGCTTGGATTAAAAAATTATTTGAATGCTTGAGAATTGGGTTTTTGTTTGACGGTCTAGTATAAGGATAGTTGCTTACTGCGTGTCATTTGCTGGCAAACGATAATTATGTTAAAAAAAGGGCAACAATGTTTAAATATACTGCTGTTTTGGATATTATTTTTATATGTTGTTATTGCCTGTAATTCATCTTTTTCCTTACAAGTTTCTTTTCAAAAAGTGCTACTCGAATATCTCGTATTCGCCTCCAACTTTCAATGCCTTTATCATCAAGTTTTCCATTAATATACCCTTCCTTCTTTATTTCATTAAAGATATTCAAAACTGGAATTATTCCATTGTCAAAGAAATAATCTAAGTCCTTAATTAATTTATAACTATCTATTTTTAAAATATCATAAAATTCATTAAGCCGATTTTTTGGTATTGAAAAATTACCAATTGGAAATAATGTTACAGTTGCTATTTCAGTATCACAGGATTGGAGTTCATCAGCTTCTTTTTCATCAAGTATCTTCATTTCATTTACTAAAGAGTAATATTCATTACTATCAGACTTTGATTTTTCAATAGTATTTTGAACTAAATTAAGGAGCATGTCCTTTGACGTCCCATTATCAAGCAGGTAATCAAGCTTTATTTTTTGCTGTTTTAAATCGTAAAATTCAATTAACTCTTGCATTTCTTTTGCAACAGATTGACGTTTTTCGATTTCACCTATAAAATCAAAAACTTCAAATTTTGTAGCTAGAGCAACTAGCAGATTATCAATATATTGCATATTTCTGTAATTATCTGCAATTATATCTATGCTCTTTAACATCTTGTTAATAGTATCTGTGTTATCAACACCTTCAATCGGTGGAATTCCAGGTAAATTCTCTTCAAGTTTTATAATGGAACTAAAAACAAGAAATTCAAAACGTACTTTTATTTCATTTAGTTTGAACATACTATATGCAAAGATATCTTTTGATTCTTCTAAATCGACACATAACTTTTTATAGTACCTTTCCCAATTTCGTTTCTTTAATAAGGATTCTTTTGCATTTTCAATTCTCAATATCTTATTGACACCTTTTTCACTTTCAATTGCATTGAGTAAAGCTATTGTCCTAAATAAGTCCATATTATTTCTGGAACCCCAAATCAATAACAACTCAGACCTTGCTATAAATCTTATGCTTGATTTAATTTGACTATCATCAATGATTTCAAAAAGTTCTTTCTTCAGTATCTCGAAATTATCGTCACTTGCTTTCGAATAAGCGTATTGTTTTTTTGCAGTATCAATTTTAATGTAATAACTCAAATGCTTAGAATCTTTCAATGAGTCTAGTATGTTAGAATATTCTTGTTCGTTTATATAGCCTGTTGAATACTTACATATTGCATCAAAATATTCAAGATGCTCCTGTAATTTTATAGACAATTCACCTTTTTGTCTTTTAGATTTTTGAAAAAAAACTAAAGCTTCAAGCAGATGTGAAGTGTAATATTGAGCGACACCCACAATAAGATTAAATAAAGATGAAGTTATATCATTAGAAATTTTCTCACTTAAAAATACAATATCTTTTGAACGACCTTCATCAATTAAAGTAAAGCCATTTTTTTCAATTAAATCAACAATTGATGTTTCATCAGTAATTTGATATTCTGATGTAATAGAAACTTTATTGGTTTTATCTTCTCTCCTTTTTAAGTGGAGTCTTTCAGTAATTTCCCTTGTTTTTTCACATCTGTTTTTGACTTCTTGATATATCAATGAAATAGAATCTTTGTTTAAGATATCTGACGTCCTTAATGTATGTGAATCTTGACTATTCCAATCTTCATTCTTTTGCGAAATCTCATTGATAAAATCATTGATTTGTTTATAATAAAATTTATCATTCTGTTTTACATAACATATATAATAAGCTGGTAAACCTCCATTTAATAAGTATTGAATATTTGATGTGTCTATTTGCCAACTATATGAACCATCAGAATTTGGTTTCTTTGTTCCAGTGGATTTAAGTTGAATTAAGAATCTAAAATTAGTATTTGAACCTTTGTATTTTAATTCCATTGCTAAATCTAATCCCTTATCTCTATATTCTTCAGGTCGAAATTCAAATAATTCAATGTCAAATAATGGTCTTAATTTATTTTTTGACAATTGTTCCAATTCCTCATCCGGAGAACCTTTTGGTAATTTTATTTCGTCTAATATACTCATTAGGGATTTTTTTTGGTTGGCTATAACGCTCTAATAAGCTGCGTTTTAATGATTTATATTGTGTGTCAAACAAAGTTATTCAAAAATTACGAAAAAGTCAAATGTATTTACATAAAAGAATTCAAAAACAAAAACGAGCCAATTTGAGCCAATTATTTTAATATATGAGCCAATTTTTAAAACCTTTTAAAAATATTCGTAACGTAAAAATCCTTTTTACAAAAACACAAAACCTAGCCCAAAACACTCTCCAAAACATCTAAAGATTTTATTTTTCTAAAACCTTCTATATGTATTTGGTAATAATTTATAAGCGTTTCTAAAAGTTCTTTTCTGGCAGTTTTGTTTATTTGTATGTCTTCGTTTTGCATTAAAGCCGAAAAATTTTGACTCAAACTTCCTTGAAGATTATTATACCCTCTTATTTCGGAAGTATATAAACCGTCTTGCATATTAAAAATAGGTGTTTTCGGGCTGTATTTGCCTTGTGCGTTTAAACCTATAAAATGTGTAAGCTTTGCCAAAAAATATAAATGAAAATTGGCTACAGAGTTTTTTTCAGCATCCAAAAGCATAAAACTATCTTTCAAAAAATCGTACAATTCTTCATTTTCTTCTTCCTCTTTCAAAAGGTGTTCTACTACTTCCAGCATCAAAATAGCCACCGAAGATTTTACAATTGTAAAAGGAATTTCTTGATACAAAAAATTGAATTTATACTCTTTTAAATGAAGTAAACCTTTGTTTTCTTTGTAATAAACAATAATATCTAAATAATTTAAAGGCTGAAATAAAACGGCTTTGTTGGTTTTTTGAGCCGTGCGTACACCGTTTACAATAAACGAAAGCAATCCGTGCGACTGTGTATATGCTTTCACAATAAGGCTAGTTTCCTTAAACTTAGTGGTTTTTAAAATAAGTGCTTCGGTTTTTACTAGCATAGTACAAATATACTTCTGTCATTTCGAACGCAGAGAGAAATCTAGCTTTCGTGTGTAAATTATATTTCAATTTTATAATAATAATTTGTTTGAAGAATAAAGCGAGTTCTCTCCTTAGGTCGAGATGACAATTCGTATAAATCTTAAAACTGCGTTCCTAAAACTACCGTCTTTTTATACATTTTCTTTTTGCCGCTCAAATCGAAAACGCTTACCAAAACTACATACATACCTGTTTTTGCTTTTTCTTGGTTGTAGTTGGTTCCGTCCCATTTCCAAAAACCTTCCGCACCAATGGTTTCTTTGGTAGCCAAATCTTTTATTTTTCTACCTACAACATCATAAATTGCTACGTTTGCTACACTTCCTGCTTGCGCAAAAACATAGTTTATCAGCGCAAAATCATCATTTCCGTCTTGGTTTGGCGAAAAAACTTCTGGACTTACCGTTATGGCATCATCTTGTGTAACTTCTATATACGCTTGAGAATTTTTTGCCGTAGGCGTACCATAACCAAAACTTGCAGCTGCCGAAGCCCAATTGGCATCGTCTTGAGTAGTTGCGCTGGCTTTTATTCTTTCTAATGCCACGCCATTATCAGTGTCTAAAAGTTCAAAATTCCAACGAGAATAATAATGTAATCTATCTAAAACCGCAGTATCAAAAAATACAATTCCTAAACTTCCTTCACTATCGTCAAGGTTTGGAATATTGTACTCAAATAGCCATTCTGGTTTATCTACAATGTAGTTTAAATATACAGATTCTGTATCTTCAGAAAAAGTGAAATATGCGTGCGGTGGCAGTATAAACTGACCAGTAAACGGTGTTGAAAAGTCGGTAATAGAATCTTCATAATCATCGTGATACTCTACAAAATTCATCCCAAACAAATCTATAGCTTGGTTAGTGTTATTGTAAATTTCGATATAATCTGAACCGCCAGTATATGGGTTAAAAAGTATTTCGTTCAAAATTAAATCGCCTGGTTCTGGAGTTTTTATTACATAAACATTTATACTGTTTTCAAGCATTGGTACACCAGAGCAGTTTTGTATATTTGAAACAGAAACAGAATACGAATAATTCAAATTTACCGCTTCACCTATTGTAACAAAGTAAGTATTTCCAGATCCAGAAACAGAATTTATTGGAATTATAAATAATTGGTCAAAATTGCTTCCTACAACTTCATAGTTTGCCATATTATTTCCACCAACTATTTCTTGGTTAAAGATTAATTGAATAGTTGTATCGTTTATAAAACTTGCAGATGTAAACTGAGGTGCCGTAGAACCTAAAACCACATCAAAATTATTTAAAGCACCAGGCGAACCACCTATAGCATCTTTGCTCGGTGTCCAATTTCCCGATGCAGAACAAGGATAGGAGTCTGCCATTCTAGAAAGCGACCAACCGCCATCTACTTTTAAGGTTCCATTTGGAGCAGTTTTGCCCACAAACCAACCGTCATAATAAAGCAAAGAATCTAAAACATTGCCATATTGGTCGTAAAGTGTCAATAAATCGTCTGTTTTGTTTAAACTTACAAAACTCGACAAGCCAAAAGTTTTCCCAAAACCGTCATAAAAAGTCTTTGCCGAAGTGTTTCCAACTATTACATATTCATTTGGCAAAATAGTATCTGCGGGAAAATAAGTAGTATCTGTAAGATCGCTCAAAAACCAACCT
>Ga0075163_10010345_pt1 | contig 12202 bp, 9 predicted proteins | sample JI1023141ADNA_FD_71478 | JGI IMG/M metagenome (GOLD analysis project Ga0075163, IMG submission 71478) | Wastewater effluent complex algal communities from Wisconsin, to seasonally profile nutrient transformation and Carbon sequestration -... | ecosystem: Engineered > WWTP > Effluent > Algae...
AGTGTGCGCCTCCACCCTACGGGCGGCTCACGACGGCGCGAAGGAGGCGCTGATCGCGGCGCGGTCGGGTTTGCCCGGGCCCTTGGCCGGGAACGCGTCGACGACCCGCAACAGTCGGGGCAGGGCCGCATCGGGGAGTATGCCGCGCAGCGCCGCTCGCGCGTCGCTCACCGTCGGCGCGCCGGTGCCGCCGCCGTCTGGGCCTCGGAGGGAGCCCGAGCCGGCGCCGTCGCTGACGCCGGGAAGAAGGGTGACCACGGCGGCGACGACCTGGCCCCAGGCCGGGTCCGGGACCCCGACGACGACGGCATCGCGGACGCCCGGCAGGTAGCGCACCAGGGCGTCCTCGACCGGCCCGGGAGCGACCTTGACGCCCCCGGTGTTGATGATCTCGTCGGCGCGCCCGGTGACGTGCAACCGCCCGTCGTCGTCGAGATGGCCCAGGTCTTCCGCCCGGAACCAGCGCACCCCGTCGGCGTCGTCGGTGAAGTGGTCGGCGGTCATCGCGGGGTCACCGAGATAGCCCGCCGCGACCGTCGCGCCACCGAGGACGATGTGCCGGTCGTTGTCGATGTGCACCTCGCTGACCGGCAGCGGCATCCCGTTGTAGACGCACCCCCCGGTCGTCTCGGTCATCCCGAACGTCGTCACCAGCCGGATCCCCAGGTCGTGGGCTCGAGTGCGCACCGACGCGGGGATCGCCGCGGCCCCGCACAGCACCGCGTCGAACGCGGCCAGGGTCTCGACGCCAGCCGGATCGGCGAGCAGCCGCGCCACCTGGGTCGGAACAAGCGAGACATAGGTCGGGTCGGGCGTGTCGGGCATGCCATGAGCGGCGGCGACGAACCCCTCCGCGGTGAACCCCCCGACGAGGTCCATGACCGTCGGCTCGCCGGCCGATCCGAGGGCTGCCCGCATGATGACCTGGAGCCCAGCGACGTGGTGGGCGGGCAGCGCCAACAGCCACGAACCCGGGCCGGAGAGGACGTCGTGGGCGGCGCTCGCCGAGGCGAGAAGGTTGTTGGCGGTCAGCATGGTCCGCTTGGGGATGCCGGTCGAGCCAGAGGTAGACACGACGATGGCCAGGTCGTCGGGCAGGTCCGCGTCGGTCACCGGCGGCAGGACCGGGGGAGGTGAGCCCGCGGCATACGGGAGCAGCGGTGGCCCCGACCCGTCCAGGACGGCCGCGAGCGAGCCGACCGCGTCCAGGAGCGCGGGTCCGCTGGGCAGGGGGATCGGTTGCAGTCGCATCAGGTATGCCGCGTCAGAAGTACCACGGGAAGGACGACCAGTCGGGGTCGCGCTTCTCCAGGAAGGAGTCGCGGCCCTCGACGGCCTCGTCGGTCATGTAGGCCAGCCGGGTGGCCTCGCCGGCGAAGACCTGCTGGCCCATCAGCCCGTCATCGAGCAGGTTGAACGCGAACTTGAGCATCCGCTGGGCGGTCGGGGACTTGCCGTTGATCTCGGCGGCGACGGCCACGGCCACGGCCTCGAGCTCGGCGTGGTCGGCGACCAGGTTGACCGCGCCCATCCGGTGCATGTCCTCGGCGGAGTAGGCCCGGCCGAGGAAGAAGATCTCGCGGGCGAACTTCTGGCCGACCATCTTGGCGAGGTAGGCCGAGCCGTAGCCACCATCGAACGACCCCACGTCGGCGTCGGTCTGCTTGAACCGGGCGTGCTCGCGGCAGCCGATCGTCAGGTCGCAGACGACGTGCAGGCTGTGCCCGCCGCCGGCCGCCCAGCCATTGACGACGGCGACGACGACCTTGGGCATGGTGCGGATGAGCCGCTGGACCTCGAGGATGTGCAGCCGCCCGCCCTCGGCGGCGACCCGGCGGGCATCGATGCCCGCCGCGGTCTGGTCGCCGCTGGGATCGGCGGCGTACTGATACCCCGAACGCCCCCGGATCCGCTGGTCGCCGCCGGTGCAGAACGCCCAACCCTGCGTGGCGGGGGAGGCCCCCTCGCGGGGGCTGGGGCCGTTGCCGGTCAGCAGGACACAACCGACGTCGGGCGTCATCCGGGCGTGGTCGAGCACCCGGTAGAGCTCGTCGACGGTGTGCGGGCGGAAGGCGTTGAGCACCTCGGGCCGGTCGAAGGCGATCCGGACGGTGCCCCGGGCCGGGCCGGGGAGCACGCAGCGGTGGTAGGTGATGTCGGTGAGTTCGAACCCCTCGACGGGGGCCCACGCCTGCGCGTCAAAGGTCGCGGAGACGAAGGGGAGGGCGCCGGTGCTCACCCCCGAAGGATATGGCCTCCCTCCGTCGGGTCGCCTGTCGGTCCGGACCGGGCGGCGGTCGAGGCCCGGCTCGGGCGTTCGACCGGGGGTGGTCGCGGGCTGGCAGACTCGTCGGTATGCCGTCGTCCGCCGCTCCCAGCGCGCCGCCGCCGTTGGCCGACCTGCTCCACGGGCTCGCCGTGGTCCGGATCCCTCTTCGGGTGCGCTTCCGCGGCGTGACCGAGCGTGAAGTCGCCCTGGTGCGTGGCCCGCTCGGGTGGGGCGAGTTTGGTCCGTTCCTGGAGTACGGACCGCGCGAATCCTCCCGCTGGCTCGCGTCGGCGATCGAGGCCGCGTATGCCGGGTGGCCGCCTCCCGTGCGCGATTCGGTGCCGGTCAACGCGACCGTCCCGGCGGTCGCCGCCGCTGAGGTGGCCGGGGTGCTGGCGCGCTTTCCGGGCTGCACGACGGCGAAGGTCAAGGTCGCCGAATCAGGACAGGGAATGGGAGACGATCTCGACCGGGTCGCGGCGGTGCGCGAGGTCCTGGGCCCGGACGGCAGGATCCGGGTCGACGCCAACGGCGGGTGGGACGTGGCGGACGCGCAGCGGGCGCTCGGTGCGCTCGCGGCATACCGGCTGGAGTATGCCGAGCAGCCCTGCGCCGACGTCGCTGACCTGGCCCGTGTTCGGGTTGCGTTGGCGCGCAACGGGATCGACGTGCCCATCGCCGCTGACGAATCGATCCGCAAGGCGGCCGACCCGTTGCGGGTGGCGCGCGAGGGCGCTGCGGACCTCATCGTGATCAAGGTCGCGCCGCTGGGCGGGGTGCGTCGGGCGCTGGAGATCGTGGCCGAGTGCGGGCTGCCGGCGGTGGTGTCGTCCGCGCTGGACACGTCGGTGGGGATGGCTGCCGGCGTGGCGCTGGCCGCGGCGCTGCCCGAGTTGCCGTGGGCGTGCGGGCTGGGGACGGTGGCGTTGCTCGAGGGTGACGTCGTCGCCGAGCCGGTGGCTCAGGTCGGCGGTGCGCTGGCCGTGGCTGCGCTGCCGTCGGTGGACGAGGCGCTGTTGGCTCGCTGGGCGGCCGGGCCCGAGCGGACGGCGTGGTGGGCGGACCGGTTGAGCGCGGCATACGCGCACCTGACGCACTGAGCCCCGCCGGGAGCTGAGATTCGGCCGGACGGGGGTGCGCCGCGGCCCGGCGGGCGAAGTCGCTTGCGACTGTGAGGGTTTCGGGGACTTTGGGGCCCGAAATGCGGGAAACCGTCGGCGAGTGTGATGAATTCCAGGAAGGCCCAGGTCGCAGGACTCGGGCGGCGGTCAGTCGCCGGGGCGATGCCGACCGGGAGGCCGCCGGTCGAGCCGGTTGATCAGGGGAGCGGCCACGACCGAGACCTCGTCGACGCGCAGCAGACGCGCCACCAACAGGTAGATGACGGTGAAGACCGCGGTGCCGATGACGAGCGTCACGGCATACCCGATCCGACTCCACCCAGCCAGCGCCCTGGTGAGGACCATGACCAGGCCCCACGCGGCATACCCGCCGCCGGCGGCGGCCAGGAAGATGCGCACCCAGGTGCGCACGATGCCCGACATCGCGACCGGGCCGATCCGTCGGCGCACCACCCGGATGCCGTATGCCGCGGCGGCGACGTTGCCGAGCACGAGGCCGAACGCCACGAGCGGGGTCGCCCACTCACGGGGAGCGAACGCAGCGAGCACGCTGACGCCGATCGAGGTCAGCGCCAGCAAGGCGGTGAGCGCACCGGACGCGCCATGGGCACGCAGGGCCTCGCAGGCCCGGCGGCCGAGCAGGGCGACCCCCATGGGGAACAACGCGGGCGCCAGGCACGCCAGGACCGTGGCGTCGGCCAACACTTCGGCAGGGTCCTTCGAGGTGAACAGCAAACCCATGATCGGCAGGGCGAAGACCACCAGGGCGATCGACCCGGGAATCGTGATGACGGCCGGCAGGGTGAGCCCCTGGATGACTCGGCTCCTGGCGTCGGGCCGGTCGTCCTGCTGGATGGCAGTGGCGAGCCCCCGATGGACCCAGACCAGCAGCGGACGGGTGAGCAGTGCATGCGGAAGCAGGACGACGACCAGGGCATTGACGAGGATCGTGAGTCCCGCGACGAAGGGCTGCTCCGGACTGCGCGACACCTCGTCGTATCCGGTGGCGCGCCACATGACCTGGGAGGCCACGACATAACTCGCCACGATCAGCAACACGGTCACCGAACCCCAGCCGAGCCACCGCGAGGTGGGCGGCGCCCAGGCGCTCGCCGGCGTGCCGGTGGTAGTCATGCCGATGGCGGACCCGGAAGCGGCCTCAGGTGCCACCACGGTCACCACAGGGTGGTCCGGCCTGCTGCGCCACACCACGGCCGCCAGCACCAGTGCCTGCACCGTGATGCCGACGGTGGTCGACCCCGCCAGCCACCAGATCATGTCGCGGGTCCACTCGGCGGAGGACACGTGCCCCTGGAACAACTGCATGAACACCACAAGCCCGGCGATGCCGACGAGTTCGCCGGCGGCCGGCGCCCAGCCCAGTGTCCCCAACCGTCGGCGGCGCAGCAGGACCCGGCCCAGGACCCCACAGACCCCGTAGAGGAAGACCTGCACGAGCGTGATGGCTGCGAACGACGCGGTCAGGTCACCGAGGCTGCCGCTGAGGCCGCTACCGAGGGTGCGCACCAGCGGGCCGGCCGCCACGACACAGACGATGGTGAGCAGCAGCAGCCCGCCGAGGATCAGGGCCATCCCCCGGTCGATGCCGGTCGCCACGGCCGGACGCCATCCCCGGCCGCGCGATCCGGCCCTCGGTTGGGCTTGCGACGTCGCACCCGCGCCCTCGGCGCGGGCGACCTCGGTCCCCGGCGTGAGGTACTGCGGCAGCAACTGGGGGAGCAGCGTCGAGCCGAGCACCCCGCCGGTGAGGACCAGCGAGATGAGATAGGGCAGCAGGCTGGCGGTGGCGAACGCGTTCGCGACCAGTCCCTGTCCGATGGCCAGGGCGAGCAGCGACAGCCGCAGGACACCTAGTCCGCGGGACACGACCGATCCGTCCGCCCCGGCCAGCCAGACCCGGCGGCTCACGGCGTACCTCCTGCGGCTGGGGGCCAGGCGAGGGCGGGGGATCCGGCGAGGTCGGCGAGCGCGGCGGCGGTGGCGCGCCGGTCGGCCCGACCCACTCGGGCCTCGATCACGAGCAGCCCCTGGGCGGGCTCGGCGAGCGCCTCGCGCAGCGCGGCGCGCGACTGGACCCGTCGGTATGCCGTGTGGCTGGCCCCCGCCAGCGCCTCCAGGTCGGCGTGCACCGGCGTGGCGAACACCCGCTCGAAGGCCGCGGCGTAGTCCGGGGCGCCCTGCTCCAACAGGGCGAAGATCGACCCGCCGTCGTCGTTGACCACGATGATCGTCAGGTCGGGTCGCGGTTCATCGGGCCCGAGGAGGAGCCCGCCGCTGTCGTGCAGAAAGGTGAGGTCGCCCATGACGGCCAGGCTTCGGGTCCCGTCGCCGGGTCGAGGTATTCCGCCGTCGTCCGGTGATGGCGTAATACCTCGACCCGGTCGGGACCCGGAGCTGGCCCGGCCCAGAGCGACGCCGATGGCGGTCGAGATGGTGCCGTCAATGCCGGCCAGGCCCCGATTGGCGACGACCAGGCGATGCTCCCGCGGCCGATAGGGGACGAGCATGAGGTCCAGGTCGCGGATCGGGTTCGAGGACCCGACGACGAGGGTCTGCCCGGGCCCGAGGGCGGAGGACACCTCGGCGGCCACCTGGAGCGGGTGCAGGTCGGGCAGCCCGTCCACCTGCGCGTCCACGCGGGCGCTGACGGCGGCATCGGCCTCGCGCCACGCGGCCAGCCACTGCTCGTCCCGATCCGGCGCCGACCCCGGAGCCGGGTCGGGGACCGGAGGCACGTCGAGCATGATCGCCGCTGAGCCCGGAGACGAGTCGGCCGCCAGCACCGGAGGCACGTCGAGCACGATCGCCCGGCGCGCCGGGTCGGTGGCGACCCCGGTGCGGGTGCGGACGGCATACAGGGCGATGTCGGGGCGGGACAGCAGCGCGGTCACGGGACGCGACAAGGTCGGGTGGCCGAGGACGATCACCCGCTCGATCGCGCCGCCGAGGGCGGTGCCCAGCAGCAGCCGATAGGTGCGGATCGCATGGTCGCCAGCGCGCGACCCCGAGGTCGGCTCGGCGAGCAGGGGAAGCCCGGCCGACTCGGCGAGGACCCGAGCGGCCGACCCTGCGTCATCCCCGGCGAGGACCACCGTCCGCGGCCCGGCGGGCAGCACGCTCGGCTCCGCCGCTCGGGGCATGACTGCGCGGTGGTCAGCAGCGACGCGGTCACCGCTTGGCCACCAGGACGCCCCAGGATCCGGCAGCAAGGGACCGTCGAACTGGACGTTGAGATGCCACGGCCCGCCGCCCACGTCCGCCACGGCCCCCCGCAGTGCCGCGACCGCGGCCTCGTCAGAGGCGTCGATCGCTAGGTCCACCGTCGGCGCGAACACCCCGAAGATGCCGTCCTGCCAGGTCGTCTGGTTCGCGCCGGTGCCACGCAGCGATGCCGGGCGATCCGCCGAGACGACGATGAGGGGTCGTCCGGCGTGGTGGGCCTCCATGACGGCGGGCAGCAGGTTGCCCACCGCGGTCCCGGAGGTCGTGACGACCGCGACCGGCGACCGCGACCCAAGAGTCAGACCCAGCGCGAGGAACCCGGCGGAGCGCTCGTCGAGCCGCACGTGCAGGCGCAGATCGCCGGCAGCGTCCGCGGCATACAGGGCCAGGGCGAGAGGAGCCGACCGGGAGCCCGGGGCGAGGACGACCTCACGCACCCCGGCGGCGAGGAGCTCCCGCAGCACGCACAGGGCACGCGAAGCACTCGTGGTCGTCACCATGGCGAGTATGCCGCGCGCGGGCTACCGGCCGCTGAGTGCATCGCGCATAGGAACGAACTTGGCATCGGCCTCGCTGACCTCGGCGTCCGGGTCGGACCCGGCGACGATGCCGCAGCCGGCGAAGATCCGCAGCGAGGTCGGGTCCCCGTCGACGTAGCGCCCGGAGCGCAGGGCGATGCCCCACTCGCCGTCGCCGGTGGCGTCCATCCAGCCGACCGGCCCGGCATAGCGCCCGCGATCCATCGCCTCGAGTTCGGCGATCAACGCGACGGCGACCGGCGTCGGCGTGCCTCCGACCGCGGCCGACGGGTGTAGCGACGCCGCTAGCGCGAGCGAGGACGCGTCGTCGGTGGCGACCCCCGTGACGTCGGTGGCCAGATGCATGACGTTGGGCAGGTGCAGGACGAACGGCGACTCGGGGACGTTCATCGACGAGCAGTGTGGGGCGAGGGCGTCGGCGACGGAGCGCACGGCATACTCGTGCTCCTCCAGGTCCTTGCTCGAGCGGGCCAGCGAGGCGGCGAGCGAAAGGTCCTTGGCATCGTCGCCGGTGCGCCGGATCGTCCCGGCCAGCACCCGCGAGGTCACCAGTCCCCGCTCGCGGCGCACGAGCAACTCGGGGGTGGCGCCGACCATGCCCGACACCGAGAACACCCAGGTGTTGTCGTAGCGCTCGGCCAATGCCCGCAGCACCCAGCGCGGATCGATCGGGGCGTCGGCCTGCACGAGCAGATCGCGGGCCAGGACCACCTTGTCCAGGTCGCCGGCGTTGATCCGCGCGACCGCCTCGGCCACCCGGGCGGCCCATGCACTGCTGGACAGGGCGCCATCGGCGAAGGCGACGTTGGGCGGCGGCAGCGGGTCGTCCGTCGGGTTGGGGGTCACCGCGAGCGTCGGGCCCTCCCCGACCGTGGTCACCCACCAGCGGTCACCCTTGTGGCCCACGCTGACCCGCGGCACGACGAAACTGGCTCGGTCAACGGAGTCGGCGGCGAACGGCAGACTCCCGAAGCACACGAGGCCGCTGGACGGCATACCCACCTCGTCGCGGACCACGGCGCGAGCGGCGGTATGCCGCCACCACCGGTCCGCGGCGGCGAACCTCTGGGGCCCGGAGGTGGTGAATGAGGCCGCGCGGCCCCACCCGACCAGACCCTCGCCGCGGCGGACCCACGACAGCACGTCGCCGGGCAGATCGGCCGGAGGGAGAAGGGCGAGCAACGGCCCGGGGTCGTCAATCTCCACCGTGCGCACCACGAGCGGCGCGACGGTGTCGGAGTCGGCCCGGGCGGGCCCGCGGAGGCTGGACATCGAAGGTCAATGGTACGACCCGGTATGCCGCGGTGTCCGACGCCTCCCTGCACGATCCCGTGGCAACCCCGGCGGCGACCCCCGCGGCGACCCTTTGGCGGTGGGTGGGCGCAGGGTGGAAGGATGCCAGCCATGACCCGGGCCGATCTGGACAAGGCACCCCAGGACGTCGCGTCGATGTTCGACACGGTGGCCGAGCGTTACGACCTCACCAACGACGTTCTGTCGGTCGGGCAGGACCGGGCACACGTCTGGCTGCCTGTGACCTTAGAGGGCAGTGTGTGTCGATCTGGCTACACGCGAACTGATGCTGCGTCCCCAGCGAAAGCCTGTTCAGAGGTGCCTGGTTCGAAGAGGCGCTGCACACTGTTCTCTTCCCTCCATCAGCGCGGGCGCCCACCAATGGGCGCAGCGCGCCCGGCTAGAGTGAGCCCGTGTCGCCCACTACTCACTCCACGCCCTCGCGAGTCCTGATCGTGGGCGCTGGCCCCGCAGGCACCACGACGGCGATCGCGCTTAAGCGGTTCGCCCCGATGATAGTCCCGCTCATCGTTGATCGCTCACCGTTCCCTCGCGACAAACCTTGTGGTGATGGACTGGGGCCGGGGGCGCGTCGAACCCTCGAGGAGCTGGGCCTCACTCATCTCTTGGCGGGATTCAATAAGCCCGACTCAGTGGCACTTGCTGGACCTGACCTCGTGGAAGCCCGGTTGAGCGGACCGTTCGTCGGGGGAAAGGATCTTTCCGGTTTTGTCGCCCCTCGACGGGACTTCGATAATCGGTTACTTGAAGAGGCGCGGCGACTTGGAGTCGAAATTAGGACGGAGTGTCGATTTCGAACACTCCGCGAATTGAAGGACGGGGGTGTTGAGGTAGATCTGACCGATGTTCGTAAGGGGACAGTCTCGGTCGAGAGATTCGATTTTGTGATCGGTGCCGATGGAGCCTATTCTGAGGTCAGAAGAGCGGTGGGCCTGCCCGTCGCACCTAAGAGTAAGACGCACATAGCCATTCGATCGTATGCAGATATATCGCATCCAGAACTATCTGTTGATGACACTCTGCGGCTTGACTTCCTTGAGGGTCTTTTGCCAGCTTACGGTTGGGTATTTCCTCTAGTGGGCGGAAGAGCCAATATCGGCGTAGGTGTCCCTATCGAAAGACTGTCGTCGACGGGACGCTCGCTGGTTGATAACCTTCAAGTTTACTACGAGAATTTGAGGAATCGTGGGTTTATCGTCGGCAACCCGGAATCCGTCAAGGCGCACCAGCTGCCTCACGCGGCTGCGAAGCTTCCAATGTCAAAGGGTCTAGTACTCACAATTGGCGACGCCGCGGCAACCATAAATCCTTTCAGCGGCGAGGGCATCTTCTACGGCATGGCGGCTGGGCTCCAGTTGGCGCAACAACTCGGTGTCGCGTCGGCCGAGCCCAATGCTGAACTCAACTTCCGTAACGAGCTCAAAATCTTCGAGGGAGCCTACACGCAACGCTTCAAGAAGCACTTCAGGAACAGCTATATCGCTCATCAAATGCTTCGTTCCAAGAAGTGGGCCAGTTTGACAATAAAAGCCGCAGCCCGGGATAGGGAAGTCATGTCCGACGGCGCTTTCATGATGTTTGATGAACAGTCAATCTCGCTCGCAGCGATCGGCAAGGCGGCCATCCGAGGAATTCGTAAATGACTAACGGCACTCTGGTGGACTACTCAAGGCCCACCCTGCTGATGACTAAGGCCATCATTCGGCTCACATCTTCACCAGGGATCTTCGGAGTGAACCCACCCGCCTGGCTCTCCAAGCCTGCGTGGATTTCGATCGTGGCGTCGGCTTTGTTGGGAGCTCCCCTGTACGCTGTTTTCCTAGCTCTGCTCCTCGCGAAGAGGGAGTTGCACCCAACCGATCAACTGTCGGCATACGTCTTGGCTGGGTCCTGGCTTTTGCTGGCTCCTGGGCTGATCTCGCTTTGGGATCATCGAATCAGTTCGCTCATCGGAATTCTACTAGCCACACCCTCAGACAATTGGGATACGAATTTATTGGGCGCGCGATGTGGCCTCGCCCGTCGGTTATATCGGCCGTTGGCGGGCGCGTTGATCGCCCTCGTGTTGGGACATTTTGTTCTCGAGTACTCATTTTATCAAGGGATCTTGGCGGTTGGCCCGCGGTGGTCGATAGGATTTTGGCTGGGCGTTGTTAGTGTCGGCTTTCTTGCGTGGACCTTTGCCACAGGGATCTGGGGCGTCATAAGGACCCTTCTGCTAGTCGACGTGACCTGTGATAACCGAGTCGCCTTCAATGTGTACAGGGCTAAGCGGGCACTTGGTGTCGAGTATTCCGTCACGTCGTACTACTTGACTGGCCTGTACTTCTCTCTCGGCAACGTGTTGGCTCCGGCGGTTATGATAAATTTCTTTAGATTCGAGTTCTCGGGGAAGACCATAGCCGTCGCTATTCTTGCGTGTTTGTGGCTGGGTGGTGCAAGCTGCTTCATATACACAACGATCCGTCACTCTCGAACGTCAAATGAACAAATGTCGAGGACCTTGGACAGGTTCAGCGACGCATTAGAGGATTGGTCAAGGAAAGCTGGACAAGGCCGCTTGAGCGACTTGCAGAAACAACTTTCAGAGATTGAGGCAGTGGTGCAACTCCGCTCAGCGACGCTTGAGGCTACTTCATCGCCGGGAGGAGTGAACGTGTTTAAACGAACAGCCGTGTTGCTCATTATTCCCGCGTTCCTGAGTGCGCTGCAGCCGCTGCTGGGCGCTTTGTTGCAAAAATAGCAAACGGAACTCCCGGATAGTTCTAGAATACTTCAGAAAGTCGAGGTCGTTCGACGTGGCGCATGGGAAGTCGACAGCGGGTCCTGTCCTTTTATCACAGAAACCGGTGTTGGATAAGCGTCCTCAGACGGTTTCGTCGATGTTCGACACGGTGGCCGAACGTTACGATCTCACGAACGACGTGCTGTCGGCGGGACAGGACCGGCGTTGGCGCAAGGCCACGGTCGTCGCCGTGGGCGCACGGCCCGGCGACAGGGTCCTCGACATCGCTGCGGGGACCGGCACCAGTTCCGAGCCGTTCGCCGATGCGGGCGTGCTGGTGGTCCCGGCCGACTTCTCGCTGGGGATGCTGCGCGTCGGTCAGCGCCATCGTCCGGATCTGGCCTTCACTGCTGCCGACGCGACCCAGTTGCCGTTTGCCGATGCCTCGTTCGATGCGGTGACGATGTCGTTCGGGCTGCGCAACGTCGTCGATGTCGACGGGGCGCTGCGGGAGTTCGCCCGGGTGACCAAGCCCGGGGGTCGCCTCGTGGTGTGCGAGTTCAGCCAGCCGGTGTGGGGGCCCATTCGGGCGGCCTATCTCAACCACTTCTTGCGGGCGCTGCCGCACGTCGCGCGGCGCACCGCCTCGAATCCGGAGTCCTACATCTACCTCTCCGAGTCGATCCGGGCCTGGCCCGATCAACGTGGGCTGGCGGCGCGGATCACCACCGCGGGCTGGGCCGACGTCCAGTGGCGCAACCTCAGTGGCGGCATCGTCGCCCTGCACCGCGCGACCCGTGCGCCCGGAGTGTGACCCTCGGCAGGGTGCCCGACCGACGCACGCGGATCGGGCTCTGGATCGTGGCTGGGACCACTGCGCTGCTGCCCCCTAGACTGAACGAGTTCGTGCCAAACTTCACAAGCGGCGCCGGGATCGGCGCCCCACCTCACCGAGGGCGAGAGTGACCACCGGATCGGCTGACCAGGCGGG
>Ga0075163_10010346_pt1 | contig 12202 bp, 9 predicted proteins | sample JI1023141ADNA_FD_71478 | JGI IMG/M metagenome (GOLD analysis project Ga0075163, IMG submission 71478) | Wastewater effluent complex algal communities from Wisconsin, to seasonally profile nutrient transformation and Carbon sequestration -... | ecosystem: Engineered > WWTP > Effluent > Algae...
TCGGCATTTGTAGCTACCGGAGTGATTTCAGGTTTTACCACTTTAACAACATTTTCATCAACCCCGTTTCGTTTAAACACAATCACGTAATTATCTCCGTACCATGTGCGTACAAAGTCGATCACCTGCTGTTTGTTGATTCGTGAAAGACGATCAATTCGCTCTACCTGATTTTTATAATTCACACCAACTATTTCACCTTCGAGCATGGCAGATGCACGACGCATATTGTTTTCATATTGTTGTTGTTGTTCGAGACGCATGTTGGTGATAATAGCAGGAATGATCCAGTCAGGGAAATTCCCTAATTTGATTTCCATAATCTGCCCGAGAATTAAATCACGAACCTGTTCCAACGTTTGTCCTTCGCGTGGACGACCACTCAAAACGTGAATAGAATAATCACGCATGATATTGGTTCCGCTGGAGGAGCTCAATACTTTCTGCTTGTTATTCAGGTTCAGATCCAATAATCCGGCTTGTCCATTGCTGAGAATATAGTCAACGATTGTAAGCACATCAGCTTCTTCAGATGAAGCGCCTTTAAAACGGAATGCCATACTCAAACTTTCCTGATCAGGGCCATACACTTCACGAACGATTGGTACTTTAATCAATTTCTCCTGTGCAACTTTGAAATCAGGAACAGGCTTTGTGGGCATCTTACCGAACTTCTCATTAATCAGCTTTATCGCCATATCAGGATCAAAATCTCCACTGAGGGCGATTACCATATTGTTGGGCACATAGTAGGTCTCAAAATAATTACGGATTGCCTTTAGCGACGGACTCTTTAAATGCTCAATTGTACCAATTGTAGTTTGTGTACCATATTGGTGATTGGGAAACAATCCGCCGTATAGATTTTCCCACAACTTTGATCCATCACTATCTAAAGAGCGGTTTTTCTCTTCATATACGGCCTCCAGTTCGGTATGAAACAGTCGCATCACCGGTTTACGAAAACGCTCGGCTTCAATAGTCAGGAAGTTCTCGAGTTGGTTGGATGGAACATTGTTGATGTAAACAGTTTGTTCGTTCGAGGTGAATGCATTTACTCCTGTAACACCCATTCCCGCCATCATTTTATCAAATTCATTCGGGATTGCATAAGTTGCAGCTACTCCAGAAACTGAATCAATCTGATGATAAATTTTAGCTCTCAGAGCACTATCAGAAGTAGCCCCATAGCGCTCATATAAATTGAAAATCGTATCCAGGAGTGGTGCTTCTTTCGCAAAGTCCTGCGTACCGTAAACATCAGTACCTTTAAACAACATATGCTCCAGGTAGTGAGCTAATCCTGTATGGTCAGCTGGATCATTTTTGGAACCCGCCTTCACTGCAATCATCGATTGGAAACGTGGTTCATCCTTGTATACCGATAAATATACTTTTAGCCCATTGTCGAGGGTATAAACCCTTGCTTTAAGCGGATCTCCGGGGATCGTATCATAAGTTAAAGTTTGGGCACTGGCCAGCATGGGCAATACCATTAGCGCCAGCAATAAGCTTCGAAGTTGTTTTACGAACATAACTGAATTTGATTGGGGATTCAAAAGTAGAATTTCAATTTGATTCTTGTCCCTTCATTCAGTCATTTCACCAGTTTTAAGGAATTACTCCCCTGCTTTTCTTTTAATTATCCACAGTTTTTACCATTTTTGTAGAGCAATGACGAAATCCGCATCTCCCTTCCTGTTGTTCCTGCTGGTTATCACCGGTTTACTTCAGGCACAGCCACCGGCAAGTCGCTATTGGTATTTTGGAAATACAGCAGGACTAGATTTCGGCACCAATCCTCCTACTCCATTGACAAACAGCTCAATGAATGCTTTTGAAGGATGTGCAACTATTGCAGATGTAGCCGGAGTTTTGCAGTTTTATACCAATGGAAATCTGGTTTGGGACAGAAATCATGTTCCCATGCCTTCCGGAAATGGGTTGAACGGAGATGGTGCTGCCACGCAAACTGCTATCGTTGTTCCAGCTCCTCAAAACAGTTCTAAGTACTATATATTTACCGTAGATACAAATGGTGGTCCGCGCGGACTTTGTTACAGTGAAGTAGATATGACCCTGAATGGAGGTTCCGGAGATGTAACTGTGAAGAATATACAACTGCAGTCTGCTGTTACTGAAAAGTTGACCGCAGTACGACATGCCAATGGTATTGATGCCTGGGTTATAGTTCATGGCTGGAATAATAATGAGTTTTACGCCTATCAGGTAACTGCAACCGGAGTGAGCGGCAGTCCTGTTACTTCCTCTATTGGTGCAGTGCATGGCGGACTCTTCAACAATTCACACGGCTACATGAAAGCATCGCCGGACGCTGAAAAACTGGCCTTGGCAATACGCGGAACACGTCAGCTGGAAATATTTGATTTCGACAATATCACCGGACAAATCTCCAATACAATTTCTACCACATATCCTGTACAGATTTACGGCGTAGAATTTAGTCCTGACAGCCGACTGGTATATGTAACCACGATGGCCAATCCGGGTGAAATTCATCAGCTTGATTTATCTGCCGGAAGTGCAGCAGCAGTAATAGCGTCGGATCAGGTGATCGGCTCTGTAAATGGGTTTTTAGGTGGGTTGCAACTCGGACTCGACAGCCGAATTTATGTTGCCCAATACCAGGCTACTTCTTTGGGAGTAATTTCTAATCCTGACATTACAGGACCCGGATGCGGTTATACAAGTGGGGCTATATTCCTCGGAGGTAAAACCTCGATGTATGGACTGCCCAATTTCCTCCAGAGTTTCTTCATCGTTGCAGATTATACGTATGCAGATACCTGCTCAGGAGCACCAACGAATTTCACCACAATCTTTGCCGGACCCGATTCTGTTCGATGGAATTTTGACGACCCTTCGAGTGGAATCAACAACACAAGCACTCAACTGAATCCGCAACACACCTTCAGTGCAGGTGGAAGTTATGATGTTCAATTGCTCGTTTTTCAAAGTTTGCTCGTTGACACGGTTACGTATACTATTCAGATCATCCCTACTCCCAATCCAGATCTGGGCGCAGACCAACAAACCTGCGAAGGAAACACTCTAAACTTAAACCCTGGCAATTTCCCGACAGCTACATTTTTATGGTCAGATGGAAGTACCGGAAGCACACTAGTTATAGACACCACCGGCAATTATTGGGTAGAAGTCACTGACAACGGCTGCACGGGAACAGATTCTCTGGAAGCCGTTTTTAATCTGGTTCCTGTCGTTGATCTTGGTCCATCAATTAGCGCATGCGAAGGTGATACGATTGTGCTTGATGCTGGCAATGTCGGTTCAACCTATCAATGGCAGGATGGATCCACTTCGCAGACGTTTAATGCTACTGTAAACGGAAGTTATGTTGTCACAGTCAGTAATGGTCCATGTGCAGCAGGAGACAATGTAATACTGACTTTTAATCCGGTACCGAGTGTTGGTTTCGGACCGGATACGATTATCTGCAAAGGCTTCCCTATGTTTCTGGATGCTACAAATGCCAATGCTACTTATATCTGGCAAGATGGCACTACTGATCCTTTCCTATTCGCCGAAGATCCGGGGACCTATTCGGTAATCGTCACCATAGCCCAATGCACAGCCAGTGATACTATCATCATTGATCAGCAAGATAAACCACTCGTATTTCTTGGGGAGGACAGTATACTTTGCGCCGGGCAACCGCTGGAGTTAAATGCCGCTAACTACGGAGCTACTTACTCCTGGCAGGATGGATCAACCGACAGTGTATTTTACCCTGCCATCACCGGACAATACTATGCGACAGCCATCAATCAATGTGGAATTTCGGCTGACTCTATCAACCTGACGTTTAACATTTGTAATTGCCTAGTCTATATACCAAATGCCTTCACCCCCAACCGCGATAACAAAAACGAAGTTTATAATTATGAAGTTAACTGCACTGACTTTGCAGGACGACTAGAGATCTACAACCGGTTTGGCCAACGCATATTTTTATCACAGGATCCAAACATTGGATGGGATGGAACATGGGATGGACAAGAAGCTCCCGAAGGTGCTTACATTTACGTTCTGAAATATTCAGGATATGACAATGGTAAATTTGCGGAAGTAAAGAAACGGGGATCCTTACTGCTTTACCGATAAAGTATCTCCTACACAACCCGCTCAAAACGGTAATTTTATAATCATCAGGTATCATTATCCGGATTAGAACTTCCTTTTCTACATAATTGCAATACATTCTGACTATCAATTTGTTACCCCTAACCCGAAAACTGTTAATAATTTAACTGCCCCCTGTTCATGGAATTGAGCAATCCCCTGTATTTTTAGTGGTACAAGCGAAGACCGCTTCTTATCTTTGCTGATGACGGCTCCGAACTGCGGAGAAATCAATTGAATACTTAATAACTCTATGAAAATCACTTACTTCGGACATTCCTGCTTCACATTAGAGGTCAATGGTAAAGTCCTGCTTTTCGACCCATTCATTAGTCCAAACGAGCAAGCTAAGCACATTGATATCAATACCATCCATGCAGATTTCATTTTAATTTCTCATGGACATATGGATCACATAGCAGATGCCGTTTCCATTGCAACTCGCACCGGAGCCACGGTCATCTCCAACTGGGAGATCATTCAATGGTTAAATAATCAAGGGGTTACAAATGCCCACCCTATGAACATCGGCGGACACTGGTTCTTTGACTTCGGGAAGGTAAAATGTGTGAACGCTGTACACAGTTCCTCATTGCCTGACGGAAGTTATGGAGGAAATCCGATGGGATTCTTATTAGAAACTGAAGAAGGAAACGTGTACTACGCAGGAGATACTGCCTTGACAATGGACATGAAACTGATTGGTGATTATAAAAAGATCGACCTTGCCTTTCTTCCTATTGGCAACAACTTCACAATGGGAATTGACAATGCGGTAATCGCCTCTGACTTCATCCGGTGCGAAAAGATTATAGGAATGCACTTCGACACCTTTGGCTACATTAAAATTGATCATGATGAAGCCTATGGAAAATTTGCTGCAGCCGGAAAGGAATTAATTCTGATGAACATCGGAAAAAGTACTACATTTTAACAATCATTTACAACGATAAAATAAAGCCTGACCCAATGGCAAAAATCATAGCGATAGCAAATCAGAAAGGAGGAGTTGGAAAAACCACCACCGCCATTAATCTCGCCGCCAGTCTGGCCGTGCTTGAGTACAAAACCTTACTGGTTGATGCCGATCCACAGGCGAATGCCACTTCCGGAGTAGGATTTGATCCACGTACAGTGAAAACTTCTGTATACGAATGTATCATCAACGAAGTATCTCCGAAGGATATCATCCTCGAAACTAAAACTCCTCACTTATACCTTTTGCCATCTCACATCGACCTGGTTGGTGCTGAAATCGAAATGATTCAGATGCCAAACCGCGAACGAATGATGAAGCAGGTTTTAGAAGGCATCAGAGGTGATTTTGATTTCATCATCATTGATTGTTCTCCGAGTCTTGGCTTGATCACTATTAACGCTTTGACTGCAGCTGACTCTGTGATTATCCCTGTTCAATGTGAATATTTTGCATTGGAAGGATTAGGCAAATTGCTCAACACAATCAAAATCGTTCAGAACCGTCTGAACACCGAACTTGCAATTGAAGGTATCCTGTTGACCATGTACGATATGCGTCTGCGCCTGAGTAATCAGGTGGTGGAAGAAGTTAAAACTCACTTCCAGGATATGGTTTTTGATACCATCATTCAACGGAATACTAAACTTGGAGAAGCGCCAAGCTTTGGTGAGAGCATCATTATGCACGATGCGACCAGCAAAGGAGCGATCAATTACCTGAATCTGGCCAGAGAAATTCTTCAGAAGAACAACATGACCGGAATGTCAGCCGAAGAAAAAGTCCTCACCGATAAAGTGATGGAAAAACTTAAAATTTCAGAAAATTAATACCCTACTCTCTTCATATGTCAACTAAAAAATCAGTACTGGGCAGAGGACTAGGCGCATTGCTCGATGGAAACAATACCAATCCTGCACCTGCAGAGAATGTGGTATCATCCAACGAAGTATTGGCCGGTCAACAGAAAGGAATTGCAGGAGCAGTTGCTCAGGTGCCGCTGAATCAGATTGAAGCTAATCCTTTTCAACCAAGAACAGAATTCGATGAAACAGCCCTGAAAGAACTGGCTGAATCTATCCAGATGCAAGGTATTATCCAGCCGATTACAGTTCGTAAAATGGGCCCGGATAAATACCAGATCATCAGTGGTGAGCGTCGCTACAAGGCTTCGCGTCTGGCCGGACTCACTTCTATTCCCGCTTATGTTCGTACTGCGAACGATCAGTCCATGCTGGAGATGGCACTCGTTGAAAATATCCAACGTGAAAACCTGAATGCATTGGAGATTGCTATCAGCTATCAGCGACTGATTGAAGAATGTAAACTCACACAGGAATCACTTGGAGAGCGTGTAGGTAAAGAGCGTTCAACAGTCACTAACTACCTGCGTCTACTCAAACTTCCACCACAAATTCAGTTTGCAATTCGTGATGGCCGTTTAACGATGGGACATGCACGTGCAATTCTTGGCGTGGATGATATTGGAATGCAGTTGAAAATTTTCAATGATATTCTGGAAAACGATCTCAGCGTACGTAAAGTAGAAGATCTGGTTCGTCAGAATTCACCCAAAAAAGCTGGTAAAAAAGAGAAAGGAAAAACGCAATGGGATGTTGAAATCCGCAATCTGGAAGACCGTCTCGAACACCGTTATGAAACCAAAGTTGAAATCAAACATAAAGACAATGGAAACGGACAGATTATCATCAATTACTTCAGCAATGATGATCTGACCCGTTTGATGGACTTACTGGATTTTGATTGAAAACAAAACATATTCTTCGAAGCTTCTTCGAAACATTCCCCTTCGGATTTCACTCGGAGGGGTTTTGTTTATTTGTACCCTTTTCTGCATGATACCATTCCTCAGTTCAGCACAGGATACGATCCCGCCGGCAAAGAAAGATACAGTTGCCATTCTCCTTCCCGATAGCGGTACAGTACAACATCTCGATACAGTTCTCACAATTGTCAGGGATGATTCAACACTATCCTCCCCGAATGCCGCTCAGGTAATTTCCAGCGATTCTACGTCTCAGGATACCAGTGGAAGAAAAATTCACTCAGTAAGAAAAGCTACTTTGTTATCTACCTTTCTGCCTGGGGCCGGACAAGTTTACAATAAACGCATCTGGAAAGTTCCCATAATCTACGGGGCATTTGGCGGATTGATTTACCTCGTACAATTTAACAATACCCGATACAAGGAGTTTGAAAATGCGTTGTTATCCAGGTATGACAATGACCCGACAACCATCGATAAATATCAGGACATCTACACCGAAGACAACTTGAAATCATTGAGTGAATACTACCGCCGCAACAGAGATCTCTCCGTAATTGGTATATCGCTCGTTTATGTACTGAACATTATCGACGCGCATGTAGATGCCCATCTATTCAGCTTTAATGTCGATGATAATCTCAGCATCAATTGGTCGCCGGTAATTCAGCCTGCTCCCGATATCACAACAACCGGACTTGCTGTCAGGTTACGTTTCTAAAATTTCTACAGATGAAAATTGCATTGATTGGAACCGGAAAAATGGGCAACGCAGTCGCAGAAAAAGCTCTTCAGGCTGGTCACGAAATAGTACTTCGGATCAACGAAGAAAATCCGCAAGACCTCTCACCTACCCGCCTGCAAACTGCTGATATCGCCATTGAATTTACCCGACCAGATGCCGCTGTCAATCATCTATACGCATGCCTGACTGCCGGAATACCCGTAGTGTGTGGAACAACAGGATGGCATGAGCAATACGATGAAGTTCGTGCCCGTTTTTTGAACGAGAACGGTACACTTCTCACTGCCACCAACTTCAGCATTGGTGTAAATATTTTTTTTCGCCTCAATGCAGAATTGGCAAAATGGATGAACCATCATCCCTCATACACACCATCTCTGAAGGAAGGTCATCATACCCAAAAGCTCGACAAACCCAGCGGTACAGCCGTAACATTGGCCACTGACCTGATAAAGTCACACCCAAACACCAAAAGCTGGACTCTGCTTGAAAGTAACGAAGCCGGCGAATCCAACGTATTAGGCATTCAATCCATTCGGGAAGGACAGGTTATCGGAATTCACGAAGTTGAGTGGACATCACCAATTGACCGGATAAGCATCCGACACGAAGCATTCAACCGGGAAGGTTTTGCCGCCGGAGCGTTGATAGCAGCAGAGTGGCTCAGAGGAAAAAAGGGCGTCTTCGGGATGTCAGATGTACTGTTTGGTGATCAAAAGTGAATAAGAATCAAGAAATAGCGTTTCAATTTTCTATTTTCGAACCCGTAAACTCACAATATGAACTGGAAATTCTGGCAAAGCAGCGGCCGTAAAAGCAAATCCCGTGAATGGTTTGATGCCGTTCTCTTCGCGGTTGTAGCAGCCACCATCATTCGTACCTTCTTCATCGAAGCCTTCACCATCCCGACTCCATCTATGGAAAAAACCCTGATGGTAGGCGACTTTCTATTCGTTAGCAAGGTGAATTATGGTGCCCGCACTCCAATGACACCATTGTCGGTTCCTTTTGTACATCAGGAAATGCCGATATTCGGAGGGAAGTCTTACTCGGAAGCCTGGAAGTTGCCTTATTACCGTTTGCCGGGTTTTGCAGATGTTGAAAGAAACGACATTGTAGTGTTCAATTATCCCATGGAGGATGATCGTCCGATAGATAAGCAGACGCATTACATCAAACGTTGCGTAGGTATTGGCGGAGATCAGTTGCAGGTTATTGACCGGGTGCTTTACATCAATGGCAAGAAAGCAATGCAACCGAAGAAAAGTCAGTATGTATACGATATTCAAACAACGGGCTCCGGATTAAGTGATCGTGTTTTACGAAAGAACGATATTACTGACGGAGGTCCGGCTTATAACCCGGGTGAATATCGCTATTGTCTCACGCAGGAAGCAGTTTCAGAATTAAAGAAACTTCCGAATGTGGCCAAAGTGGATGTAATGAATATGCCGAAAGGACAATTTGAAGATTATATCTATCCATTTGACCCAAAGCTGAAATGGAATATGGACAACTACGGTCCTATTTATATTCCTAAGAAGGGGGCTACATTAACACTTACAGCTGACAATATCAGCATTTACCGACGTGTAATTTCAAAATACGAAGGCAATGATCTTGAAGAAAGAGATGGGAAGATTTTCATCAATGGAAAAGAAGTCACTCAATACACTTTCAAACAGGATTATTTCTTCATGATGGGTGACAATCGCCATAATTCTGCCGATTCCCGCTTCTGGGGTTTTGTACCGGAAGACCATATTGTCGGTAAGGCAGTCTTCATTTGGATGTCGTGGGATACACACGGTAGTTTCCTCACTAAAATCCGCTGGAAACGCCTCTTCAATCTCATCCACTGGAACAACGACTAAGCGCAACCGTGAAAACGGTCATTCTACCTAGCCTCTATCTTCCACCTGCTGAAATTTTCCTGCAGCTGAAAGATGTAGATGAAATTGTTATTGCAGAAGATGATTCCTGGGAAAAGCAAACTCTCCGTTCCCGTTGCCAGATTCTCGGAGCTAACGGCGTACAAACCCTCAGCATTCCTGTAAAACATACGGGAGGGGTTCGGAAACCTGTGAAAGATATTACCATCAGCTACTCCGAAGCATGGGTTCGTATACACAAAGGAGCCATTTTTTCCGCATACAATACGTCCTCCTTTTTTACCTATTTCAGAGAAGATCTATTCGCCATCTACGACAAGCAGCCCAAATTTCTGGTCGACTTCAACCGACAATTGCTACAACTTGTGTTGCGGAAACTTAAGTTAAATATTAAAATAAATGCTTTAAGTAATAACGACAATATAATTGATTTAAAGGAACATACGAATTTAGAAAAAGTAAAAAGTCAATTAACTCCCATTTCACCCTATCCACAGGTTTTCTCCTATAAAACGCCATTTCAGCCTACGCTCAGCATCCTTGATTTACTGTCAAATAAAGGCGGATGGTAATCGGCGACCTCCGGCTCGTTTTTCTGTACTCTGTTTTTAATTAGATTTGTGCGACCTAAACGCCCTCTAAAGGCAACAAAAATTTATCAAACAATCACTTATGTCGATTCAAAAAATCCGCGAACTCCTCGGTAAAGACGCCGACAGCCTTCTTCAGCACACTTGCAACACGATTCCAAAAAATACAATACATCTTCCAGGAAGCGATTTTACCGATCGCATCTTTGCACCAACCAACCGCAGTAATCAGGTATTACGCAGTTTGGAAGCGATCTATAACCATGGTCGTTTAGCTGGTTCCGGTTATGTTAGTATTCTTCCGGTTGATCAGGGAATTGAACATAGCGCAGGGGCATCCTTTGCACCTAATCCAATGTTTTTCGATCCCGAAAATATTGTAAAGCTGGCCATCGAAGGAGGTTGCAATGCTGTTGCATCAACGTATGGAGTTCTTGCCTCTGTAAGCAGAAAGTATGCTCATAAAATTCCATTCATTGTAAAAATCAATCACAATGAATTCCTCACCTATCCGAACAAATTTGACCAGATCATGTTTGGATCAGTAGAAGAAGCATGGAACCTGGGAGCTACTGCTGTTGGTGCAACTATTTATTTCGGTTCTGAAGAATCTTCACGACAGATTGTTGAAGTAGCTCAAGCTTTCGAGCGCGCACATGAACTCGGAATGGCCACCATTCTCTGGTGTTACACCCGAAATAACGCCTTCAAAAAAGACGGCATCGACTATCATACATCTGCTGACTTAACCGGACAAGCGAACCATCTTGGTGTAACTATTCAGGCAGACATCATCAAACAGAAACTTCCAACCAACAATGGTGGATATACTGCAGTAAACTTCGGCAAAACGCATAAAAAAGTGTATGACGAACTTACCACTAATCATCCGATCGATCTTTGCCGCTACCAGGTAGCCAATTGCTATATGGGACGCATGGGTCTTATCAATTCAGGAGGAGAAAGTAAGGGTGCAAGCGATATGGCTGAAGCAGTAACAACAGCAGTAATAAACAAACGTGCCGGTGGACAAGGATTGATTTCCGGCCGCAAAGCATTCCAGAAACCATTCGCAGAAGGCATTCAGATGTTGAACGCCATTCAGGATGTGTATCTCTGCAATGATGTTACGATTGCTTAATACAGCAATTACTAATGCCGCTTTCTTTCCCGGCTACCCGAATCAGAATTACCACAGTTAAATACTTAATCCGTATTGAATGAGTTGGTTTAAGAGAATCAAAGAAGGCATCACGACTGCCACACACGAGAAGAAAGAGACACCGGAAGGATTGTGGTATAAATGTCCATCCTGTAAGTCCATTATTCCTTCGCAGGAACACGAAGACAACATGTGGGTTTGCGTGAAGTGTAGTTACCATGAGCGTATCGGTTCAGAGGAATACTTCGCCATGCTCTTCGATGAAAACAAGTTCACGGAGATAAATGCCAATATGACTTCGGGTGATCCGCTACAGTTTGTAGACACCAAGAAGTACAATGAGCGTTTAGTGGATTCACAGAAAAAGACCGGGCTGAAAGATGCCATCAGAACAGCTACCGGAAATCTGGATGGATATCCTATTACAATTGCCTGCATGGATTTTAAATTCATTGGCGGTTCGATGGGAAGTGTGATGGGTGAAAAGATTGCACGTGCAATTGATTATTCTATCGAGCATAAAACACCCTTTATGATCATCTCCAAGTCAGGAGGTGCCCGTATGATGGAAGCCGCATTTTCATTGATGCAGATGGCTAAAACATCCGCCAAGCTGACTCAGTTAAGTGCAGCCGGCCTTCCTTATATTTCCTTTCTCACCGACCCTACTACAGGAGGCGTAACTGCTTCATTTGCGATGTTGGGAGATCTGAACATTGCAGAACCCGGAGCGCTGATTGGATTTGCGGGTCCACGCGTAGTGAAGGAAACGATCGGTAAAGATTTACCAAAAGGATTCCAGACATCCGAATTTGTACTCGAACATGGATTCCTTGATTTCATTGTAAAACGAACTGAATTAAAATCCCGACTGGGACAATTATTAAAAT
>Ga0075163_10010347_pt1 | contig 12202 bp, 12 predicted proteins | sample JI1023141ADNA_FD_71478 | JGI IMG/M metagenome (GOLD analysis project Ga0075163, IMG submission 71478) | Wastewater effluent complex algal communities from Wisconsin, to seasonally profile nutrient transformation and Carbon sequestration -... | ecosystem: Engineered > WWTP > Effluent > Algae...
AAGCTGAAGAACGTGGTACATCTGTTTATTTCCCACACTTTGTTTTACCGATGCTACCTGAAGCATTATCAAATGGTTTGTGTTCTTTAAATCCACATGTTGACCGTCTATGTATGGTTTGTGATTTAAAGCTGTCGCGTGCAGGTAAAGTGACGAGTTACGAATTCTACCCATCTGTTATGCATTCCAAAGCACGCCTGACTTATACCCAAGTCGGACAATATTTTGAAGGTGCAACCGATGCGATTCCTTCAGATAAAAGCATTCACAAATCACTGAATACCTTGTTCCAACTTTATCAAACACTCAAAGGTTTACGTGCTGAACGTCATGCAATGGAATTTGAAACCATTGAGACCTACATGACCTTTGATGAGTTGGGTGGTATTAAAGAAATTCTGCCACGTACTCGTAATGACGCGCATAAACTCATTGAAGAATGCATGTTGCTCGCCAATGTTGCAGCAGCAGAATACGCTTTAGAACATGATATTCCGATGCTTTATCGTGTACATGAAGCACCAGAGTTTTCACGTATTCAGAAAGTACGTGATTTTGTGAAATTGCTCGGTTTGCCATTCCCTGAGCAGCCTACACAAGCTGATTATCAACGTGTGATTGAAGCGACCAAAGATCGTTTGGATGCACCGAGTATTCATGCAGTGTTATTACGTTCGATGATGCAAGCCTATTATGGCGCGAAAAATTCAGGACACTACGGCTTAGCGTATGAAGCTTATACTCATTTTACTTCGCCAATTCGTCGCTACCCTGACCTATTGTTGCATCGTGCGATTAAAGCCTATTTAGACAAGAAGGTTTATCCACTTTCGGGTGCGGCTTTGGATGATGCAGGTGAACATTTCTCTCAAACTGAACGTCGTGCAGATGAAGCCTCTCGCAGTGTCACAACTTGGTTGAAATGCCACTATATGCAACAGCATTTAGGTGATGAGTTTGTTGGCATCATTAGTGCTGTCACTGAATTTGGTCTATTTGTCACGCTGAAAGACTTATATGTTGATGGCATGATCCATGTCAGCCAATTGGGCGAAGACTATTTTGTATATGATCAAGCAAGTCAGAGCTTAATTGGACAGAATCGTGGACAAGCATTTAGCTTGGGCGATGAAGTGAAAATTCAGGTCACTGGTGTCAATCTTGAAGAACGTAAAATTGACTTTAAGCTCATTCAGCAGTTGACCCATCTCGGTCGTGTGATCCGTCAAAAAGCACCGCGTGCTTCTTCAACTAAAGATCAAACAACCGAAGAGGTGTTTAGCAAAGCACCAGTCAAGGCAAAATTAAGTGAAGATGGTGAAAAGCCTGTTCGGAAGAAAAAGGACAAGAATAAACCGAGCACTTATACGAAGAAACCAAGTAAGAAAGCATCTGCTAAGCCTGAAACCAAAGAAAAGGCAAAGAAAAAAGTAAAAAAGAAAAAGGCAAATGCGAAAGCTAAGAGTGAGTAAATAACTTAAAGCCATTCTGATTTTGAATGGCTTTTTTATTTTTAAGGAGATAAATAAAATATGTCTGCATTTAAAAAAGCTGAAGTTTTTATTCTTATTGGACAAATAATTGATAATACTCTACTGATTCAGGATTCTATTCATCGTAATCAGATTGCAGCTCAACTCATCGAAAAATATCCTGAATTAATACAAAATATTGCGACAGGCTATAAAAATCAAAATTTAACCTATGTTTCTGGAAATTTAGTGGATTGGTTCTCCGCCGAATTAACTAAAAAAAGTTCTATTTCTAAAGATTGGCAAAACAAGTACAGACAAGAACGAGAAAAGGTAGGGAAAAGAGAAGTTACTGTTTATAAAAGTCTTTATTCTTTTCCACTTGAAGAGATGATTCCTCTAGACAGTATAGCTCAGCTCACAGAAGGCAATTTAAAAACTATTGCAGTTAATGCGTTTGAACGAAACCCTGTAGCACGAAGACAGTGCTTAGAGCATTATGGAGTATCATGCCAATGCTGTAATTTTAATTTTTATAATATTTATGGGGAACTTGGACAAAATTATATTCATGTTCATCACATCATTCCTTTAGCTAAAATTAGAAAAAATTATCAAGTTGATCCTACCAAAGACCTTATTCCTTTATGTGCAAACTGCCATGCTATGATACATCGCAGAAATCCACCATTATCAATTGAAGAATTAAAAGAAATCATAAAGTCTTCTCATTTACCTTGATTTCTTTCCTCCTAGCCCCTACCTACATCTATAACTATGTTTAAAGATGATATGGCAAAAATACAATGACACTACAACAAGCAACACTTCCTGTTCCTCAATTTGATCAAATTCAACTTGCCGACTTAAAACAACAAATTGAACAAAGTATCCAAAATGGTCAAAAATTCTTAAATCAACTGAATGAAGTTCCACACGACGCTGAAGCACAACTTGCAACACTGACCGAAGTGGATCAACTTGAAAATAACATGAGCGAAGTATGGGGAATTCTGTCACACCTCAATGCCGTCATGAATAATGCAGAAACTCGTGAAGTTTACCAATCACTATTACCGAGTTTGAGCGAATACTATACACAACTGGGGCAACACACAGCCTTGTATCAAACTTATCAACAGCTTCATGATGCTCCTGTTTTTCAAACCCTCAGTGAAGCACAACAAAGTGCGATTAAACTCGCTTTGCGTGATTTCAAACTTTCAGGTGTTGCACTTGTAGGTGAAGCGAAACAACGTTATGCGGAAATTTCAGCACGTTTATCTCAGCTTTCATCTGATTTCTCCAATCATGTTTTAGATGCAACCCAAGCTTACTTCAAGCCATTAACTGAAACACAACTCAAAGGCTTACCACAAAGCAATGTTGAATTATTAAAGCAATACGGGCAACAACGTGAACTTGAACAAGCCGTTGCGACACTCGATTTCCCAGCTTATTTTGCTATTCTCACCTATGCCGATGATCGTGAATTAAGAGAAGAGTTTTACAAAGCCTACGTTACCCGTGCATCAGAACAATCAGACAAAACTGAGTTTGATAATACACCCGTAATGGAAGAAATTCTGAGCCTACGTCAAGAAATGGCACAATTACTCGGCTTCAACAATTTTGCTGAATATTCACTTGCCAGCAAGATGGCACCTGATGTTGAGACAGTGAATCAATTCTTGGTTGATCTCGCAGAACATGCCCGCACCCCTGCACTGGCTGAAATTGCAGAACTTAAAACCATCGCACAACACGATGGCATTGATGAATTAAAACCGTGGGATACAACTTATTACTCAGAAAAGTTAAAACAACAGCAATTCAATCTTTCACAAGAAGCGCTTAAACCCTATTTCCCTGCACATAAAGTGGTACATGGTTTATTCCAAATTGTGCAACGTCTCTACGGTATTCAGATCATCGAACGCCAAGCACCTGTTTGGCAAAATGATGTGCGTTATTTTGAAATTGAAGATCAAGGTCAAGTGGTTGGTGGTTTCTACTTTGACCTTTATGCTCGGAATGGCAAACGTGGTGGTGCATGGATGAGCGGTTTCCGTTCACGCGTACAGACTGCAAATGGGTTACAAAAACCAATTTGCTATATGGTCTGTAACTTCACGCCACCGATTGGCGATCAACCTGCATTACTCACCCACGATGAAGTGATCACCTTATTCCATGAATTTGGTCATGGCTTACACCATATGCTTACCGAGGTGGATAATATCTCAGTTGCAGGCACACATGGCGTTGCTTGGGATGCAGTCGAGTTACCAAGTCAGTTCATGGAGTTCTGGGCGTGGGACAATGAAAGTTTAGACGTGCTGAGTGAGCATACTGAAACTAAGCAAACCCTTCCGCAAGAATTATTATCAGCTTTGCTCAATGCACGGTTTTTCCAATCAGGTATGCAAACTTTGCGTCAGATCGAATTTGCCTTATTTGACTTAACCATCCACCGTCAAACTCCAGCATTGAACAGCCAGCAGATCCAAGCGACCTTAGATGATATTCGCAACAAATTTACCGTTGTGCCAACCGTTGCGTATAACCGTTTCCAACACAGTTTTAGTCATATTTTTGCGGGTGGTTATGCAGCAGGTTACTACTCGTATAAATGGGCAGAAGTTTTAGCCAGTGATGCTTTTGATCGTTTCGAAAGCGAAGGAATTTTTAATACCGAGACAGGAAAAGAGTTTAGAAAGTTTATTCTAGCAGTTGGCGGAAAAGATACGGCGCTTGATGCGTTTCGCAATTTCCGAAAAAGAGAACCAAAAATAGATGCATTATTACGCCATCAAGGTTGGACGAACAGTCACAAAACCGCTTAAACTACGTCATTATTATTCACAGGGTGTAATTAACTAACATGAAAAGACAATTCATCGCGGGTGCAAAATGTCCCAAATGTGGAGCGTTAGATCGTGTTGTTAAAATCATCACTGTGGATGACGAATGGATTGAATGTATCGAATGTGCTTATAGCGAAAAACGCCCAACCCATGTGGAAGAGCAGCAACCCGCTGAGCCAGATGAAATTGGGGTGATACAATTCAAACCTCGTCATTTTGACTAGAAGGTTAAAAATAATGTCCACATACCAAACTGAAAATTCCAAATTATTATGGATGATAATTGGCGGAATTAGTGTTGTTGTGGTTCTGTTCCTTGCTGTCCAATGGTTTTTATCACAAAAAGATCAGCAATCAACAACCACAGCTACGCAGCCTATTACCGAAAAAACTGTTACCTCGCAAACAGAAGCTGTGATGTCTGAAGCAACGCCCGCTACAAGCGAGGCTGTTGCACCAATACAATTAGTTGAAGCATCGATTGTTAAAATGCCTCTACCAACAAATGATAGCTTAGCAAAAGAAGAAATTGCGAAATTGGATGATATCCATCAGCAACTTCAAGATCAACGATATGAACTTAAGCAGCAACATAACGACATCGATACATTACTCAAGCTAAAAGAAGACCAAATTAAATTAATGGAAGCAAAAATCGCTGCCCAGGATAAACCATAAAAGCTTTAATGTTATTTAAAGCTTTTGATCAACATTAAGAGAAAACTCTCTGAGTTTAAATTCAGCGTTCTAAAGTGAATTACACAGTTTTCTAACAAGAGAATTTTTAATTGGAGTACATCAATTTCCTTAAATAGGATGATCCCAATGGAAAAGTACATTCCCTTAATTCACCGACAGGCATAAAATACCTTCAGTCTCTCAGACCTGTAACTGATATGAACGATCATCAAACTAATCGCAATCTTTTTTTAGCGATTGGTTGTCTTACGACTTCTGCCCTCCTTTTTTCAGTCATGGGCATCTGTATTCGTTATGCATCACATACTGTTGATAACTACACCATTGTGTTTTTCCGCAATGTAGTTGGGCTGATCCTATTTCTACCTTTTATTTTTAAACAAGGTATGGGATTTGTAAAAACAGAAAAACTTTGGATGCATACATGGCGCAGTATTGTTGGACTTGCCGCAATGTATGGATTTTTTTATGCAATTGCTCATTTAAAATTGTCCAATGCTATGGTGTTTACTTACTCATCTCCTATTTTTATTCCACTGATTGCATGGTTATTTCTAAAGGAAAAAATAACTAGATCAATGCTCTGTGCGGCTACTTTAGGATTTATTGGCGTATTCTGTGTTGCAAAACCCGATCAAGGCTTACTCAATTGGATTTCAGTGGTTGGAATCGCCTCTAGCCTACTCGCTTCAATGGCTTTTGTAACTGTACGTGCACTGACGAAAACCGAACCACCTGAGCGGATCGTATTTTATTTTTGTTTTATTGGTTCCCTACTCTCCATTATTCCAATGTTTTGGGTCTGGCGTCCATATCACCTACAAGAACTCGTCTTTCTGATCAGTGCGGGTATTCTTGCCAATATCAGCCAAATTTTTATGTCTCATGCCTATCGACTTGCGCCTGCTGGACAAATTGCACCTGTAAACTATATGGCAATTATTTTTGCAGGTATTTGGGGCTTTTTACTTTGGAAAGAAGTACCTGATTTCTATAGTGTGATTGGTTTTGGCTTTATTTTATTGGCTATTATTTTGTGTAGTCCCCTCACTCAACGACAGAAGAAAATGCTTCAATCATGAAACGCATTTAGCTTCACTTTAGTTGATCACCATTCGAAAGAAGATCTACAGATATAAAGAAAGACAGAAACACCAAAACACTTAATCTTCCAACCATAAAAAAGCACCCGAAGGTGCTTTTCTTGTTTCAACTTTTAGTGCTTATACCAACCAAACATTTGGAAGACATAGGGTGCATAAGTCACCAACACCAACGATGAGAATAATACGATAATTGGCAATAACCAACGCTCATAACGATAGTAGAAACTTGTATATTTCTCTTTCGCTTCCTTATCGGCAGCCGAGACTTCCTCATCCCCGACGGAGAGTCGCGTCAGCAAGTGGTTCAATGCAACAGGTGGTGTTACATAACCAAATTCAAATGCAACCAATACGATCATCCAGAAGTGGATCGGATGGATACCATTCTCGTAGGCCACAGGTGCAACTGTCGCTGCAACCAGAATCACCGCACCAAACGGATCGGTCGTCATACCAATAATGGCAAGTAACAATGCAATGAAGGCTAATGAAATATAGATATTACCCAAGTGTGTTGGTAATAGCTCAACCACTTCAGCACGTTCAATCAGACCACCGACACTCGCAGACAATGCCATGAGCAAAATCAATGCACCGATATGACCCACTGTTTCTGAAGTTGCAAAACGTATAGCACCACCGAAACCAAAACTCTTACTACCATGAGGATCATGGGTTTTTAAGAAATCTGATTTTTGCTCGTGTTCACGAACCAATGCTTCATGTTTAACATCAACCACAGCTGCTGGAGCAACTTTTGCTGCAAACAATTTGTCAAACAGAATCATTGCGATCAACACCAACGGTAAAATCATTGGCGCGGTAAACTCATTGATCGATGTATCTAAAGCAAATTTATAGAACAACACAACAGCGAAACCAATGATTACATATGGAATCACAGGCACACATGCGCGTAACATTCCTGGAACAGCGACTTTCGGAGAGTTTACACGGAATTTTTCTTCAGCAAGAATCAATGAAACGCCAAGGAAAATAAATGCAGTTAACCAGAAGACATAGATACCATGATCAAATAACTCAGTAGAAGTTACATGACGACTATCAAGCATCGAAATCAAAATTACGAGTAAGCATGGGCGAATCACCACACCTAAAGAACCCGACATTGCCGATACAGCTAATGCATATTGACGACGTGCGCCAGAGTTCCAAACCTCTTTATAAATGATTGCACCTGCTGCAATAACGAAAATACCAGAAGCACCTGTATATGCTGTTGGGATTGCCGCTGCAATTAAGATTAACCAAGTTAAAGTTTCAGGCGCTAGATTCCACGGACGCAAGATATTTAAGAATAAATCCATCACACGCGTTTGGGTCAGTAACATACCTGCCCAAATAAACAATGCAAGGTTTAAGAAAATACCAGAGAACTCAATAATAATTCCCAAGTAAATCCCTTGCCCCATTGGATAATCCATGAAGAAAGTAAAGATTATCCCCGTGATCAGTGACATCTGTGCATACAATGGTACGCTCAGCACCGCCAAACCAAAATTACCTTTAGGTTGCGCTGTTTTAGGAATTAAAAATAATTGCACTAAGCTGATTACGGTTAAAGAGACAAAGAGTGCTATCCATAACCATGAAATCGCCAATGTCTTCGCAGTCAATTCTACGCCAGAATTCAGCAACGAGTTATATTGACTAATTGTCGATAAACTCAGTAAGGCATTACCTGCAACCATAAATGCTGAATAGACACGATAGTCCATCTTCGTCTTAGGTGCACGTAAACCAATGTGGTGATAACGTAAAGAAGCTGTGATAGAGGTGAACAACACCATGATCAGTAAAAGTACAGTCTGGTTTTCAGAACCTAACTTAAAGATACCAAAGAACGTGGTTTCAACTTGACGATAAGTACGAATACTTGGATGAGCATCCAAATGTTTCATAGCTTTATCGTAGAATTGATATTTTTCGTCACACTGTTGTTGTGCAGCTAATAAAGAAGCACGTACATCTGATTCAGACGCTGTACCAAACATACTTGCAAACTCATCAGCAGCATTCGCTTTCATCTGCTCTTGAACTTGCGCTTCAATATTAGGATGTCGATCACAAGATGGTTTTTCAGGTTCAGCTCGTAAAAACGAATACTGCATTCCTATTTTTTCATCACCGTACAAACGCTCCCCCATACGGAGCATTTGACCGTGAATCATCTCGCCAGTACCAATAAGCAAAGTCATTAGCAACAAAGCAAGAATGATGAATGTTGATATCCAATCATTCCAGATATAACCCAGTCGGGCTAATCCAGACTTTTTCTCTTGATCATTTTGCATGTCTATTCCAGTTTATTGTTATCAACACCCATCCAAAGATGTTGAATCATGCGATGTCCATGGTTGATAGATAAGTGAATTTACCCTCTTCGTAACCAATCCCTTTTAACCGCCTAAATTTGCAGCAATCTTTCCTAAAAAAGAATGACTGCAATCACTTTTTTGTTGGTTTTTTTTATCAACTAATATGTTCTCTTTGCAAGCGTCTAAAGAATAAATAGCCCAATCCACATAGCAAACCACCAATTGCACCAACTAAATGGGCTTCAGTTAACACTGGACTACCAATCAATTGAGCTGCACTTGTTTGACCAAAGGTATTTTCCCATATCAATTTTGCAATGATCAGAGATAGAACCAATACAGCGAATTTTTTTTCTTTAGGGTATTTCAAGTACACAAGACCGACAGCAACATACAATCCATGTAAAACACCAGAAAGCCCAGCATAAGTGTCAATATAAGATAAATAAAAATAAAAGGTGAGACTGATAAACAGAGGAAGAATTAAAAGTAGAACACACAGATGCCAATTACGTACATGAGGGAAAATAAAAGGTAAACATGCAAATGCCAACATATTCAGGAAAAAATGTATCCACCCCATATGAACCCAGTGTGCTGTCCATAATCGCCAAAACTCTGTGGGTAAAGCAGGTTTCCAATAAATAAAATGATCTGGAAAGACTTGTAAACACGCTGACATTGAAACACATACAGCGATCAAAATGACTTTCCGCATCCTTATTTGATCATTCATTGAGTACACCTCATGAAAAAAAGACCTTTTACATATTTAAACATTAAGATAGTAAAAGGTCATTTCATTCAGATTATTCAGCAGATTTATTTTCTGCTGGTGCAGAAGCTCCACCGTCAAACAATTCATCTAATTCAGATGAACTTTCTTGCTTGTCATCCCAGAAAGAGGTGAAACCTTCATCACCAGCACGAACACCTGTATTCTCCGTCCAATAACGATCAGCAATACCACGCACCATCAAACCAGCCATTTTATCAATCAATCTAAATTGAGGATTTGCTGGTTTATCTTCACCCGTTGCAGCAGCATAAGAGCGGAATGCATCACGAAGTTTTGCATCATCTCCACTTGCTTGAGCAGCTACGGCATATAATGCATGTGATAAACGAACACCTTTTTTCTCGCCAATTTGCATTGATTCTTTCATCGTTGCATACGGCTCAGGCTTGCCATCCCCTGCACCTGGTAATAAAGTCCAGATGACAGCACGAGTCGCCATTGGCGCACCCCAGAATTTTTCATTGTCCAAGCAAGCCATACCACGCTCAACGATACCTGCGATATCTTTTGGTACGTTCACCGCACCACCAGAATTAATATCATTGGTCATTGCTTGTAAACCACTCACCATCCCTAATAGATAAACTGTTTGGTCTAAATCATTACGCATCGTTGGACATGAGTCGCCCAATTTATATTTATATTTTGCTTCCCAACGGTTAGCGAAAAGTTGATAACCTGCATATTGACGTTCAGCAGCGATACCCGCCCAACGCTTTTGTTCAACACGTGCATCTTGAGCTTCAGATACATGACCCGCTTTAGAAGCACGCAAATAGCGTAATTCTGCTTCTAATGCTTTATTTTCAGCACAGATACCTGCAGAGGTATATAGTAGTACTGCCATACGTGTCGGGTCTGCACCCATATCTTTGGTTGACATCACAGCAGGAGTTAAGGCATTCCCTGAGTTACACACCATTTCAGCATCATCCATTGCTAAAATCGGTGGAACAATATGATTCTCACTAAAACCTAATGCAATATTAGCCCCTGTTTTAATGACTTGTGAACATCCTGATAACATTGATGTTGTAAGTAACGCAACCGCCAGACCCTGTCCCATTTTATGGAATTTAGACATTCTTCCTGTCCTCTAATTAATTTGTTTTTCCTTTTAGACGTACCTTATCAGATGCAATACTTGAATTAAAGAGTAATTGCTCTAATTTAACATGCGCATTCTGACACAATTCACAGATAAGCGAATTGACAGAGAGTTGAAAATACAAAAATTTTAGGCAAAAAAAAGTAGCATTGCGACGGTTCAGCACATGCTACTTATTAACTGGTAAAAACGTGAAACTCTTTATCTTTTAATTGTGTTGAAAGTAATCCTTGAATAATGTTCCTGCTCTTCCTACAACAATCGAAATAACGATTGCCATTACTAGAAACATCCACATTGAAATCTCCATAGAGACCTCCTACAACATTGCGTGTCTATTTTTGATAGACACTAGATTGGCGTTCGTCATCAGTATTCATGGGAGTATGATATATTGATGACACTTTCAATCTCTTTCTCTTGTTCACAACAACTTTTGATTGATGTGATTCAAGAAGTTCCCTGAGTAAAGTTCCTGCTCTTCCTATAACAATTGCAAAAATGATTGCAATCACCAGAAACGACCATGTTGGAATTTCCATTACTTTGGACCTCCACCACACTTTACGTTGGTGTTTGTACTTTAACGAAAATAAATACAGCTTGACCGCCAGATTGTCTGACAATCGTGATTTTCATAACTTTTTAGAGTATTTAATCTAACAATTTAAATTGTGCAAGCTTAAAAACCACCCAAGCACCTGAAATATATTATTTTATTAATTATATACAGTTGTTAAATTGTCAAACAATCATGCTAGTTTTACCAGTAATTTTAAGTTTTTCCACTGTAGAAGTGGCAATTGATCCCACCAAATCGTGAGAGGTTGATACTGAGCGTCAGAAAAATAGAGTGTGATATAGACTTGATGATCAATTATTTTGCTAATTTTTCTACGCTGAGTTTCTAAAGATGGATCAGAAAACCTGAATGACCAATCTTGCTGATCTAAATATTCAAAATGCTTTATATAAGGCCGCTTTAAAAAGTAAAACCAAGCAAGCGCCATGATAAAAAAACTAAGTAGCCAAAAGGCTAAAGACAGTAATTGATAGCTTAAACTTAAAATGACTAAAAAAATAAAAAGTTGCAATACAAGCGAAAATCGACTGTATTGCAACTCAAAAACACGATTAGCCATGGACATAATGTTTTAATTTTAAAATAAAATCTTTTAACTCAGCACGAGGTGGCTCACCCACTTCCATAAACCAATCCAATAAGTCTGGATCTTCTTGATCAACCAACTCAGCAAATAACGCTTTTTCAGCAGCATCAGCGATGAGGTAATGGTTTTTAACATAAGGATCAAAATACACATCAATTTCTTTTAAACCGCGACGTGCGCGATAAACGACCTTACGTTCTTCTAGCGTTATTTCATCAGACATTATTTGTTCCACTATGCAACAATTTTCCCCCATAGTGTACCTGATCACCTAGGAACTTCGCAGCGTTTTTTCTCAAGTGACCAAATACATCAATCAAATTGAGCATTGATCACATTGTTCACTATTTTCGATTTCTTGTATCGTGATGATGATCGTTTAAATCCAATGACTAGGGAAAAAATAACAAATGCAATCAGGTGCAATTCGTCCAATTCCAAATATGTTGCCACGTAAACTATTTACTTCTGATCATGAAGCATTTCGCGAGACTGTGCGTAAATTCTATGAAAAAGAAGTTGTGCCAAATATTGAAAAATATGAGAAACAACAACATGTTGATCGTGATTTATGGAACAAAGCAGGTGAACTAGGCTTACTCTGTACCACAATGCCAGAACAATATGGTGGCTCTGGGGTTGA
>Ga0075163_10010348_pt1 | contig 12202 bp, 5 predicted proteins | sample JI1023141ADNA_FD_71478 | JGI IMG/M metagenome (GOLD analysis project Ga0075163, IMG submission 71478) | Wastewater effluent complex algal communities from Wisconsin, to seasonally profile nutrient transformation and Carbon sequestration -... | ecosystem: Engineered > WWTP > Effluent > Algae...
GAGCAGGAAGATGCCGAGCGTGATGACGATGAGGGCGATGATGCCGAACTGGATGTTGCGCGAGCGGGTGGCGACCTCCTCGGCCTTCAGCTTCGCGTCCTCCTGCTCCTTGAGCTCCTGGGCAAAGGCCATGTTCTGGAGCTTGTTCAGGTTGGTGGCGTTGATCAGGCTGTCCGCGTACATCACCCGCAGGTCGTAGTACCGGTAGGCGCTGTCCAACTGGCCGCTCGCTTTGAAGGCCCGGCGCAAGAGGTCGGAGGCACCGACGAGACCTTCCAAGTTGCCGCCGTAATCGCTCACTTGCAAGGCACGCCGACCGTCGGCGATGGCATTCGGGAGTTCACCAGCCTCCAGTTCCATCTCCCCCCGACCCAACAAGGAGCCGTACAGCGGGATCATGACGTGGAAGGAATCCGCCACCTCGATCGCACGCGCGAAATGGACATCGGCCAGCTGGCGCTCCCGCTTCGCCGCATAGGCCGCACCCAGCATGTAGTAGGAGCGGGCGTAGGCGTAGGGATCACTTCCCGGATCGGTGATGATGTTGGAGCGTTGCGCCCAGTAGAGTGCGCTATCGGGCTGCCCCATCAGGCGGTAGCAGTCGCTCAAGTGGCAGCATGTGCGATTGACCTGATAGGCCCAACTCACGTTCGCAATGGCCTGCTTCAAGAGCCCCAGCGCACGCGGATAGTCGCCCAACGATTTGTACACCGTGGCGATCTGCTTCTGGGCCGTTCCGATGTAACCGGGGAGGCCGGTCCGTTGCGCATGGTGCAACCCTTGGTAGTAGTACTTCAACTGCATTTCAGCATCGGCCGATCCGTAGAACGCATCGCCGACGTGATGGCAGGCCACCGCCAGAAAACTGTCCACACCGAGCTGCTCTGCCAGAGCGAGGCCCTCCTTGGCGTTCTCCCTGATCTCGTCCTTCAACCCCAGATTGAACAAGGCCGCTCCGTGATTGGAGTTGATGTACCAGCGCTCGATCAGCGGGCGGGACAGGTCGTGGCGCGTGTCGAGCGAATCGTATCGGGCCTTGTATTGGTAGGTCTGGGCCTGGAGCAGGAACGGGCTGAGCAGCCCACCCATGGCGATACCACACAGGCTGGAACGGAGAGAACGAAGAAGGCTCACGGGATGGAGGTCCCGGTAAAGATGCGAGGACCGTTCAACATGGGACCTGGTAGAAATACCGGGTCAGCAACAGAAGCCCGCTCAGCAGACCCTTCCAGGTGGCGGTGGAGGAAACCGTTCCCGTCTCAACATCCTACTTCCAACCGCCGCCCAGCGCCTGGTACATGTTCACCATGGCGGTCATCCGTTGCTTCTGGGTCTCCACCAGCTCGAACTTGCTCTCGAGCGCGTCCCTTTGGGTGAGCAACACCTCCATGTAATCAGCCCGCGCCGATCGGAAGAGGTTGGAGGAGAGATTGATGGAACTGGAGAGTGCATCCACCTGTTGTTTGCGCAAGTCGTAGCTCTGGCGCAGGTTCCGGATGTTGGAGAGCTGGTTCACCACTTCGACATAGGCGTTCAGCACGGCACGTTCATAGTCATAGACCGCCTGCAACTGGCGCGCATTGGCACCGATGTAGGCCGCCTTGATCGCGTTCCTGTTGACCAATGGAGCGACCAGGTCCCCAGCCACCGAGTACAGGAGGGACGCAGGCGTCTCCGTCAGGAGCGATGCATCGAAAGCGTTCAGGCCAACGCCCGCGGTGAGCCGAACCGATGGGTAGAAGTTCGCCTTGGCCGCCTTCACATCGAGCTTGGCGACAGCGAGTTCCAGCTCCGCCTTGCGGATGTCCGGGCGGTATGCGAGCAACTGGTAAGGCACACCGGAATAGATGCTGTCTGGGACAAGGCTGGAAAAGCCCGCGGACCTCCTTGGAACAGGTTGAGGATATCGACCCACGAGGAAGTTGAGGCGGTTCTCCGTCTCCGTGATCCGCTGTTGGATGTCGAACAGGTTGCTGCGGTTCTTCAGCACCTCAGCTTCGAAACGACGCACCGCGAGTTCCGTGACTTTCGCCGCGAGCTTCTCCTGCCTTACGATGGAGAGCGCATCCTGCTGGATCGCGATGTTGCTGAGGAGGATCTCCAACTGATTGTCCAGCGCCAGCAGCTCGTAGTAGCTGTTGGCGATCTCGGCGACGAGGTTGGTGATCATGAAGTTCCTTCCCTCCACACTGCCGAGGTAGCGCATCATCGCGGCCTTCTTGGCGTTACGCAGCTTCTTCCAGATGTCGAGCTCCCACGAAGCACGCGCGCCGAGGATGAAGTCCGGCAAGGGTTCGGGGAACTCCGTCTCTTCCTTGATGTCCAGGTTATGCTCCACAGCGCCATTGCGCGTGTATTCACCCACCTTGTCCACACCGACAGCGGCGCCGAGATCCACGAAGGGCAGGTATTCGCCTTTGCGCGCGCGCACTTCGCTTTGCGCGATGGCGATCTCCTGCAGCATGATGTTCAATTCCTGGTTGTTCGCCAGCGCCGTGTCGATCAGTGAGCGCAGGTCCGGGTCCGTGAAAAAGGTCCGCCACGCGGTCTCAGCGGAAGTGGTGGTATCCGTAGTGGCCCCGTAGTTCGCTGGTGCGTTCTTGCGGACCTCCTGCACCTTCAGTGCGGGCACGCAGGATGCGAGCATGGTCGCCGCCAGGAACGCAGCGCACAGCGCGTGACGGGTGGATCGGATCGGTGTTCTCATGGCTCAATCCTTCTTGCGTTTCAACAGGCCCTTCAACCGCTCGTTCAGTGTTCGGATCGTCTCTTTCGTTTCGCTCTCCTCTTGGGCATGGCGGATGAACTGTTCCGACATCGGTTCATCCCGTTCATCACCGATGAGCTTGCGCCCTTGGATCATGGTGGCGAATACGTAGTACAGTCCAGGGATAACAAGCACACCGAGGATGGTTCCAACGAGCATACCGCCGAGTGACGAAGACCCGATCGTGCGGTTCCCGATGGCACCAGCGCCAGACGCCATCACCAAAGGGATCAACCCGGCCACGAAGGCGAAGGAGGTCATGAGGATCGGGCGGAACCGGGCTTTGGCACCTTCGATCGTGGCTTCCAGCACCGAAGCCCCAGCGCGTTGTTTCTGCACTGCGAACTCCACGATCAGCACCGCGTTCTTGCCCAACAGTCCGATGAGCATGATGATGCCGATCTGCGCGTACACGTCGTTCGCAAGGCCCATCGCTTTGAGCAGGAGGAACGAGCCGAGCACACCGACCGGAAGCGAGAGGATCACCACCAGCGGCAGAACGAAACTCTCATACTGGGCGGCGAGTACCAGGTACACGAAAATGAGCACGACCAGGAAGATGTAGATGGCTTCGTTGCCGCGACGTGCTTCGTCGTACGAGAGCCCTTCCCAAGCGATGTCGTAACCGCGCGGTAGGGTTTCCCTGGCCACTTCCTGGATCGCCTTGATCGCATCGCCGCTGGTGTAACCCTCTACCGAAAGCCCTCGGATGGTCGCGGAATTGTAGAGGTTGTAGCGCGTGATCTCGTTCGGTCCGAGCCGTTTCTCGAAGTGCATGAACGAGGAGTACGGCACCATCTCACCTTCCTCGTTCTTCACGAACAGGCCAGTGAGGTCGGTCGGATACCGGCGATATTCCGGCGCGGCTTGCGCGTACACCTTGAAGAAGCGGCCGAAGCGGATGAACCCCTGCTCGTAAGTGCTGCCGATGAGGATGTTCAGGTTCTCAACAGCCTTGCCGATGCTCACACCCTTCTGCATGGCGAGGTCGTTGTCGATGATCATCTCATACTGCGGGAAGTTGGCCGCGTAGAAGGTGAACAGCCCGGTGAGTTCCTTGCGCTTGGCCAGGGCCGCCATGAACTCGTTGTTGATCCGCTCGAACTCATGGTAGTCCGTTCCGTTCGTTTTGTCGAGCATGCGCAACGAGAAGCCGGCCGATGAGCCGAAGCCCGGTACGGCCGGTGGTTCGAAGAACTCGATCACCGCACCGAGGTCCTTCGTCTTCTCCTCGAGCTCCTCCATCACCTCGTTCACGTTCTTGTCGCGCTCGTCCCAGGGCTTCAGGTCGATGAGACAGGTCCCGGCATTGGATCCACGACCTTCGGTCATGATCTCGTACCCCGCGAGCGAGGAAACCGATTCCACTTCGGGGATCTCCTCGCAGATCTTCTGCAGGTCGCGCGCCACCTCGTTCGTGGTCTCCAGCGTGGAGCCGGGCGGCGTTTGCACGATGGCGTAGATGGTGCCCTGGTCCTCGCTGGGGATGAATCCGGCTGGCAGGACCCTGTTGGTGAGGTAGATGGCCACACAGAAACCCGCTAGTGCGCCGAAGGTGATCACGCGACGGGCCACCACCTTGTTGAGGATGGCTACATAGCGCCCCGTCAAACGCTCGAACCAACGGTTGAATGCATCGATCCCGCGGTCGAGGAAGGTCCTCTTGCGCGTCCCGTGGGCCTTCATGAGCATCGCACAGAGCACGGGCGTAAGGGTGAGCGCCACCAGGCCCGAGATGATGATGGAGCCCGCCATCGTGATGGAGAACTGGCGGTAGAATACACCAACAGGTCCGGTCATGAACGAGACAGGAATGAACACCGAGACCATCACCAGCGTGATGGCGATGATGGCACCACCGATCTCGCCCATCACCTCCTTCACCGCAGCGTAGGGTGTGAGTGCGTGGTTGCCCTCCATCTTGGCGTGCACCGCCTCCACTACCACGATCGCATTGTCCACCACGATGCCGATGGCGAGCACCAAAGCGAACAACGTGATCAGGTTGATCGACAGGTCGAACAGCTGCATCACGAAGAAGGCACCGATCAACGACACCGGCACGGCGATGATCGGGATCAGCGTGGAGCGCCAGTCACCGAGGAAGACGAACACCACCAACGCGACCAGGAGGAAGGCCTCGAGCAGCGTATGGAGCACCTGTTCGATGGAGGCATCGAGGAAGGTGGAAACGTCATAGCTCACCTTGTAGTCGATGCCGGGCGGCATGAAGGCGGCCTGCTCCTTCAACTTCTCCTTCACCTGCGCGATCACCTCGCTGGCATTGCTGCCCAGGGTTTGTTTCAGTACGATGGAAGCCGAGGGTTTGCCATCGAGGTTGGAGTAGATATCGAAGAACTCGCTGCCCAGCTCCACCTCGGCGATGTCGCGCATCTTGATCATCTCGCCTTCCTCGTTGGCGCGGATGATGATGTTCTTGTACTGTTCCGGTTCATTGAACTGTCCTTGATAGATGAGCACGTACTCCAGCGCTTGCGCAATGATGCCTGAGCTCTGACCCAGCCGACCCGGCCGCGCGATGAGGCTCTGTTCCTCCATCGCCTTCATCACCTCCTCAGCGCTGATGTTGTACGCCCGCATGCGGTCGGGCTTCATCCACACACGCATGGCGTACTTGCGGCTGCCGAGGATCTGCGCCTGTGCAACGCCCGGTATCCGCTGGATCTCCGGGATCAATTGCGTGAACGCGTAGTTGTACAGGAATAGCTCATCCGCGTCCTCGCCGTTGCCGTAGAGGTTCACGTACATGAGCATACTGGGCTGCACGGGTGTGATGATCACACCCTCCCGTTGCACGAGTAGTGGAAGGTTGGGCATCACCTGGTCCACCCGCGTTTTCACGCGCACCACGGCCTCATTGGGGTCGGTGCCCGGCTCGAAGATCACGCGGATGGTACCCTCACCTGCGCTGGTGGCATCGCTGGCGATGTAGCGCATATCCTGCACACCGTTGATCGCCGTCTCCAACTGGATGATGGTGCTCTTCGTGAGCACGTCGGCACTCGCACCCGGATAAGCGATGAAGATGTTCACCGTGGTAGGGGCGATCTCCGGGAACTGCGCAGTGGGCAGCTGCTTCATGGCGAGCCCGCCAACGAAGAGGATCAGCACGGAGATCACGATGGCCAGGACAGGCCGTTGGATGAAGTTCTTGAACATGGCTGCGCTGGTTTACCCGGATCATTCAGCGTACAGACCGAGGTGCTTCATCACGGAATCGGGTGCGATGAACTCCACATCCACTTTCTCATCCTCCTTCACCTTGCGCAGACCCTCGAGCAGGATGCGATCGTCCTTCTTCAGGCCCGCTGTCACCACGAAGAGATGCTGCAGTTCTTGGCCTACCTCGATGCGCGTGGTACGCAGGATACCCTCCTTGTCGATCACGAACACATAGTGGTGGTCGAGCACCTCGAAGGTGGCTTTCTGTGGGATCAGCAGTACGTCCTCCAGGTGCGAATCCATGAGGATGTTCCCCGTTTCCCCATGGCGAAGCAGGCCTTGCGGGTTGGGGAAGGTCGCGCGGAAAGCGATGTTGCCGGTGGTGTTGTTGAAGTCGCTCTCGATGGCGGTGATCTCACCGGACTGATCGAAGCGTTCGCCATTGGCCATCATCAACTTCACCTTGGTGCCTGTGCCCGAAAGCGAACGCTTCTTGTAATCGAGGTATTCGGCTTCCGGCACGTTGAAATAGACCCAGATCGTGCTGTTGTCCGACAGCTCCGTGAGCAGTTCGCCCTCATCGAGCAAACTTCCCTTCCGCACATGGAAGCGGCCCACGATGCCATCGAACGGAGCGGTGATCTCCGTGAAACCCAAGTGCGCTTGGGCCATGTTCAGTTCGGCCTTGGCTTTGTCCAAACGCGCCTTGGCGAGGGCGAGCTCATTGGGCGAAACGACATTGCTATCGGCGAGGCTCTTGGTATTGCGGTATTCGATCTCGGCGAATTCGGCTTCGGCTTGGGCACGCTGTACTTCGGCCTGGTAGAGCACCGGCCGGATGCGGAACATGAGCTGGCCTTCCTTCACCTGCTGGCCTTCGTCTACCTGCATGTCCTGCAGGTAGCCCTTCTCCAACGCGCGCACCTCGATGTGTTGTACGGAGTGGATCTGGCACACATAGTCACGAGCGACCGTGGTATCGGTGAGCAAGGGACTCGTCGCCGGGTAGCGACCGTGCTCATGGGCCTCGTGATGCTCACCTTGGTGCGCACCGCAACCGGCGGAAAGCACAGCCACGGCCAGCCAAGGGCCGAACCATTTTTTGAAGAAGCGGTTGAGGTGAGCGGAAGGCGCACATGTATGTACGGTCGAACGGGTGTCGAACATGATGATCTGGACTGGTAACGGAGGAAGGGACAAAGGCGGATCGTTCGATCAGCGCGATCGGATCATGCCGCTGGGAAGAGCGGGACCACGCGCTGTGATCCTGAATACGTAGACGTCACCCCGATAGTAGAACCATGGGGGCACGGACGCAGGACCGGCACTAGGTCCTGCGCAGAAGGCTGTTCAAGGGGCAGACGGCTGGAGGCCGCTCGTGCAGAGCAAAGCCACGATGGTCCGCTCACCGGTCTGGTGTAGCGTGATCGGAACGCACTGCCGCATCCACAACGACCGGGATCGATCATCATGCATGGCCAACGGACCGATCTCGTCGAGCGCACCCGCACCATCAGATTCCTCCTCCAGTCCTATCAGCGGTACACTACCTTCTTCCAGCACGGCGAGGTGATCCATCGCATGCACGGTATGCGGGAGCAGGAATTGGAGTCCGAACAACAATGCGCTCGCCAACAAGGCGCAGCGCAAGGGTCGAATGAATCGGACGGACATGGATCAGGGATCGGCGGCAAACGTACATGCGGCGAACAAGCGGTCCGAAGAAGATTAACAGTTCATTGGCGGATCAACCTTGTTTGGATGTGAACCGTTCTTTCGGATGAACGCGCTTACGGCTCGATGAACGGTCTGCCGTGGAAGCGACGGCCACGGACCTTTGCGGCGATCCCCCAGCACATGCAAGCCGCCATCGCCACCGCCTACGGAGGCCCCGAAGTGATCCGCATCGCGGAAGTTCCAACGCCTTCGCCGAAGCCCGATGAATTGCTCATCCGCATCCGCGCCTCGGCGGTGAACGCAGCGGACTGGCGGCTGCGGCGTGCCGACCCCTGGTTCGTGCGACTTGTCTTCGGATTGCGCAAGCCGAGGCGGGCGATCCTGGGTGTGGTATTCGCGGGGGAGGTGGAGCGTATCGGCTCATCCGTAACGAAGTACAAGGTGGGCGACAGGCTCTTCGGATGGACCGGCACCATGCGCTTGGGTGGGCATGCGGAGTTCGTTGCGCTGCCGGAAAAGGGCGCGTTCGCGCACCTACCTGCGGAAACGAACTTCACGGATGCAGCAGCCATCCCGTTCGGTTTCGGTACCGCATTGCACTTCCTTCGCAAGGCAGTTGTTACCAAGGATCAGCGCGTGCTGATCTACGGTGCATCCGGTTCGGTCGGTTCGGCCGCCGTGCAATTGGCACGTTCCATGGGCGCGGAGGTCACCGGCGTGTGCAGCACGCGCAACGTGGAACTGGTGCGTTCGCTGGGTGCCGCTGCGGTCCTGGACTACACCAAGGACGACCTGCTCGCCCACCGTGATCGCTTCGACGTGGTCTTCGAGACCGTGGGCAAGCTGCCTTTCAACGACCGCCTGGCATTGGTGAAACCGAAGGGCACGCTGATCTCCGGGTCGGAAATGCCAGCACAGATGCTTGCACGCGCCTTCGCCAACAAGCGTGGCAAACAGGTGAAGATGGTAGGCGGAACCTTCGAGGCCAGCACGGCGCACATGGAGCAGCTCGCAGCGCACTGGCAACACAAGCGGATCCGTGCTGTGGTCGACAGCACCTATCCGCTCGCCCGCATCGCAGAGGCGCATGCACGAGCGGAGAGCTGGCGGAAGGCGGGGAATGTGGTGATCACGATGGGGCATGATTGATCGTCCCCTCGATCAATGTCGCACCATCCGGTAGTTTCGTGCCGTGCCCGAACAGAATAGCAATAGCCGCCACATCGACCTCCGTTTCCTGGAGGGTCCGCGCTCCCGGTGGAAGGAATTCAAGAGCGTGCTCAGCATCGCGCGGGAATTCATCTATGGTTTCCGCAAACTCCATTTCGTGGGCCCATGCGTCACCTTCTTCGGTAGCGCACGGTTCAAGGAGGATCATCCCTACTACGAAGCCACCCGGGCGATCGCGCAACGCGTGGGCCGTCTCGGCTTCACCATCATGACCGGCGGCGGGCCGGGTATCATGGAGGCGGCCAACCGCGGCGCAAGGGACGTGGGTGCGCGTAGCGTAGGGTGCAACATCGTACTCCCACAGGAGCAATACGCCAATCCCTATCTGGACGTCAGTCTCACCTTCGAACGCTTCTTCGTGCGCAAGGTGCTGCTGGTGAAGTACAGCATCTGCTTCGTGGTGATGCCTGGCGGAGCGGGTACCGTGGATGAACTCTTCGAAACGATCACGCTCATCCAAACAGGAAAGGTGAAGGACTTCCCGATCCTGTTGTACGGCAAAGACTACTGGGGTCCGCTGCTCCAACAGATCGACCGCATGGTCGCTGAAGGAACGATCGGGCGCAAGGAACTGGAGTTCGTGTTCGTGGCCGACAGCGTGGAAGAGGCCACCACATTGCTGCAGGATCGATTGGTGGTGATGTGGCAGAAAGCACGGCAACGACAGGATGCACCGAAGTGGTGGTTCTTGGAAGATCGTCCCAAGGCCAAGGACACGATCATTAAGCCAGTGTGAAGTCCAAGGGGGTATCCCCTAACGGATCCATAACGCAGGAGCAAGGAGGAGGTAAGGCGTGAAGGGGACGTTTGCACCGCCAAACGCTCTACCATGCACCGTTCCATATTTCTCGTTGTTTCGCTCCTTGTGCTGATCACCGCTTCGGCCCAGCTCGGGACGATCACAGGAACCGTCACCGCCTTGGAGAACGGTCGCCTGCAACCACAGCCGTTCGCCAACGTGGTGATCAAAGGCACCAACAGCGGTGTGAGCACGGACCTGGACGGTAGATACGTGATCAAGGTGCAACCCGGCAGCCATACGGTGGTAAGCACCATGGTGGGCTACACCGCGGTGGAGCGCACGGTAACGGTGGAGGCCGACGCGACGGTTACCGTGGACCTGCAATTGGACGGCGGCGCACAGGAGATCAAGGCGGTTGAAGTGGTGAAGGAAAAACGGCGGGACACGGAAACCGCCGTACTGATGGAGATGCGCAAGAGCGAGCAGGTGGTGAACGGGGTGGGCCGCCAACAGATCGCGAAAAGTCAGGACCGCACCGCTGGTGACGTGGTGAAACGCATCCCCGGTGTCACCATCATCGGTGACCGGTTCATCATGGTGCGCGGCCTTGCCGACCGGTACAACACCGTGCTGCTGAACGATGTGGCCGCGCCCAGCATGGAAGCGGACAAGCGTGCGTTCAGCTTCGACCTGATCCCCAGTGGTGCTTTGGACCGCATCCTCATCTACAAGAGCGGAGCACCGGAACTGCCAGGTGATTTCGCTGGTGGCACGATCAAGATCGGTACGCTCAGCGTGCCCGCGCGCAACGAAACGCGGCTGAGCGTATCCACCTCCTACCGGCCTGGAACCACCTTCGAGGACTTCCGCCAAGACAAGGCCAGCAGCACCGACATGCTCGGCTTCGATGATGGTCAACGCCAATTGCCCGCCACGTTCCCGGAGAACCTCATCGGCACAGACGCCATCACTGTACAGAACGCCGGGCGATCCTTGGCGAACAACTGGTCGAGCACCTCGAAGTCGGCCGCACCGGATGGCCGCTTCTCGCTGTTCCTGGCGCGCCGGTTCGGCAAGGAAGGCGCGAAGAACACCTTCGGCAACCTCACCTCCATCGACTACAGCAACACCCGTCTGCGGTACGTGGCGAACAACTACAACTACAACGCCTACTCGCCGACGTTGGGTCGAAGTGATACCATTTATAGCTACCGGGACGAGGAGAACATCCAGAGCGCACGCATCACCGTGATGCACAACTGGACGGCCATGCTGGGCAAGCATAGCAAGGTTGAGTTCCGGAACCTCTTCAATCAACTCGGCGACAACCGCACTACCTACCGCACCGGTCGTGATCTGGAAGCCGGCAACGAACTGCGCAATTACGCCTACCGCTATCAACAACGCACCATCTACAGCGGCCAATTGCACGGGTCGCACGAAATGGGTGAAAAGGACCAGCTCGAATGGACGTTGGGCCACGGCCGCGGCATCAGCAAGGAACCCGACTTCCGCCGGATCAGCACGCGTCGCGACCTGTCAACAGGCGATGCGGACCAACCCTTCATCGCGTACATCCCCTTGAGCGCCGATCCGTTCAACGCCGGCCGTTCGTTCAGCGAGTTGGACGAGCAGGTGTATACCGCGCGGCTGGACCACACGCACACCTTGCTCGAACGTCCGGAGGCATGGAGCATCAAAGTGCGGGGCGGCGTGTACAGCGAATACAAGGAACGCACATTCGCGATGCGCTGGCTCTCCTACACGAAGAGCAACGGCTTCGACAACACCTTATCCGCACAGCCGCTCACCACGCTCTTCAGCACGGGCAACATCAATGCGCAGAACGGGTTCGAACTCGATGAAGGAACCAACGCCAGCGATAGCTACACGGCGCAGAACACGTTGATGGCGGCATACCTCGGTACCACGATCACCTGGGCCGATCGTTGGGTGATCAGTGGCGGCGTTCGCTTCGAGAGCAACCGCCAGATGCTGAACAGCGCGCGCTACAGCGGGAAACCCGTGAAAGTCGACAATCTCGTGGTCGCGATCCTGCCTTCGGCGAACGTGAGCCTGTCGCTCAACGACCGCCAGAAAGTGCGCATCGCATACAGCAACACGCTGAACCGCCCTGAATTCCGGGAGCTCGCACCCTTCGCCTACTACGACTTCACCTTCAACAACATCCTCGCCGGGAACGACTCCCTGCGTACGGCGTTCATCCACAACACGGAAGCGCGTTGGGAATTCTATCCCAGCCTGAACGAGATCATCAGCGTGGGCGTGTTCTACAAGCGGTTCAACAACCCGATCGAGATGTACTTCGTACCGGGTGCGGGCAGCGGCGGCACGCGCAATTTCACGTTCGACAACGCCACCAGTGCCAACAGCGTAGGTGCCGAACTGGAAGTCCGACGGTCGTTGTCAGGTTGGTTCCAACGTGGAACGCTCGCGCGTACCGGTGTTCTCGTGAACGCTGCTTACATCCGCACGCTTGTGGACCTGGGCGACCAGGCCGTGGGCCAGCGCGCGGAACGTCCGTTGATGGGCCAGAGCCCATACGTGGTGAACGCAGGCCTTTACTATGCGGACACGGCGAG
>Ga0075163_10010349_pt1 | contig 12201 bp, 12 predicted proteins | sample JI1023141ADNA_FD_71478 | JGI IMG/M metagenome (GOLD analysis project Ga0075163, IMG submission 71478) | Wastewater effluent complex algal communities from Wisconsin, to seasonally profile nutrient transformation and Carbon sequestration -... | ecosystem: Engineered > WWTP > Effluent > Algae...
TTGCTCCCTTCGCATTTTCAACGTGGCAGAACCGGCATTGCTTCGAGGTCAGCGGTTGCCCATCCTGTCCTTTCGAGTGCAGGTATTCCCTGCCGTAGCCGTAGATTTTCTCCAAGTCCTTTTCGTTGGCATCCACGAGGATGTCGAAGTGCATCACGCCGCCCTGTTTTTTGGGGACGTAGGTGTCGTAAACGGAAACTTTCAATTGCATGGGTGAATCATTTTTGGAAGTGAACCCGAGCAGGGCAGCCCCGCCAATGGCGAGCCAAACCAGCCCTTTCAGCAGGAAAAAAGCGAACCCCGCAAGCCCGAATTTTTGAAGGAGACTTTTGTTTTTCATCGCTTTTGAAATTTAAAATTCACCTTCCTTGACGTAAGGATGACACCACAGGAGGGCGGTAAGCGTCACGGCTTTGAACCAAGCGGCGTACATCGCCTCAACTTGTTCGGCGGAATGCCCTTTTTTCGCCAAAAAACCCTTGATGGTGAACGTGATGGGGAAAATAAACGCCACGAGGTAGCGGAAATGGATGATGGGAACGGCTTCCACACCGTCGGTCTGGTTCTTTTTGGTGCTGTGGTGGCGCAGGGCGATTTCGTGCTGGTAGTTGAGCCAATCTTGGTCGTAGGGGCGGCGGCAGAGGTCGAGAATCCATTGCCCGAAGCGTTTGCGCACCGCACCGAGGTAGTCCATGTTCGGTTGCCCGTTGTGGGTAAAATAATGCACCAAATGGGCGTTCCCGCCCACGAAACCGTACCAAAGGTCGAGGATTTCGTCGGTCTGGTCAGCCAGAACCTCCCCGGCGAGGCGGAGGTTTTGGACATCTTCGTCGCCGAAAAGCACGGTTTTTTTCAGGAGGTCGAGGTCGGCAATGCTCACAGGCGAGGTGGCTGCCTGCCCGTAGGTGTAGCCCGGAATGTGGTTTGACATGAAATTGAATTTTAAATTGTGAAAGAATAAGTTCGGCATCCGAACTTTTAAATCGGCGGCAAATATAGATAGGATTCCGAACTAAAAAAATTTCTAAAACTTTTTTTAATTCAAGCAAGCGAGACAGGGTAGGTAGGCAGAGCCATGAGTGCGCAAATGCGTTTTGATAATTAGGTAATTATTTAATCACCTAATTATTGAATGCCGTTGAGGGAGTTCCGGTTTTAAACCCATCGGATTCGATGGGTTTAAAACCGGAAACGAGAAAGCGATCAACGGAATGGGAAGGTTCAGGATTTTTCGGGCGACGTGTTTTCGTCGAGCAGGGGCTGCACCAGCGGCGAAAGCAGTTTTTCGAGGGGCAGGTGGTTGAGGTTGTAAAGGGCGGCGAGTTGGCGTTGGGCGGTGCGTTGCAACTCGATGGCGCGGATGCTGCGTTCGACCTCATGGTTGATGAGGACCTCGTTGTAGGCTTCGATGTTGGCGAGTACGAGCAGTTGGTAGATATCGGCTACGTCGCGCATGTTGTAGCCTTTGGCGACGAGGTCGGCGTTTTCAGCGCGCCACTGCTCGGCGGTCACGCCGAAAACGGCCTGGTTGAGCATATCTGCTTCTTCGCTGAACGCTATTAAGCCCGATGGGATCCGGTTGCCCTTGATGGCCGGCAGGATATGTTCGCGGATGGCCTCCTGGTGTAACTGGTAGTTGACCTTGGAAAGGGAACGACGCAAGTCCCATTCGGGGTTTTCGATGGATTTGAGGCGTTGGAATTCTTTGATGACGTAGAGGTGAAATACCGGATTTAGCCAGGAACAAAAAGCAAAAGCAAGGTCTTTGTGGGCAAAAATGCCGCCTGCATACCGACCTTTTTTTGCGATAAAACCAATAGCGCCAGTAGTTTCTACCCATTTAGTGGGCGAAAGTCGAAACCGGTTCGATCCTGCTGCGCTTTTAAAGGCGTCGAATTCGACACCTTTAAAATTGGGGTTGTGCAAATACTCCCAAACGCCGAGCAATTCGACCGTGTCTTTGAGGCGCATCCAGTTGTTGATGAGTTCTTTGGGCTCTTCCTGGTCGAAACGGCGGGCAAGATCAGTGAGACTCATGAAATCCCCTTCTAAAACGGTGATATCAACTCCTTGAACCGAGATTTGCTCTTTTTTCATGGCATATAGATGTTATCAGGTGCGGCAAATGTTTTAATCCCTTCAATTTTGAGGGGATTAAAAATACAAAATCTGCGGGGCAAAGGACTCAATTTTTTGCTGTTTTCTTTGCATTTTACAAAGTGACAATCCGGTAATATGAATCACTCAAAACATATCCCATACCACACCCCAGACCACACCTGGACGATCTTCTCCGGAGTGACGGATTTTGAAAGTTATGCAGAAAAGTTCGTGGTCAAAGGACGTTTTCAAAAAGACGTGCCGCCGGAAGTGGTGGAAGGCTACGCGATTGCCGAGCACATCATGGCCCACGCCTACTACCATTACCCGGCGATGGACGAAGCGTTGGTGAAATTGCTGCGGGTGCTGGAAATGGCGGTGAAGATGCGGTGCAAAGAGTTGGGTATCACTCTCGAAATCCTCGATAACAAAGGGAAAACCCGGAAGAAGGTGTTGAATGCCCTGATAAATGAATTGGCCGCAAAAGAGGCAGCAAAGCCGACAAAAAGCACCTTGATTTGGCTGAAAGATGTGCGGAATTACCTGATGCATCCGAGCGAGCCAAGCCTTTTCGGTTCTGTTGCCTTAGGCCACATCCGGCAGTGCGTCATCATGCTGAACGCGCTGTTTTTGCCGGAGCGATATTTCCAGGAGGCAGCGACGGAGTTAAACCGCCTTCGCGGGGATTGCCACCAATTTGAAACGGGGCTTTTCGTGCTCGAACACACCGGGCATCGGTACATCGTTTACCGGAGCGAGTTTGTGGAGACCTACTTTGTGGAAGGAGTGTGGCGGGTATTGTGTGCTTTTCACGCCGTGCCTGCTGATTTAAAGGGCGAAGTGGCAGAGGGGCGCTATCCGTCGCCGTTGGCATACAGGGTCAAGGATTTGCGGATGGAGGACGGGAACATCAACGGAACGGATGCGGACAGCGGGTTGCCGTTCGTGCTCGCGCCCACGGATCACCCCGACAACAAAGCAATGCTGGAACGATTCGAGCAGGAAAAATCGGAATTAGATGCGCACCAAAAGACGGTGTTTCAAATCAACTCAAATTCGGCAGTCGCCGGTATGGTAACAAAATCGAGATATGAGTACTGGGGTAGTCAATAGTGAATCCTGCCGGATTTAGTTCCTGTTGTATCTTTTCCCTTTCCGCCAGTCCCAGGGCGCGATCGGCGGCTCGGTGGCCGCCCACAACCCGGCACGGGCGGCGCGGGCGCTTCGTTCGAGGCTGTCGAGCGCCGGGTCGTCGGAATATTTTTTGAAATGCCAGGCATAACCTGCCGCGACCATCGCCCGGTTGACATCAAGGGTGTCGGCCACGAACACGGTGCAGATGCGGCGCCCATTGCGGTCTTTTTTCGCGCCGTCGGCGCGGACGACTTTTCCAAAAATAAATTCGCCGAGGTACTGTTTGGCGGCTTTGCCGTAGGGCTGGCTTTTTTCCGGGGCATCTATGCCTTCGAGCCGGATGCGGATGGGTTCGGCCGGCGCCGGGGCAAGCGGGAGCAGGTCGAAGGTATCGCCGTCCACGATACCAACGGCCTGGCCGCAAAGCCCGATGGAATCGAGTGTACCGGCTGCTGACGGACAGGATTGGCAGGGTTCGTCGGGTGGGGTGGGGGAGGGGCCGTTGAAACAAGTCAAGAGCAACAGGAAGGTTAGCCAACTTTTCATAGACGAGGCTTTTTTTGAACTTTCAACAATCTTGTTGAGGAAATTTTGGATGAGTAAACGGCGGATATTTACTCCAAAAAACCATATTACGACTGCTACAAAATGACCAGCGCGGCGGTGCGCAGGGCATGGCTGATGGCGCGCAGCCAGGCCGCCACGATTTCCGGCACCACGGCATTGCCGATGAATTTTTTCTGATGCGCCTTCGTGCCTTTCAAAATGTAACCGGGCGGGAAGCCCTGGATGGCTTTTAGTTCGTCCACGTTGAGCATCCGCAGGAAAATGTCGGCCACCTGGCGCTCGCGCATGAATTGTTTGAGTTCGTGCATCGCCTCGCTGTCGTCGTCCTGCACGACCCATTTTTCGTGACCCCAACAAGCGAACGCGATGGAAAGTGGGTAGGAGCGTTGGGAGGCAATGACGGTCGGCGCGGGTCGGGTGACCGGACTTCCGGCACTTTGAAACTGTGGGTTGACGAGGAAGGCGCTGCACAGGTTCATTTTGGGCGTGGTCAGCAGGCTGCCTGCGGGCTCGTGCAGCAAAGAAGCATAGCCGTTGGAAAACTGACGGTCGAGCCATTGCACCGGAGAAACAAGGCCGATGCGGTCGCGGGTGGTGACGGTGCGGGCGGGTTCACCGACCGGGGTGGTGTGGCCGTTGTTGTAATAGGTTTGTAAAAGCGGGGTCACGATGGCTTTGTGGCCTTTGGTGGTGACGGCGCCTGCCGGCACACTGAGGGGCAGACAATATCCCGGCGAGTTGTAGGTCATCAGCAGCCCGACGTTGGGCCGTTGTTCCATGTGTGCGGGCGGCAGATATTTTTGCAGCCCTTTCAGGATGCGCAGGATGGTTTTGTCAGCAATGGGGCGCTTGCGGCCAAAGATGGACGTGCCGAGGTTGCCGAAATCGAGCACGTCGGCTACCGGCTTCCAGGGCAGGCGGTCGTCGGCGAAAAGATTGCCGCGCAGAGGGCGGCGGGCGTGGGTCGGCTGCGGCCAGGCGTGGGGCAGACCGGGTTTGTGAAACACGCAGAAAAAGCGGCTGCGGGACGTGTAGGCTCCAAAATCGGCGGCGTTGAGGATGCGCCAGTCGTGGACGTAGCCCATTGCGCAGACGGCTTTTACCCAGCGGATGTATTCGCGGCCTTCGCGTTTGGAAATGGGTTTTCCCTCGGCGTCGAGTTCGCCCCAACTCATAAATTCTTCCACGTTTTCGATTTGGATGTAGTCGGGATCGAGCGCGGTGATGTATCGCGGCAGACCCCAAGCGAGCATCCGGCTGTCGGCTTTACGGGCTTTGCCGCCTTTGGCTTTTGAGAATTGGGTACATTCGAGCGAAGCCCAAAAACTCAATTTTGCCGAAGGAAACAGTCGGCGGTAGCGCGCGACGGCGCTCGTCAATTCGTCGAGCGGCATCGTGCGAATGTCCTCGATAAAATGATGGGTGTCGGGATGGTTGGCCGCATGGGAAGCGATGGCGACTGGGTCGTGGTTGATGCCCGCGACGACGCGGCAAATACCGGAAGCCCTGGCGCCGGTAGTGACACCGCCCGCGCCGCAAAAAGCATCCACCATCAGGAGGTCGGGAACAGGATGTTTAGACATGATTGGAAATGTTTCAGGTAAAAAAATTCAGTCCCACCCGGTAGGGTAGGGGCAACGCAAGTCGGAGCCTCGCGCCAGCCGGGAGGGTATTCAGGGGAGCAGCACCCGCAATTTGAAAGTGAAATCGAAGTCGTCGCGGGTGATGGTGGGGTCTTCCATCCCGGCGCGGATGACCATGTAGCCGGCATAGTGCTCCTGGGGGCCGGTGTAGGGTACGATGCTCCAACACCTGACCGCCAGCGTCAGCGGCTCGAAGTAGGCAGTATCGAGCCGAAGCGGGCTGAACATCACCATGCGCCCGTCCTGGTAGCAGAAAAAATGGGCGACGCTGCGGTAACGCTCTTTGGTGGGGTCTTCGAGAATGGAAGGGCTGTTGGCAAAGTCCCGGTAGATGTAGCGAACAGTGATGATTTCGCTGGTCGGCTCGGCAGCGGGTTCCGGTTGTTTGGCGCAGAACGCGGCGAGCGCCGCTGCAAGAAGCGCAGCGGCTACGGAGAAAGTGGCTTTTTTCATGCTGTGTGAGGAGCCTCACCCCCCGGCCCCCTCCGGTGGAGAGGGGAGAAAATGAGGCTTTTTAATGAACGAAATATTACGCGGAGTGGCTAATCCCACGCTGGTTGGTCGGGGTGGTATTTGAAACAAAAATAAGATAAAAAATTGGGAAAATCGCCCAACGAACGCTGCTAAAATGGGCGATTTTCTCAAAAAAATTGCGTTTATGTATCCGGCGCACAAACTTCGTAGATGTTGTCACCGATGAGAATGTTTTGATGTCCGATTAAATTAGTTCATAAAAAATTTACATATTTCAAGTGCCGCTATTACAGCCAGGGCAGTTATCTTTCGCCGTTTAATTTCAAAAAATAGCACACCTAATGATGAAACACGTCTTCACAGTTTACTCTCTAACTTTTGCATTAGTATTGACAAGCATAAATCTGGTTGGCCAGAGTTCAAGATTTCCCATTGCATTCAGGACTCAACTTTCCGATATAGTCGTCGAAGGAAAAGTGGTGAGCACAGAAGGGTTTTTGGATGAAGAAGGGAATGTTATTTACACTTCCAATATCATTAAGGTGGGCAAAGTTTTCAAAGGTTCAATTCAAGGTAGCGAAATTGAAATAATAACCTTAGGTGGAAAAGTGGGGCAAAAAGTTGGCATTGTAAGTCATGGTCATACGTTTGAGACGGGAACGGAAGGTGTTTTTTTCTGCCGTGACGCATCTAACACTAAATACCCTTCACTCGCCCAAACCCCAAATCCCCATTATACCATCACAGGTATCGAGGGGGGCTTTATTGCTTTTCTCCATGACGATGCAAATCCAAAGGCTGTTGACAAATTTGCCGCATACAATAACATTTCAAAGGATGTTTACGAAAAAATAATTTTGACTGCCAGGGAGCCGATTAAAATATTAACTGATGGGTCATTAATATTACCCAGTTTTAACAGCCCTGACAGCCCTAATGACCAGGTTGCGATAAGTTACACATTTGAAAATGTTTACCTATCAAGCGATTTGAGTAAGGTGACATTTGATGTTTATGCCAAATGTTCCCAAAATGGGATTAGATTTGGCAAATCGAAAATTTATGTTCAGTATAATTCAGAGGTATTTGGCAACAGTGCCGCAACATCCGGGATACTGACCCTTGAAAAAGGAACCATCATTCAAAATTCTGCTTATACCATCGTGGCGACGAATCAAGCTTCTGAGAAATTGGAAATTGATATCTCTTCGAACTTTTCGAGCCTCAGCGATTCATATATTTTGACAACAATACCAGAGCAGCTATTTCATGTTGAACTTGAAATTCAAGACTTCGGTGCATTAGCCAATATTGGGTTTGACGCATTCCAAATGAGTGGCCAAAGTTGGTACTACGAACCATCAACAGACAGATATGTACTGTTTGACAGGGTTGAAGTCGAGAACCCTATTGATGGAGCAATATCCGAAAATGCCGTTGGAATTACATTCAATATTGAAAATGCAACGGTAACCGGGAGCGATCCGAAATACCTCGAATTTGATGTTATGGTCAAAGCAGATGCACCTAATACCAAGTTGGCCTTGGCGCATTATATTCTTGAATACAACCTTGATGCTTTTGGCCTCAACATAAATAGCGCGGGTAATGTGACAATCACGCACGGGGATTTGGTCGCCACATATGATTATTCAATGGTTGATGTCGTTGACAGCGATGATGGAGGGAATAACTTGGGTGTAACCTACTCCTATGCAGGACTTGAACTCAACACCCTGCCAACCACACCTACGCTGTTAAGCCATTTGAAAATCGAGATACAGGATTGTGAAGAGAAGGCAAATATCGAATTTGATTCTCTCAATATGGTATCACAAAACCCCAACGCTTATTATGATACGATTTTATTTCAGTACTTATTTTATACCCCTTTAATGGTAAAGGACAAGTACGATCAATATTTATGTTCAGAAGACCAACCAATTATTTTTGATTTTTTTCCAGATACTATCCCCGCCGGAATTGGAGATTCCATTACGATAGTTGGTAAAAACTTTGGTGAAAGCGGTACACTCAGCTTCACCAGTGTTCATTCACAGGACGAAGGAATGGAAATTTTTGTAGAGGCTTTCGAAGAAGATAGCATTTTTTGGAGTGATACACTTATAAGGTATCTCGTCACCTCAGACCTTAAAAAAAATACTGGGCAAAAAACTCCGGCAGCCTCCGGCCGTATAAAAATTGTGGCTGAAAATAATATGACTGTAATAAGTGACGATACCTTAAATGTTCCTTACGCTGTAATAAATTACAGGGAAGATATCCCTGGTGCCATAGCGGAAAGAATAGGAATGATTGACGGCAATAATTTGGGTGGGTACTCTTTCTACATTGACAGTGAGTTTGACTCGTTAGGTGCCGTAGAATGTATTCGTGATGCAATTTGTAGTTGGAATAATGCTACATCGGCTAACTGGATGTTTTCGGGTATCGAAAATTACTCAGGCATATCAACAAATCAAAGAAATCAAATTATTTGGTCGAGTGAAAACAGTACTGCGGCAGGTGTAACTTATACTGCTGTAAACCTTGAAACCTGCGATAATTTTTTATTTACCCGTGATGTTGATATGATTGTTTATAATCCATTTTATGCCTTTGTTATGATGGGAGATACATTGGATCATGGAGGAAATTTTAATTGCAATATACCACCCACTGATCTTGAAAGTGATATCCAATCAATCATTCTACATGAACTTGGTCACGTTCACTTCCTTGATCATGTAGCTTCTAAAAATAAAGTTATGTACCCTTCTTTATCGTCTGGTAGCGAACGTCCGATACTCCACCCTGATGATATAAATGGAGGATTAGATGTAGTTGAGTACTCTGTTAACTACTGGCCATCTGGGTGCGATTTTCCAAAAATGAATCCGGCGAATAATTGTACAAATGCAACAGATGACAAATTTTACACTCTTCCCAAATTGGTTATATTTCCAAACCCAACATCAGGAATCATTGATATTTCTTTTGATGGCATTTTTGGAGACGAAATTGCAGTAGTTGAAATTATCAATTCGGTTGGCATATTAATCAGCCGGTGGACAATAAGCATTAAAGACCTTCCAACCACAATCAATCTGGACTCAGGCGTACCGCCGGGTACATATATCGTTAGAGTCATGGGTAACGATTTCCATTTGACTGGAAGAGTGATAAAAATTTAAAATTATGAAGGATAGTGCAATCTTATTGCTGCTTATTTTGTGTTACTGCAAGAGCACAATAGCACCTAATGTCCCTATCATCCCTGTGAAAAATGTAGAATGTAATTTATTTTTTGAGTATGTAAAAGAAAATTGGGAGAAACAAGAATCGGGTTTTTGGGGGTTTAAAGGGGATTCGATAACAGCCAACCTAGCTCGCATTAAATTTAACAAATCGAGTAAGAAATGCTTGATAGGATTGTCGCGGAAACAGATGTTGGATTTGTTTGGAGAACCAAGCCTCGCTTATGTTTCAAATGATAGTTTGGAAAGGATTGAGTACTATTTCAATGAAAACTGTAAAAAACCAAAGGAGGGCTGCAAGAGGTTAAAAATCCATATTGATCCAAGAGCCGATACAATCCTCACAGTGTTGCCAATCATCAAGGAGTGGGTTGATTATTAATCGGATCTGTAACGGACGGATTCGCAGAAGGTGCAAACTTCGTGCAGGCCGTCGCCGGTGGGCCACCATTCGTGAAGGCAGGGCAGGGAAAAGTCGCGGGCATTGTAGCCGTATCCGGCGAGGCGCTCGCCGCAAATCGAACAGGAAGTACCGTAGTTGTCGCCCTGTTTTATGGGATGGTCGCAGGCGAGGTCGCCGGAGCGGATCAGGCTGATTTTGGCGGCGAGTTCGCGCATGGCTTGTTCATACATTTCTTGCGCATTCATGGCGTGTTGTGTGTTGTGATGGTGAAAAAATGACATTTTTAGTTGTTTATTCCGGCGAATTGGCCGAAATTCGACAAAAAGCGGACATTATTTGAGCGTCAAACAAGGCCGGATTAGCCGGAAAGTACTGTCGGGCAGTCCGTAGGTTCGGGCCAGGGTTTCGACCGAAGGGAAGCGGCCAAGTTTGGCGCGAAACTTCACGATTCGTCCGGCCAGCGTCGGGCCGATACCGGGCAATCGTTCGAAATCGGCGGCGGTCGCTGTGTTGACGTCAAGCAGTTGGCCGCGACAAGGGTCGGCCTTGCGGCGTTCAACGTTGGCTGCTTGTTGGCTGCGCTCTGTCTCGTAGGCCGTCCGGCGTTCGGCTTTTTCCCGCGCCCATTGCCGGCTGGTGCTGTCCCACTTTTCCTGCCGCTCGATTTCCCAATCTTCAATCCGGCCGTCCTGGTCGCGGTCCTGGACACCGGCGGCTTTAAGGCTGTCCTGTCGGGCGTGTTCGATGGCTTCTTGCCGGGCAAACTCTTCTTTGAACCGGGCAATGTCTTCCTGAAACGCGGTAAAATCGGTTTTGCGCTCCGGGCGGATCCGTCGCCAAACTTCCGGCAGTAAAAAAATGACGGCACAAAGGAGCATCAAGGCGACTACACCCAAACGTTCCTTGCGGGTGAAATGGAAGAGATTTTTTAAGTTTTCCATGATGAAAATGCTTGGGCGTCACCCCCGGCCCCCTCTCCAACGGAGAGGGGGAGAAGTAGGGGAGGCGGGTTATGCTTCGGCGGGTTCGGTGACTTCGTTGCAAAGCCAGGTGGCAGCTTTGCGGGCATCGCTGGCCGCATCGAAAATGAGCGTGTTGTCGCCTTTGAGCCGGTCAATCCAGCCGCGCAGGTAGGCGGCGGTGTTGTCGGTTACCTCGGGACGGGCAATGCCGGTACGGGCGCAGAGGAAGGCCGCGCCGATTTCGGCAACCAGTTCCTCTTTGGCGTAAGGCTCTGTCCCGAAAGTGGCGGGTTCGAGCCGGTGAAGTCGGCACGGATGGCCGGTCCAGTGGGTCAGTTCGTGGAAAAAGGTGCAGTAGTATTCCTCCATACTCACGAACTGGCGTTCGTAGGGCATATTGATTCGGTCGGTCATGGGGGAATAAAAAGCCCGGTCTTTTATCGTCCGAATCAGGTGCGGCTGCTCCGGGAGGTTTTGGAGCAAAGCGGCGGCGCGTTCGCATCCGTCGCCGGGCGGCGGTTCGGGCAAGCGGATTTCAATGCCTTCAAAATCGGCGACGTTGAACACGTTGAAGTATTGCAAAAAACGCTTGCACTTCCCGTGATGGCCGATTTCGCGCAAGGATTTGTAGTCCAATGCGCTGACCTTCTGCCCGTCGCGGTCGAAATACAGGTATTTGAAAAAATAGACCTGTTCGGCCTTCGCGCCTTTTCGGATGCTGCCGCCGTGCTCGTTGACTTGGTGCAGGGTGGCAAAAAACGGGTATTCATACTCGGTAAAATTCAGCACGAGGGCGTTGATTCCCTGATAGGTGTGATGCCGAAAATAATTGGACGGGAAGCCGTAGGCTGTCCAAGGTTTGCGCCAAGGGGCTTTGCCGCTTTCGAGGGCGGAAATGATGCGTGCGGTTACGATTTCATATAGATTGAGTGCCATAATTGGAGAAATTGAGGCCTCACCAAGCCCCACCCCAGCCCTCCCCATGTGGGGAGGGAGAAAGGGATGCTTTGGGTAAAGGGTAGGGGAGGCGGTGAACGTTTACGGCTCTTGCCGGGTAAAGGTGATATAGAAGCCGAAAGGCTTGGTGCGGTCGGTGAAGGCGGTATCCCAAGGCCACGAAATGATGATTTCCCAAAGCCAGCCGGGTTCCCAGGTCTGGCCGCCGATTTCGGAAAATGCGCCTTCCCTTTTTCGGATTTCGAGCAAGGAGGCGGGTAAATCGGTGGCGTTGCAGCGATCCAACGTGATGCCCCCGGTTTTCCAATTCTCTTTTGTCCTGAATTTGAGCAGCAAAGAATCTTTGCCGACGACGCGAACGCTCACCTCGCGGAAACTCAGGTGCGTCCCGAAATTGGCGGTGGGGGTTTTGAACACACCCGCGCCTGTGCCGTCCCAAAATTCCTGAAAGTAGAGCCGCTCTTCTGCCCACTTTTTGACCTTGCCCGCCTGTTGTTCCGGCGTTTTGTCAGGGTAGGCGATGATGGTGTCCACTTTTTGGGCGACGGTCGCCGCATGAGCGGCGAGGAGTAACACGATGCAAATAGTTGTACGCATGATTAAAAATGTTTGAAAGGTGAAGCCCCGCCCGACCCTCCCGCCGGTCGGCGGGCAGGGTGGGCGGCAGCAAATTGGTCAGGCATTGACGATTTCGGTTTCGGTCA
>Ga0075163_10010350_pt1 | contig 12201 bp, 11 predicted proteins | sample JI1023141ADNA_FD_71478 | JGI IMG/M metagenome (GOLD analysis project Ga0075163, IMG submission 71478) | Wastewater effluent complex algal communities from Wisconsin, to seasonally profile nutrient transformation and Carbon sequestration -... | ecosystem: Engineered > WWTP > Effluent > Algae...
GTGGAAGTGGGCCGCATCTATGAAGGTCGCGTCGCGCGCCTGATGGATTTCGGCGCCTTCGTCACCATCCTGCCGGGTCGCGATGGCCTGGTGCACATCTCGCAGATCTCCGAGGAGCGCGTCGAGAACGTCGGCGACAAGCTCAAGGAAGGCGATGTGGTGCGCGTGAAGGTGCTGGAAGTCGATCGTCAGGGCCGCGTGCGCCTGTCGATGCGCAGCGTCGACGGCTGACCCGTCGAACGGAGGAGCGGGTCAGGTGCGGTGAGTACCTGTCCCGTTCTGCTTGAGCGGGAACTGTCGCATCGACTGTTCCAGGTACCCGGCCAGTCCATCATGGGCCGGGTCACCGTAGCTGCGAATCACCTGTGACAGGAAATCCCGGCTCATCATCGGCTGGGCGCTGTGTTCCTGTTCGGCGATGACCTGCAGCAGGATCGAACGGGTGATGTCCTGCTGGTTCTTCTTGTCGATGACAAGGAAGTCGATGTTCTCGATTACCAGCCGCCGGACGTCCGCCAGCGTGATGTAGCGGCTTTCCGCCGTGTCATACAGCCGGCGGTTCGGATACTTCTTGATGACTCGCGGATCGCTCATTCCCGCCCCCTCGTGCGAGCACCTTTGGCTTGGACCAGGCAGCACGTGAACCTAACAATTGCGCGGAAGACTGAAATAGGCAAGCTTTTTCAGGTTGCCAGGGCAATGGCACGCCGTCCGGCCAGTCCAGCGGGGGGCCACCCTGAAAGCGCCCAGTCCAGGATTCGCGGCACCGGTTCATGCCGCAGCCCGGCGGGCGGCGAATATCCCAGCAGAGTCAGGATCCGCTCGAGCGCTTCACCGGGCGGCCAGCCACTTACTGCCTGGGCACCACGCGACTTCGACAGCTTGCTGCCGTCGGGCTCCACGACCAGCGGCAGGTGACCGAAGCGGGGCGCGGGAAGACCCAACCCCCGGAAGACTTCGATCTGCCAGGCGGTGCTTTCGAGCAGATCCGCGCCGCGGACGACATGGGTGATGCCCTGGAAGGCGTCGTCGACGACCACAGCCAGTTGATAGGCAGCAATGCCATCGCGTCGGAAGATCACCGGATCACCGATGGAGTCGGCATTGAATGACTGTTGCCCCTGGAACAGGTCATCGAAATCGATGCGGGCATGGGGCGACAGCAGCAGCCGCCAAGCCGCAGGCCCATCCGCGGGCGGCGGATGCATTCGACAGTGACCGGCATAGGGTCCGGACAGTTCCGAGCGCGTACAGGTGCAGCGATAGACACAGTGGTTTGCGCGCAGCCTCTCCAGGGCCTGCGAATACGCCTCGTCACGGGAGGACTGGTACAGCACAGGCTCATCGCTGGTCAGTCCGAGTGAATCGAGGGTTCGAAGGATCGCCTCGGCGGCGCCCGCCACGGTGCGGGGGCGGTCGAGGTCTTCCATGCGCACCAGCCACTTGCCGCCATGGGCGCGCGCGTCCAGCCAGCTGCCAACGGCGGCCAGCAGGGATCCCTGGTGCAGAAGTCCAGTGGGCGAGGGCGCGAAGCGCCCCCGGTACGCTTCAGCGGTAGCGGTCGTCCCGATCGCCGTACTGCTTTTCACGGCGTTCGCGGCGCTCCTGCGCCTCGAGGCTCAGCGTGGCAACCGGACGGGCTTCCAGGCGCTTGACGCCGATCTGCTCGCCGGTTTCCAGGCAGTAGCCGTAGCTGCCATCCTCGATGCGGCCCAGCGCCTCATCGATCTTGCGGATCAGCTTGCGCTCGCGATCGCGCGTGCGCAGTTCGAGGCTGAATTCCTCTTCCTGCGTGGCGCGGTCGTTCGGGTCGGGAAAATTGGCGGCCTCGTCCTTCATGTGCGAGACCGTTCGGTCCACTTCCAGCATCAGGTCCTGTTTCCAGTTCGCGAGGATGGTGCGGAAATGTTCGAGCTGCTCCCTGCTCATGTACTGCTCGCCCCGCTTGGGGACATAGGGCTGTACGTTGCGGGGACCCGCTAGCAGACTTTCAGAATCCATGTCGTCGGTACGATCTCCAACCGCGTTGCCCAGGGGCTTGCGCGGTTCGGCGGGTGAGGGTGTGGCGGGCTTCGGGCCCTTGGGCGCCGCGGCCACGATCTTCGGCGCGACCGGCGCCACCTTGGCGGGAGCGGCGGCCTTGGCAGGCGCAACAGCCTTGGTGGCCGCAGCAGCCTTGGTGGGCACTGGCACTGCGACCTTGGCGGGCGACTTCTTCGCCGGTGCGACCTTTTTCGGGGCAGCTTTCACTGCCGGCTTTTTTGCTTTGCCGGTTTTTGCTGAGGAAGCAGCGGGCTTCCCTGCCTGTTTCTTGGCTGCCATTTTGCGCTCCCGTTTGGAACCGGGCTGGAAAAGGACGCGGGATTATACCGGCCCCCCGCAGGGTGTACAGCGCGGCGAAAAAGCCCCCGAACCACCGAGGATTTCTAAGGTAACCGGACGTCCTGAGGGCTCTGCCAGCCCGGCGCGACGTGCTGGACGACCACGGTGGTGTAGATGCCGCCGCGAACGAAGAATTCGGCCGTCAGGCGCATGAAGCGGGGGTGCGTGGCGCCAGCCAGGTGCCCCAGGATCTCGTTGGTCACGGCCTCGTGGAAGCAGCCGCGGTCACGGAACGACCAGAGGTAGAGCTTCAGGGATTTCAGCTCCACGCACAGCTGGTCCGGGACGTATTCGAGCTTCAGGGTGGCGAAGTCGGGCTGGCCGGTCTTGGGGCACAGGCAGGTGAACTCGGGCATGGACATGCGAATGGTGTAGTCGCGCTGCGGCGACGGATTCGCGAAGGTCTCGACGGAGGTTGCAGGTGTCGTGCTCATGATGGTGCAACTAATCTACACTACGCGATCCAGCTTACGAGTGGATTTGGATGCGCCTGACCAGGGTCAAGATCGCCGGCTTCAAGTCGTTCGTCGATCCCACGAACGTACCGTTCCCCACCAACCTCACGGGGGTGGTGGGGCCCAATGGCTGCGGCAAATCGAACATCATCGATGCCGTGCGCTGGGTGATGGGCGAGCTTTCCGCCCGGCACCTGCGCGGGGATTCGATGGCCGATGTCATCTTCAACGGCTCGGGTGGCCGCCGGCCGGTGGGCACCGCATCGGTCGAGCTGATCTTCGACAACAGCGACGGCAAGATCGGCGGCACCTACGCCACGTACAACGAGATCTCGCTCAAGCGCGTCGTTTCGCGCGACGGCGCGTCGGCATATTTCATCAACGGCATCCGCTGCCGTCGCAAGGACATCACCACGCTGTTCCTGGGCACCGGCCTGGGTTCACGCAGCTACGCCATCATCGAGCAGGGCATGATCTCGCGCGTCATCGAGGCGCGCTCGGACGACATGCGCGCGTTTGTCGAAGAAGCCGCGGGCATCTCGCGCTACAAGGAGCGCCGCCGCGAAACCGAGGCGCGCGTGGCCGACACGCGCGAGAACATGGAGCGCCTTCAGGACCTTCGCGATGAAGTCGACAAGCAGATCCGCCACCTCACGCGGCAGGCCAACCAGGCCCGGCGCTTCCAGGACCTGAAGAACCAGGAACGCCAGCTCTCGGCCGAGGTGCTGGCGCTGCGGCTGCGCGAGATCGACGGCGGGGCCGCCATCAACGATCGCGCCATGCGCGACGCCGACCTGCGGCTGCAGCAGTCGCTGGCCGAGCAGCGCGCGGCCGAAGCCGCGGTGGAGAAGCAGCGCGAGTTCCAGCTCTCCGCCAGCGAACGGGTCTCGGGCGTGCAGGGCGCCTTTTACCAGCAGGGCGCCGAAGTGGCCCGTGCCGAACAGCAGCTGGCCCATGCGCGCGAGCTGCGCGAGCGCCAGCGCCGGGAACTGTCCCAGGCGCGGGAAATGCAGGCCGAAGTGGCCGGGCAGCTTTCGCGCGATGAATCACTGATCCAGCAGCTGCGCGTCGAGATCGGTCACCTGGGCCCTTCCGCCGAACAGGCCCAGCAGGGCGAGACAGCTCGCAACGCGGCCCTTGAAGAGGCCGACGCCGGCCTGCGCGTCTGGCAGGAAAAGTGGGAAACCTTCAACCGCGAACTGGGCGGCACCTACCAGACCACGCAGGTCGAACGCACGCGCATCGAGCAGCTGGATGACCAGCTGCGCCGGCTGGGAGCCCATGCCGACCGCCTGGCCGTGGAACGCGACCAGCTGCAGCTTTCGCATGCGGCGGCCGAACTGGGAGAACTGGAAACCCGCGAGCGCAGCACGCGCGAGTCCAGTGACGCGCTGCTGGCCAGCCTGCAGCAGCAGCTGTCCGGCCTGCAGGCGCTGCGCGCCGAACAGGCACAGGTGGAAGCCGGGCTGGAGGCCGCCCGGCGTGAGCGCGAAGCCGCGCGCAGCGAACTGGTATCGCTCGAAGCGCTGCAGAAGGCAGCGCTGGGCGAGGCCGACCGCGAAGCCGGCAAGTGGCTGCAGTCGGCGGGCCTGGCCGGCCGCCCCCGCGTCACGGCGCAGATCGAAGTGGAGCGCGGCTGGGAGCGTGGCGTCGAGGCCGTGCTGGGCGATGCGCTCGAAGCCGTGCACGTCGAGTCGCTCGACGACGCCGCGCGCAACCTTGCGGACCTCGCAGCCGGCCATGTGATGCTGGTGGAAGGCGCGTTGCAGAGCGCTGGCAGTGGTGCGTCGCTGGCCGCCCGCGTGCGGGCGCCGCATGCGGTGCTGCGGCGGCTGGAACGCGTCCGCACGGCCGATTCGCTGGCCGCGGCGCTGGCGCGCCGCGCGGAACTGGCCGACGGCGAATCACTGGTCACCCCGGATGGCATCTGGGTGGGGCGCGACTGGCTGCGCGTGGCGCGCGGTCGGGATGCCCACGCTGGCGTGCTGGAACGCGAGAACCGCATCCGCACGCTGCGCGATGCGAGCGAGCGCTGCGAGTCGGCCGTTGGTGCGGTGGAACAGACACTGCGCGGCGTGCGCGAATCCACGGTGGCCGGCGAGGCCGCGCGCGATGCGCTGCAGGCACGCATCCAGGGCGCGCACCGCGAATACTCCGAGGCCCGCGGCCAGCTGGAAGCCACGCGGGCGCGCAGCCAGCAGGCCACGCTGCGACTGGAGCGCATCGACCGCGAAGCCGCCGATGTGCAGGTGGAGCGCGAGCGCACGCAGCAGGCGCTGTCCCGCGCGCGCACTTCCCTTGAAGAGGCCTCCGCGCAGCTCGAGGTGCTCGAGGCACGTCGCAGCGACCTGGAAGCCGAACGTGACGAACGCCGCTCCGTCAGCGATGGCGCGCGCGAGGCCGCGCATGCCGCTCGCGCGCATGCCCGCGAACTGCTGATCCAGCTCGAAGGCAGGCGTTCGACCGAAAGCTCGCTTTCCGCCACGCTGCAGCGCCTGCAGGAACAACGCGATCAACTGCTGTCGCGCCAGCAGCAGCTCGAAACCGAGCTGGGCGATGGCGACGAGCCGCTGGAGCGCCAGGCGCAGGCCCTGAACGAGCTGCTTTCACGCCGCGTCGACGTGGAGGCGGACCTCGCCGCCGCCCGCCGCGATCTGGAAGGCATCGAGGCCGAGCTGCGCGAGCTGGACGAGAAGCGCCTGCTCACCGAACGGCGCGTCGGGCTGGCGCGCGAAGAACTGGAGTCGGCGCGCCTCGCGGCGCAGGAAACCCGGCTGCGGCGCGAATCTCTGGTGGAACAGTTCGCGCAGACGCGCTTCGACCTGGAGGAAGTGCTGGCGGCGCTGGCGCCCGAGGCCACGACCCTCGAACGCGAAGACCAGCTCGCCGTGGTTCTGGAAGACCTCTCGCGCCTGGGCGCGGTGAACCTGGCTGCCATCGACGAACTGGCCGAACAGACGCAGCGCAAGACCTTCTTCGATGCGCAGTGGAAGGACCTCACCGAGGCGCTGAACGCGCTGGAAGAGGCCATGCGCAAGATCGACAAGGAAACGCGCACGCGCTTCGAGGCGACCTTCGAGCGCATCAATGCCGGCCTGCAGGAGAAATTTCCGCGCCTGTTTGGCGGCGGGCATGCCTACCTGGAACTGGTGGGCGACGATGTGCTCAGCGCCGGCGTCGCGGTGATGGCGCGTCCGCCGGGCAAGCGCAACAGCACCATCTCGCAGCTTTCGGGCGGCGAGAAGGCGTTGACCGCCGTGGCGCTGGTGTTCTCCATCTTCGACCTGAACCCCGCGCCGTTCTGCCTGCTCGACGAAGTGGACGCGCCGCTGGACGAGCACAACGTCGGCCGTTTCTGCGAAATCGTGCGCGAGATGTCCAGCCGCGTGCAGTTCATCTTCATCACGCACAACAAGACGACGATGGAACTGGCCCAGCAGCTGGTGGGCGTGACGATGAACGAGCCGGGCGTCTCGCGCCTGGTGAGCGTGGATGTCGACGAGGCGGTGCGGCTCGCCGCCGTGTAAGCACCCATGAACGAACTGCGCGTGGCATTGATCGTCCTCGGCGCGGTGTTCCTCGCGGTGCTGCTGCTGTGGGAACGGCGGCGTTCGGCGCGCAAGGTGCGCCCGGCGCCACCGGCAGAGGCGTCCGTGCCGGCCGTGACGCCTGCGGTTGCCACCTCGTCGCGCCATCGCCGCCTGGAGCCCAGCATCGGGGATTTCGCACCCGGCGAAACCGAGCTGCCGGACTCGCTCGACGTGCCCACCATCCATGCCGCGGAGCCGGTTCGAGTGGAGGTGATGCGCGAGGTCGCCGTGGACGTTCCGGGCGCGGCGGCGGCGGCCGCTGCCCGCAGCGATGCGGCCGCGATGCAACCCGTCGCCACTGCAGCGACGCCGGTCATCCGATGGCCCCCCGCGCAGACCGAGCGCGTGCTCACCGTGCGAGTCGTGCGGGCAGATGGGCAGGCACTGCCGGGGCGCGCGCTGCGGCAGGCCATGGAATCGGCGGGAATGGTTCATGGACCGCAGCGCATCTACCACCTGGTGGATGTCGATGGCTTCGTGCGTGCCAGCGCCGCCAACCTGGTGCGACCCGGCAGCTTCGATCCGGTGCAGATGGACGCGCAGGAGTTTCGCGGCCTGAGCCTGTTTTCCATCCTCCCCGGGCCAGTGGCCGCGCTGCGCATGCTCGATGACCTGCTGGAACTGGCGCAGAGGATCGCAGGGCGGGTGGATGCCGTAGTCCAGGACGAGCAGGGCGCCCAGCTTGCAGGTGATCGACTTGCGCAACTGCGGCGTTCGCTCACGCCGCCCGTCGAAGGACCGGCCGCGTGAGCAGCGCGGCCGCGCGCGTCGCGCGACTGCGCGAGCTGATCGCCGACCACAACCACCGCTACTACGTGCTCGACGAGCCGGCGGTCAGCGATGCCGAGTACGACGCACTGCTGCGCGAACTTCAGGACCTGGAAACCGCCCATCCGGAACTGGTGACGACGGAGTCTCCCACGCAGCGCGTGGGAGCAACCCCTGCATCGCATTTCGCCCCCGTGCGCCATTCGCTGCCCATGCTGTCGCTCGACAATGCCTTCAGCGACGATGAGGTTCGCGATTTCACGCGGCGCATCACCGAGCGGCTCGGACGCGCCTCGCTGCTGTTTTCCGCCGAGCCGAAGCTCGATGGCCTGGCCATCAGCCTGCGCTACGAACAGGGCCTGTTCGTGCAGGGCGCCACGCGCGGGGATGGCGCCAGCGGCGAGGATGTCACGGCCAACCTGCGGACCATTCGCGCCATTCCGCTGAAGCTGCGGGGCGCCGGGTGGCCGCCGGTGCTCGAGGTGCGCGGCGAGGTCTACATGCCGCGCTCGGACTTCGAGCGCTACAACGCCGCGGCGCGCGCCGCGGGCGGCAAGGTGCTGGCGAATCCGCGCAACGGCGCGGCCGGGTCGTTGCGCCAGCTCGATCCACATGTCACGGCACAGCGACCGCTGGCTTTTTTTGCCTATGGCGTAGGCGAAGTCCTGGGCGACCTGCCCGACAGTCATTCCAGGACGCTCAAGATGCTGCGCGAATGGGGCTTTCCGGTCAGTCCGCTAAACCGGACCGTGCGCGATGTGGATGGCCTGCTGGAGTACTACCGTGACATCGGCGCGCGGCGTGATGGCCTGCCATTCGACATCGATGGGGTGGTCTACAAGCTCGATGATGGTCCGGGCCAGCGCGAGATGGGTTTCGTGGCCCGCGCGCCGCGCTGGGCCATCGCGCACAAGTTTCCGGCGCAGGAGCAATCGACCACGGTCGAGGCGATCGAGATCCAGATCGGGCGCACCGGGGCGGCAACTCCGGTGGCAAGGCTCTCTCCTGTGCAGGTGGCAGGCGTCACGGTAACCAACGCGACGCTGCACAACGCCGACCAGATCGCGCGGCTCGATGTGCGCGTGGGCGACATGGTGATCGTGCGCCGCGCCGGCGACGTGATCCCGGAAGTGGTCAGCGTGATGACCGAGCGTCGGTCGCCGCAGGCCCAGCCCTGGATCATGCCGGCGAACTGCCCCATCTGCGGTTCCGAGATCGTGCGCGAGGAAGGGCAGGCGGTGTGGCGCTGCTCCGGCGAGCTGAGCTGTCCTGCGCAGCGCAAGGAGGCCATCATCCATTTCGCGTCGCGCCGCGCGATGGACATCGAAGGACTGGGCGAACGCTACGTCGAGGAACTGTCTGACCTGGGCTACGTGAGTTCCGTGGCCGACCTTTATTCACTGAAGGTCGAAGACCTGCTGGAAATGAAGCGCCGCGCCGACGAGCGCGATGGCACCACTCCCGAAACGGCGAAGAGCGGCAAGGTGGCAACGCGCTGGGCCGAGAACCTGATCGAGGCCATCGACCGCAGCCGCGACACGACGCTGGAGCGGTTCCTGTTCGCGCTCGGCATCGAGCACGTGGGCGAGAGCACCGCCAAGACGCTGGCAGCCTGGTTCGGTGACATCACGCTGGTCAGCCGCATGCCATGGCCGCTGTTCAAGTGCGTGCCGGATATCGGCAGCGAGGTGGCGCATGCACTCGGGCATTTCTTCGACCAGGCCGGCAATCGCAAGGTAGTGGAAGGACTGCTGCATCCCGGGCGCGGCGTGCGCATTGCCGACACGCATGCCCCCAGCGCCAGCCTGCGCCAGTGCCTTAACCTGGCGACGCTTCTGGAGTACCTGGAGATCCCGAAGATCACCGCGCTTCGAGCCCAGCAGCTGGGCGCCGCATTTGCAGGGGTGCCCGCGCTGCTGGAAGCGAAGGCCGAGGACATCAGCGCTGCCGGCCTCACGGCTGAAGCCGCGCAGGGGCTGTCGACCTGGCTTGGGCGCGCTGCAAATGTCCGTTTGCTGCGGCGTGCAGCCGACATGCAGGCCGAGCTGCTGGCACTGGCGCCGGAGGAATCCGCTGCGGCGCGCCAGCTCGCGGGCAAGACCGTCGTGCTCACCGGAACGCTGGCGGGTTACACGCGCGATGCGGCGACGGCCCAGCTTGAAGCCCTGGGCGCCAAGGTGTCGGGCAGCGTGTCGAAGAAAACCCACTACGTGGTGGCCGGCAGCGACGCCGGTTCGAAGCTGGATAAGGCCCGGGCGCTGGGAGTGAAGGTGCTGGACGAGACGGGCCTGGCTGCCCTGCTGCGCGGCGAGATGCCCTGAAGAGGGGACTCACTCGGATGAGTCCCCTGCCGATGCGCCGGCGTGGAGTTCAGGGCGTCTTGGTGACCTTGGCCTTGGCGAGCAGAGTGTCCACGTAGGCGCTGAATTTCTTCTCCTGCACCATCTGGCCCAGGCGATCCTTGACGGACTCGAACGGCGGCGGCGGATTGTCGGCCGTATCCACCAGCCGGATCACATGCCAGCCGAACTCCGTCTTCACCGGCGCCGCGGCCGTTTCACCCTTCTTGAGCTTCTGCACGGCTTCAGCGAAGGGAGGCGTCATGCTTTCGGGCGTGAACCAGTCCAGGTCGCCGCCCTTGTCCTTGCTGCCGGGGTCGGTGGAGTTGGCGCGGGCGAGCTGCGCGAAGGAGGCACCCTTGTTCAGCTGCTCGATGAGCTGCTTCGCGGCGTCTTCGGTGCCCACCAGGATGTGGCTCGCGCGGTAGCGCAGCTTGGGCAGCTGGCCGATGCGCAGGTCATATTCGGCGCGCAGTTCCTGGTCGCTGGCAGGCCGGTCCTTCAGGTATTGCTCGGCCATGGCCCGCTGCAGGATCTGCAACCGCGCCATGTCGAGCAGCGCGCGGGTTTCATCCCTGGCGGCGGTGCCGTTGCGCTCGGCTTCCTGCGCCACGAGCTCCGCGCGGACGAGGTTGTCCAGCAGCTGCGTGCGTTGTTCGGGGGTGATTTCTTCCGGTGGCTTGCTGGCGGCGCCCTTCACGTACTGGCTGAAGGTGTTGCTGCTGATGGTCTTGCCATCGATCGTGGCGACAGGCTTGTCGGCGACAGCCGTGGCGGCCGGCTTCTGACTGCAGGCTGCACCCAGCAGCGCAACGGTCAAGGCGGCCAGGATTCGGCGAGTGGAAGACATGTCAGGAACTCCTCTGTGAAGATCGGGCCGCGGCTTCCGCGGGCGTCAGGGCGTGAATCTGCAGGGCATGTATGCCCTGCGCGAGCAGGGGGGCGGCAGCCTCGTAGACCATGCGATGGCGTTCGATCAGGGACCGGCCGGAAAAACCTTCAGCCACGATGGTGATGGCCAGATGAGCCCCCTCACGCGCGCCGGCATGCCCGGCGTGGGCAGCGCTGTCATCGCGGATGTCCAGGTTCGCGGGCGCCAGTGACTGCTGCAGCGCCTCGCGCAGGCGTCCGACCATCATGATGCCGGAGCCTGCGCGCCGGCACGCCGGTACAGCCACAAGGTCTGGCCGACGATGAACAGGATCATGACGCCCGTGAGGCCGAAAACCTTCAGCTTCACCCAGTCCGCCTCGCTGACGTTGTAGGCCAGCAGCAGGTTGGCGGCGCCGGTGGCGAGGCCAAAGACCACCCAGGCGAGGTTCAGTTTCAGCCAGTCCCGGCGCTGCAGCGTGACCTCACCCAGCGCCGGCTGCAGCATGCGCTGCGCCAGCGGCTGGCGACCCACGAAGGCGCTGACCAGGAAGGCGATGGCCAGCAGCCACAGGAAGATGGTGGGCTTCCACTGGATGAAGCGCGCATTGCGCAGGAAGAGCGTGGCGGCGCCGAACACCACCACCAGGGCGGTGCTGGCGGCAAACATGGCCGGCAATTTTTGCGAACGCAGCCACAGCACCACCAGCGACAGCGTCATGCCCACCATCAGCGTGGCCGTGGCGACATAAATGCCGCCGTAGAACTTGTAGGCGACGAGGAAGGCCGCGAGCGGCAGAAGTTCGAGCAGCAGTTGCATGCGCGTATCATAGCCGGGTGGCCGAATACCTCGAAATTCACCCGAAGAATCCGCAGGTCCGCCTGATCAAGCAGGCCGCGAATATCGTGCGGGCGGGCGGGGTGATCGCGTACCCCACGGATTCGTGCTACGCGCTGGGCTGCCACGTGGGCGATGCCGAGGCCCTGGAGCGCATCCGCCGCATCCGTCAGGCGGACAAGAACCACCATTTCACGCTGGTCTGCCGCGACCTGTCCGAAATCGCCCGCTACGCTCGGGTCGATACCCCCGTGTTCAGGCTGCTCAAGGCCCACACGCCAGGACCCTTCACCTTCCTGCTGCCTGCCACGCGGGAGACGCCCAAGCGCCTGCAGCACCCCAAGCGGCGCACCATCGGCATCCGCGTGCCGGAACACCCGGTCCCGCACCTGCTGCTGGCCGAGCTGGGCGAGCCGCTGATGAGCTCGACGCTGCTGCTGCCGGGAGACGAAACCCCGCTGACCGACGCCGACCAGATCCGCGACCGGCTGGATGGCGTGCTGGATGCCATCCTGGATGGTGGCCACTGCGGCATCGAGCCCACCACGGTGGTGGACCTGGCCGTCTCGCCACCGGTGATCCTGAGGCAGGGCAAGGGGCAGATCGCATCCGTATAATGCGGCCGATGAATTCGGCACCCAACGCCGGCGCGGGTCGCGTCCTGTCCGGCATGCGCCCCACGGGCGCCCTGCATCTCGGCAACTACCACGGCGCGCTGCGCAACTGGGTGGACCTGCAGCATCACCACGAGTGCTATTTCTTCGTGGCGGACTGGCACGCGCTGACCACGGACTACGAGAACCCGTCGCTGCTGCAGAAGCATGTGCACGAAATGGTGGTTGACTGGCTGGCCGCGGGGCTCGATCCAGACAAGTGCGCGATCTTCATCCAGTCGCAGGTGCCCGGGCACCTGCGACTGGATGAAGATCGCGCACTTGTCTGGATCGAGCCCCGCGGCC
>Ga0075163_10010351_pt1 | contig 12200 bp, 8 predicted proteins | sample JI1023141ADNA_FD_71478 | JGI IMG/M metagenome (GOLD analysis project Ga0075163, IMG submission 71478) | Wastewater effluent complex algal communities from Wisconsin, to seasonally profile nutrient transformation and Carbon sequestration -... | ecosystem: Engineered > WWTP > Effluent > Algae...
AAAATCGCCAAAAAAGCGGAGCATACTTGTTTGTCTGTGAGCATTTTTTGGTGATTTTCAACGCAGCAGTTGGCGTATCAGACGATGCTATCACAGAGTTCTTATGTCGAGTTGAGGTTAACTATATTAGCCATAAATCGCGCATTTTCTGCGATTCGTTGCTCACATACTACCCATGGTATGCTGCGCTACGGTTCTCGAAAATACGCGATTTCTGTCTCAATCTAGCAGACTTTGAACAGGCTCTAAGGCATGCCATAATGAAGACACAACAATTACGCCAAGCGTTTCTGGATTTTTTTCAACAACGGGGTCATACCATTGTATCGAGTAGTTCTTTAGTGCCGGCAGAAGATCCTAGCTTATTGTTCACTAATGCGGGTATGGTGCAATTTAAAGATACTTTTTTAGGAAAAGAATGCCGCTCCTATGTACGCGCCGCAAGCGCCCAACGCTGCGTGCGTGCAGGCGGCAAACACAATGATCTAGAAAATGTGGGGTACACAGCTCGTCATCATACGTTTTTTGAAATGTTAGGTAATTTCAGCTTTGGAGATTATTTTAAATCTGAAGCCATTAAATTCGCCTGGACATTTTTAACCAGCGTTTTGCAATTGTCGCCTGAAAAACTGTGGATTACTGTTTTTAAGGAAGATGATGAAGCAGCCGATATTTGGCTGAAAGAAATTCAAGTAAATCCTGCACGGTTCTCACGTTGTGATGAGAAAGATAATTTCTGGGCGATGGGCGATATAGGTCCTTGTGGTCCTTGCACGGAAATTTATTACGATCATGGTCCAGACATTCCAGGCAGTCCTCCAGGCACAGCAGATGCAGATGGCGATCGTTTTGTTGAAATCTGGAATCTGGTTTTTATGCAGTTTAATCGTTCTGCAGATGGCAAATTGACGCCTTTGCCAAAACCATCAGTAGACACAGGCATGGGATTAGAGCGTATTGCAGCTGTGATGCAAGGCGTACACAGCAATTACGATATTGACCTATTTAGGCATTTGATTCATGCCGTTGCCAAATTAGTCGAAGAGCCTGATAAAAATCCTACCTCCCTGCGAGTCATTGCGGATCATATCCGTTCAGCGTCATTTTTAATTACGGATGGTGTTATGCCTTCTAACGAAGGACGAGGATATGTCTTAAGGCGGATTATTCGTCGAGCTGTTCGCCATGGCCATAAGCTGGGATTAAAAAAACCATTTTTTCACAGCCTAGTTGAGCCTTTAGCCGCAGAAATGGGATTGGCTTATCCAGAGCTTACAAAAGCAAGAACAGTGATAGAAAAAGTCTTGTTGCATGAAGAGGAACAGTTCGCGCAAACATTAGATCAAGGAATAAAATTGCTGGAACAGACATTGCTGGCATTGCATCATAACAGCATACCGGGTGATATCATTTTTCGTTTATACGATACCTATGGATTTCCCCCAGACTTAACGGGCGATATTGCTAGAGAGCGAGGGTTAAGTCTAGATTATGCAGGTTTTGAAGCTGCCATGGAAAAGCAGCGTCGGCAATCTCAAGCAGCCAGCCAATTTTCCATCATAGAGAAAGAAGAATTGACGTTCTCAGGACAGACTGAATTTACAGGTTATCATCGTTTGACGGATGAGGCAAACGTGATCGGATTAGTGGTCCAAAACAAAATGGTGGAAACATTATGTGGTGGGGATGAAGGCGCTGTTATTTTAGGTCGTACTCCTTTTTATGCGGAGGCAGGAGGGCAGGTGGGCGATAAAGGTCAGCTTTTTTTTGAAAGTGGCAGCTTTCTTGTGCGGGATACTCAAAAAAAGGGAGCTGTATTTTTACACAACGGTATCATGCAAACAGGGAGTTTAGCGATAGGCGCTAAAGTGACTGCTGAAGTAGATGCGTCTCGTCATGCAGTTATGCTAAATCATTCTGCTACCCATTTACTACATGCGGCTTTGCGGCGTCTATTAGGTGAACATGTGATTCAGAAAGGCTCTTTGGTAGAAGCAGATCGCTTGCGGTTTGATTTTTCACATTTTGCGCCTTTAACAGCGGAGCAAATCAAGGCGGCAGAACGTTTAGTGAATCAGCAGATACGTGCGGATCTAAATGCTCAAATTGATTTTATGTCCCCCGAAGAAGCCAAAAAAATAGGCGCTATGGCATTGTTTAACGAAAAATATGGCGATGAAGTTCGTGTGTTGCGCATGGGGGAATTTTCCATGGAATTATGTGGTGGCACTCATGTTGAAAAAACAGGTCAAATTGGATTATTTAAAATTATTCATGAAACAGGCATTGCATCTGGTGTTCGTCGCATTGAAGCAGTTACTGGCGAAAAAGCCTTAGATTGGTTAGAGCAACAAGAAAAATATTTAGATGCAACGGCAGCGTTGCTCAAAACCTCTCGCGAAGAAATAGCCGCGAAAGTCGAACAATTATCAGCACAAAATCGTGCATTAGAAAAAGAAGTAATGGCTTTAAAACACAAAGTTATTCAATCTCGTACAGACAAGATTTTTGCGAATATACAAGATATTTCTGGGTTAAAAATCTTGGTTGAAAAAATAGAAGATACGGATTCTGAGGGATTGCGGTACTTGATAGAACGCTATAGGCAAAAATATCCCGAGCGTTCATTGATCTTATTAGTCACTGCAGATAACAAGAAGGTTCATTTGCTTGCAGGCAGCACAACAACCGATATTGCAGCAGGCGAATTAATAAAGTTTGTTACAGCGCAACTGGGTGGAAAAGGAGGGGGACGGCCTGATATCGCACAAGGTGGAGCTGCCTGGACTGGCGCACCTGCTCTAGATGCAGCCTTGCAGTCCGCTAAAACTTGGGTGCATGAAAAATTAGAGCAAATGTCTAAATCTTAATGGCTTTAATCGTACAAAAATTTGGAGGCACGTCCGTTGGCAGTTTAGATCGTATCCAACAGGTTGCGGATAAAATTATCAAAGCCAAAAGCCAGGGACATCAGATTGTTGTTGTTTCATCGGCTATGAGTGGCGAAACGGATAGACTGATACAGATGAGCCGATCTATTTGTGATAAACCAAGCGCCCGCGAATATGATATGCTCGTTGCCACGGGCGAGCAAGCCGCGGTTGCTTTGGTTGCCATGGCATTAATTGCCAAAGGCTGTTCTGCACGTTCTTACACAGGGATTCAAGCAGGCATTAAGACAGACAGCACCCATAAAAAAGCGCGTATCAGTGAAATTTCCACTAAAATCATTAAATCTGCGTTAAAGGCTAATATAATTCCTATCATTGCAGGGTTTCAAGGGGGTGATGCTTGTGGTAATCTTACTACCTTTGGGCGAGGCGGCTCGGATATTACTGCAGTTGCGTTAGCTGCTGTGTTAAGAGCAGACGAGTGTCAAATTTACACGGATGTAGATGGTGTGTATACTAGCGATCCTCGTGTTGTTCCGGCAGCACGTCGTTTAGATAGCATCACATTTGAAGAAATGCTTGAAATGGCGAGCCTGGGAGCTAAAGTTCTGCAGATTCGTTCGGTAGAGTTTGCTGGCAAATACAATGTTCCTTTGCGTGTACTATCGGCTTTTTCAGATAGCCCAGGCACATTGATTACTTTTCAAGACAAAAAAATGGAACAACCTAATGTTTCTGGCATTGCTTTTGACCGTAATCAAGCCAAATTGACATTGTTAGGTATTCCAGATACGCCCAGAGTAGCTAGCCACATTTTATCGGCGATTAGTCGGCATAACATTGATGTGGATATGATTGTGCAAAATATTCCCACGGTGGATAAAACGATAGATTTTAGTTTTACGGTTCCACGTGACGATTATAAAAACGCTTGTGAAATTATGGGGCAAGTTGTTCGGGAATTAGGCGCAAAAGATTTGGTCAGTGATGTTAAAGTAGCTAAATTGTCCTTAATAGGCGTTGGCATGCGTTCGCACGCAGGTGTTGCGGCTACCATGTTTGAAACATTAGCGAATGAAGGAATTCATATCCAGTTAATTTCTACCTCAGAGATAAAAATCTCTGTGGTAATTGACGAAAAATACTTGGAACTTGGTGTCAGAAGCTTACATACCTCATTTGGTTTGGATGACGATCCGAAAGAGGAGTAAATAGGGTCTGTTTCCACCTCAATCTTAGGTTGCTGTCTGTGCAGGTTTTTTGTGCAGCGGCGAAATCTAATCAGGAAACAATTTTAGTCACTTGTGGCTGAGTTGTTGAAATAAGCTTGGCAGTTTGCTGCCGAATATCTTCTAAGGGGTTAATATCTCTAGGAGAAAAATAGGAATGGAGAGAACATTATGTTAATATTAACAAGGCGGGTTGGAGAATCTGTCATTATAAGCGACGACATCACTATTACTGTTTTAGGGGTTAGGGGCAACCAAGTTCGTTTGGGCATCAATGCTCCTAAAGATATAACAGTGCATCGAGAAGAAATTTATAAACGTATTCGTCAGGAACAAGGAAAAAATGATTTTCCTGATGACGGTGCGGAAGAAAGCTAACTAAATAGCAGCATTTTTGATCTAAAGATGTGTGTATAACTTGAGGTGTTTGGAAAAGCTTTGAAAAAGGAGAGATGGCCGAGAGGCTGAAGGCGCTCCCCTGCTAAGGGAGTATGGGGTCAAAAACTCCATCGAGGGTTCGAATCCCTCTCTCTCCGCCATGATTGTGGTTGAAATCAGCTGAATCTATCTACGCCTATCGTTAATTTCAATAAACAGATGCTACTTGAGAGATTTTACACCCTCTAATAAAGCCCATTCTTCTTGAAATGTTGGTTCGAGCAAGTCAAAACATTCTTTGTAAGCTTGGCTAACAGAGCTTGCCTGTTCTTTGAGAAGGCCTGAAATTGCTATTTCTCCACTAGACTGTAATAAATCTGCAAAAACGGGCGCAAGCATAATCAGTGGATTAGCCAGTATATTCGCTATCAAAATATTTGCCTGGATAGAAGGCAAGTTTTCAGGCAACATGGCTTCAATAGCGCTGCCTTGAACGCCATTGCGTTTAACATTTTCAAGCGTAGCTTCTATCGCTTGCGAATCTCTGTCTACCGCCCATACTTTTTTTGCCCCTAATTTTAAAGCAGCAAGCGATAAAATTCCAGAACCGCAACCGTAGTCTATTACATATTCCCCGCCTTTTATATGTTTAGCCAACCATGTTAAACATAATTGTGTGGTGGGGTGAGAACCTGTACCAAAAGCAAGTCCTGGATCAAGCGTCACATAAGGTTTACCGTCATTTGGCAAATCACTCCAACTGGGGCAAACCCAAAGCTTGTTAGCAAAACACAAAGGCTGAAAAATATCTCTGCAATTTTTCTGCCAATCTTGATTGGCTACTAAAGAAACTTGATAAGAAAAAGTGCTTGGATAAACGGCAATGGCAAGTAGAGGAATGAGTTTGGCAAGATCATCTGAGGTTTCAAATAATGCATGTAACGTGGTATGTGCCCAAAGTGGAGTAGCGTTGGGAGGAGGTTCAAATAATTCTTCTGTTGCGGTAGATTCTAACGTAACTGCCAAAGCGCCTGCTTCATGCAACATATCACTTAGGATTTCTACTAAAGACGCCGACAAATTCAAAGAAAGCTTTTGCCACGACATTATTTAATTCCTAGCTTCTTTTCTAAATAATGAATATTCGTACCGCCTTTGGCAAATTGCGCATCTGCCAGAATCATCTGTTGCAGCGGAATATTTGTTTTAATGCCTTCCACTAAAATTTCTTCCAGTGCGTTTTGCATGCGAGCGATAGCAATATTTCGCGTTTCGCCATAACTGATAACCTTGCCAATCATGGAATCATAGTAGGGAGGCACGCGATAACCGCTATACAGATGAGAATCTACGCGTATACCAGGGCCGCCAGGAGCATGATAAAGGGTAACGTTGCCAGGGCATGGAATAAATGATTTGGCGTCTTCTGCATTAATTCGACATTCTATGGCGTGTCCACGAATTTCAATGTCCTTTTGTTTCAAACCTAAAGGCATTCCGGATGCAATGCGCAGTTGTTCTTTTACAATATCTACACCGGTAATCATCTCAGTAATGGGGTGTTCCACTTGAATGCGAGTATTCATTTCAATGAAATAAAATTCGCCTTTTTCATAGAGAAATTCAAACGTTCCAGCGCCGCGATATTTCATTTCCTGGCAGGCTTTGACGCAGCGATTGCCAATAAATTCTCGTTGTTCTTTAGTGATGCCTGGAGCAGGCGCTTCTTCCAAAACTTTCTGATGGCGACGTTGCATAGAACAATCGCGTTCACCTAGATGAATGGCATCGCCTTTCCCATCGCCTAAAATTTGGATTTCAATATGCCGCGGATTCTCAAGAAACTTTTCCATGTAGATATTCGGGTTGCCAAAAGCCGCTTCTGCTTCTGTGCGAGTCATGGCAATAGAATTGGATAGACTTTCTTCATTATGAACGACGCGCATGCCTCGACCACCACCGCCGCCAGCTGCCTTGATGATGACAGGGTAACCGATTTGCTTTGCAAGGCGCACATTTTCTTCATGATTATGGTTCAAAGCGCCATTTGAGCCCGGGACGCAGGGTATATTGGACTTTCGCATGGCTTCGATTGCTGATACTTTATTGCCCATAGTGGCAATAACCTCGGGTGTGGGGCCAATAAAAGTAAAACCGCTTTTTTCAACGCGTTCGGCAAAATCTTGATTTTCTGCCAGAAAGCCGTATCCGGGATGAATAGCATCCGCATCTGTAATTTCAGCAGCGCTAATGACAGCAGGAATATTTAGGTAGCTGTCTGTAGAGTTTGCAGGTCCTATACAAACTGCTTCATCAGCTAATCTGACATGCATTAAATCTCTGTCAGCCATAGAATAAACAGCAACAGTCTTAATGCCGAGTTCCCGGCAGGCGCGAAATATGCGTAACGCTATTTCGCCGCGATTAGCGATTAAAACTTTTTTTAACATGCGCTTACTCGATAATAAATAAGGGTTGGTCATATTCAACTGGATTGCCGTTTTCAATCAAGCGGGCGCTTATTACCCCTGATTTATCTGCTTCAATCTGATTGAACATTTTCATGGCTTCGATGACACACAAAACATCACCGATATGAACAGTTTTTCCAACTTCCACAAAAGGTCTTTCACCAGGAGAAGGCGCCAGATAAACTGTACCAACCATAGGTGATTTGACGGTGTGGCTGTCTGGGGACAGCATGTGATTGCCGGAAGCTTTGGTTTGAGGTTGCGCGGCGGGAACTATTACGGATGACCCTGATTCAGTTGATGATGGGGCAGGTGCGGTTGTGATGGCAGGTGTTTTTATGGTATGGTAACAACTGATGCGAACAGATTCTTCCCCTTCGCGAATTTCAATTTCGCCAATGCCGGTTTCTTGCAATAACTGGATTAACTTTTTAACTTTGCGTATATCCATAAAAGAATTATTTATTTTTAGGGCGTGTCATCAATTCTACTATACTGGCTATAAAACGCGGCTTTTTTGTGCTCCGCTACTCACATACTACTGATGTATGCTGCGTTGCGGTGCTCAAAAACCCACGTTTTCTCGCGCAGTCTAGCGAATTGGTGACACGCCCTAGCGTTGAACAAATTTCACAATGAACTTGATTATCGCCCACTTTTTTAAATTTGTCTAGTTAAAGCTTGTTGCTTGCTAGTTTATAGGAAATAGGCGCATATTCGCGATTTTTGAGACGAATAAACTTTATTAGACCTCTTTGGAAACTAGATATTTTATTTGAGCGCAACGCAGCAATCGAATAAAAGATAACGTTTCGAAAGAGGTCTATATCAGCACTTTTATTACAACAGATATGAATTTACTAAAAAGAGTAAGAAGAGAGCTTATTCAAGCTTTATACCGCGCTTACAAAAATAAAGTTCCCGAATTTGCGTGCATTGAATCTGCATTAAATCAAAGGGGTCATCATGAGGTTATATTAGATCACTTTGCTGTGATACAACTGCCAAGCAACCATTCAGGCATTTCCAATTTATGTCAAATTTTTTCTGCTTTAGGATATATTGTGCAAGGCTTGGATTATCTGGCCGAAAAACAAAACGATTTTTTATGGCTAACGGAAATAGATGCCATACATCAATCAGTTCGAGAAACATTGCCACAGGTCGTTGTTGCTGATTTTCGCTTGCATGAATTGCCGCGTGAAATAAAAGCTATCGTTGAGAAATATAGTTGTGAAATTTCCAGCTCTCCTTTGCAGCAAATACAACGATTAAGCGGTCAGGCTTATTTGGGCGATGAAGAGGCGGCTGAGCAATTATTGGCGTTGCTGATACGGTATTTCTCAGAGCGTCAGTGGCCTTTGCCAACTATCGCTAATTTTCAGGCAGTTAATCGGGTCAATGAACTTTTGGCTTGGGTATTAGCGTTGGGATGTATTCCTAATCATTTTGGGATTTTGGCAAATATGATTGATGGTTTTGATAATTTAGAAACCTTTATGGCCTTTATTGCCGAAGATTTAAGACTGCCGCTCAATCGGCATGGTGGATTGATAAAGGGCAGTGTGGCTATGGGTATTGAACAAGGAGCAACGTTAGGAATGCCTGTAGAGGTCAAATTGGCAGATGGCAATTTACAGATTCCTGCCCCTTTTATAGAATTTGTTTGGCGTTATCCCAGAATCTCTACATCAAAGCCTGTCGCATGGAAAGAGTATTACACAGGATTTATGGCGCAGAATGCGAATAAGGTGATAGAGTCTTTGACAGACCGATAATTCTCGACTTGCTCTGTGACAGGTGGCTGAGCGTTCGACTGAGCTCATGCCAAATGCTCAGTTGAAGGCTCACGCCGAAGTCTTGTCGAAGCCAACAGCCCCTGACTACTTCCGTGCCTAGAACTTAAGATCGCTTTGATGGCGTTGTTAACCCCAATTCTTTTAATTGTCCCTCACTCACTTCATCCGGCGCTGAAGTCAATGGACAATGCGCTGTCTGCGTTTTAGGGAATGCCATCACTTCGCGTATAGAAGAAGAACGGGTCATCAGCATGATAATTCTATCCAGACCAAATGCCAAACCGCCGTGAGGAGGGCAACCATAGCGAAAAGCGGTTAATAAGTGACCAAACTTTGTTTCGGATTCTTTTTCATCCATACCCAATACCTGAAATATCGTGCGTTGCATATCCGCCTGGTGAATGCGGATGGAACCACCACCTAATTCAGAGCCATTAAGCACTAAATCATAGGCTCTTGCGAGTTGTGTGCCTGGATCAGCCAGTATTTGTACTGGATCATTTGTTTTGGGCGCTGTAAAAGGATGATGTACAGACTGCCAACGCACTGCTTTTTCATCCCACTCAAATAATGGAAAGTCAACAATCCACACAAAACGCCAACCTTCTTCTATTAGTTTTAAATCGTGACCTAAACGAAGTCGTAATGTACTTAAAGTATCATTGACTACTTTTGCCTTATCAGCGCCAAAAAATATAATATCGCCTGTTGTTGCATCAACTCTTTTTAGAATTGCCCACACAGTTTCTTCAGGCAGAAATTTTAATAGGGGGGACTGTAAACCTTCTATGCCGGCATTTAAATTGTTGACTTTGATATACGCCAGACCTTTTGCGCCCACAGTGCAAACAAGATGTGTATAATCATCAATTTCCTTGCGTGATAATGCTGTGCCTTTTGGCACTTTTAATGCGACAACACGGGATTCCTTGTCATTGGCAGGTTCTGCAAAGACTTTAAACGTTACTTCTTTTACTAAATCAGCAATGTCAACAAACTCTAAAGGAATGCGTAAGTCAGGTCTATCCACACCAAAACGGCGTATCGCTTCGTGGTAAGTCATATGTGGAAAAGAGTTTGGCAGCACTACGTCCAGTAGATCTGCAAATAATTCACGTATCATATTCTCAACAAGGCATTGCAGCTCTACTTCTTCTATGAAAGACATTTCCATGTCTAATTGCGTAAATTCAGGTTGACGATCAGCGCGCAGATCTTCATCTCTGAAGCATCGAGCGATCTGGTAGTAACGGTCGATACCGCCGACCATCAGCAGCTGCTTAAAAATCTGAGGTGATTGCGGCAGCGCATAAAAACTGCCGGGGTAAATACGACTGGGCACTAAGTAATCGCGTGCGCCTTCAGGTGTTGATTTTGTTAACAAGGGTGTTTCAATATCAAAAAAACCATGTTGGCTTAAATAATTGCGTATTTTTTGATTGAGATGTGCTCGAAAACGCAAGCGTGACAACATTTCTTCGCGCCGCAAATCCAAGTAGCGATAACGTAGGCGAGTTTCTTCATTAATTTCAGAATATTCATCAATTCTAAAAGGGACAGGCTCAGCGGTATTTAAAATAGAGACCTCGCTCACATCCACTTCTACTTTCCCGCTTTTGAGTTTTTCGTTCAAAGTGCCTGCGGGACGATGGCGCACCATACCTTTAATTTGAAGCACGTATTCATGACGCACGGTTTCTGCAATAGCGAAAGAAGCGTTATTTTCAGGATGAAATACAACTTGTACACGTCCTTCCCGGTCACGCAAATCTAAAAAGATCAGACCGCCGTGATCGCGACGACGATGTACCCAACCGCAGAGGGTAATCTGTTGGTCAATGAGGGATTCATTGATATGTCCACAATAGTGAGAGCGCATCATAGTTTTTGACTTTTGGGAGGATTTGTTAGATGTTATCATTAATTCATTATAACAACTATAGGCAACAGAGGTCTATACATGACAGCCAAGTGGAAGCGAGAAGAGACTCTATCGCATCATAAACATTACCGCTGGATAATTTTAGGATTGTGTTCCAGTTTGCTCTTTTATAAATATATCTTGAGTTTATCTCCTAGCATTATGGTTGATGACTTAATGGAACAGTTTAAGGTAACAGGAGCTCAACTAGGCAATTTGGCGGCAACATTTTTTTACACATATACCATTGTACAATTATTTTCTGGGATATTATTAGATAAATTCGGGACGCGTTTTATTGCGGGTTTTTCCATCTTTGTGGCTGCCTTGGGGGCTTATATTTTTGCGCAAACCAATTCATTAGCGTGGGCTACTGTTGCAAGAGGCATGATGGGATTTGGCGTGAGCTTTGCAACCGTCACTTATTTTAAATTAAGCGCAGCTTGGTTTAGGGTAGATCAGTTGGCGTTTGTAGGCGGATTGCTTGCTACAGCCGTTATGGTGGGAGCGGTCTTTGGTCAAGCACCCTTGGCATGGTTATTAGCACATACCAGTTGGCGGTTTGTTTTGGAATTTTGTAGTGCATTAGGGGTTTTAATTGCTGTATTATTTTTGACATTTGCGCGTGCAAGACCCGAAATGCCAGAAAATACTATACTGCAACAAAGGCACACGCAGTTGCCAAAAGCAGGATGGAAGGAGATAAAAGCTACCTTGAAAAATCCTCAGAATTGGTTGTTGATGTTATATAGTGGGTTAGCTTTTTCACCTTTATCTGCTGTTGGCGGATTATGGGGTAATCCTTTTTTGCAAGAGGCCTATGGACTTTCCATCACGCAAGCGGCAGGATTAACCAGTTTGTTATTTATCGGTTTGGGTCTGGGAGGGCCGCTGTTAGGATTGTTATCTGATAAATTGGGGAATAGATTAGGAGTAATGAAGTGCTGGGTACTGGTTAGCTTATTTTCTCTGTTGGGCTTTGTCTATCTTCCTGGATTGCCTGTTGGGGCAGTTGGCATTTTGCTGTTTATGCTAGGATTTTCTACGGGAGCGTTTATGTTGGGTTTTACAGTAGGTACGCAAATTAACCCTATCATGTTGGCAGGAACTACGATTGCTCTTATTAATACGGGGGACTCTGTTTTTGAGTCTTTCACAGAGCCTATGTTAGGGAAAATTTTAGATTTAAGCGGGCATGGTTATACGCAGGAAGGATTGCGTTACTTTACGGTACATGATTACTACTGGGCGTTTTTGCCGTTGGCTTTTTATTATATAGTAGCGTTGGCAGCGCTTTTTTTTATTAAAGAACCTGAGGGTTGTTGAACAACACAAAATTATGGCATCAAATGATCCAATTTTAGAATTAATGACTTTTCGCGATATGGTGCGTTGGGGGGCTAGCCAATTTAATGCCGCAGGATTGCATTTTGGACATGGAAATACTAATGCGTGGGATGAGGCGCTTTATCTTGTGCGCTACGCATTACATCTTTCCCCCTTGGAAGATC
>Ga0075163_10010353_pt1 | contig 12199 bp, 10 predicted proteins | sample JI1023141ADNA_FD_71478 | JGI IMG/M metagenome (GOLD analysis project Ga0075163, IMG submission 71478) | Wastewater effluent complex algal communities from Wisconsin, to seasonally profile nutrient transformation and Carbon sequestration -... | ecosystem: Engineered > WWTP > Effluent > Algae...
TTGCGAGCAACCGATGTCTGCACTCATCAGGTTGATGCCTGCAAGCTCGACTCACAGGTAGGCTGGCTGGCATCCAGGTCTACACTCTGTTCGATCCGTTGTGCGGTTCGTCAGGGTACGCTAACCACATGCAGACTGTCCGCAGCGAGCATGTGTGGCGAGTCCAAGGGGATGTCTTGCACATCTGCATCCAGGGCTTCGTCGAGGAGTCCGACATGCTGAACCTCGTGCATGCATTCAAGTCGGTTACGGCTCTGCATGGTCACTGTCTGGTGATCCTGGACGTGCGCGCAATGACCGGCGTCTCGCCGGCGGCCCGGCGGCGCTTCGAATCGTGGGATGTAAAAGGGGGCTGTCGCGGGCGGGTGATCCTGGGTGCACGGCTGGCGGCAAGGGCGCTCATCAGCGTGATCCTGCTAGGCGCCAGGATGCTGACCGGACGCAGCGAGCCCACTGCCTTTCTGGCCTCCGAAGAGGCGGCCATGCTCTGGATCGCAGAGCGCCGCGCCCAGCTGGGACTCAAGGTGAGCGTGCCGCCGACTCCGGCAATGGTTCCATCCAGCCAGTGCACACCGCCCAGCTGACTATCGAGTTTCTATCCATAAACCCCCCAAAAATCCCCCCAACTGGGAGGGATTTAAATTTCCCTTTCGGGAAAATTTGGTTCTGGTGGGCGAAGTTGAGTTTGTGGATGGACTAGCGAGCGGCGGCGCGGGCGAGGGCGCTGAGTGCGCTGGCGATGAGCGGCGCTGGAGCGGCGACCGGCTCGGCGGCGGGCTGCTGCCACAGCAGATAGTCGGCCGGATGCACCCATCCATAGGGCTTGAAGCGGAAGCGCCGCAAGATGGCGGAGCCGTTGGCCAGCGGGATGTGCAGCGGCTCGTCATCCGCGTCTTCGCTGACCAGGAGCTCATCGAGAACGAGGCTCTCTTCAAGCGGCTTGGCATAGCGCTGAAACACCGCGGGCAGGGCCGCAGCGGGCAGCGCCAGCGCAGGCGCCTCACCATCGGCGGACTCGTCCCACACGGCGAGCCTCTGGCCATCGCTGATGAGGAAGGTGGCGCGAATCTCGCCATCGGGATCGCGGCCGGCATAAAGCCGCAGACGGCGCGGCTCGGGGGGCGGGGTAGGTGTGCTCATCGGATAGATCAGTCAGGCCAGTTGAACGGGGTGAGCCGAGTGGCTGCGCAAGATAGCACGCTCACTTCGCCAGCGGCCATCAGGCAAGCAGACCGGTTGCATATTCAGGCGCTTGCGCGGTCCGGACCATCGCCGCTCGAATCAGTGGATCGGGCAGCCTGATCTCCGAGTAGACTCTCAGATGCTCAGGCAAACTTCAGGAGCGACAGTGATGGATTCCGAGATTTCCAATCCTCCCGGCCCAATCTCTCTGGATGGCAAGACAGCGCTGGAGCCGCAGCTGCGCGCGCTGCAGCTGCTCCAGGTCGCGTATCTCATCACGCTGATCTGCTCGGTCATCGGCGGCGCTGCGCGAGCGTTCATGATGGAGCGCGTCATGTCGCAAGGCACCTCCTACAGCGAGATTGCATCGACGATGTCGGCGGTGTTTGGCGTCTGGCGGGTGGCCTCTCTGATCGCATCGGTGATGATGCTGATTGCGCTGAACCTGCTGGCCAGATCGCCGGCCAAAGCGCAGGCGTCGGGGCTTGCGCGCAGCGCATTCGTGCTGTCCTTGCTGGCGCTGCTTGTGAGCTTTGTGTCGCAGTTTGCGCCGCGCTTCCTGTTCGGCTCGGCCGACTCGCGGCAGCTCACCACCATCACCATGGGCATCAGCGGCATCGAGACTGCGCTCGATTTTGTCAGCGATGTGATGCTGCTTGAGGTGCTGCTGCGCCTGCGCCGATTTGCTGCACCTGCCAGCCGCGAAGTGGCGGAGAGCGAGGGGCTTGTGCGCGCGGCGATTATCGGTGCGCTGCTGGCGCGAATCGTCGTGGGCTACGGCAGCCACTTCATCAGCGCGATTTTGTTTTCGCACTCCGGCAGCTCGCAGTGGGCCGGATTTCTGATGCGGCTGCCGTTCTCGCTGGCGATCACGATCGGAATGCTGTGGCTGCTCAACATGACCGCGAAGGCGCTGCGCGAAGCTCAGCAGACAACTGCCAGCGCGCAGCCGGGCGAAGCTGCGGGCCTGCCAGCGCTCCTCTCTGAACAAGAGCAGGCGCAGGCGCAGAGCAGCGCCGCCTATCGCAACGTGCTCTTCGGATCGCTGTGGGCAATCGGCGGCCTGGCCCTGACCGTCTTTTCGTACCAGAGCGCTGCGAGCTCGTCGGGCGGCGGTCGGTACATCGTTGCCTACGGCGCCATCATCGGCGGAGTTGTGCAGCTCATCCGCGGACTTGCGCAGGTCTCCGCTCGCAAGTAACCCCAGCCACTGCCATGAAAAACCTGTTGCTGATGGCGCTGTGCGCAGCGCTATCCGGATGCTCCAGCATGCCCTATCCCAAGTCTCCGCAGTGGCGCGACGGCCGGTTTGCGAATCCTCCCGAGTGGCCGAAGTTTCCGGGGCCGCGCGAGCTGCTGCGCTGGCTGGCATCCCGGCCGCAAGCGTTTCCGCCGTTTACGCCCAAGGTGCACGAAAATGACGGCAAGCTGCTGCGCCAGGATCGCGAGCACCTGTCGATCACCTGGATCGGACATGCGACGCTGCTCGTGCAAGGGGCGGGCATCTCGCTCTTGACCGATCCGATCTTTGGCCGCCGGGTCGGACTCTATTCGCGCTTCTCACCGCCGGGCGTGGCGATGAAGGATCTGCCCCCGATCGACATCGTCGTGATCTCGCACAATCACCTCGATCATCTGGACGAGTCGAGCGTGAAGCAGCTGGGCGCTTCGGTGCAGTATGTGGTGCCGCTGGGGCTGGGGGATTGGTTTCGCAAGCGCGGGCTGCGGCGCGTGATCGAGCTCGACTGGTGGGAGACCACGGAGGTGGTGGTGCCAGCTGGCGGCAAGGCGACGATCACGCTGGTGCCGGCGCAGCACTGGTCGCGGCGCGGACTCTTCGACGAGCGGCAGAGCCTGTGGGGCGGCTACGTGATGGATCTGGACAGACCGGCGACGGGCAGCGGCCCTGCGTCTGGCAATCAGCTGGTCAACATCGGCGGGCACTGCGGGCGGGTCTATTTTGCGGGCGATACCGGTTATCCCGCGGCGTTTCGCGAGATTGGTCGCCGCTTCCCCGGCATCGATTATGCGCTGATGCCGATCGGAGCCTATGCGCCGCGCTGGTTCATGCAGCCGCAGCACATGGCTCCCGATGAGACCGCGCGCGCCTTTCTGGAGCTGGGTGCGCGAGCGCTCGTTCCCATGCACTTCGCGACGTTCCAGCTGGCCGATGAGCCCATGGACGAGCCGCCGCAGCTGCTGCGGCAAGCCATGGGCCAGGATGGTCAGCGCATCATCCAGCTGGCCATCGGCGAGACCCGCTGGGACAGCCAACCGCTGCCCCAGCATTGAGCGCGCGTATTAAACGTGGGAGAGCTTCTGGCGGGGCATCGCGAGGATCTCGGCCATCTGCTCGCGGAGGATCGGGGTGGCCTGCGCAAAGACGTCCTCGATCATCGAGACCAGCGGCGGCGGTCCAACGGACTCGGCGTGCTTCAGCTCGCGCGTGATCTCTTCGGTGATCTCGTCGCGATAGGTCTTGTCGATCTCGGGCGTGAGCAGCCCGCGGTTCTGGATGTACTTGGTGTAGCGCGCCACCGGATCGCGCTGCTCCCACTGCGTGGTCTCGTCGAGCTCGCCCTTGCGATAGACCGACGGATCATCCGATGAGGAGTGCGCAGCGCGGCGGTAGGTCAGCGCTTCGATGAGCGTTGGTCCCTCGCCGGCCCGGGCGCGCGCAGCGGCCGCACTGGTCACTGCGATGAGCGCCAGCACATCGTTGCCATCGACGCGAATGCCGGGAAAGCCGTAGGCCAGCGCCTTCTGCGCGACCGACTTGGACGCGGTCTGCACCTGCGCCGGCGTCGAGATCGCCCAGCCGTTGTTGCGGCAGACGAAGATCACCGGCGCCTTCCACACGCCGGCAAAGTTCAGCGCCACGTGGAAGTCACCCGGCGAGACCGTGCCTTCGCCAAAGTAGACAGCAGCGACATCGTCCTTGCCCGAGATCTGCGCCGCCCGCGCCATGCCCACCGCCTGCGGGATCTGGGTCCCGACCGGCGACGAGATCGACACGAAGTTGCCGGCGCGGAAGGTGTGGTGCACCGGCATCTGCCGCCCCTGCACCGGATCTTCCGCGTTGCCGAACAGCTGGTTGGTGAAGTCGCGCAGCGTGTAGCCGCGCCAGAAGGCCACGCCCGGCTCGCGATACGACGGAAAAATCCAGTCGGTCTGGCGCAGCGGATAGGCGATGCCGAAGTGCGTCGCCTCCTCGCCCAGCGACTGCATGTAGAAGCCCAGCCGCCCCTGCCGCTGAAGGCGCAGCATCCGATCGTCGACCAGCCTTACTTTGAGCATCTCGCGATAGATGCGCAGGGCATCGACATCGCTGATGCGGGGGACGATGGCCGGATCGATCTCCGGTCGGAGGTTCCCCGAGTAGTCGAGGATGGAGAAGGGAGCCGGCGGCTCGCCAGCATCAATAAACGGGATGCCCGCAGCTGCGGGCGCTGTCTCGTGCATGGTGTTCGCTTTTTGCCCTGGATTGGACATGTAGTCAAGCACGGCGGTCGGCCGACAAAACGTCGAGCCTCGGGCCGGCTAGTTTTTGCGCTCCAGCGTGTACCGAGCCAAGGCGCGCAGCGGCTCGGCGCCCTCGCCGAGCGTCGCCAGCGCGTGCAGCCCGCCGTTCATGACCTCGGCGGCGTGCTGGCGTGCGCCGTCGATTCCCATCAGATCCACATAGGTGGTCTTGCCCTTGGCCTTGTCCGAGCCGGGATCCTTGCCGAGCGTCGCCAGATCCTGCGTGACATCGAGCACATCGTCGATGATCTGAAAGGCGAAGCCGAGCGCGTCCGCATAGGTCGTCAGCCTCGCCAGCGCGTCGCCATCCACCTGAGCGCCGCCCAGCCGCGCACCCATCCACACCGACACCGACAGCAGCGCACCCGTCTTGCGGCGGTGGATGCGCTGGAGCAATGCCAGATCCGCCGGCTTGCCCGTGGCCTCGATGTCGATCACCTGGCCCGCGACCATGCCGGTCACGCCCGCGGCCCGCCCGAGGGCAGCCACCACATCGACCACCGCCTCCGCCGGCGCCTTGCAGCTGGCCGCAGCGACGAACGCATCGGTGAGCAGGCCGTCGCCGCTGAGGATCGCCATCGCCTCGCCGAACGCCTTGTGGTTGGTCGGCTTGCCGCGCCGGAAGTCGTCGTTGTCCATCGCCGGCAGATCGTCGTGGATCAGAGAATAGGTGTGGATCATCTCGACGGCGCAGGCCGCAGGCAGCGGCACGCTCAGGTCGGTGCCGCCCACGGCTTCGTAGCCGGCCAGCACCAGAATCGGCCGCAGACGCTTGCCGCCGGCAAGCAGCGAGTAGGCCATCGACTTTTGCAGCGTGTCCGGTATCTCGGGGTTGTAGTGCGGCGTGCTCCGCCGCGCCAGCTCCGCGTCCACCAGCCCGCGCCGATCATGCAGGTAAGCCTGAAGGTCAAAAGACATGGAGCGTTTAGATACACGAAAGCGAGCGTTGCGCGACAAAAACCTGCGTGAGCGCCAGCTGGCGTGGTATGTGGACAGCATGCAGAGGCCGATCGCCAAGCTGGCTGTAATCGGGTGCGCCGTCGCTGGGGTCATGTCAATGGCCACCGGCTGCGGCACGCCGCCCCAGCATCCCCTGACGCTGGTGGCTTTCAAGAACATGTGCGCCATCAACGACACCGGGTGCAGTCCCTATCTGGGCTGCGAGGATCTGGGCATCACCCAGCTCGCCATCGAGGTCGGGCTCTTTTCCCGCGAGACCACCACCGTGAGCTGCCCCGCGTCGCTGACCTCGGGCAGCACGCAGAGCAGCGTGCAGGTCATGGTGCCCTATCAGCCCGGACAGGACTTCTACACGATCGACGCCAGCTTTCCTCGCGAAGGCGGCACGGTCTACCTGAATGCGGGGCCATTTACCGAGGACAACGGGCAGACCCCTTGGAAGTTGCTGCTGCGCTGATGACGACGGATGAAGGGCAGGGCGGGCCAGCCCATTTGCAGGCTCAGACCAATGAGTCGGTGACCAGCGAGTCGGTGATCGGTGAGTTTCAGGCGAGCGAGCTGTTCATCGTCGGCTACGACGGCACCGAGCTGCCCGAGCCGCTGCGCACGCGCTACAGCCGCGGCGACTATGCCGGCCTGATCTTCTTTGCGCGCAATTTTCCGAATCTGCCCGACGGTCGCGCCGATGTGCGACGCATCGCCGAGCTGCTGGACGAGACGGGGCGGATCTACCAGCCGTTGGCCTCGGGGCCGTTCGCCGAGCTGCCGCCGATCCTGGCCGTGGATCAGGAGGGCGGTCGCGTGCAGCGGGTGCGGGCGCCGGTCACGGTCTGGCCGCCGATGGGGCGGCTCAAGGACCAGCCGCCGGAGCTGGCCGAGGAGACCGGGCGCGCAATTGCCTCTGAGCTTGCGGCCCTCGGGTTCAACCTCAACTTTGCGCCGGTTCTGGACGTTCACACCAACCCCGAAAACCCGATCATCGGCGATCGCTCGTTCGGCACCACTGCCGAGGCTGCGACCGAGCGGGCGCTGGCGTTCTGGCGAGGGCTTGAGGCGCTTGGCTGCGTGCGCGGCTGCGGCAAGCACTTCCCCGGTCACGGCGACACGGCCACCGACTCGCACCATACCCTACCTGTGGTACATCACAGCGAAGCGCGGCTGCGCAGCGTCGAGCTGGTGCCGTTTGCGGCCGCCATCAAGGCCGGCATCCCCATGCTGATGACCGCGCACGTGGTCTACCCGGCGATCGACAGCCGACCTGCGACCCTGTCGCGGCGCTGGCTCACCGACATCCTGCGCGGCGAGCTGGGCTTTGAGGGCGTCATCCTCTCGGACGACCTCGACATGCGCGCGCTGGCCCGCGAGCAGCTTGCCAGCCTGCCGCACGCTAGCGACGGCGCTGCGATCGACGAAGGCCACGTCATCGTCGACAGCCTGCTGGCCGGCTGCGACGCCTTCTTGCTGTGCCGCAACCCCGAGCGCCAGGCGCGCGCCGAAGAGGCGCTGAATCGCGCCGCCGCCGAGCGACCGGACGTGCGCGCCCGCCTGTGCGAGAGCGCCAGCCGCCTGCGCCGCTTCCGCGCCACCCTGGGCTGGCCGGGCTGCGACAGCGTCGCCGTCGGTCAGCTGCCGATCCCCGAGCACGAGTCTCTGCGCCAGCGCCTGCTCGCCGGGGCGTAGGCTCAGCGCCCGAGCTTGGCCATGAAGCGGCGGGCGAAGAGATAGGCGTCGCCGGGCCAGCGGGCCGAGACGTAGCTGCCGTCTTCGACCACAAAGGCGGGAGCGTCGTTGGCGTCGGTGCCGCGGGCGGTCAGCGTGATCGGTCCCAGCTCGAACCGCCCGCTGCCCAGCGCCGCCTTGACCTCGTCTTCGACGTACGCGGGGTAGGTGCGGTAGTAGCGCCCGAGTTTCCAGAAGGTCAGCGCATACGCGATGAGCTCCATGTACTTGGGCAGGCAGGTCGTGCGCTTTCCGGCGAGCACGCTGCGGCCGGTGGCGGGATCCTGGCTGCGCGCCAGCACCAGCACGCCGTGACAGATGGCGCCGACCGGCCGGCGCAGCGCCCAGAACTCCGCGACCTTGCGCTGAAGCACGTCGCTGGCCAGGTATTGGCGCATCCCCGGTGCGTGTCCGCCGGGCAGGATCAGCCCGTCGTAGTCCGCGGGCCTGAGCGCGGCCCAGGCGAGCGGCGCCTGAAACTCGGGGGCCTGCTCCAGCTCGTGATAGAAGCGCTTGGGCTCGGGATCAGCGCCCAGCTGCCCGAACAGCACGCCGGTGAGCAGCCGGGGATCGCAGGACGGCGCCTGGCCGCCGCGCTCGGTCGCGAACACCACCTCGTGGCCGGCTCGCGTCAGCAGCCGCCAGGGAACGGCGACCTCGGTGGTGTCAAAGTCGGTGTCGGGAAGCGGAATCAGCACGCGCATCGCACCCAGCATACCGCCGTTTTGCCGGCTGGGCAGCGCCGCAGTGCGCTAACGAATATCGAGGGTGGCCACGCGGATCGAGCGGTCTCCGCGCAGGGCTACGCCTTGCGCACCCTCGACCTCGGCGCGGCTGTCGCGGTGGAACATGCCCACCACCAGCGCCGCCGGCCCCGTCGGGAACCACGGCGGAATCGTCAGGTGCGTGACATCGCGCACGTACAGCCCGGGGCGCAGGCGCTGCGGCGCCACCAGCCCCTCGATGAAGTCGTGATCCAGGTTCAGCGAGCGGCCGCCGTCGGCGCGCAGGTGCACGAACAGCTTGTAGCCATTGGGGATGCGCTTGCGCACCCGGTAGACCACCGCGACCTCGGCGCGCTCGCCGCGAGCGACCTGAGGCGCCGTCACGTCGGCGGCCACGACCTCCAGGAAATCGCCGATGCGCGCCCCCAGCGGCTGCGCGCCGCTCAGCGGTGACTCACTGAGGTTGCCGGCGATGCGCTTGGCGAAGTTCTGCGGAATCGCGCTGTCGTCGAGCCAGGCGGACAGGCGGCTGGCCAGCTGCGGCTCGACCTGCGGGCGCTCGCCGGCCAGATCGTGCTCCTCGGAGGGGTCGCTCTGGAGGTCGTAGAGCTCGGTGGTTCCGTCGGGAATCAGGTTCTGGATGAAGTGCCAGCGCCCCGTGACCAGCGCCTTGCGAACCGTGGGCCCCTCGTACATGACCTCCTGGAAGACCGCCCGATCTGGGCTGCCACCGGGGGCGGCCAGCGTCGGCAGCAGTGTGCGTCCGAGCAGCTGCGGCTCGTCTGCGCCGGGATCGCGTCCGGTGGCGGCGTGAAGCAGCGTCGGCGCCAGATCGATATGGCCGGCCGGCACCGTGACCTGCGGCGGGATCGCCGCATAGGCTGCGCGCAGACCCGGCAGGCGCAGGATCAGCGGCACCTTGGTCTGGTTCGCGTAGAGGTGATAGCCGTGCCGGCGATCCGGGCCCAGGCCGTGCTCGCCAAAGCCCTCGCCGTGATCGCTGGTGACCATGACCAGGGTCCGCGACCAGGCCGGGCTCTGCCGCAGGGCGTCGAGGACGCGGCCCAGGTGCTGGTCGGTGTAGCGAATCTCGCCGTCGTAGAGCGCAATCTCATCGGCGCCAAACGGCGCCTCGCCGGGCGGCGGTGGGTGCGACTCGTACCGATAGTGCGGATCGTAGAAATGGACCCACAGGAAGAACGGCTTTTCGCCCTTCTCCAGCGTCGCCAGCTTGGCCAGCGCCAGATCCGCCAGCTCGCGCGCCGAGCTGCCGCTGGTCGCCGCCGGATCGCCGCCGAGCGAGTGCAGGTGCATGAGGTGGGTGTCGTAGTCGCCAAAGCCCTGACCCAGCCCCCAGCCGGTCTCGAAGTAGTGGTACGAGAGCAGCGCCGTCGTCGAGTAGCCGCGCTCGGCCAGCATCTCGGAGAGCAGGCGGTTTTCGGGCAGCACCTCCGGCGGCCAGTGCACGTGCGGCGGCCCCCAGGCGATGGTCGACGGGTAGCGGCCGGTCAGGATGGCCGGCACCGAGTAGCGCGTCGAGGGGGCGTGCGCCCAGGCGTTCTGGAACACGACCCCGTCGGGATCGCGGGCCAGGGCGTCGAGCGCCGGGGTGGTGCGGCGACCGTAGCCATAGGCGCTGACGTGATCGGCGCGCAGGGCATCGATGGTGATGAGCACGATGTTGGGACGCGCCGCAATCGCCGCCGGTAGCGAGGCCGCGGCCGGTGCGAGCCCGCCGCCGGCGCCGAGCGTGGTGGCATCGTGGCCGTTGCAGTTCTCGTCGATGCCGTTGTCCGGCCAGTCGAAGGCGCCGGGGTGGCGATCGGGATCCAGATCGTCGCAGTCGCTGCCGCCGATGGCCCAGCGTCCGGCAACGCCGTCGCTGTCGAGATCCGCCAGCATGGCCAGCCCCAGCACCAGGCGCTCGCTGAGCGGCGAGGTGGCCAGCGCCGCCTTGCGCACCCGCTCCACGCGCCCGAGCTCCAGGGCGGTGCCGTAAAGCAGCGCCGGCACCAGCAAGAGCAGCGCCCAGCGCGGCGAGCTCAGCCGGCGCAGCACAGGCAGCCGCAGGCAGAGCAGGGACCCGAGCACGCCCACCAGGCCGGTGGCCATGGGCCGCCAGTCGAGGGTGCGCAGCGGCTCGACAAAGCGCGCCGCCAGGGCCGCCGCTGCCGCCGCCAGCAGACCGACCGGCAGCACCACCATGGCGGCCGGCGAGTCGAGCCAGCGCGTCTGATCGGGCTCGTCGGGCCTGCTGCCGCGGGCGACAATGTAGGCCAGGGTGCGACCCAGCAGGTGCCCCAGCCCGCCCGCCAGCAGCGCCAGGGCCGGCGTCCACAGCGACAGGTTCAGAGCGCGCAGCGGCGGCGTCATGCGCGGGTTTTCCTGAAGCCGGAACAGGGTGAACGCCACGGCGCCGCCAAAGAGCGCCAGCCCCACGGCCCAGCCAACTGCATACAGGCCGCGCGGCCCCTTGAAGCCCAGGCTCCAGCCTCTGCCCTCGGCCGGCTGGGGCAGCAGCGCCACCAGGAGCAGGCCCAGCGCAGCTGCCACCAGGGCCAGGCCGCAGCCCTCCGCCCCGACGAGCAGCGACACCAGGCCGCGATGGTGGAAGCGCACCAGGGCGCCGATCGCCGCCGGATGCAGCAGGGCGCCGAGCAGCGTCGCCGAAAACAGGACGCCGAGCAGGGCTGCCCAGGGCGTCGCCCGCCGCGGCGGCTCGGGAGCGTGCTCGAAGATGGCGCCGAACAGCGTCCAGCTGCGCAGCAGCCCGATGGCCAGGACCAACAGCGCCAGGCCCAGCGTCAGCAGGGTGCCGTACAGCGTCGTCAGGAACAGCCACAGCCGCCAGCTGCCCGAGCTCAGGAAGCGGGGCAGCTCGCCGCGCGCAAAGAACACGTCGAGGCTGGCCGCAGCCAGGGAGCCGACCAGGGCAGCCGGAATCGCCGATCCCGCACTGGCCCTGGCCTCGGCCCTGGTTCTGGCTGTGCCTCGATTGTTCGCGTGCATCGGATTTGCTCGCAGCGACGGGCCACGAGAGAGCGGCGCGGAGCTACTTGTTCAGCAGGTTGCCGAGGCCGCGGATCGAGTTGAACGGCGAGCCCTTGCCCTTGTCCTTGTCGCCGCCGCCGCTGCGCTCGGGTGGGCGGGCGTCGCGCTCGGGGCGCCGATCGTCGCGACGGTCGTCGCGCTGGTTGCCGCGTCCGCCGTCGTCGCGTCCACCGGCTGGGCGGGCGCGCTGGTCGTCGGGCTGCCCCTGTCCGGGGCGCGACCGTCCGCGATCGTCGCCGCGCGGCTGATCCCGCGGCGGCTGGCGCTGCGGCCGCGCTTCGTTGCCCGGACCCGAGCGGTGCTCGCTGCGCTCGGGACGGCGCTCGCCGGGGGCGCTGGCGGGACCGCCGGCTGGGCGGCCGGTGCGGCGTGCATCTGCGCCTTCGCCCTTGGGCGGGTCGACGGCGGCCTTCATGGATAGCCCGATGCGCATGCGGTCGAGCTCGACCTTGATGACCTTGACCTTGACCCGGTCGCCGACCTTGACCGCCTCGGCGGGGTCCTTGATGAAGCGGTGCGCGAGCTCCGAGACGTGAACCAGGCCGTCCTGATGTACGCCGACGTCGACGAATGCGCCGAAGTTGGTGACATTGGTGACGACGCCGTTTAAGACTAGGCCCTCTTTGAGGTGCGAGACCTCGGTGACGTCGGGGTTGAAGCCGACCTCCTCGAACTCCTTGCGCGGGTCGCGGCCCGGCTTTTCAAGCTCGGACAGGATGTCGCGCAGGGTCGGCTCGCCGCGGCGCTCGTCGATGTAGCGAGCGATCTGGATGCGGCCGATGAGATCGCGGTTGTTGATGAGGCCCTGGATGTCGACGCCCAGATCGCGCGCCATGTGCTCGACGACGTCGTAGCTCTCGGGGTGGACCGCGGAGTTGTCGAGCGGGCTGTCGGCGCCTTCGCCGATCCGCAAGAAGCCGGCGGCCTGCTCGAACGACTTGGGACCCATGCGCGGCACGTCGAGGAGCTGGCGGCGGCTCTTGAAGCGGCCATTTTCGCTGCGGTGCGTGACGATGCTCTTGGCCAGCGACTCACCGATG
>Ga0075163_10010354_pt1 | contig 12199 bp, 13 predicted proteins | sample JI1023141ADNA_FD_71478 | JGI IMG/M metagenome (GOLD analysis project Ga0075163, IMG submission 71478) | Wastewater effluent complex algal communities from Wisconsin, to seasonally profile nutrient transformation and Carbon sequestration -... | ecosystem: Engineered > WWTP > Effluent > Algae...
ACGTTCCTTTCTTTTGCTTCTGAAACAGCTGGTGAAAAAAGAATTGACAGTGACTCTGGAGCTATTTAGTCGTCCAAAAGTGTTCAACAAACTGACTGATCCCAAAAATAAGAAATGATTGCTGCAACGAAAGCACCTAACGTTGCCAAAATGAACACCGTGTCGTACCTTTTTAACGATCAACAAAAAGTTTGCGTTTCACAAAAGGTTTGTTACATTTGACTTAAAAAAACACCTCCACTTAAAGATTAAACGGCTAAATCACAAAAAAATGAAACTAAAAGTTGACAATCGTGAACCAGCACCTCTAAAAGAATGGTTGAAAGCTAACGTCGGCGTTGAATGTTTGTTTGAGAACTTACCAGCAGGAGATTTTGAGTTTGTGACAATCGATGGCGTTTCCAAAATGCTCATTGAAAGAAAAGAAATCGCGGACTTATGTGCATCACTCAAAGATGGACGTTTTGACGAACAAAAACAAAAACTATCAGCCACCGCTGCTGCCGATCCCCGACCAATCGTGCTGCTGATTGAAGGCTCGTATCAAGGACATGAAAAACAAACAACAATTGAAAGTGTTCGATTAACCACACAATTTCGTGATGGGTTCTTTGTGCTGCACACCAAATCCGCGGTGGGAGTGGAGTCCACTGGTGACTTGTTACGCCAACTCGTCGATTTGTTCCAACGTGGCAAATTCAATCCTATCACATTAGAAGAACAACACAGGCGTTTCATTGCATCCCGATCAGCTCATCGGGCTGGAGGGCAACTATCGCGACGCCAAGATTGGTGGCAACTGGCGTTAGCGCAAATCGATGGTGTTGGTCCAAAAGCAGCCGAAGTTATAACGGCAAAATACCCGACTGTACAATCTCTGTTAGATGCATATCGCATGTGTAAATCATCGGTGTATAGTCAACAACTCCTTGCTGACGTTGTTGGACCTTCTAATCGCCGATTAGGACCCAAAATATCGGAAAAAGTTTACAATACGATAACAGGAGGCGCAACAATTACCGATAAGAGTGCAAAAGCACCGAGTCGCTCAAATTGGAGAAGTCAATCAGCTGCAAAACCAAAGCCACAACAACCGCCAACGGAAGAATGCTTATTCAACGATGACGGCGAAAACGAGTGAAATGGCTCGACTGACGGGGATGGAGCACTCGGAACCGAGGACGGAACCGGAGCACTCGGACCAAACACGTTTGTGTTGTTAAAAACCCAATAGGCACCAGCGCCGAATATTGCAAACAATAAAATAAGTGTAATTATAACCGCTAACAGCATTTGTCCATTTGAGTTTGTAGTTTAGATATTTTTGATTCCACAAGTGGTGTTCGTTCAAAAAAAATGAGCAAGTTTACGAAACTACCACCAGCCGAGTCGGAACGATCGCAAGAGACACCTGCCCACACAGGTCGCACGGCTTGCATGTGGGTTCTACTGTCATTCGCCATGTTTGTAGAAGTTGCCATGACAGTTCCGTCACTGATCATTGCTGTTAACGCAGCACCAGTATGTACCGCAAGCACTTTACCAATCCATACATGGCTGATCGTGAACAGTGTGACTTGGATGGTGATCTCATGTTTGAGCATTGCGCCATTAGCCGCGTTGATAAGAGATCGAGTGAATCATGAACACAAGCATCTGTTTGGACTGAACATGAGTGTTTTAGTGTTTATGATGTTGTCCAATTTTTCATGGGGCGGGTTTGGAATTTCCCTTGCCGTCACTTGTGATTCACCAACACTTATCGCTTACGTTGTTCTTGACATGGTCCTGTGCCCTGCAGTCATCACTTGGATTTCAGTTCAGTTGTGTTGTTGGACAGGTTGTTGTGATTAAAAAGTTGATTCAACATTTCAGACTGTTGTTGTACCAATTTTTCTAACAGCTCACGTTCCTTCCTTTGCTCTTCACGTTCTTGTTCAAGTTTAACTTCACGCTCCTGTTCCCGTTGAGCTGCAATCTCTTCGGCACTCGGTTGGTAACCATAAATAGCACGTTTGCCAAGCCACCAAACACCAGCGCCAGTGTACCAAAGCACAGCACCAGCACTATCAACAACAGCCTTCATGGCCACATTAAGCACAGGGGTTAACAAAAGATGAGCCATTTATGAGTAAAAAAGGAGATTTTATTTCAATCACCACGAAGATTCAAAACTGCGTGTAAAACGGCATCTTCGATCACCAGTTCACTGATCACCGTATCATCACTGACTACTTTTCCATTCAATATAAGTTGCGATTCCCTTGACGTGACTCCAAGTACGTTAGTGAGCAATCTACGAACATCAATGCATGTCATTTTGTGACTAATATTGCATCGTTGAAGACGGCCATTGAACAGTTTGATCGTAACCGTAAAACCACCTTGCATAAAACACCTTCAAACGTTAAGTTTAATCACTCGCTGTTTGTTGCCGTTCAATATCCAACTCTTGTTGAGTTGCTTCCAAGGAGTCACAAAAAGTCGAATAAAGTCCGTAAACAATGAAACCAACGATCATTGTGAAAAGGATGACCACACTAAGACCGATCACTCCAAAACCAAGCTTGTCAGCTTGAACATTGGTTCCTTTGCTTTCTGAACGAACTGACAAAATGTCCCAGACCCACATGACGTGCCCGATGACAAACGTGACGGCCAAGAATGTAATTATTACAAAAGCAAATCCAACAAACAAAAAAATGACTCCTGCGCACGTTGTTGACTTGAATGATAAGCCCGATTGCATCTCCTCCATTGTGTCTGCGATCATGCTTTTTCTACACTCAAGTTAGCTTTCACTTGGACTAACCAATCTAACTTACAACCAAATGACAGTGCCGATTAGCAGCAATACCGCACACACGATCAACAACAGATAAACAAACATGGATCCATGAATGTCTGCTGGTCGAGAACACTTGCTTGCTCCTTTCGTGCATCCCAACGTTGGTAGATAATTCATCTCAAACAAAGTGTAGACATATTGCCACAACCACACCGCCACAGCGATGGCTATGCCAATCAACACTATGTTGCGACACCACTTGAACAATGAGGATCTCGGAACAAAACGCGACCAACTAAATTGACCCATTGTTTCCTTCAAAAAAATGACAATAGACAAATTATCAATTTTTTTCGAAGAACAAAGGGGTTTTTTTCAAGAGATGTCAAGCAGAGGAAACTACGACGGATACGATGATTGTCATGAAGAATACATGGGATCTGTGTCTCAATCGGGCAAGGAGACAGAAGAACGCTCGTAAGTTTGGTTCTACTCAAGTCTCTACTTGAACTAAAACAAATCTACAAAGGATCGGAGTGAGTGGCAACTTGCCTTCCCCATCGGATGAGGATTATTCCAGAGGAAGATACAACTAGGCTACAGGCCAGCAAAGATCCGAAGAAATAAAATACAATATTTTTTAATCAAAATTTCAATATTTTGGTTGCCACGCTGTTCGATGGGAAGTCTCAAAATGGTTTGGACACAATCGCATGTGCGTTTGGAATGTCTACTGGTCTGCCTGCACTAGTTTTGGCTCAGCAATTCAAGAGCCGTTGTCTCGTGACTGAAGAAGGTGATGATGTAGACACCTACAACAGACTCCGATCGATCAGTCACGGGCTCACGCTGACGTTGCGGTTAAAATTGAGAAGCAAAAAAAACGCAAACATGGAACAGTGGCTGTCTCCAACATAAGAGGAATATGTTGCCCGAATTGGCAAGAGAAGGTGTATCAGACGTGAAACATCTCAATAGCTTTTTTTGACAAGGACGATCTCAAACAGTGTGGCTTCAACACACGACAGGCCATTGCTGTCCTCAAGGCTTTGAAAAAGTGATTTCATTAAAGAACAGGAGAGATGGTGGCTGCAATTCTATCGAGAGCATTTGCAACAGACGTTGGCGGAACACCAGACCAATCGCCTAACACTAACGGTGTGTAAGCAAGTCCATATGCATCATTGATGCGAGTAATCTGCGAAGCAGTAGCACCACCGCCAAACATTATCAGACCCACCAACGGCAAAGCAGATGCACCACTGACAAGTTGAGCGTTGACACCATTGATTGTCACATTTGCACCACTATTAACGTTTCCACTTAATACAGCCGTGACTGGGCCAGACGCACCGTTCAACACTAAATTCCCACGTGATCCACCACTCTGGACAAGTGTGTTCCCACCCGCAGCGGACCAATTCATCGTGATGGTTGGATTGCCTTGAAATGTGACGCTGTTGAATTGTGTCACCATACCAGTTTGAGTGAAAGCAGCAAACAGTTCGCCACCATATATCAAACACTGATTAATCGAGCTAAACGCTGTCACGTTGATTGCTCCAGCTAATCGACATCCATAAATGAATAGTTTTCCCTCATTCGAGTTAACGGCACTAAAATCAGCTGTGATCGTGCCAAAAATACCAATATCAGCCCAACCACTACGACTATCATTACTTGGCGGCGTGGTGAACGTTGAATCGATTGTCCAATTGCCCATGACACGTGAATCATTGTAACCCAACCCACGAACCAAAACATTAGCCTTGAGCACCGGGTTTTCATTGTAAGTGCCTGGCATCACCCAAACAACAGGACGCGTCAGCGTGGGTGACATCATGGATGACATTGCATAAGCCTCATCGATTCCACGTTGAATCGTTAAATATGGGGCGCATGCACTACCAGTCCCTGTTGCATCATCACCATTCATTGCAATATAGTAAACAAATTGTAATGGATCGCACGGTGCGCCTCCGGTCGCTGATATCTCAATGGTTCCATCAGGTTGCGTGAACAGAGCGACATTGTTACCAGCTTCCAAATTGGTCGATAGTGTAATAACAGTGCCGTCAACAACACTGACAATGCCGTTGCCAGCCACAATGTCGCTAGTCGTTAGCACACTTCCCCCGTTGACATTCACGTTTCCGTTGAAACAAACGTCTTGCTTCACAAGCATACCACCCTGCACAATCAAATCGGGACGCGTGGCACTCCCAGTACAATTACGTCCACCAATCAACTCAAGAGAATTGATGATAACATCCGATCGCAAACTCATTCTTTTGATTAAAATAAACGTAAACATTTTTTTATTCTTAATCTTCGTTTTCATCATCGTTTTCTTCTTCGTCGTCGTCGTCTTCGCCATCATCTTGGTCGTCTTCGTCGTCGTGACCATTAGGCAACGCGTTAGCAATTAACGTTGGGCTTAATATCAAGGATGCATGTGCGAGCTGTTGTGTTAGACCTGATCTCTCGGCTGGAGAATCAGTAATTGATATCCGGAAAAGCAGCAATCGCTTAAGCACAGTGACAATGTGTATTGTTTTGTTGTAGCCGTCTGCTTCTTCTGGCAGATCCTGCACTGTCCATAACTTCTTTCGAAACCAATCAAAAGTTCTCGGAGTCAAAGATGTCACTAACAGCATTGTGTCCTCCTCTGATAGCTGTAAGATCGGTTGAATAAAGTGTTCCTCTAATATTGTGAGAGGCATGTTACGCCAATTGGCCTCTGATTTGACAATCTCTAATTTTTTTAAAATTTCTTGCATTGTTGTGAAATCAAAAAAGTTATTTTATTTTTAAGTGCGTCCAACTTAAAGACTTAAATAATAATGTTTTCCTCAATCGCGTGAAAAAATGGCAACTACCAAGGAACTGAAAGATGCAAAGATTATTGAAATGAGACCTTTCCACGTAAAAAATGTGGAAGCTGCAACTCCAACCAGAGCAACTGATAACATCATGGCTAAAGTGGAAGCATTCTTTAGCAAACCAGAACACATGGGCAAGTTATTACCGTTTCTTCATGGAACGTCTAAAATCTCTTTGCGCATGGTCGAATGGTTTGTGTTTGTGCATTGCATGAAACAAACAGTTGACTGGTTCATCGGGGATGAGTACTTTAACGTGTATCTAGATTATCAAGCAGAAATGGGAGACAATAAGAAACAACGCTTTGATCCAATGGGACGTAAATGGCGCAAGGAAACGCGTAAACTCAAAAACGGCGAAACAACTGTCGTTAACGTTTACCACGGCATCAACTTTTATTACACTGACGATGATTATGTTGTTACTAGTGTTGCGCAACTCAACTTTTTCCGTTGGTTCATTGGAAAAGGAATATTAGATTACATGTTGGAACACTACGATAAGCTCTCTGTTGCAATGAACAAGTACAATAAGGAATCGAAAGAAGCTAAAAACAACAAAACAAAAGGCGTGACAACCGCAGCAATGAAAGCCAAGGCTAAAGGAACCGAAATCGCTGAAACGTCTAGTACAGATACTAAGAAAGTTCGCGTTCACGCAGTCAAACGTGTCACTATGAAAAATGTTGAAGTTTTTGTTTCATTCGATTGATGGCCTGCGTTTTAGCGATTAAACATCAATCGGTTTTGACCGACTATTACGAACGTAGATTTCCGAACAGTTATGGAATGTACACAAACTTTGTTTGCGAGAAACTTTGGTCCGTTGGTAACCTTTTTAGCAGGTACAAGTGTGCTGTGTGTGAAAAGTTCTTGTTGACGATTGGTATTCCGTGGCATTGTAGAACTGCAGAAACATGCTGTTTGTGCGACAAAGACGGGTTTGACGTTTGGTTCACTCGTTTGTCTGAAGAGGATGTGACAAAAATTTGCAAAAAAATGAACACCGGAACGGGCGGAACGGGCGGAACGGGCGGAACGAGCGAAACCGGCAAAACGGGCGAAACGGGCTAACGGGCTAAAGCTCGTGGCAATTGTGATTTAATTTCATTATAAAATGATTGTTCTTCATCACTCAATTCTTCGAACGTGTCATTCGCATCAGCAAACGTGACATAACGATTAAGGTCCCCTAACGGTTTGCACGTTCTAACATAACTCATAAAACTCTTTTTGTCATTTATTTCACGAATGTATTGGACATCTTTTCCATCATTAGCAAGGTTATTGTTGAACTCGTCAATCAACACGATTTTCTGTTCATCTGTTAAGCATGAAAGAAAACGAATAATGTTGCCCGCAGTGTATCCTTTAACACATCGCATGTATGCAAAGAAAAACGGCCACGTTTGACAATAAATGTTGATGTACGGCTTCTTCGTTTTTGTTTTAACAATGTAAATGTTGCGCTTCATTCCAGTTTCACACCATCCGATTTGAAGCTGAGCATCTATGCACACTACAACATAAGCTTCCGGCAACACAGACCGAAACCAACGCTTGACATTACCATTCACTTGGGCAGTGTCCCATATCTCACAAATGGGCTCGTCAAAATGGATAATAACACAAGTGACATGTCCAGGCTCACCCACCTTTAGCAACAACGGTTTGCGCCCAACCAGCCGTGGGATCACCAGAGTGCTCGGGTGATCTAATGCTTTGTCTTCAAAGAATAAATCAAACATGCTCTCGCGTTGCATTTGTACCGCTCGGGAGTATTCATCGTAAAAGTTATCATTCATCTGTTGCAAACGTAATTCAAATTGCTCAACGTTTGGACGATTAGAAACGCGTAACTTGCGCAACACATCTTCATCGTGCTTCAATCGCTTCAAGTGAGTTGTGATACGATCAATTTCATCGTTCAAGTCATCTATACGTTCTTCTATCTCTTCGTCTTCATCTTCTGCGCCTAATAATTGAGTTTCTGTTTCAAACAGTTGGGCTTGCCGTTTAGCTAACGTTAACTGATAACGATTCATGTTTTCAAGGTGCTCCTCGAGTTCATCATTAAAGTCAATACCTCTCTGAAACGACCCGGGAACAAAACGCTTCTTATTACGTACACTCATTCTAAAATGTAAACGCACAACATAATTTTTTAATCGCATTCAAACCAAAAAAAATGAATCAAATAATCGTTGATCAGTTAGAACGTATTCGGCAAAAACATGAAGATGAAGGTGATGAAAACAGAGAGCGCGCATATCGGAGAGCAATCGATAGCATCAACAAGCACGATCGTCGTATCAAGTCTGGCATTGAAGCCATGGAGTTACAATTCATAGGTAAAGGCATTGCTTGGCGAATCGATAAAATATTAGGCACAAACACGTGTGATCAATCACCTCCTCCTAAAGCTACGCGCGAACTACGCGAACCACGCCAGGCAAAAGTTCGTATCCAATTCACTGGTGACGGACAAGTACAACGTAACGAACACCGCGAACACCGCGGAGCGGAACACCGCGAACATCGCGGAGCGGAACGCCGCGAACACATCAGAGAAGAACGTAACGAACACCTTGGAGCGGAAAGTCCCGAACGGACTCAAATTGAACGTTTGTTAACGGTAATAAAGGACATTTGTTCACAAGCTCATGGACATGTTGCATTAGTGAGTGAATATCGACGTGGTCAACCTTCATCCAGATTAGTGTTCTTGGTAACAGAAAAAAGTATGCCAAGAAGTGTTAGCATCACAGAACAAATCATTAGCCGCATATTTAAGATGTTACCTAACATCTTTGTAAATGTTGATGGAAACAAGGCGATTGCAAAGTTTAAATCAGGTTATCAGGTCAGTTGTATTTTTTTAGCCATCAAGGCATCCGAATGGCCCTTTGCCCTGTTAAGATACACTGGCCCCGATGGGTTTTGGCAACGCTTGCAAAAACATGCTGAGATGAAAGGAATGCGTTTGACAAGTCAAAGTCTAATCAACTGTGGCACTAACGAATTGTGTAAGACGGAGGCGGATATTTTCAAATGTTTAGGATTAACTTTTGTTCCACCATCACAACGTTGGTGAGACTTTTAGATGACACTTGACACGCGACGATGACGGTTGCGCGTGCCATGTGCTCAAATATTCACCGCGGAGACTTTTAGATGAATCCTAGATTTTAACGGAATTTATTTTCTACTCTCTACAAACCATTCCAAAAATGAAACAATACATTGCTCCTCGTGTCGCCAAAGAACAAGAAGGTATCCCATATCAGAGCGATAAGACTTATGCCATGCACAATGAAACATGTACAGTGCTCAAGGATAACGGTGATGTGCTCGCCATCTTTATCAAAGGTTACATCAAAGACAAACAAACACTTGAAAATGGAAGAAAGCTTATTCGTTACAAACAAACATCCAATAATCGAGGACATGCTGCTGGTATTGACGAAAAGCGTCTCAAGTACAAAGGCAACTCCTATCGGGGCAATGGCACGTCGAATAATGTCAATTCGAGTATTGTTGGATATTTTGAAGAACATGGCTTTTACAAGTGTCGCCAAACAGCGTTGTACAGTAAACATATCGATGCTTTCAAAACGGAAACTATGAACGTTGTGCAATGTGTCTCAGACGCATTTCAAAAGTACGCACCTAAACATTACGCTAAACAACTTGAATTTGTCGAAAAAATCAACCAGAACATGAGACTCGAAAACAGTGTGTACACCACAATCACTGTTAATGTTGATTTCCGAACATTCGGACACAGAGACAAGGGTGATTTTTGGACAGGATTGGGAAATTTAACGGTGTTCAACGTCGGTGATTACACAGGCGGTGAGCTGTTATTGCCTGATTTTAGAGTCGGCTTCCAAATTGAAGAGGGAGATGTGTTACTGTTTGACGTCCACGAATTACACTGCAACAATCCCATTAAAGGCCATGGACGCGTTAGCTTAGTTTGCTATGCTAGAGAAAAGATACTACGCAAATGTGCTAACGTGTCAGCACAGCAACTCATCGAAAACGTTGGCAACAGATATCAGCAACACGGCAACGGCAGCAGCATCAAAACGAGTAAAAAAACACCCACACAGAGTGGTGCGCGAGCGGCTCCCCAAAAACGAGTGTATCTGATAGGATACCCAGGCAGTGGAAAAACAACATTAGTATCATCGTATCTCAATCAATTCAAACTCGTTGAACAAAATAAAACACCAATTAAACATGAATTTTATGTTAACGAACAAGGACTACGAGTGCTACATTTGGGCTGGCGAAGCGAAGTCTTCGGTGGAACAGACATGATGCCTAACAGCGCTATTTCTGTTGCAGTGCCTTGGCTGACGGGAGAAGATGCTCCACAATATGACGTTTTGATCGGTGAAGGTGACCGTTTGGCGTCAAAAGTGTTTTTCGACACAGTCAAGCCAATCATTGTCTTTCTCAACACACCTCCTGAAGTTTGTGAGGCAAACAGAAAAGCACGCGCTGAAAAACATGGCATAACAAAAGTCCCAAGTCCAACATGGATCAAAGCCAGAATCACAAAAACAAACAATTTATGTCAACTTTATAAACACGAAACAATCGATTACAAATTATCACACACGCTAAAACTAAAACAGTTAAACGACATTGTGGCCCAGTCCATCAAAAAATAATCTAAAAGCTCAAACTAAAAAAAATGATAGACTCGATTTACGAATTTGGAAAACAATTGATCAAAACAGGAGAAATAGATCCCATTTACATCTTTCTTTACGAAGCAAAATTTGATCAACAAAAACTCCACAAATGGCTCCTTGCATACTGGTGTTTTTATCACACTGGCACGGCCAGTTGGATATCAGAGGGTGAAACCAATCAAGAATTTTGGAAGAGAATGAACAACGCGGCAGCTACGGCTGAACATCCTAGAGGCGGTCATAGGCGCCATTATCGAGGACAAGCAGCTATCCGTTCGGTGGCTTGGTTACAGTCCAAAGGTATCGAAGCATTATTCAACGAAATTAGTGTGCCATGCACGCTTTCACAGTTTATGGTAAAGGCCCAAAAATGGATGGGATTCGGCATCTGGATTGCATTCAAAATGGCAGACATGATGGAAAGACTTGGATTATGTCAAATCACCATCGATGATAATCCAGGACGATTCTTGTACAAAACACCGATGAAAGCAGCTATCAATCTCTGGAAAAAAGAAAACCCCACGAAAGAACGTCCAACACAAGATTACGAGGTCGGCAACTGGGCAATAAAAAGAATAGAAAAAGAACTGAAAAAATACACAGCACCACCACGTTACGAGAGACCGATCAACGTCTTTGAGGCTGAAACAATACTGTGCGAATGGAACAAGTACCAAAAAAAACCATACACCATCGGAGACGACATCAAAAAACAACATGCCATTCTCATGAACGCACACACCCAAACCGCTAAACAACTGCTGTTAGCAGGGAAAAAATTATGGGAAAAGTCAATTTAAAATTGACAGTTTGAGGGGGCAGTTTTTTTTCGTCGTTTTCATCAAAGTTTAAAGTTGTAGAAGGGTGCTGTTCACAAAGGTTTCTTTTTTTCTTTTTCTTTTTTACTTTTTTCTTTTTTTCTTTTTTTCTTTATTTTTTCGTTGTTCTTGTCGTTTTGGGTCCACACGTTGTGTAAAACGTTAGGAACGAGTGCCGCCGTTGTGGCGCCGTAGTGTGGAGCAAGTGTAGACCAGTTTCCTAACTTTTCTTTATTTTTTCTCAGAAAAATGTCAAACATCAAAACTTTGTTCATCAAGAACGAGCTGCCAAAGACTGCTCAAGCAGCCATCGTTCACTGTTTTTGTGCTGCCACAAAGAGAACAAAGGACGACGCAAAAGCTTTTTTCAACCTGTTCGGCATGACTGGATTCGCCGCAAGCTACTGCACACCGAACACTTACGATTGTTTGTACGAGCTCAAGAGTGGTGGGAATGACAGTGTCGTGAAGCGTTTTCGAAAGTACACCTTTTTTATGTTTAAAGGCGAGCCTGAACTAACAAAGTTGTTCAGGTACACCCAAACATTCGTTTTTGTGTTCGGACCTTAAAACTCTGTTTAGGTACATCAAGACCTGTTTCGGTGAAAACCTTTGGTCTTTTGCTAAACGCTTTTAAAAGGTACTTTGACTCGAACAAGTACCACAACGACGAGTGGGTTTTGTCGTTGGAAGGCCACTTTGACTGCACTCTGGACGATGTGAACGCGTAAGTGTAGAATCTTTTGACAAGTATATCTCAACCATCTAAAAAGTCACGTTGAACGTTGCGAGGGAAAGATCGTGGCTCATGAACCTCATGAACATGAAGAGATGAACGATGAGGACTTTCCTCAACGCTCTCCTGTTGAGATTGATGCCTTGCACAATGATCTTTGTGGCTTTATGTAAGTGTTCAAACATTTAAACTTTCAACTAAAATCGATTAGGTATTGCACAAACGGTGAACAGTGTAAGATCAGAACTCGTATCTTCGTCGGATAT
>Ga0075163_10010355_pt1 | contig 12198 bp, 10 predicted proteins | sample JI1023141ADNA_FD_71478 | JGI IMG/M metagenome (GOLD analysis project Ga0075163, IMG submission 71478) | Wastewater effluent complex algal communities from Wisconsin, to seasonally profile nutrient transformation and Carbon sequestration -... | ecosystem: Engineered > WWTP > Effluent > Algae...
GCTCAATGCCCTGCGCCTCAACCAAGGCTTCGTGATGGCAGATTTCGAGGCGTGGACAGGGTTGCCAAGTTCGCGCATCGCAGGCCAATTGAGGGGGGCGGTCGCGCAGGGCTGGCTCACGTCCGTCGACGACCACGTGGCCCCCACCGAGCTCGGACGTCGTTTCACCAATGACGTGGTGGCGCTTTTCCTTGAGCAGTAACCGGCACTACATAGCCCTGCGATAAAGGCAGGTTGCTGGCGAATGTGTTAAAAAACCGCGTCAGGGGAGTGACCGCTACACCTTATGTCCAACACGCCACACGCCACGTCTGCAACGACCCCGGCGACGCTCGCTTCCGCGTCGTCGCTGCCCCCGCGCGTGCGCCGCATCCTTGAAACCTTCTATGCGCGGGTCTCGACTGACCTGGCCGAACGCATCAACCAGATGCTGGTCGACTACGAGCAGCAGTTGTTCAAACTGGCCGAACGCGCGCGCAGCAATGAAAAGCAGGCAGAGCAGTTCGCCAACCTGCACGCCATGCGCAAGCGCCGCAGCGACCTGCTGCCGATGTTCCTGGCGGGGCTGGAAGCCGAGCTTGCCGCGATACGCACCCCGCGCGTGGTCGCGCCCAAAAGCGGGCATGAGCGCATCGAATACCAGACCCTGACCCTGGTGGAAGACGCGGAAATGGACCAGGACATCGTGCTGAGGGAAATAGCCCGCCGCCACGATGCGCGTTCGCAGACACTGCTGTACCTGATGGGCCAGCGCTTCGGCGTACTGGCCGGCACGCCCGCCTTCGATGCCGCGCAACTGCCGGTAGGCCCGCAGGCCCTGTGCCGGGTGATGCGTGCGGCAGTCGCCGCCGTCTTCGAAATCGACCTGGATTCGCAGCTGTTGCTGTACAAGGCCTTCGACCACAAGGTCATGGCGGAATACAGCAACTGGATCGAAGTACTCAACTCCCTGCTGGCGCATGAAGGCGTCCTGCCTGGCCTGATCTATGCGCCACAACGTGCGCGCAGCGAACGCAGCAGCACCGGCGGCCGGTTCGTGACCCAGAACGACAGCCATGCACTGGCCGATGCCTCGCGGCCCATGACCGACTGGTACGGACATTCCTCCCCGTCCGCGTGGTCCGCCTTCGGCGGAGACACTGGCAACGTGATGCCGGCTGGTCGCGCTGGTGGCCCAGGCGCGATGCCGCCCGGATCAGGCCAACAACCCGCTGCAAACATGGGCGGCATGCCGGTCGGCGTGGACGCGGGTGCCGACACCGGGTCCTTCGCCACGTTGCAGCAATTGCTGTCGGGTCGCAGGGCTGCCAGTGCAGGCCAGGCCGGCGCTGGTCCAGCCGGATTCGGAACGCAAGCGGAAAGCGTGGCCTACGATGGTCCGCGGGTACTGCTGCCGACGCACGACGTGCTGTCCTCGTTGCGCGTCATGCAAGCGATGCCGGTGCAAACGGCACCCGGCCAACCCCGACGCACCATGTTCGACGTGCAGCAGGCCATGCTGTCGCAAGTGCGCGAACAGCACGGCCCCCACGCTGCGCTGGTGCAGGAGGACGCCGATACCTTCGAATTGCTGGGCCTGCTCTACAACGAAATGGAGCGCGAAGTGCAGCGCGACGCGCCTGCGGTCGACATGCTGGTGCGCCTGCAGGTGCCGGTGGCGCAAGCCGCGCTCCACGACCGTGAGTTCTTCCTGCGTCCCCAGCATCCCGCGCGCGAGCTGTTGAACTCGGTGGCCGAATCCGGCGCTGCCTGGCTCGGAGACGACGACGCGGATCCGCAACTGGTCGAGAAGCTGCACAACGCCGTGGATCGCGTGGTGGCGGATTACCAGGGCGATGAAGAGGTATTCGAAAGCGCCAACAACGACGTCCAGGCGCACTTCCGCGCGATGGCGCGCAAGGCCGAAGTCACCGAGCGCCGCCACGTGGAAGCCGCGCGCGGCAAGGATCGCCTGGAAGTCGCCAAGCATCGCGCCGCCGAGACCATCGAGAACGCACTGCAAGGGCACGCCCCACAGAAATTCGTGCAGGCCCTGCTGAACCAGGCTTGGGCCGACGTGCTGACACTCACCCTGTTGCGCAACGGGGACGACTCCGATGAGTGGCGCGAACACCAGCAGATCACCGAGCGCATTGTCGCCACCACCACCACCGAGGCCAGTGCCGACGCGGAAACGGATGGCCCGGTCGACCCGGAACTGACCACGCAGATCGAAACCGCGCTGGTGCAGGTGGGTTACCACGAAGACGAGGCCTCGGCCATTGCCCGCCGCCTGTCCAGCGCCGACGGCGAGGATGAAACGACTTCGCGCACCGAATTGACGGCACGACTCAAGGCGCGCGCGCGCCTGGGTGAACAGACCGTCACCAAGAAGAAAACCGCGCTGGATCGCACGCCGAAGGAACAGGAGTGCCACGACTACCTGCGCACCCTGCCCTTCGGGACCTGGTTCGAATTCATCAAGAACCAGCAGGGCGACGTCACCCGCCAGCGCCTGTCGTGGTACAGCCCGATCACCGACAACGCGCTGTTCGTCAACCAGCGTGGCCAGCGCATCGGCGAGCAGTCGCTGGACAGCCTGGCGCGACTGATGGCCAAGGAACAGGTACGCGTGGTCACCCAGGGCAAGGGACGCCTCATCGACCGCGCCTGGAAAGCCACGGTCAATGCGCTTCGCAACATCACCGGCACCGCCGAAACTCCCGCCGCTGAGGCCAGCGCATGATCCGCGAGTCCCGCCGCGCCGACCGCCGCAATGTCCACGAATCCATCGCGGTGCTGGACACCATGACCGAGCAGGTGATCGGCCGCCTGGGCAACATCTCCGAGTCGGGCATGTTGCTGGGCGCGAATACGCCGTTGCTGGACGATGCGCTCTACCAGTTCCGCTTCGAGATCCCCGACCGCAACGGTCGCCCGGTGAAGATCGACGTAGGTGCGCACCTGATCTGGGTAGGCAGCGCCAATACGCCCGGGCAGAGTTGGGCCGGCCTGCGCTTCCTGACCATCAGCGAAGAGCACCTGGCCACCCTGCGTCAGTGGATAGGCACTCCTAAACCAACGCGCTGAGGGGTTTCGGGCAAGGCGTGAACGCATGCCTTGCCCGATGGCCGACACCATTTGGACTCACATCCCTGCGCCGTAGCACGAGTTGCGGCAAAATCATCGTATTCCGAACCGGTGACAGCGATGATTCCCGCCCATTCCAGCACTGCCGATTTCAACAGCCTCTACAGCGCGCACCTCGCGACCCTGAAGCAGCGAGCCGACGAGGCCCTCGCGCGTGGCGGCTTCGACCACCTGGTGGTACCCAGTGGCACCCTGCACTACCAGGTATTCGACGATCGCGATTACCCGTACGCGGTCAACCCGCAGTTCAAGGCATGGCTGCCGCTGACGCGCGTGCCGAACAACTGGGTGGTGTACACGCCGGGCCAGCGACCCAAGGTGGTTTTCTACCAGCCGTTCGATTACTGGCACGTGGTGCCTGATGCCCCCAGCGGCTGGTGGGTGGAGCACTTCGACATCCACATCATCCGCAAACCGGAGGAAGCACTGGCGTTGCTGCCCAAGCCGGCTGCGCGCTGCGCGATCCTCGGCGAGCCGCAGAGTGCACTGGGTGACTACCTACCGAATAATCCGGAGCCCGTGGTCAATTACCTGGAGTACCAGCGCTCCTACAAGACCGCGTACGAGATTGCGTTGATGCGCGAAGCCCAACGCCTGGGCGTGCGCGGGCACCGTGCGGCCGAGGCCGCCTTCCGCGAAGGCAAGAGCGAATTCGGCATCCACATGGCCTATTGCGGCGCAGTGGGGCAGGACCTTGGCGAACTTCCCTACAACAACATCGTGGCGTTGAATGAACACAATGCCGTGCTCCATTACACCGAACTTGGCCGCACGCCACCGGCGCAGTCGCGCAGTTTCCTGATCGATGCCGGCGCCAGTTTCCACGGCTACGCCAGCGACATCACCCGCACCTACGCGATGGATACTGCTGGCGAATTCCAGGCACTGATTGATGCGGTGGATGCCGCACAGATCGGCATGGCCAACGGCGTGCGTGCCGGCGCCGACTACAAGCAACTGCATATCGACGCGCACTTGACCCTGATGGGCATCCTCAAGGACTTCGGCGTGATCACGGTATCGCCGGAGGCCGCGCTGGCCACCGGCGTCAGCGCCGCGTTTTTCCCGCACGGCCTGGGCCATCCCATCGGCCTGCAGGTACACGACGTGGCGGGCTTCGCGGAAACCGACCGTGGCGGCAAGATCCCGCGGCCACCGGGCCATCCCTACCTGCGCATGACCCGCGTACTGGAGCCGGGCATGGTGGTGACCATCGAGCCGGGCATCTATTTCATCGACATGCTGCTGCAGGAAGTGAAGCAGAACGGCCACGCCGCCAGCGTGGACTGGTCACGCGTGGATGCATTCCGTCCCTACGGCGGCATCCGCATCGAGGATGAAGTTCTGTGTACGCAAGGTGATGCGGAGAATTTGACGCGGCCGGCGTTTGCAGCCATCTGATAAAAACTCGATTGCTGCTTGGCTGGTCTCCTCCCTTGCGAAGCAGAGGAGGCTGGGAGGGGTGCTTTGGGCGCAGTGGATGACGAGTCTCTTTGTGAGAAAAGCAGCATCAAGTGCAACCCCTCCTCAATCCTCCCCTGCTTCGCAAGGGAGGAGGCAAGATCAGAAGCGATGCTCTCCTGTTGCTGAGCCGAAGCTCAGCGCGTAGGCACCAGCGAGTATTCGCCATCGTTGAAGCTGATCGGCAGCAGCGCGTAGGCGCGCTTGCCGTCCTCGCCCAGTTCATACGGCTTGATGCGAAAGCTGCGTGCCTGCACATCCAGCCCACGCGCGCTGGCGGGAGTGGGCAGGCCTTCGATCATCCAGAGCGATTCGGCGCGCCCACCCGCGGGATCGCCGCGATAGAGGAACAGTCCGAGCGAAGGCCCGAGGGGAACGCGGGCATCCGGCGCCATGATTTTCTCGCGCTGGTTCTCGGCACTCATCTGCAGCTTGCTTGAATTCCAGGTAGCCGTACCGCCTTCTCCCTCCAACTGCGCGAACAGCATGCGATCCAGTTGCGCGCCACGCGCCTTGCGAAGTTCATCAAACCATTCACGTCCCTGCGCATCCGGATCCTTGACCTTGGACATGGCCTTGTAGACGCGGGCAATCAGATACGCCTGGTATGCGGTGTTCCTGTAGGACGCATCCGTAGTGTTGTGGTGCGGCTTTTCACCACGCGTGCGGTTCTCCAGTTCACGATCCAGCACCACCCACGCCTGCGCCCACTGCATCGCCGGCTTCGCATTCCCGGCGGCTAATTCCAGTTCCGCCAGCGAAGCCAATGCAAACAGCGGGCAACGTGCCGATTCCACGCACTTTTCCAACCAGAAGCGCGCAGTCTCTACGTCCTTTTGCACCAACTGGGCCGGGTGGTCCATGCCTTGCCGATACAAGGCACCCAGATAGAACGCCGAATGGCCGTCGCCCGCCTGCGCATGGGCGACGAGCTGCCGCATGGCCGCATCGCGCGCCTCGTTCAGCGCATCGCGATCCAGCAGGGTTTCCAGGACTTGCGGCGGCGTCTCTGGCGGACTGACCGCTTCATTGCCATGCACTTGCAACGCACTGAATGCGCCAAGAGCAAAGATGAACATGATCCGTGTCGGCGTTCTCATCAGGCTCCCTCCAGTCGGTAATACGACGCTAGCGTGTGAGAGTGTACGCGGCAAGCGCAAAGCTGAGGTTGAGCATGGCTGGTCTCCTCCCTTGCGCAGCAGGGGAGGCCGGGAGGGGTGCTCTTCGCGGGATTCAACACGACCTCGCAAAATAAAAAACTGCATCAAGATCAAGAACAACCCCTCCCCAACCCTCCCCTGCTTCGCAAGGGAGGGGGCAAAATCAAGTGCGACTAGAAAAACAAAACCAACTACAAGATCGAGAGCAACTTCTTTTCTGCCACTCAACATGGTTGGCAACCTTCACCCCGACGCCATCAACGCCTCAATCTCATCGGCGCTACGTGCTAAGGCATCAGTCAGCACGCGATGGCCGTCGTTGGTGACCAACACATCGTCCTCGGTGCGGATGCCGATGCCGCGCCACTTGGCATCTACGCTGGTGTCATCGGCGGACACGTACAGACCCGGCTCGATGGTGAAGACCATGCCCGGTTCCAGCAGGCGTGATTCGCCGGCGAGCTTGTATTCGCCCACATCATGCACGTCCAGGCCCAGCCAGTGCCCGGTCTTGTGACGATAGAAACGCTTGTACTGGCCGGTGCTGATGTTTTTTTCCAGCTTGCCTTTCAGCAGCCCAAGCTGCAGCAAGCCCTCCGTCAAGGTTTCGACCGCCGCGTTGTGGCCCGCTTCGTAAGGAACGCCCGGCTTTGCCTGCGCCAGCGCCGCTGCCTGCGCAGCACCGACAAGATCATGCAGCGCGCGCTGTGGTGCAGTGAAACGGCCATTGACCGGAAACGTGCGCGTGATATCCGACGCATACGTACGGAACTCCGCGCCCGCATCGATCAGGACCAGGTCGCCGTCCGCCGCGCGCGCGTTGTTGGCGCGGTAATGCAGCACGCAGGCATTATTGCCTGCGCCGACGATGCTGCCATACGCCGGCCACGCATCGTTGGCGCGGAACACACGTTCGATCTCGGCCTGCAGTTCGTATTCGTGGATGCCCGCACGCGATGCGCGCATCGCCACTTCGTGCGCCTGCACGCTGATGTCGGCGGCGCGCTGCATCAGTTTCACTTCGTCTTTCGACTTGAACAGGCGCAGTTCGTGCAGCAAATGTCCGAGCTCAAGGAATTCATGCGGCGGCTGCGCACCATGGCGCACCTGCTCACGCACGCGATTCACCCACCCGATCAGCTTGAGGTCGAACTCCGCATCGCGCCCGAAGTGGTAATAGACCCGCGAACGACCTTCCAGCAGCCCCGGCAGGATCTCGTCCAGATCCTCGATCGGGTAGGCATCGTCCATGCCGAATTGATCAACCGCGCCTTCCTGGCCGGCGCGCGGACCGTCCCAGCCCTCGCGCTCGGGATCACGCTCGCGGCAGAACAGCAGGGCCTCGCCATGCTTGCGGCCAGGCACCAGCACCAGCACGGCCTCGGGCTCTGGAAACCCGGTGAGGTACCAGAAATCCGAATCCTGCCGGTACGGGTAATGCGTGTCGTGGCTGCGCACGCGCTCCGGGGAAGCAGCGAGGATAAGAATCGCGTCGTCGGTGGACATCCGCATCAGCTGCTTGCGGCGGCGCGCGAACTCGGCAGGGGAAATGCCGGTGGACGCTTTCATCAATTCAGGCTCTGGCGATGGCGCGGCGCCAGTACGCAATCTCCGTGCAGCAGCAGTACCGCCACGCGCACGAATTCCTCGATTTCAGCCAGCGCGTCCTCATCGTCGTCATCGTCGCCGCTTTCCGGCGCTGCCTGCGCCAGCCGGGCCAGGTCATGCAAGGCTTCTTCGGCTTCCTCGGAAAGCGGCGGATGCGCGCCGGACGCCAGCCCAAAGCCGCCCAGGAAGCCTCGACACCATTCGAACAAGGCCTCGGCACGTGCGGCCAGCGATTCCTCCACGTCCGGCAGCAACAGGTCAAAGCCGAAACCACGATCGGCCAGCTGGGCAGCGCTGGCCAGGCGCAATGCGTCCAGCGCGCCATCAGCCTCGGGGGCAGGCAGGCTGTCGTCGGCCAGCACCCTGGCTGGCCAATTCGCCACGTTGTCACCGCCGCCGGACAGCCAGCCACACAGGCCGCCATGCAATTCAGAAGGATCGATGCCCAGCCCGGCGCGTTGCACGGCCAGGGCCACATCAGCGAGAGGGGGAAGTTCGGCCATCGAACGTAATCCGTGTAACAGGCAGGTCAGGAAAACCCGGGCGGAAAGTGTAGCAACGAAATCCTGCGCCCCGGCTTGTTGTACGGCGCGTCGCACGCCTACACTCGGATACCCGCGGGCTCATGCACCGTGGCGAGGGCCACTGCCACCCCATGCAATCGCTAGCTGTCACCGCACTCGCCTTGCCGGCCGCGCTGTCCCTGCCGCGACTGGCGGTGATGTTGCTTGCACTGGTGGTGCTGGTGGTCGTGGTGGCGATTGCCACCCGCCGCCATTGGCAGGCGTGGCGGCGGTCGCCACAGGAAGCACCACGCACCGACGCCCTGCGCGAGCGCGATGACCACCTGAAGTTGGCACTGTGGGCGTCCGGCGAGCATTTCTGGGACTACGACCTGGTGCGCCGGCGCATGCATCGGATGCGTGCGGATGAAAACGCACAGCACTCCGCGGAAATCACGGTCGTCACCCGCCAGGGCGACATGCCCACCATCCACGAACTGGACATGCCGCTAGTGATGCAGCGCCTGCGCAGCCACCTGCAGGGCGAAACCCCGCTGTTCATGTCCGAACACCGCATGGATTTGAACGGCAACGGCAACTGGGCGTGGGTACGCGCACGCGGCCGCGTGGTCGAGCGCGACCAGGACGGCAGGCCGCTGCGCATTGCCGGCACTGCGCGCGACATCACCGCCAGCCGCAATGCCGAATACGAGCACCGCATCGCCAGCGAAGTCATGCGCACCATGAGCGAGGCAGTGGCGGTGCTTGACTGGAACCATCAGTTCATCGCCATCAACGAAGCCTTCACCCGCATCACCGGCTACACGGACGCGGAAGTCATCGGCCAGTCGGTGGCGTTGCTGGACAGTGCGCAGCACGACGACGCGTTCATGGATCGCATGCATGCCGAACTGGAGCGCGACGGGCGCTGGTCCGGTGAATTGTGGAAGGTACGCAAGGACGGCGAAGAGATCCTGTGCAAGCTGGAGACCAACGTTGTGCCCGACGCCAGCGGGCAACGCAGGCTGTACGTGCTGGTGCTCAACGACATCACCGAACAGAAGCGCGCCGAACAGGAACTGCGCTACCTGGCCAACTACGACACGCTGACCAGCCTGCCCAACCGCTCGCTGCTGTCGGAACGCCTGTCGCGCGCCATCGTGCGTGCGCGTCGCGAAAACGGCCGCGTCGCCGTGCTGTTCATCGACCTTGACCGCTTCAAGGACATCAACGACTCACTCGGCCATGCCACCGGTGACCGCATCCTGCGTGCCGCGGCTGCACGCGTGCAGCAGACGGTCGGTGCGCAACACACCGTGGCGCGCCTGAGCGGCGACGAGTTCACCGTGGTACTGGAAGACATCACGTCCGCGCAGGATGCCGAAGACATCGCACAGCACATCATCACCGCGTTCATGCAGCCACTCAGCTTCGGCGAGCGCCTGGAGCTGTCGGTCTCGCCTTCCATCGGCATCAGCCTGTATCCCGACCACGCACAGGTGCCCACCGACCTGCTGAAGCACGCGGACACCGCGATGTACCAGGCCAAGGCGGCCGGACGCCATACCTACCAGCTGTATTCGGAATCGATGGACGAGAAGACCCGCCATCGCGCGATCCTGGCCAGCGCCCTGCGCCGGGCGCTGGAACGCAATGAGCTTTCATTGGTCTACCAGCCGCGCCTGTCGTTGAAGCAACAACGCATCACCGGCGTGGAAGCCCTGCTGCGCTGGCAGAGCAAGGAATTCGGCGAAGTGTCACCGGGCCAGTTCATCCCGCTGGCTGAGGAATCCGGACTGATCCTTGAAATCGGCGCATGGGCGCTGCGCGAAGCCTTGCAGACCCTTCGCAGCTGGCATGCGCAAGGTTTCCCGGATCTGACTGTGGCCGTCAACGTCTCCGCCATGCAACTGCAGCGCGGTGACCTGGCCGATGTAGTCGCGCGCACCTTGGGCGAAACAGGCGTCGCTGCCGGCTTCCTCGAGCTGGAGTTGACCGAAAGCGTGATCATGGCCAACCCGGAAAAGAACGCCGACACCCTGCGCGCGTGCCGCCGGCTGGGCGTGTTCATCGCCATCGACGATTTCGGCACGGGTTATTCGTCGCTGGCCTACCTGAAACGACTGCCGCTGACCACGCTGAAGATCGACCAGGAATTCGTCAGCGACCTGACCCACGACGTGGACGACGAAGCCATCACCAGCACCATCATCAACATGGGGCACTCACTGTCGCTTAACGTGATTGCCGAAGGCGTGGAAACCGCGGCCCAACTGCAGTTCCTGCACGACCACGGCTGCGACGAAATCCAGGGCCACTGGATTTCCCATGCATTGACCCCGGAGGCCTGCCTGCAGTTCATCCGCGAGCACGGGCTCAGGCCGGCCATCAAGGCGGCGTCCTGACGCCAGGCTGCCGTCGCCCCTGCGGCGCAAGGGCGCCCTGAATCCGGCAAATGTCGCGCTTCCCGCCCTGCCCGCTTGACCACCTGCCGGGCACGCGCCTATCGTGGCCCGCATGGACAACGACACCCAAGACCAGCTCCACAGCCTGGCCTCGCGCCTCCAGGAACTGGTGGACCGTTGCCACCGCTTGGCCGATGAAAACCGCAGCCTGCGCACGCAGCAGGAGCAATTGATCGGCGAACGTTCGCAATTACTGGCCAAGAACGAACAGGCGCGTTCGCGGGTGGAAGGCATGATCACGAGGCTCAAGTCGCTGGAGCAGCACACGTGAGCAGCAACGAACCGGTCAGCGTGCACATCCTCGAGCGCGAATACACCATCGGCGTTGAGCCAGGTGAACGCAGCAGCCTGATGGCAGCCGCCAAGCTGCTCGACAGCAAGATGCGCGAAGTACGCGGCAGCAACAAGATGGCGGCCGTCGATCGCGTCGCCGTGCTGGCCGCGCTGAACATGGCACACGAACTGCAACAACTGCGTGACGAGAACAGCGCCCGCGAACGCGAGCTTTCACGCACGCTGGGCGATCTGCATCGCAAGCTGGATGGGGCGTTGGGGAGTTCTTAGCGGCGGGTTTATGGTTCTTGGTTCTTGGCGGAGCGGGATTCTCGCTTGTACCAAGAACTAAGAACCAACAACCGCCCCACCCCAAAGCCGACGAACGGCTTTTGCATTCAGCACCGCCTCGCTATACTGCTCGCGCATCCTCTGCCGTGAACGACGGCGTGCAAAACATACGCCTTGTCCCTTAATTACGACCACGGGAAGGGAACGGAAGCCGGGAGTGCAGGTCCGCCTTGTTGCGGAAAGCCCGATGGCCCCCAACTCTTCCCACTTGAACCCCGGGTTCAAGGTCGTTTCGCAAGCATCGTCATGGCGGAGGATGTATTTTCTCCGTAGGAGCGGGCCTGCCCGCGATACTTTCCCTCGGAAATGTGCAGGAGCATCGCGGGCAAGGCCCGCTCCTACATGCCCTTGCCTTAGAATTCCGCACATGAAACAGAGGTGCGGAAGCATTCATGACCACTGACCGCGCCCAGTTGCGCCGACAATTGCGCACGCAACGGCGCGCGATACCCGCGCAACAACGCATCGCCGCTGCCGATACCTTGGCCGAGCACCTGCTCGCACTCGCATTCGCGCCCAACTCCGGTTATGTCGCCGGCTATTGGGCGATGGATGGGGAAATCGCGCTGCACCGCTGGCAATTGCAGCTTCCTGATCACGCGATTTACTGCCTGCCCGTGGTGCACGACGACAACCTGCTGCGCTTTGCGCCATGGCGGCCGGGCGATGCACTCACCACCAACCGTTTTGGCATTCCAGAACCCGACGTAGCATCTGCGTCCGCACTCTCCCCCGAAGCCATGTCCCTGGTAGTGATGCCTTTGGTCGGCTTCGATGCGACAGGACAACGACTGGGCATGGGCGGTGGCTGGTACGATCGCAGCTTCGCATTCCGCAACGCCGCCATGCCGCCACCATGGCTGGTGGGCGTGGGTTTCGACGTCCAGTGCGTTGAAGGACTGGAGGTTGAATCCTGGGACGTGCGGCCCGACGCCATCTGTACCGAAACCCGAACCCTGCTGGCCGAGCCCCGCCATGACTGATCGCAAACGCTACTGGCTGATGAAATCCGAACCGGATGCCTTCTCCATCGACAACCTGGAGAAAGTAGGCACGGAACCGTGGAACGGCGTACGCAACTATCAGGCGCGCAATTTCATGCGCGACGGCATGCAGGTGGGTGATGGCATCCTGTTCTACCACTCCAATTGCGCCGTGCCCGGCATCGCCGGTATCGCCAAGGTCGCGAGCAAGGCGTATCCGGACGAGACCCAGTTCGACCGCAAGAGCGATTACTACGACCCCAAG
>Ga0075163_10010356_pt1 | contig 12198 bp, 12 predicted proteins | sample JI1023141ADNA_FD_71478 | JGI IMG/M metagenome (GOLD analysis project Ga0075163, IMG submission 71478) | Wastewater effluent complex algal communities from Wisconsin, to seasonally profile nutrient transformation and Carbon sequestration -... | ecosystem: Engineered > WWTP > Effluent > Algae...
ACCATCGGGCGGTCGATCTGGGCGAGCATGTCCTGCTCCTGCATCAGCTTGACCATGTAGCTGCTCGGCACGGCGATGTCGAAGCCGGTCGCGCCAGCCTTGAGCTTCGCATACATGGCCTCGTTGGAGTCAAAGGTGTCGATGACCACGCGGCAGTGGTTGTCGCGCTCAAACTGCTGCACGAGTTCCGGCTTCACATAGTCGGCCCACATGTAGATGTGCAGCGTTGGCGGCTCGCTGGAGGTGACTTCGGTTTCGCGCTTGCAGGAGGCGAGCGTGGCGGTGGCGGCGAGCGAGGTGAGGAATTCTCTTTTGTTCATGATGGGCGGGAAGGGCGTGTGAGCCGCTGGCTGATGGCGACGAGGATGATCGTAACCAGAAGCAGCAAGGCCGACAATGCATTTATCACCGGCAGGCTGCGGCTGGTTTTCATCATGCTGTAAATCTGAACCGGCAGCGTGGTGGTGCCGGGGCCGGAAACGAAGAAGGTGATCACGAAATCGTCGATCGAGAGCGTGAAGGCGAGGAGAGCGCCCGCCAGAATGCCGGGCCAGAGCAGTGGCAGCAGCACGCGCCAGGCGGTCTGCCAGCCGGTGGCACCGAGGTCGCGCGCGGCATCGAGAAGTGTGAAATCGAAGTCCTGCAATCGCGCGAGGACGATCATGGCCACAAAGCTGACGCAGAACGTGACATGCGATGCCCAGATGGCTGTCATGCCGAGGCCCCAGCCGGTGGCCACGAAGAAGAGCAGCAGCGAGAAGCCCATCAGCACTTCCGGCAGCACGAGCGGAAGCTGGACGAAGACGAGATGCACCGACTGGAGTCGTGAGTGAAACCGGTGGAGCGCAAACGCGGCGAGCGTGCCGAGAAGCGTGGCCACTGGCGTGGACCAAAGTGCGATGGTGAGCGTGCGCTCAAATGCCTCCATCACCTCGCGATTTCGCGCGAGATCGGAATACCAATGCAGCGTGACGCCCTCCCAGGTGCCGCCGAAGCGCGAGGCATTGAAGGAGTTGGCCACGAGGACGATCAGCGGCGCATAGAAGAACAGCAGCACTAGGACGGTGACCGTGCCGGAGAATGTGCGGCGTTGGTTCATGCGGCGGATTTGGACGTGGCGGCCGTGCGTTGCAGCCGCCAGAGAACCGCAGCGATGAGGATGACGGCGAGAGCGAGGCCGGAAGCGAGTGCGCTCGCCTCGGGAAGATTGCGGTCCGAGAAGGCGCGTTGCGCGATGCGATTGCCAAGCATGTCGGACTCATGTCCGCCGACGATGTCGGGGATGAGGTAGCAGCCGAGCGCCGGAACGAAGACCATCAGCGCCGCCGCGCCGATACCAGCCCCGATGCCGGGAACGAACACCGAGAAGAATGCCCGGCTGGCCGATGCTCCGAGATCGCGGGCGGCATCGAGCAGCGAGAAATCAAATTTCTCCGCCGCTGCGTAGAGCGGCAGGATAGCGAACGGCAGATGGGTGTAAACAAGCACGAGCAGCACCGCGCCGGGGTTGTAGAGAAGACTGTCGCCGTCACCGATGATGCCGATCATTCTGGCGATGCGTGTGAGTAAGCCATCGTGATTCAGCAGCACCTTCCACGCGAAGATGCGGATGAGGAAATTAGTCCAGAATGGGATGATGACGAGCAGCAGCAAAGTGCCGCGCCACGCTGGTGACCAGCGCGCCATGAACCACGCCATCGGGACCGCGAGCGCGAGGCAGATGACAGTCGCCACCGCCGAGACCCAGACGGTGCGGAGACTCAGCATCCGCACATCCGGGTGCAGCCAGGCCGACCAATTGGCGAGCGTCCAGCCATCACCCACGCCGCCTGTGACATCGGGCGTGCGGAACGAAATGACGAGGATGATCAGTGACGGGATGACGAAAAAGACCAGCAGCCAGCCGAACGATGGCAGTGTGAGCCACCACTCTGCCGACACGAGGCTTCTCCTGGCTTTGCTGTCTCGGTTCACCTCCATCGTCTCGTTCAAGCTTTGTCCGTGACGGCTTCCAGTACGAGCGCATCGTCGGGCGAGAAGTGCAGCCAGGCATCCTGGCCTTTTCGGATTGAGTCGCTGCTGTGATCGCGGTCGTGGAGGCGGGCGGCCCAGATGCGGTGGTCGCCGACACGGGCTGCATAGCGCGACTCGGAGCCGAGGTAGATGACGTCTTCGACCTGGCAGCGCGAGACCACGAGGCCGACGTCTGGAGGCCGTTCAGCCGAGAGGCTGATCTTTTCGGGCCGCACACTGATGAGGACGGCAGCACCGGCGGGGAATTGCTTTTGAGGCACAGCGTCGAATGCGGGAAATCCGGAAGCCTCGACTGTAGCGCGATCATTTGGACCAGCGGCAGCGATCTTGCCGGGAATGAAATTCGTGTCGCCGATGAATGAGGCGACAAACGATGTGCTTGGCGCGGTGTAGATCTCGTGTGGGGTGCCGAGCTGCTCGACGCGACCGTGATTCATCACGGCGATGCGATTGCTCAGGCTCATCGCCTCGCCTTGGTCGTGGGTGACGAAGACGAAGGTGGTGCCGACCTCTTCGTGAATCTTGTTCAGTTCGAGCAGCATTCGCTGGCGAAGCTTCAGGTCGAGCGCCGCGAGCGGTTCGTCCAGCAGGAGGACCTCGGGCTTGTTGATCAGCGCCCGAGCGATGGCCACGCGCTGCTTCTGGCCGCCGCTGATCTGCGCGGGCTTTTTGTCAGCATGAGCCTCAAGCTGGATGAGACCGAGCATCCGGCTGACCTCGGTCTTGATCTCCGCCTTGGAACGTCCGGCCACACGGAGGCCGAAGGCGATGTTTTCCCAGACGCTAAGGTGCGGGAAGAGCGCATAATTTTGAAAAACCGTGTTCACAGGCCGCTTGTTCGGCGGGAGGGCGGTGATGTCGCGGCCATTGAGGAGAATGCGGCCCGAAGTGGGTTGATCGAAGCCAGCGGCGAGTCGGAGCAGGGTGGTCTTGCCGCACCCGCTCGGGCCTAGCAGCCCAAAGACCTCACCCTGACGGATTGAAATCGAGACGTGATCGACGGCGTGAACGGCTCCGAAGCTTCGGGTCACATCGTCAAACTCTAGAAAGTGTTCCATCAGGTCTCGCGAGGGTCGTGAATGAGTTCGCCGTGCGGATCACGGGGGGCGCACTGCTTGGTCTTGTCGATTGTCTGTCGATGTAAAACAACCTGAGTTTTTTTGAATTTTTCTTCTCTGAAACTGACAGATGCCTTACCATCGACCCGAAAATACAGCCTATGCGCGCGACAAAACAACTTCATATCCGCTGCCTGATTGCAATCGGCTTGGCCGGATTTCTCCAGACGCCCATCACCGCCGCGCCAGAAACCGTGGCGCTGGCCGAGCTACCAAAAGTGGTGATTGTTCCGAACGATGTCACCGTCGATGGCAAGTCGCGCCCTGACATTGCGCAGGCATTGTTGGACAGTTTTTCCGCTGGGCTGCTGAAAACGGGCGATTACCGCGTGTTTCAGGCCGAGCCAGTCGCTCCGAAGACAGGGAAGAACAAAAAGGGCGACGTGATGCTCGGCAATTCGTCCGGTGGCGGTGCCAGGGTGCCGACCGATGTCGATATCAAGTTCACCTTCAATCTCGTCGGTCAGGACGATGACTATCGCTTCACCCTGAAGAAGATTCGTGCAGGAGACAGCGAGGTTCTTGAAGTCCACGAGATTGAGACGCATGGAAAGCTGGACAAGGTTTTCGGCCTCGTGCCGAATGTGCTCATCAAAATGCAGGCAACAGTGAAGCAGAAGCCTGCCTTCCCGCGCACGCAGTCTCCAGCTCTGTTGTCCGGCCTCTCCACGCCCCGGATGACCTCCGCTGTCAGCGCCAATTCGTCCTACTGGACTTCCAGCCCGGCGCTGCCAGCCGAGTACGCTAACATTGATTTCACCAAGGTGCCAAAGGCGCTCATCTATCAGCAGGTAGGCTCCGTTCAGTTCATCAACGAGGCTTGGAAGTTTGCGATCATTCGGCCGCAGAGCGATGTGAAGCTCAAGATGTCAGACTCGCTTCATGTCCTTTATGATGAGGACGGCAAGATCTACGCCGACCTCAAGATTGCCAACTTCGACAGCGGCAGGGTCATTGCCGATTTCGGGAACCGCACGCCGGGCTATCACAAGATTTTTGCCGGCGATGAAGTGTTTGGGTGGGCACCGCCGGTTCATTGAGCTGGGCGAGGCAGTCCAGCTTCCGCTGAACCTACCGGGTGGCGTTGCCAGGGGATGAGGAAACCTTTCCGCCTTCGATCTGTAACCGCACGCTGGCCAGAGCGTCGGCCTCTCGACGGGAGTGAGTGACGTGTAGGACTGTGACGCGATGCTCCTGCTGGGTGCGTTTCAATAGGTCGATGAGGCTGATCTGAGTCTCTTCGTCGAGGGATGACAGTGGCTCGTCCATCAGTAGCACGGCAGGTTTCACGGACAGCGCCCGTGCAAGTGCCACGCGCTGTTTCTCGCCACCGGACAACCCTGCTGGCTTGCGGTCCAGCAGGTGGGTGATCCCCATTTCCGCTGCCAAATCATCGACCGTGCGTGCGATGGTAGAGGGATCCTCGCGACGGATGCGAAGGCCGAAGCCGATTTGCTCACGCACATTCATGGTCGAGAAAAGCGCGCCGTCTTGTGGGACGTAGCCGATGCCACGGTGGTTCGGAGCATCGCGCGTGACATCGCGATCACCGAGAAAGATCCTCCCCGAGGTCGGGCGGCGCAGGCCACAAATGATCTCCACCAAACTCGTCTTGCCACTGCCAGTCTTGCCCATTAGCACGCCGTAACCATTGGCAGGCACTTCAAAGGAGATGTCTTCCAGCGAAAAGCCGGACGCCCTCCACGAGATGTTTTCGAGGCGTATCACGCGGTCAGCGTAGCAGTCGGCAAGGTGAGGCTCAAGCGTTGCGGAAAAGAATTGCCCGGTGGTCTAGCGCTAGCATCGCCACGGGATGCGACTGTTTGCTCAGTCCAGCGAAGAACGTAAAGGGGAGGAACTCACTCCCGCCCGTAGGACTCCTAGGAAAGGGCGCAAAGGCAGGTGCGGGATCGAAGACGAGGCATGGCTGTGGAAACTTGAGTGGATGCGCTTTTCCCTTCGGCGGGCAAGTGGGCGCAACGGAAAGCGTTACTTCAGAGCCTTCTCAATCGCCGCGCCGACCGTCTGCCCTAGGAAGTCGTATCCCTTGGCATTGAAGTGAACGTCGTTCGGCGGCTGCATCTCAGCCAAGTGCGGCGTGATGGCGGCAAACAGATCATCGGTGGCCACGCCATGCTGGGCCATCACCTCGGCAGCGGCCTTGTTGCGCTCGATGATCGACGCGGCGGTTTGCTTTCCATCGGATGAGTCGGGGATCGGCGTCGTGCTCGCCCAGATGATCTTTGCGCCGGTCTTCTTCATCCGCACGATGAGCTGTTCCAGTCGTGCCTTGTAGTCGGCTATCGGCGTGTTGCGGTCGTGGATGCCGAAGTTGAAATGAATCGCATCCCATCGGCCATCTCCCAGCCAGACCTCAATGTTCTTCAATCCGCTGGCCGTGGGGCCGCAGTTCGCCGGAGCGCGGTGAACATTTACCTTTCCCGTCAGCGCCGTCCGCGTGGCCTGAGTGTAGCCGCGCGACACGGAGTCACCGATGAGCAGCACGCGCGGCAGCTTGGGATCATCTTGGACGAAATCCCAGGCATTCGAGCGGCCCGCCACTTTTTCACTCTTGTGGATGGGCAGGTAAAAGCTGCCGAGCTGCTCCTGGAGCACCTTCTCCCATGCTTGTTGATCCGCCGGGAGTTTTGCAACCAGCGCCTGATACTTCGCATCCACCTCGGCCTGGATCTTCGCCTTCCGTGCGGCAGCCTCGGCAGCGTTTGTCGGCTCGCCCTTTGGCGGATTGGTGCTCGTCTGGGCGTTGGTGTGGTTGGCGGTGACGATCAACGTCAACGCGGCGGCTAGGGTGTGAATGCGTCTGAGCATGGTGAAAAGAAACGCCGACAGAAGCCCATTCCTCATTCCCATTTACCTACATTTCACGCCGGCCTGTATTTGCTTGAGTGCCTCGGTGCCTGGCGGCAGCCGGAGATCACTGTGGTCCGTCTGAGGGAATAGGTGATCTCCGTTTGTGAAGAAAGGTCGCCAATGCGCAGATGAGGAGCATCAAGACGGAGAACCAGTCGCCAAAGCGCGCGTAGAGAGTGCGTGGAGGATTGCGCGGCACCTTGATGTCGGACAGCAGGACTCCTTCGATGAAGGTATCGCCAGTGGTGGGGTCCTTGAGCTTGGAGATGATGCGACCACGGTCGTCGATGATGCAGGTGACGCCGGTGTTCGAGGCTCGGGCCATGGGGCGACGAAGTTCGATGGCACGAAAGATGGAGTTGGCGGTGTGGATTTCGGTTTCAGCGCTCTGGAGAAACCATCCGTCGTTGGTGAGATTGACGATGAGTTGGGGTTCGTCGCGGACAAACTTACGCGCAAGCCTGCCGACGGTGTCCTCAAAACAAATGAGCGGGATGATGCCGACTCCGGGGTGTTCCAGCCGGAGTGGCTCGGTGGACTCTCCGGGAACGAAGTCACCGGGCAGCACACCCTTGAGCAAGCTGAAAGGGAACGTGTCGCGAAACGGCAGGAACTCTCCAAACGGCACGAGGTGGACTTTGTGGTAGTAGCGCAGGCTCTCGAAGTTGCCCCGCATGAGGACCGCGCTGGTGTTCATGGGTTTGTTCGGCTCGCGCACCTCGGCCCCGGTGAGCAGCGAGAAGTCTCCGAGCGCGAGGATCTTGTTGAAATAGGCTGGGTGATCGGGATGGGAGAATATCTCGATGGGGACCGCGCTCTCGGGCCAGATCACGAGATCGACAGGCGGGTTGCCCTCGCGCTTTTCCGCATTGAGTCGCGTGAGGTCGGCGAGCTGCTGGTAGAATCCCGATACGTCGTCACTCGACCACTTCACGGCCTGCGGCACATTTTGCTGCACCAGGACGGTGCGCAGCGGGATTTGATCGCCGGGCTTCTCATTCAGCCGAAAGACGCCGTAGCCCGCCACGATAAGGAACGCCACCGCGATGACGGCTAGCTCCGTGCGCATGCTGCCGCGCCGACCCACGCGGAAGTTGTGGATCAGTCGGCGCGTGGCGTTGAAGAGCACGCACGACACAAAGACCGGAAGGAAGGATGCGCCGCACACACCGACGACATCGGCGATTTGGATCAAAGCCACATTCCGATGCAGCGCGACGCCGAGGCCATCCCAACCGAAGCCCGACAACACAATGCCGCGCAGCCACTCGCACGCGGTCCAAGCCGCCGCGCAAAGAAGAGCGCTGCGCAACGACTCCAGCGCCGAGTCAACGCGCGGTCTCGCGACCCGTGCAGCAAACCATGCCCAGAGTCCAAAGTAGAGCGCACAGTAGCCCGCGAGACCGACAACCGCGCAGAAGCCCATGGTCTCCTGCGACCATCCAGCCCAGGAATGATCGACTGCAAACGCAGGCCCCAGCACACGCGAGGAGTGACGAAGCCACCAGAGATTCGGGACGAAGAACGCAAGACCGGCAAGGTAGCCGGGGAGGAATGACGAACGACGAGTGACGAATGACGAATGAGTTGAAGGCCAGAGCACGCCGAGGAGCGGCAGGAGCCAAAGCCAGACAGCCAGCTCCACATTCCAATTGGGATATGCCAAGGAGAGGATGAGACCGCTGGCGATGGCGGTGAGGATTCGACGCGAAGGAAGGAAGCGCATGGTGAACCGGAATTACAAAACGGGCAGCCAGCCTGCTGGGTCGCGCTTTTCGTGAACGACTTTGAGGACGAGCACGTCGTTGGCGAGCACGCGATAGAGGACCAAATACGGGAAGACATCCATTAGCCAGCGGCGGGTGCGCGCAGAGAGTGGGCGGCCCATAAGAGGGTTCTCAGCGATAGCATTGCATGTGCGCTCTAGTTCGTCGGCAAACCGAAGGCCAAGCCCCGTTTTCTGCGATGAATAGTAACTGACGATCTCGCGCACGTCATCCTGAGCGCTTCTGGCCAGCCGGTAGATCATGCGGTCAGTTCCTCGCGCAGTTGCGCGAAGAATTCGCGACCATTCATGGTGCTCATCTTGCCCGAATCGACCGCGTCGATGGCCGCCTCACACTCTGCTGCCAGATCGTGATCCCAAGGCACCTGAAAGAGCCGCTCCATCAGGTCAGCAGTGAGAGCCGCCTGCTCCTGACGGCTCAGAGCTCGTGCCTGTTCCTTGAGAGCTTCCAGTGTCATGGTCATGCGCCGATTGTAAGCCTACTTCAGCCGCTTCTCAACGTCCCGGTCGATCCAGCCCCACATGTATTGCAGGCTGCCGATGACCTTTGTCTTGGCGTCGCGCAGCTCTTTGGCGGAGAATTTCTTTCCGGCTTCGGGCACGTTGCGGCCAAACATGTAGTACTTGATCTTCGGCTCGGTTCCTGAAGGACGAACAGCAAAGCTGCGACCGTCGGCGAGGTCGATGAAGAGCATTTTCTCCTTCGAGATCAGCTCGCCTTCCTCGTCGTGGATCACGTCCTTTCGGAAATCGCGCACACGGACAACAGCCGAGCCATCCACCTCCTTCGGCGGATTGGCGGCGTAGGAATCGGCGAGCCGAGCGATCTTGGCCGCACCTTCCGCTCCTTCGAAGACCTTGCTCTTGTTCACCTCGAGGAAGTAGCCGATCTCGGAGTAAATCTCGTCAAGCAGCGCGGAGACATTCATGGCGCGCGAGGCGGCGTAGGCGGCAAGCTCGGCAAACATGACAACGGCACCGTTGCCATCCTTGTCACGACTGAAGTCGTCGCCCATGTAGCCGTAGCTTTCCTCGCCACCCATGACGAGGAACTTGCTGTGCTTCAATCTTGCCGCGCGCGTCTCCTCGCTGGACATGTCGCGGTACTTCTCGCGGATGGCCTTCGGCAGCTTGTCTTCGTACTTCTGGAGCTTGGAGCTGATCCATTTGAATCCGGTCAGCGTGTTCACCACATTGATGCCGAAGCGGTGCGCGATGGCGTCCTGCATCGGCGAGGTGACAAATGTCTTCAGCAGCACGGCGTTCTTCTTGTTCTTCTCGTTGAGGATACCGAGTTCGAACATCGTCTTGATGCGATACCAGGCGATCAGCGATCCGGTCTGATTGCCGGTGAGCAAGGTCATCTTGCCGCGTTCATCGCGCACACCCACGCCCATGCGATCGCAGTCTGGGTCGGTGCCGATCACGATTTCAGCGTTTTTCTCGTTCGCCAACTCGACGGCCATCGCGAGGGCTGGGGCGTTCTCCGGGTTGGGGGACTCCACCGTCGGGAAGCGGCCATCGAACACGTCCTGCTTGGCGACCGTGAAAAAATTAAAGCCGAGCTTCTTCAAGATCACTGGCACCAGCACGCCGCCCGCGCCGTGCAGCGCGGTATAGACGATCTTGAGCTTCTTGGCGTGCAGATCCTTGAGCAGCTCGGGTTGCAGCATCATCTTCTCGACGCGGGCGAGGTACACCTTGTCCATGTCCTTGCCGAGCTTCTTGAGCTTGCCCTGGTTTGTCTTGGCCAGCGGTTTGTACTCCTCTCCCTTGATCGCGTTCACTTCGGCAATGATGCCGGTGGCGTGTGGCTCCACGATGCCAGCGCCGTCGCTGAAGTTCACCTTGTAACCGTTGTCGTGAGCCGGGTTGTGCGAGGCGGTGATCATCACGCCCGCGTCCGCGCGCAGCGTGCGTACGGCAAAGGACATCTCCGGCGTGGCGCGCGGCCCGTCGAACAAGTGGACATCGACCCCGTGCTCGATGGCGATCTTGGCGCAGAATTTAGCGAAGTCGGCGGAGAAGTGGCGTGTGTCGTGCGCGAAGACGATGCTCGGCCGGCCAGTCATCTTCTTCTTTGCGCGCCATTTGAGTATGTAGGCGGCCAAGCCGCGGGTGGCGCGACTCAGATTGTAAAAGTTCATCGCGTTCGTGCCTACGCATGGGTGCGTGGGGCGCTCGTCCTTCTTTGCGCCGGCGCGTTCCGCCTTGGTCACCACTTTGCCGATCGTGCGCCCACGCAGGCCACCAGTTCCGAACTTCAACTTTTGGAAAAATCGGTCATTCAGCTCGGCCCACTGCGCGCCCTTGGCGAGTTCGGCGATGGTGGCGCGGTAGAGCGGATTGGTGCTGGAGGCCAGCAATGACTGGATGTTTTCCAGTGCTTCGGGCAGCAATTGCTTGGTTTCGACGGCGGTTTGCAGTGAGACTTCGAGTGACATGGGCGCGGAGTTTACGGACACCACGCCAGAGCGCAAACTCCACTTTTCCCGGGATGGACCCTTTTGGTGGGGCCGATGGTTGGCGGCTCAGAGCTCGGGTGCCACGACCTGGACAAATTTCCCTCGCGAGAAGTCGCCGAGGGATAGCTCGGCGATGACGGTGTCTCCCGGCGTGATCTGGGGCAGGGGAGACATGCGCTGTACGAAGATGAATATCTCGCGGCCATTGGGCAATGTGCCGCGATAGGTGCGGTCCGTGACGGTCTCGCGGATGACGACGGTGGCTGGAACGGTGCGTTCGTGCGCGATCATGGATGGGTGGGTGTGGGTCAGATCACGAGCTACCGGCCTGCGTTGGGGCCGCGCGCTTTTTTGCTCCAGTCGATCTTGTTGCCGTGGAGGAAACCGCTGGATTGGATCATATCCACTGCGCGCTGGAGCACGGTATCGCGCTCGGGCATGTCGTCGCCATTGATGGTCTGTCCGGCACTTCGGCGGATGTAGGCGTCGAGTTCGGGGTGCTTGCCAGCCACGAGGGCGGCCTCGTTGTAGCGGAGGCGGGCTTGGTCAAAGACGTGCGGCTTGATGGAGGTGCCGAGGCTGTTCTTGAAGATGGATTGCTTCACTCCCGCTTCGAGCGTCATGGGAAACTGCGGGCGGAGTCCTTTCTTGAAAATCGATGTCCCGTCGGCCAGCAGCATTTCCTCGCGTGCAAAGCGGAGCGACCAGTGCTGATCCACCGGCACGACCTCGTAACTAACTGTACCTCCGCGTGTGGGGGTGCCGACGAGTAGGGCACGCTCGCGTTGATGCAGCACGGCGGCGATGGTTTCGGCGACGTTGCCGGCCTCTCCGTCGATGAGCACGACGACGGGAGCCTTCCAGATAGCGTCCGTCTTCGAGAGCGTCAGATCGGCGTCTTGCTTGCCCATTTGCTTCATCTTGAAGATCAGCTCGCCACGCGGGAGGAAGAAATCGAGCATGGCTGCCGCGACGTCGAAGGAGCCTGGTGCAGCGGGTGAGCGCAGGTCGAGGATGAGCCACTCCACGCTCTGATCGGCAAACTGGCGCAGCGCCATCTCAAGCTGAGTGACCTCGCCCTCCACAAAGGCCTGCGGACGGATGTAGGCGATGTCCGTTGCGAGCATCTCGCTATGCAGGCCGGATGCTGGCGGTGCCTCCTTGCCGTTGTTTTGGATCAGCTCGGCCCCGAAGTCGAGGCGCGAGAGCAGGCCCTGCAAGGCGGCACGGTTCAGCTCGTCGAAGGTGAGGTCTTCGCGGCGGATGTACTCGCTGCGGAGGATCTGGAAGGCGGACTGCACGGCGGCCTGGGAGAGTTCATCGACAGGTCGCGGGATCGGCTTTCTCTCCTGGGCAGAGACGAGTCCGCAAAGGAGCAAGATCGCGAGGATGAGGTGTCTGGTCATGACTGTCCGAGATGGTTGAGGGCGTGAACTTCGCCCGCGTCCGTGCGCCAGGCAAGATGCGTGGCGATGGCGCGGCTGATGAACTGCTTGGCCGCATGGATGGCGTCGTGCAAGAGCAATCCTTTCGCCAGTCCGGTTGCGATGGCCGCTGAGTAAGCACAGCCGGTGCCGTGAGTGTGGACGCCCTGCGTGCGCGGCGCGGAAAACCAATGCAACTCGGCCCCTTCACACAGCACGTCGGCCGCGTCGTCGTTCTCGAGGTGTCCGCCCTTGAGCAGGACGGCGGTGCCGAAGCGTTTGGCTAGATCTCTCGCGCAGGCGATCATGTCGTCGCGAGTGCGGATGGTTTTGCCAGAGAGCACGCTGGCCTCGTCCATGTTTGGCGTGATGACGCGCGCCAGCGGCAACAGGCGCGAGGTCATGCAGGCGACGGCCTCGTCTTCGAGCAGCTTTCCGCCGCCAGTGGCCACCATGACCGGATCGACGACGAGCGGCGGGCTTGATTTTCCGAGCGACTC
>Ga0075163_10010357_pt1 | contig 12197 bp, 11 predicted proteins | sample JI1023141ADNA_FD_71478 | JGI IMG/M metagenome (GOLD analysis project Ga0075163, IMG submission 71478) | Wastewater effluent complex algal communities from Wisconsin, to seasonally profile nutrient transformation and Carbon sequestration -... | ecosystem: Engineered > WWTP > Effluent > Algae...
CGCCCTGACTATATAAGGATGGTTCGCCGTCGCGGCGCTTGCCCGACGAGCCGCGGCGCGGGCATACTGGGCCCGTGGCGGCGTGGTCTGGAGGGTCGTGGGCGGCGTCGGGGCGCAGCTTCGAGGGGCTGGTGACGTCCGGCGCGGGATACGGGTCGCGCCTGATGGCGGCCCCCGAAGTCTCGCGTCGGCTGGCGGTGGTCGTCGGCTTCGTCGCGGTCCCCGGCACGCTCAATGTGCGACTGCCGCACGCGCTCCCGGCGGTGCTGCCGAACTATGTTACCCCGGGCGAGCTGGCGATGGACCCGCGCGCCCTCGGCGTCGAGCTCGAGTGCGCCGGCTTCCAGTGGGCGCCCGCGGTCGTGGCCGGTCGCTGCGAGGGCGTGGTCCTCCGCATCGATGGGCCGCGATATCCTGCCAATGCCGTGGAATTGATCGGCGCGCGGAACTTTCGCCGCGCGCTGGAATTGCGCGATGGAGATATCCTCGAATTCACCGTCGGGGGGCCCGAGGATGCGCGTCGAAATATCCACGGTTTCTGATGATGAGATAGTCGCCCACGTCGACGGTCGCGCGCTGCGTCTCGGCGCGCTCACGGGCGGGCGGGTGTACGAGGTCTCCGGGCTCGCGGTGCGCACGCTGTCGCGACCTCCGGGCGAGCTGCTGTGCCGGTTTGCCACGGTGAATGACCTCCACTTCGGCGAGCTGGAATGCGGCGACCTCGACGGTCATAGAGGATCGGGCGGCACGCTGTGCGTCGGCCCGGGCGAGCCGCCGCACCCGGTGATGATGAACGGCGCGGCGGCGGCCGAGATCGCGGCGATCGAGCCGGCGGCGGTGATCGCCAAGGGCGACCTGACGGCCGGGGGACGGGCGAGCGAATTCGCCGAGTTTCGCGCCTGCTATGCCGCCTTCGGCCCCCGCCTTCACGTGATCCGCGGCAATCACGACACCTACGGCGGGCTGACCGAGTACTCTGGCGATGCCGTGCTCGATCTGCCGGGGGTGCGCCTGGTGCTCCTCGACACCACGTTTCCTGGTCGCCACGAGGGCTTCCTGACGCGCGAGCAGCTCGAGCTGGTCGCGACCGCCGCGGCGGAGGCCGACCGCCCGGTGATGGTGTTCGGACATCACCACGTCGAGCTGCCGGGGGAGACGTACGCGGCGGTCGCCCCGGGCCTGGCGCCCGCGGACTCGCGGGCGCTGGTCGGCCTGCTGGCGAGCACGCCTGCGATCCTCGGATACTTCGCCGGGCACACCCACCGCAATCGCGCGATCCGCCCGCCCGCGGCCCGCGGTGCGGTGTTCGTCGAGGTCGCCTGCGTCAAGGATTTCCCGGGGTCCTGGGCCGAGTATCGCGTGTACGCCGGGGGCGTGATGCAGGTGCACCGCCGGATCTCCAGCCCCGCCGCGCTGGCGTGGAGCGAGCGCTGCCGCTCGCTCTATGCCGCCGCCGGCGTCGACTATGCGGCGTATGCGTTTCAGAGGTCGGAGGACCGCTGCTTCACGCTGACGCCGCGGTGAGCGAGGCGCCCGACCTGCGACGGCGCAGGTGCGTCTGCCACCAATCGGAGAGGCGGCCCCGGATGCTCCTTTTCCCCCCCTGCCAGCGCACTGCGAGCTCCTTCGCCTTTGCCTCAACATCGACCGTCATCGTCCGCGTTCGCGAGCACTCCGGCACATCCGCCGGCGTTAGCCGTGGGCGCACGGGTCGAGCCCGAGGAATCCAGAGGATCCTCGACAAACACTCCCAAGCCCCCCTCTGAGCACCACGGGAGGTCAACTGTACAAGCCTGCTGACGCGGACGGAGGATGAGGTCGCGGGCGTCGCGGGTGACGAGGTCGAGCGGGGCAGCACTCGCAGGTCCAGGATATGATCATCCGTGCCGCCGATCACGCCGGAGGAACCGCCGCCGTCCGCGAGCGCTTGTTGAGCCGGCTCGTGCTGATCAGCCAGCGCACGAAGTACTCGAGCGGCGGCAGCGGCCCTGGAGACTCTGACAGGTGGTCGACCACGGCCTCGAGGTTGTCGTTCTGGAGGTGTCCCATCGACCAATCCGGATACCAGCGCTCCGCGACGGCCCGGCTCGGCCACTCCCACAGGATAGAGTGCCGCCGATCGCGACGGATCGAGCACATGAGGCGCTCCACGTCCTCCGGGAAGCCCTCGAGCACCTGCGCGAAGAACTCGCCCGAGAACACGAGCGCGCCCGTCAACTGAAGCGGCGCATTGCGCGCGCGGGACTCCGCGATGATGTTCTCGACATCCGTCGACATCGGCAGCGTGGCCCGGCTGATATAAAAGACCTGATGCAGTTGCATGTCACAGGCATTGCATTATCCGTACCACCGATCTGGTCGCGCCGACGTCGCGTCACCCGTCGCTCGCCACGCAGCCGGTTGTGGCTCGCGATGAGCGGTCTTGCCCTTGAGGCGCCAGCGCTTCATCGAGGGGGACTCGCTGCCGACCGAGAAGATGTGGCGTGCCGGAAGGCACGTACGACCAGCTCAGGACGAACACGACGGTGCAGAGGAGCGAGCAGAGCGTGGATGTCGGGAGCACCGGGGCGCCAAAGGTGAGCGAGGCCGCGCCGACCCAGGAGATCGCCCAGCCGAGCAGGAACCTCGGCGAGACGATCGGCGCGGCGGTGAGGAAGGCGTGCCCCGTCAGCAGCATCTCGACGAGGACGATCTGCTCGACGGAGAAACCCGCGCGCGCGCCGACCAGAGGGACGATGATATCGCCGAGGATGATCGCGAACAGCACGGTGATCATGCGGCGGTGGTGGCTGTTTCGCGGCAGCGCCGCGCGGGCCAGATAGACACCGAGTCCCATGACGAGCAGCACCCCCACGGGGGTCGCCAGCATCGGCCCGAGATGGATGTCCGCCGCGTCGGTGGCGCCGCTGTTGATCTGCACGCCGAAGGCCGCGGTGCAGACGACGAGGGCGATGACGATGCGCCGACGCTGGCTCCCGGCCGCGGCCGGGTCGCGCTGGGCGTCGAGCAGATCGAGCTGGTCGAGCAGATCGGCCAGGGACGGCCAGCGGTCCGCCGGGTTCGGCGCCAGGCCGCGCCGAAGCAGGGCGCCCAGGGCCGGTGGGACGGTGGCTCCGGCGGGCGGCTCCTGCAGCACCCCGGCGCGAGCGCTGGCTCGCAGCTCCTCGAGGCTCCCGCCCCGGTACGGGCGCACGCCATAGACCGCCTCGTAGAGCGCGGCGCACAGCCCAAACTGGTCGGTGCGCTCATCCACGTCGCCGCACAGGAGCTGCTCCGGCGCCATATAGGCCGGCGTGCCGACGACCGAATCGTCGCGCGTGGCGAGGTCGTCCGCGGACGCGGGCGTGTGGTCCTGCTCGTGGTCCCCGGCCGGGCCACGCACGTGGGCGAGGCCGAAGTCGCCGACCCGCGGGCGGCCGCTGCTGTCGACGATGACATTGTCGGGCTTGAAATCGCGGTGGACGAGGCCGGCGCGGTGAGCGGCCGCGAGGCCGCGGCCGGCCTGGGCGTACATGGCGATGATGTCGTGGATATTACGACTGCGGGCCCACTGCCAGGTGCTGAGACGGCCGCCGACGATGAGCTCCATGGCGATGAAGTCGTGCCCCTCGAAGGTGCCGATCTCGTAGATCGGGACGACGTTCGGGTGCGAGATGCGAGCGACGGCCCGGGCCTCCTGCTGGACGCGGACGTTCGGGTTTCGGATCAGCTTGATCGCCACCTTGCGGTCGAGCTGCTCGTCGTACGCGGCATAGACGGTCGCCATCGCGCCGCGGCCGAGCTCGTCGAGGATGGTATAGCGGCCCAGGCGTGCGCCCGCGACGGGGAGCTCGCCGGGCTCGGCCTCGAGCGGGTCGCGATCGACGGTCTCCAGCATCCGTTCGAACAGCGGCCCACGAAGCTGCCTCCGGCGCTCGAGCTGGGCCGCGGCGTCGCGTCCGACCTGCCGCAGGGCGTCGCGCTGGGCCGCGCTCAGCCGCCGGGGGACCCGATCGATCACGCAGACGGTCCCGAGGTTGGGGCCCTCGCGGGAGCGCAGCGGGACCCCGGCGTAGAACCGGATCCCCGGCTCGCCGGTCACCAGCGCATCGCCCGCGAAGCGCGGATCGACGGCCGCGTCGGGGACCTCGAAGATATCGTCGCCGAGGACCGTGTGCGCGCAGAAGGTCACCGCCCGCGGGACCTCGTGTATCTCGACCCCGACCCTGGCCTTGAACCAATGCCGGTCGGCGCCGATGAGCCCCAGCAGGGCGATCGGCGCGTCGCAGACCTGCGCCACACGCTGGACCAGGACGTCGAAGTCGCGCTCGGGGGGCGTGTCCATCACGCCATACTCGGCGAGCACCGCGAGCCGCTGGGCCTCTTCATTCACGGACTGTCCGGTCTCCGTTTGGGTCGCAATCGTCGTGGATGTCATTTGCCTCGCCCCTCTCGCTGGATGCGGGCCCCTCGAGCGCGCTCCGCGGACCATCGCCGGGCACGATACGGCCGGTGCCCATCGGCCGAACGATCCGCAATTGAGAAGGACGGTCCACCGCGATGAGTGTGAGGCCCGAGACGATGCCGACGCGTGGGTTCGCGCGCGCGGCGCCGTCGGGAGTCATGGATCTCGGACACAGCGTCTCCGGCCCATGACACGACCGATCCTTCGACGATTCACACCGCGGCGCCGGCGATGTCCGTGGATCGACATGAGCGCCGCCACCTCCGACCTCGAGCTCCTCATGGGAGGCGTCGTCGAGCTGCTCAGGGTCGCCATGTGGGTCCACGGCAGGCCGAGGCGGACCTGCGGGTCGAGCTAGAGGGCGTTGGAGATCGGCATGAAGATCGAGCATAAAGAACATACTATTGTCTTCGACCCGACCACCGGCACCCTCACGATCGCCGGGATGTTGCGGCTCATGACCAAGGACTACGCGGAGATCCGCGAGCTGCTCGAGCACATCGTCCTGCTCGCCCCTCCGCGGCTCGCGCTCGACATCCGGAGGCTCAAGATGATCAACAGCTCCGGCCTCAATACGCTGTCGCGCTTCGTCCTCGCCCTGCGCGGGAAGCCGGGGGTGCACGTCACCTTCCACGGCTCCAACGAGATCGTCTGGCAGGCCAGGACCCTCGCCAACATGAAGCACTTCCTGCCGACGGCGCAGCTCGTGCTGCGCTGAACGTCGCCCTCGGCGGTCCGGCGAACATCCACGCGGCCGCCGGCGCCGCATCGTTCCACAGGCAAGACACCATGGCCAAGTACTGCTTACAGATCCATCGCGCGAGCAAGTTGCTCTCCACCGTCCGCCTCGCCGGGAGGCCCATGGTCCTCGGGCGCGCGGCCGAGTGCGACCTCGTGCTCGACAGCGAGGGCGTCTCGCGCAAGCACGCCGAGGTGTTCGTGCTGGGCGACGGCTGGGCCGTACGCGACCTCGGCAGCCGCAACGGCGTCGTCGTCAATGGCGTGAAGATCTCCCGGGAGTGCCTCCTCCAGGCCGGCGACCGCGTCCGGATCGACGTCTTCGAGCTCAGGCTCGAGCCCGAAGGTACGCGTTCACAACCAGCGGCGCGCTCGCAGGCCGCAGCCCCGGTGGTCGAGAGCGACTACGGCGTCGTGCGGACGATGCACCAGCTTCCGGCGCCCAAGCTCGCGGCCCAGCACCTGTCGAACCTGCTGGCCTTCAGCGGCACCCTGCTCGCCGTGGAAGCCGGGCCCGAGCGTCGGCGTCGCCTGTGCGAGCTGATGATCGGCAAGCTGTTCCACGGCACCGCGGCGATGCTGCTCCGGCTCCGCCGCGACCACCAGGCCCCCGAGCTGCTCGGCGAACCGGCCCTGGTCGCCGGAATCGCCGCACCCGCCGTCTCGAACTCGGTCCTCAACGCCCTCGTCGCCAGCGAGACCGCGGTGCTCGCCGCCTCGTCGCCGGCCCCGGTCGGCGGCACCGAGGTGGTCAAGATGACCGTCGGCGCCGGACCTCGCGTCGCCGTCGTCGCCTGCCCGGTGGCCATCACGCCGGAGCACCTCGATATCCTGTACGTCACGCTGCCCGGCGCGTACGGCACCGCCGAGTGGCTGGCGCTGGCGGCCATGGCCGCCTCGCTGTTCCGTCAGGCCGAGGACGTGTGGACGGCGCGTCAGGCCGCCGAGGTCCAGTTCGCCCTCGAGGACGAGATGCGGCGCGCTCACGAGATGCAGCTCCGGCTCGTCCCGCGCGACTTCATCGCCGGGCGCATCGACATCGGCTTCGGCTTCACGCCGTGCAAGGGGGTCGGCGGCGACTACGTCGACGCCGTGAGCATGGCGGACGGTCGCGTCGTGCTGGTCGCCATGGACGTCGCCGGGAAGGGCACGGACGCGGCGCTCATCGCCGCGGGGCTGCACACGACGGTGCACGTGTGCGCCGCACACAGCTTCTCCCTCACCGCGATGATCGCCACGCTCAACCGCTACCTGATGGCGACGTGGGAGACGGCGACCTCGGTCACCGTCGCGGCGAGCATCCTCGATCCGCGGACCGGCTCGCTCGAGTCGATCAATTGCAGCCATCCGAACCCGATCATCATCGGCCCGCTGGGCCAGACGCGCGAGCTCGTGACCTTCGAGTCGATCCCGCTCGGCTTGACGGAGTTCGACTACGAGACCCGGCTCGATCGCCTGGGGGCCGGCGAGATGCTGGCATACTGCAGCGACGGCCTCACCGAGTTGTTCGACGAGGCCGACGTGATGCTCGGCCCGGACGGGGTCACGCGCTGCCTCTCCGAGCTGCGCGACCCCGCCGGCCCCCCCGTGCCGTCGTCGGAGCTCGTCGTCCGCCTCCACCGACGCCTCGCCGACTACCGCGGCGAGGCCTCCCCCTCCGACGACGTCAGCTTCATCCTCGCCCAGGCCGGCAGACCCGAGTGACGCCGCGGTCGAGCGCCTGACGATCGGCCATCGTGCCTCATGGGCGGGGGTCGGGGCAACCGAGGGGGACCTGCTCGCACGGGTCGGCGGCATTCTCTGGACAATTGGCGGCGATCTTCGCCTGGATGTCGGCGGGATAGTCGGTCGCGCCCGGGCTGCGCGGCGTGCCACCGTAACACAGGGAGAGCATGCCGACGCGGCCCGGCAGTCGGTCGAGGGGGACCGCGTCGCTGCGACAGAATCCGACGCGGCACGCGTACTCGCCGGGCGGTTCACTGTGGAGCAGCTGCGGGCAATCGGTGTCGACCTCGCAGGTGAGATAGCGTCCCCACGTCGGGTTCGCGGTCCAGGCGGCGCCGTCCTGGCCGAGCACGCAGACGCCGATGACCTCGAAGAAGCTGCCCGCGGCGTATTTGTAGTCCGGCGGGGCATCGGGGTCGGGGCAGTCCGGCAGCGGGGGCCTGTCACCCATGCGACTCACCACGCAGCCGCCGTCCGCGTCGCAGTCCCAGTTGAACACGGCACCGCTCTGGTCGCGCACGGTCGCGGGGTTGACCGTCCCCCCATCCACCATGACGTCGTCGCCGCAGGCGAGGAACGCGAAGAGTACGAGCGAGGCCACGGAGAGTCGCATGAGGCCCAGGGTACACCTCGGGCCGGTCGCAGGCACTCGCCGTCGTCTCGACCGCGTCCACGGCTGGCCTCCAGGCGTTCGGCGCTCGGCGGCGCTCGTCGGCGCTCGTCGGCGCCCCGGCCGTCGTATCGCCACGCCCACGCCTCTCGTCGGCGATCTTTCTGGCGCGTGTAACGTCACCCGACACCCGGCGTTTGCAGCGCATGGGCCACGGCACGGCGGCGCGTCTTCGCGACCGTCGGCCATCGCCGACAGCGCCATGACGTCCGCCGAGGACGTCGATGCGGTCATGTCCGGACCGCGCGCAAATCGCTGGACTCCCGGATCGATCCGGGGAGATGGACTGCGCTCCGCACGTCCAGCGCCGGGCAATCGACATCAACCAAGGGATGACCAACATCATGAACAGTCTTTTTCGCCCCAGACACGGGCTGGGTTTCGCGGCCCTTGCGGTCGGGAGCGTCGCCTTCGCCGCCTTGAATGGTTGCGGCGGCGACGATGACGTCGACGGCGACGACCTCACGGCAGAAGAGGTGCGTTCGATCATCGACCGCGCTGTCCCTGGCGGACTCGCCAGCCTGACGGTGCCCGCGACCGACGCAGAGATCCCGGTTCCGCCAGCGCCCAATGGCTACCCCGGCCGTTTCGATACCACCGAGGCGAAGCGGTACCTCGGCAAGATGCTCTTCCATGACCCGATCCGCACGCAGCGCGTCAACGTCAACGTGGGCCAGCCGCTGGACTTTCCCCTGGCGACGGCGTTCGGCGGGACGATCGGCGTCACCGACTCGGCCGACGGCGTCGCTCCCGAGGATGTCTTCGCGAAGAGCACGAGCGCCAGCGTCGAAGCGGTGCGCATGCAAACTGTCGGGACCGGCAGCTGCGGCTCGTGCCACATCGGAGAGGCCGGCGGAAAGGCCGGCCAGCTGTTGAACTTCAACACCGGCGGTGAGGGCCGAGGCTACACGGACGAGGCCGGGAACTTCTTCCCTCGCAGGCGCCCGATGGCGTCGCTCACGAAGCTGCGCGACGAACCGCTCTTCCCTGGCGATGCGCTCGTGGACGCCCTCCCGACCCTGACCGATATCTTCATGTTCAACGGCGAGCGTGTGGTCGCGACGCCGGCGCTGTTCTACCAGAACCTCGGGGCGAAGGACCTGAGCATCCTTCAGTCCGGGCGCCTTGACGCGCTCGACAGCGTTGGACGTCTCTCCCCCTCGATGGTCGGCTTCGCGTTCAACAACCGCCTCCTGTTCGGCGGCTTCGGCGGCGAGCTCTCCGCGATCCCCGGCGCGCTCCAGCCATCGTCGATCCTCCTCGATCCGCCGTTCGAGGACCCCGCGCAGGAGAACCTCACGTTCCTCTTGCTCGACGCGCACCGGATGCTGGGCGGTCAGAACGCCGCTCTCCAGGAGATCCCGGCGTTTGTGCAGGCGTTCCGCGAAGCGTTCCCCGTCGAGGCGGACGCCGCGGACGCGAGCGGCAGCCTCGACGACCTCATCAATGATTTCAACGTGGCGCGTGCGACCGCGACGTTCCTGCGGACCGCGGTCACCCGCGACACGCCCTACGACCGGTTCCTCGCGGGCGACGACGCCGCGCTCACGCCCTCGCAGCTCCGCGGAGCGAGGCTGTTCTTCACCCCGGCGACCGAGGGTGGAGCGGGCTGCTTCTCGTGCCACAGCGGACCGATGCTCAACAAGCAGCCGGACGATCCGGATGTCTCCGGGCTCGGGAAGTTCGTCGAGGAGAACTTCGCCAACATCGGCATCGGCGACCACCCCGTGCAGGCCCTCAACGCCTTCGCGCGCGACAACGCCACCGACTACCATGCAGAAGACACCGGCCGCCATGAGATCACCGGCAAGGACGAGGATCGCTTCAAGTTCCGCAGCCTCACGCTCCGGCAGCTCCGCGACGCGCGGCAGTTCTTCCACAACGGCTCGTTCGACAGCATCCGCGACGTGGTCGAGTACTTCAACGCGGGCGTCCCCCAGGACAAGACGGCGGGCGCCGAGCCGAACCTCGACCCGCGGTTCACGAGCCCCCGCGGCAAGGGGACCACGGGCCTCGGCCTCGAGCCGGAGCAGATCGACGACCTCTCCGACTTCCTCGAGAACGGGCTCCACGACGCGACGTTCGCCAAATCATTCCAGCCCACGGCGGACGATCTGAAGTACTCCGTGAACCACCCGACCCTGGCGGCGGCGGGGGCGAAGGACGGGGTGCTCTTGAGCGGGAGCGCGATCGACGACAATGACCCGCTCGCGCGCCGCGATCAGGGCCTCGAGTTCCTCGATGTCACCGCGCAGGCTGACATGGAGGTGTCGACGAATGGGTCGAAGGATACGTGGAAGATCTCGAACACCAGCGGTTCGGTGATCGACACCCACCTGCTCGTGATCGTGACGGGTCTCGCCCCGGGCGTGACCGTCGACGCGCCCGAGAAGACGATCAACAGGGCCCTCCCCGGAGGCATCGCTTCGGGTGAGCCCGTCGGCGAGCCCGTCTACCGCGTGTTCCTGCCGAGCGGCGTGCTCGAGCCCGGGGCCTCGATCTCCGTGGACATCGTCCGCAACGGAGGCTCGAGCAGCTCCTACAAGCTCAAGTTGCTGTCCGGACAGGGGAAGCCGTGAGGCCCGAGCTACTTCTGGCTCGACCATTCCTCGGTCAAGGCGCCAGGATTCGCCTGGCAAACACGACCTTGCTGTCGCCGTCCGCGTAGAAATCTGGGATGCGGGCGACCTCGGTGTAGGCGTGCTTGCCATAGAACGCGCGTGCGGCGTCGAACCGCGGCAGCGAGCTGGTCTCGATGAGCAACAATCGGCCGCCGCCTGCGAGGACATGGCCCTCGGCGGATCGGAGCAGCGCCCCGCCGATGCCGTGACCCTGGCGGTCGGGGGCCACGGCGATCATCCACAGGTCCCACTTTCGATCGGTCATGGCATCGGGGCCGAAGTAGGCGACGCCACTCGGCGGGCGATCCGGGTCGTCGGTCCAGACTTCGACGAGATGGCCGGCGCCGAGCCGACCGGCGTGGAAGTTGGCGAGCATTTCGTGGACGGGACCGACCTCGTGCGGGAGGAACATGGCGGTGTCGACGACGAGGGCGACCACGGCGGGGGTGTCGGCCGGCGTGGCGGTGCGGATCATGGCGGGGCGCTCAAACATGACGCGCCCCATGTTACAGAGGAGTTGGGCCCGGTGCACGCGCCGCCGTCGCACACGAGCGGAGGACGACATGGTTGCTCCGGGCTGCCTCAGATCTTCTCGATCTTCAGATCTCGGCGCTTGCCGACATCGACGGGGATGTATCGTGGCAGGTCCTCCTCCTGACCGGGCGAGACGACGACCTGCGGGTCACGTTCCCAGCGGTTCTCGGCGGCGTTGAGGGTGTAATGCGCCCTGAGAGGGTTGATCGGCCCGGGTGTTGGACCGGGCGCGGTCGCTGCCTGGCTGGCAGAGCACGGCTGAGCGACGGCGGCGCGTGCAAGGCGATCGTCCCGCAGTGACGCCCGCGCTCCGCGGGGTGCGGCGGTCAGAGGCAGGTGATCGAGGTCACCTGTTTGCCGTCGTTGCAATCGTTGTAGTCGAGGACGTCGTTATACCAGTACCCGTCATCCCAGTCGCACCAGTGCCAGACGAACTCGTCGTAGTCGGCGCAGCCCCACAGGCGGCCGCCCGGCGCGTCGCACGGGCGGTTGCCGTAGGTGATCTGGCCGCCCCAGCCGGCGAAGCCGAGCTGCTTGCACCACTTCACATAGTCGTTGTTCTCGAAGTAGTCGGACGGGACCCCGCCGGTGGTGTTGCCGTACTTGATCTCCGGGTTATTGCAGGTCTTGCCGTTGTTCGCGACGCTCGCGCAGCGCGTGTACTGCATCTTGGTGCCGGTCTGCAGGCAGTAGATCGTCAAGAACTTGCCGGGGGCGCAGGCCTGGGCCTCAATCTTGCACGATCCGCTGCAGCCGTCGTTGCTGACCAGGTTGCCATCGTCGCACTGCTCGACGCCCTGCTGCACGAACGAGTCGCCGCACTTGGCGAGCTTGCACGTGCCGACGCACGAGTCGGTGTTGGAGAGGTTGCCGTCGTCGCACTGCTCGGCGTTGCTCACCTGCACGAAGGTGTCGCCGCAGACGGGGAGCTTGCACGAGAGCGTGCAGGTGCCGGTGTTGCTGTTGCTGCCGCCGAGGTCGCAGGCCTCGCCGGGCTGCTTGAAGCCGTCGCCGCAGGTCACGAGCTTGCAGGCGTTGGTGCAGGCGTCGAGGTTGCTGTCGTTGCCGTCGTCGCAGGCCTCGTCGGGGCCGACGAAGCCGTCGCCGCAGGAGGCCAGCTCGCAGGCGTTGGTGCAGGCGTCGAGGTTGCTGTCGTTGCCGTCGTCGCACGCCTCACCGGGCTCGAGGACCGCGTTGCCGCACTCCGGCGCGGGAGCGGTGGTCTCGCTCGTGCCCGGGGCGGTGGTCTCGACGGTCGTCCCGGCGGTTGTATCGATGGTTGTCCCGGCGGTGGTATCGACCGTGGTATCGGCGGTGGTGTGGGTCGTGGAGATGCCGGTGTCGTCGATGGGACCCGTGGTCGGCGTGGGCCCGGAGCTCGCGCCGCCGTCGGTGCTGCCGCTGCTCTCGGTGGCGGCGACTGTCGAGACCTCGCCGACGCCGCTCGGGTTGGTGGGCTCGCTGC
>Ga0075163_10010358_pt1 | contig 12197 bp, 12 predicted proteins | sample JI1023141ADNA_FD_71478 | JGI IMG/M metagenome (GOLD analysis project Ga0075163, IMG submission 71478) | Wastewater effluent complex algal communities from Wisconsin, to seasonally profile nutrient transformation and Carbon sequestration -... | ecosystem: Engineered > WWTP > Effluent > Algae...
CGACTTGATCAATACGGATCAACTCGCTGCGCTCGCCGGTTTTCTGCGGTCGACGCCGGCTGCCCCCGAGACGCGGTTGTAGTCGGGTTGCGAATACTCGCGCCCGCGCGCGTCGCGACTCCCGCAAGATCCGCAATTCAAAAGCCAACGAGCGCGGAGTGTTCCGCGGTCACTTCAGGCAAGATCGTTTTGCCGGGCGTTGCCCGGCCGAACCATCGCGCCATGAAGAAACAGATCGCCATCGTGCAAGGCCACGTCGACCCCCGGGGCCGGCAGTTGGGCCGTGCCCTGGCCGGAGCGTATGCGACCTCGGCCGAGGCGGCCGGCTTCCGCGTCGAGGTGATCGATGTCCTGCGCCTCAAGCGCCCGCTGCTCGGTGCCGCCGCCCACGCCGAACGGGCCGCACCGGGCCCGGCGATCCGCGATGCGCAGGCGGCCATCGCCCGCGCTACGCACGTCGTGATCTTCTGCCCGTTGTGGCTCGGCGCCATGCCGGTCCTCCTCCGCGATTTTTGGGCGCAGGTTTTCCAGGCCGCTGAAATATCCGCCTCGACGGAGGTCTCTTCCGACGGCGTGCCCGCCCATGCACCTCGTCGAAAAAGTGCGCGCATCGTCATGACGCTGGGCATGCCGGCGGTGTTCTATCGTTCCTATTTCGGCACCTATGAGCTGAAGAGTCTGGAACGCGATTTCCTCGGGTTTTGCGGGATTGGCAGCATCCGGGAAAACCTGGTGGGTGCCGTCGAGACTCAGGACGCCCAGCGGCGTGACAAGTGGCTCGAACGTATGCGTGGGCTCGGTCGGGCCGGGGCTTGATCGGGTGCATACCGCAAGAGATGGGCATTGATGCGCAATAAGTGCGCAGCGTGGCGTTGTTCGAGTGTCTAATATCGCCGCAACCCCGTTCCCCTCCGTTCTCTCCTATGAAATCCGTCCTTGCTGCGATCGATTTTTCCGCCGGCACCAAACAAGTGGTGGCTGAGGCGATCGTTTTGGCCCGCGCGATCGGCGCCCGTCTTGTCGTGCTGCACGTCGTGCAACCGCCACCCATCACCGATGTCGATGCCGGTGCTCAGATGAGCGCTCTCTATGCGGCGCAGGCCCGCGAGGCCGCTGCGGCGGAATTGGCGGCTTTGCAGAAAAAACTGCAGGCGGCCGCGGTCACGATCCAGACGACGCTGCGCGTCGGTCTGCCCGGCGCGCAGGTCGTCGACTATGCCCGGGAACTGCGGGCCGATTTCATCGTGCTCGGTTCGCATGGTCACGGCGCCCTCTACGATTTGATTGTCGGCCACACCGCGAGCTACGTCCTGAAGCGGGCCGCGTGTTCCGTGGTCGTCGTTCCGCAAAGTCCGGGAAGAAAGCGGTCGGCGGCGCCAAAAATTAAGTGGTAAGTGGCGACGTCGGGCCGGCGGCGAGGCGCCGCAGGCCCCGTGCAAGAAATGCGCAGTGGTTCGCAGGGCATGCGCACGTTCCACGCTTTGCTCACCTCCGCGCCGGGACCAACGTGTTGGCAACTCCCTCTCCGACATGCTGACCAATTGGAAGTCCCGGGCCGTCTCCGCTGCCGATGCCGTCGCCGCCGTCGCGAGCGGCCATCGTCTGTTCGTGCACGGCGCCTGCGCGACGCCTGCGCCGTTGATCGAGGCGTTGTGTGTGCGGCGGGACTTGGCCGACGTGCGGCTTTACCACTTGCACACCGCCGGCGCCGCGCCCTTTGCGGCGAGTGGCCGCGAGCGCGAATTCCGCTCCGTCTCGCTGTTCACCGGCGCTCCGCTGCGACAGGCGATCGCGGAAGATCGCGCCGACTACGTGCCGATTTTCCTCTCGGATATTCCCGGTCTCTTCCTCGCGGGCGCGGTTAAACTCGATGTTGCGGTGCTCCAGCTTTCACCGCCCGATGCCCATGGTTTTTGTTCGCTTGGCACGTCGTGCGATGCGGCCAAAGCGGCCTCTGAGACGGCGCGCATCGTGATCGCCGAGATCAACGAGCAGATGCCGCGCACCCACGGCAACAACGTGGTGCCGTTCGACCGTATCCACGCTTTTATTGCGACGGACCGTCCGCTCGTGGAGCATCACCCGGAGCCCGAGACCGCGGTCGAAGCGCGCATCGGTGAACTCGTCGCCGACCTCGTCGAAGATGGCTCGACGCTCCAGATGGGCATCGGCGGCATTCCTGACGCCGTGCTCGCCCGCCTGCACAAGAAACGCGATCTCGGCATCCACACCGAGATGTTCTCCGACCGCATCGTCGACCTTGTCGAGTCGGGCGCGGTGACGAACCGTCAAAAGGGCGTCGGCGTCGGCCGCATTGTCACCAGTTTCATCAACGGCACGCGGCGGCTCTTCGACTTCGTGCACGACAATCCGCTCGTGGCGTTTTATCCGTGCGATTGGACGAACGATACCTCGGTGATCCGCAAGAATCCGAAGGTGGTCGCGATCAATTCCGCGATTCAGATCGATCTCTCCGGGCAGGTGTGCGCCGACTCGATCGGCCACCGGATTTACTCGGGTATTGGCGGGCAGATGGACTTCATCCGCGGTGCGGCGTTGTCGCGCGGCGGCAAGCCGATCATCGCGCTGCCCTCGACGGCGGCGGGCGGAAAAGTTTCCCGTCTCGTGGTGCAGCTCAACGCCGGCGCAGGGGTCGTCACCACGCGCGGCCACGTGCATTGGGTCGTGACGGAATACGGCGCCGTGAACCTCCACGGCAAATCCCTGCGTGAGCGCGCGGAGGCGTTGGCCTCGATCGCGCATCCTGATTTCCGGGCGGAACTGCGTCGCGAGGTTGCCCAAGCCCGGAGTTTTCCCGCGAAGCCTGCTCCCTGACCATGTCGACCGAAAGCAATCAAGCTCGCCAGAGCCGCACCGTCGTCGCGCAGTTGAAACGCTCCCAGGTGTTTCGCGATTACGAGCAGGCGTTTCGCGAGACGACGGGGTTGCCGATCGCGCTCCGGCCGATCGAGGCGTTTGATCTGCCGCATCACGGCGATCCGAAAGAAAGTCCGTTCTGCGCGCTGATGTCGCAGTCGAACCACTCCTGCGCGGCGTGCCTGCAATTGCAGAAACGCGTGGAGGTCGAGGCGCGGTTGGAGCCCAAGACGCTCAAGTGTTTTGCCGGCATGTGCGACTCCGCGGTGCCGGTGCGCGTCGGCGACGATCTCATCGCGTTTCTCCAGACCGGCCAGATCGTGCACCACACGCCGACCAAGGCGGACTTTGCGAAGGCGACGCGCGAGTTGCTCAAGTTCGGCACCGAGGTGGATCTGAAGAAGCTGGAAGAAGCCTACTACCAGACCCGCGTCGTCACGCGGAAACAATACGAGTCGATCCTGCGTCTGCTCACGATTTTTGCCCAACACCTCTCCACGCTCAGCAACCAGCTCATGGTGGAAAAGGCGTCCGAGGAACTGCCGGCCGTGGCCCGCGCCCGGGTTTACATCGCGGACCGCTACGCCGAGGAGTTGTCGCTCAACGAGGTGGCGCAGTCGGTGAACATGAGCGCGTTCTACTTCTGCAAGACCTTCAAGAAGGCGACGGGCATGACGTTTACCGAGTATCTGGCGCGGGTGCGCGTCGAGAAAGTGCGGAATCTGCTGCTCAATCCCCACAAGCGCGTGAGCGAGGCGGCCTACGAAGCGGGCTTTCAGTCGCTCTCGCAGTTCAACCGGGTTTTCCGCCGGATCGCGGGCGAATCACCGACCACCTACCGCGAGCGACTGCACGGTGCCAGTGCCTGAGGAGTGGCGGAACTGGCAGATGCCGCAGAAGGCCTCGATCTCGCGGCGCGAGATGTGTTGGAGCACGAGATTGAGTTCGTTGAACGATGCGTCGCGCTCCAGCGGCTCGAGCGGCGAGGTAGCCACTTGGGAAAGAATCAGGGCTTCGCGCAGCGCCTGTTCGCCCGCGGCGAAATAGGCGAGCAGGGGATTGCGTCCGCAGGGGCACTCGTGGCGGTCGATGCCGGCACACCGCGTGCCCGCCGTGCGGTAACGCGAGAGCGGGTTGGTGAGGACCGAGAAGATCTCGTCGAGGGTCCAGTCGATCAGATGCACGAGCGCATCGGGATTGCCGAGCGGGGAATTGATCGGCTCGGTGCGCAGCAACGCCTCCCAGTGCGCGCGAATCAGCGGGCGCCTGGTGCGTAGGGCTTTCACCAAGTTGTCTTGCATGGCTCCACTATGCCAAGGGGCCGCGGAGGGTGCTCCGCGTGCCTTGGCTAATTTTGCGCAAGTCTTGTTCTAATTACTTTTTGTCACTGATCCGCACCTTGCGTTTCGACCCAGCGCACGGCATGGCGGATCAACGCGGTCGCATCCCGGAGATCGAGTTTCTCCTTCAGGTGGCTGCGGTGCACATCGACGGTTTTCGAGCTCAGGTGCAGTTGCTCCGCGATATCGCGCGTGCTCTTGCCCTGGCCGATCAGTTGAAACACTTCGAACTCCCGGTCGGTGAGGCGCTCGATGGGCGAATTCGAACCGCGCGGTTTGCGCGCCGAGAGGTTGTCGAGGATGCGCGACGACATGCGCGGGCTCACGTAGACTTCGCCGCGCAGGACTTGGCGGATCGCGGCGAGCAGATTGTCGCCGCCGGCTTCTTTCATGATGTAGCCCCGCGCGCCGGCCCGCAGCGCCCGTTCGGCAAACACGGCTTCGTCGTGCATCGAGACGACGAGCACGGTGAGGTTCGGCTCGGTGGCTTTCAGGTCTTTGATAAATTCCAGTCCGCTGCGCCCCGGCATCGTGAGATCGGAGAGCACGAGATCCGGTTTGTGTTTCGAGAGCGCTTGAAACGCCTCCGCGGGGTTGCCCGCTTCGCAACTGACCTCGAGGTCGGGTTGCGCATTGATGAGCTGCGCGAGGCCCGCCCGCATAAAAGGATGATCGTCGATCAGGAGGACGCGGCGACGGGTGGGGGCGGGCGCCGGAGCGGCGGGGGCGGCGGGTTTCTTGCGGGAGGGCGCGGGCTTCATGAGGGGAGGGGAAGGCGACACTCGACGGTCACACCGCTGTCGCGTTTGGACACGATCTCCAGCTCCGCACCGATGGCGCGGGCGCGGTGTTGCATGACGCCGAGGCCGAGCCCGCGGCGCGAGGTGCGGCTCTTCGGCAGCCCGACGCCATCGTCGGAAATGGCGAGAGTCAGCGCTGTGCCGGTTTGCGTGAGGCGGAGCGTGATGTGGCCGGCGCGGGAATGTTTGAGGGCGTTGTTCACCGCCTCCTGGGCGATGCGGTAGAGGTGACCGGCCGCAAAATCGTCCTTGATCAAAATCGGTTGCGGGCACTCGAACGTGCACCGCACCCTCCCGAGGGAATCGATGCGCGAGGCGAATTCGGTGAGACCGATCTGGAGGGCGTCGGGATCGCTGCCCACGGGCACGAGGCCGCGGGCCAGGGCGCGGGTCTGCGTGATGGCTTCGCGTAACATGCGGCCGAGCGTATCGAGGCCTTTGGCGATTTTCGGATGCGGCGCGGCGTCCGCTTTGAGCGCGGTGCACATCAATTCGAGCGCCGTGAGTTGCTGGCCGAGATTGTCGTGGAGGTCTGCGCCGATCGCGTGGCGTTCGCGTTCGCCGACGGCGAGGATTTCACGTTCGAGGCGCTTGTGCTCGGCTTGAGCGGTCACGAGGGCTTTCTCCTGCGCGACGGTGCTCAGGGCGCGGCGCACGATGGTCGGGAGCAGCTCGAGGAGCGCCGTGTCCTTCATCACGTAATCGAGCGCGCCCTGTTTCATGATTTCGACGGCCACGCGTTCGTCGCCTTGACCGGTGACGACGATGAAGGGCACCGGCGTGAGATCGCGCAGGAGGGTGGCGATCAAACCCGGCCCGCTTCCGTCAGGGAGGTTCAGATCGAGGATCATCAGCTCCGGCGCGTGGGTATCGAGATGCGTGCGGGCGGCTTTGGCCGTGCGGGCCGTTTCGATGACGCAGCCTTCGGCTCGCAGCGTCTCCGCCATGAGAATCAACAAGCCCTCGTCGTCGTCGACGACGAGCAGGTGCGGGGCTGGGGTCGGCGACGCCACGGGCAGGGCTCAGGATACGCCGAGGGGCGGCACCAACAGCAGCGGCACAAACAGGCCGATGCGGCGGATCGCCTCGGCGAAGCGGTCGTAGTCGACCGGTTTCTGGATATAGACGCTGCAGCCCAGTTGGTGACAGCGCTCAACCTCACGGCTGTCTTCCGTCGTGGTCAGCATGATGACCGGGAGCTTGCGGAATTCCGGATCGGCTTTGAGGCGGCGCAGCACCTCGATGCCGTCGACTTTCGGCATGCGGATATCGAGGAGCACGAGGTAGGTCTCGTGGGGGAGGGCGCGGTGGGTGAAGAAAAAATCGAGGATGGCCTGACCGTCGCGGAAATGTTCGATGCGGTTGCTGAGGCCGGCGCTTTGCAGGTTCTGCCGAATCAGGATCGCGTGGCCTTCGTCGTCGTCGACGATGAGTATCGTGGGACCTTGGTTCATGGTGTGGTGGTCAATGGTGTAATCGCGGGCAGGGAAACGCAAAAAGTCGAGCCGCCGCCCGGAGTGTCCTCAACCCAAATTCGCCCGCGTTGGCGCTCCAAAACACGCTGGGCAATGGTCAGCCCGAGGCCTTCGCCGGGCGTGGCGTCGGGATTCAACCGGTGGAAAATATCGAAGACCTTGCCCTGATGCTGCGGAGCGATGCCGATGCCGTTGTCGGCGACCGCGTAGACGGCCTGCCCGTCGCGCAGGTAGCCGCGGACGGTGATGCGCAGGGGGCGCGTGGGCTCTCGATATTTCAGCGCGTTGTCGAGGAGGTTGGCGAAGACTTGGCTGGTCTGGATATTGTCGCCGCAGCAGGTCGGAAGCGGCTCGACGCGGACTTCCGCCTTGGCCTCCGCGAGCTGGAATTCCATCGCGGCGAGAATCTCGCCGAGGAGGCCATTGACGTTGAGCGGGCGGATGGTGAGCGCGACGCGGCCGAGGCGCGAGTAGCGCAGCAAGCCGGCGAGGAGCGTCTCCATTTTCGTGACGCCGGCATTGATGAAGCGCAGCGCCTGCGGGATCGCGACTTCGACGGGCTGACGGAGGCGCTCGGCGGAGACGTGGTCGCCCTCGGCCGAGGCGAGCGCGGCGGCGATCGTGTCGCAGGCGCGGTTGAGCTGTTTGCCGAATCCCTGGACGTTCACGAGCGGCGAGCGGAGATCGTGGGAGACGGTGTAGACGATGGCCTCCAATTCCTTGTTCTTCTCGGCGAGCTCGGCCGCGACGCGCTGCAACTTTTCCTCGTCGGCCTTGCGTTGGGTGATGTCGGTGCGGATGGCGACGTATTGGAGCGGTTTGCCGGTCGGGTCGATAAACGGGCAGATCGTCGTATCGACCCAATAAAAAGTCCCGTCTTTGGCGCGGTTGCGAATCTCACCCCGCCAGATCCGGCCCTCGGCCAGTGCAGCCCAGAGATCGCGGAAAAATTCCTTGGGATGCGTGCCGGAATTGATGATGCGGTGATCCTGCCCGATGAGTTCTTCCCGCGAATATTGGGAAATCGCGCAGAACTTGGCGTTCACATAGGTGATGAGGCCGCGCGGATTGGTGATGGCTACGATCGAGTGTTCGTCCAGGGCGGCCTTGAGGTCGCGCAGCTCTTTGATGGTGGCGAACAGATCGCGTTCCAGCTCTTCCCGGGAGGCGGGCGGAGTGGTTGGCAAGGCGGGTTCGTCGCGTTCGGGCACTCCGTAGGTTCGAGGCCTCCCGGAGTGTTCGCAAGGGCGGAAAGGCGATAGTGCGGATGCCCTTAGCCGGAGCGATTCAATAGGGGTCGATTTTTGAGAGGAAAAACGGAGCTCAGGCTTGGAGCGATTCTATTGCATGGCAGTTGGGCCAGGCGGTCAGTTTTGCGAGGAGGCGGACCCACCAGTCGCGGGCTGCCCGACCTTCGACGGCGAGCTTGAGCGTCGCCTTGCCCTGGGCGCGGCTGAAGACCGCCGCACGCGTGAACAGCCGCCAGCGCAGCGTCACCAGCTCGCACTTGGCGAGCTGGCCGAGCCGGCGCTGCAACAGGACGCACAGGTTGTAGGCCGTGATCGCCAGGTGGCACGCCGCCTCCGTCGCCCAAAATTTCTGGCAGCACAGTCCCTTGATCCCGAACTGGCGGCCCAGTTCCTTGAGGTGGTTTTCGATGTCGGCGCGCCCGTTGTAGCGCCGCCACACCGCCAGCGCGTCAAACTCGCTGGCCGGCAGATTGGTGATCAGCGCCTGGAAGCGATACGCGGGCAGGTCGAACAACGTCTTGCCGCCAGCCTCCGCGCGTTCGGCGAGGCGCTGGCGGATGACGATGATGCGTTCGCCCGGCCGCTCGCCGGCGACCTCCTGCACCTGCACGCCGGCGAGCTCGGTGTCGCGCCAGTGCGCGTCGTCGTGCCGGCACAGCCGTTGCACCGGCGCCCGCAGCGGCTGCGCCACGATGTAGCGCTGGCGCAGCTCCCGCAGCGCATCCAAAAACTCGCGGCTGCAAAAGCCGCCGTCCGCGCGCAGCAGCGCGATCCGGATGTGCGCCGGCAGCCCGGCGAGCGTGCTGCGCACAAACCCGGCCGCGTGGTTCACGCAGGCCGCGTCGCCGCGCCGCAGCCAGAAGTTGGCGATGAGCTGGCCCTCGGCCAGCGCGGCGACCAGCGGACGATGGCAGGGCTTGAGCCCCTGCTTGGTGTAGCCGACTCGCACGCCTTCCTGATGGCCGTCCTCGTGCAGCAACGCCCACGAGTCGAGGTCGAGCGTGTAGCCGTCCCGCTCGCTCGGCAACCGCCGCACGGCCCAGCGGTGCAACGCGGTGAGCCCCTCGCTCGTGCTCTGGCGAAACATCGCGAGGAAGCGCGACAGCGTCGACTGGCTCGGCACCGCCTCGATGCCGAGCACCTGCGCGATGGCCGGATCCTGGCGCAGATAGGCGATGCGCGAAAGCTTGTCCGCCCCGCTCAGGATGCCGCCCAGGAAGCCCAGCGCCACATCGGCTGGATCGTAGGCGTGATTGCTCTTGGGCGCATGCGGGAGCACCTGCGCCAGCAGTGCGCGAAACGCGCTCTGGTGCAAAAACTGCGACCACACCACCATGCCGCCATGCGCCGTCAGCCGCTGGTCGGTAAACGTAATCCGCATCGCCTGCGGCCCGTTCGTCGTGCCAATTTCCACCTGCACTGTTTGGTTCGCCTCCGGTCGAGGCTCCGGGACTTGAGTTTTAGTATTCACACCTCAACCCCGCCAAGCGGTGCGCCTTTCTTCAACTGAATCGCTCCGGCTTAGACATTAGTCATTAGACATTGGTCATTCCCCCGCCCTTCATCGTCCCTCCTCTCCCTTTCTCCCCCTCTCTCCTTCTCTCCCTCTCCTCTTCCTTCCGCATGCACCACGTCTTCATCACCGGCGCCTCCGGCTTCATCGGTTCCACCCTCGTCGACCGTCTCCTCGCTGACGGCGTCCAAGTCACCGGCTGGGACAACCTGTCCACCGGCCAAATCCGCTTCCTCGACGGCGCCCACCAGCACCCGAAATTCCGCCTCATCCGCGGCGACAATCTCGACCTCCCAGCGCTCACCGCCGCGATGAAAGGCGCCGACTTCGTGTTCCACTTCGCCGCCAACGCCGACATCAAAGACGGCTGGCAACACCCGCGAAAAGACCTCGAGCAAAACACCATCGCCACCTTCAACGTCCTCGAAGCCATGCGCGCCAACGGCGTCAGGCGCATCGGTTTCTCCTCCACCGGCTCCGTCTACGGCGAAGCCCTCGTCACCCCCGAGCGCCCCACGCCCGAGACCGATTCCTTCCCGATCCAGACTTCGCTCTACGGCGCCTCAAAAGCCGCCGGCGAAGGCCTCCTCGCCGCCTACGCCGAAGGCGGCCAGATCGACGAAGCCTACATCTTCCGCTTCGTCTCCATCCTCGGCGAACGCTACACGCACGGCCACGTTTTCGATTTCTACAAACAACTCGTCGAGCACCCCGACCGCCTCCGCGTGCTCGGCGACGGCACCCAGCGCAAGAGCTACCTCTACGTGCAAGACTGCGTCGAAGCCCTCCTCCACACCACGCGCGCCCACACCGCCCGCGACGCCAAGCACCACACCCAAATCTACAATCTCGGCACCGCCGAATACGTGCAGGTCAACGACAGCATCGCTGCCATCTGCAAAGCCCTGAACCTGTCACCCAAACTCGAATACACCGGCGGCAACAAAGGCTGGATCGGCGACAACCCCTTCATCTTCCTCGATACGAAAAAAATCCAGTCCACCGGCTGGAAGCCGAAACTCACCATCGAGCAAGGCATCATCCGCACCCTCCGCTGGCTTGAGTCCAACCGCTGGGTCTACGAAGCGAGAAAGTAACCCAGAGAGCGCGGGCGGCCCGCCCGCCCCTTCCTCCTTTCCCGCTCGCAACGCGCATGTCTGCCGACGCCCGCCCGCCCCTCCGCTCGGCCGCGCTCTGGGCGCTCCTCGCACTCTTCCTCGTCGAATTCTTCCTCTTCGACCGTTTCGGCTCTCACCGTTTCACCGCGATCTTTCCGCGCTGGAACGATCAGATTCAATACCTCGGCGAAGCCTACACCGGCTACGAATACGCCCGCACCCACGGCCTCGCCGCCGGTCTCTGGCAAACCCTCGTCAACGGCTCCGCTCAGGGCACGCTGCACGACTTCGCCGCGACCCTTGCCTTCTCACTCGTCGGTCCCTCCCGCAGCGCCGCCCTCGCGCTTAATCTCCTCGCCCTAATCGCGTGGCAATTCGCGCTCTATCTCGCCGTCGCCCGCACCTCCAACTCGCGCGCCCTCGCGCTCGCCTCGGCCGCTCTGCCTCTTGCGCTTTGCGGACCGTGGGACGACATCCCGGGCAGCGCCTACGATTTCCGACTCGATCACTTCGCGATGTGCGCTCTCGGCCTCACCTCCGCCGTCGCCCTACTCACCGACCGATTCCGCTCTCGTCGTTGGTCTCTCGCCTTGGGCGCCGCCGTCGCCTTCACGCTCCTCACCCGCTTTCTCACCGGCACCTATTTCGTCGTCATCTTTTTCAGCGCGCTCACGTGGATTTTGTGCGGCGCCGACCGAAAACTCCGCGCTGCCAATCTCGCCCTTGCCGCCCTCGTCGCCTTTGTCCTCACCGCTCCGCTCTTCTGGCTCAACCGCGAATGGGTCTGGAACTACTACTGGATCGGCCACTACGTCGGCCCCGAGAGCGCCATCCGCAGCCAAAACTTCGGCCTCGGCCAGTCGCTCTCCTTCGTCGGCGGCCAGCTCGCCCAACGCCACCTCGGCGTCTTCTTCGGCGCCCTCGCCGTCCTCGGCACCGTCGGCCTCTTTCTCACCCGTAGCCGCGAGCGCCAGCGAGTGGACTCCGCCTCTTCGCACGAAATCTGGTTCTTCGCTGCCCTCTTTCTCCTCGCTCCGGCGTTTGTCCTCACCCTCCACCAACAAAAATCCGAAGTGGTCGTGAGCGCCCTCGTCCCCGGTGCGATTCTACTCGTCGTCGCGACCTGGCACACCGTCGCTCGTCCCGCGGCCTCACCTCGCGCGTTGCCGATCGTCGCCACCGCTCTCGTCGTCGCCGCCCTCGGCTTCTTTGCCCAGCGTCAGTTCCGCAGCGCGATCCCCTCGGCCCACCTCGCCGAATATCGTCGGGTCAACTTTCTCGCCGACACGATTGTTCGTCGCAGCCAAGCCGCCCGTCTCCCCGAATGGCGAATCGCCGTCGACTACGTCACTGATGCCCTCGACGCCAACACGCTCCGCATCCTTTGTTACGAACGCCACCGTCTCTGGCTCCCATTCGACATGACCTTGCCGACCGGCATCGCCGAACCCTCCGAGGCCGAGGTCATGGCCCGTCTCGCTCGCAGCGATTTTGTCTTCCTCACTGCCGACGCTCCTCGTGGTGCCTATCCTTTCGACCACAAACTTGCCGCGCTTCATCCGACGCTCCGCGCTTGGTGCGACGCCCACCTCCGCCTCGTCGAACGCTTCTCCTATTTCGGCCGTAGCATGATACTTTACCAGCGTCGCGAAATCCCGTTTCCCTAAAACGCCATGAACATCGTCCTCACCGGCTCCAGCACCGGCATCGGCCGCGCCCTCGCCGAACGCCTCCTTTCCCGCGGCCACCACATCTGGGGCCTCGCCCGGAGCGACCAATCCGACTTCGCCGCCCAACACGCCCACTTCCGCTTCTCGCGCTGCG
>Ga0075163_10010359_pt1 | contig 12197 bp, 10 predicted proteins | sample JI1023141ADNA_FD_71478 | JGI IMG/M metagenome (GOLD analysis project Ga0075163, IMG submission 71478) | Wastewater effluent complex algal communities from Wisconsin, to seasonally profile nutrient transformation and Carbon sequestration -... | ecosystem: Engineered > WWTP > Effluent > Algae...
CCGGCGGCGGCACCGGACGCGTGGCCTTGTAGGCGGGGTACAGCTCCTTGCGGAACGAAGGCCCCGGCGCGTCGTGCGCCACCACCACGTAGGCCGGCGCGTGCTCCGCGATGAGCTTGAGCAGCATGAACGTCACACCCGACACGGCGTGCGTGGGCTCGCCCCGGCTGTTCGAGAGCGGCGGCAGCGCGTGATAAGCCCGGAAGACGTAGGAGCTGATGTCGATCAGGTAGAGGGTCTTGGGGTCGCCCTTGGGCGGGAGCACGGCGGGCGCATCGGTCATCCACGCGAAGATCGCGCGGGGGGTGCGCGGGGTCAATGCGCGGGCGTGCGGCCCGGGTCGATCCAAGGGTGACGGGACCATCTGCCGAGGCGCGAGCGCCGCCCGCAGACCAGCGTGCCCGTTGCCCTCCTCACGATCCCGCCTCAATTCGACGACTCATACTTCCATCCCGAGCGCCAAGGAGAAGCCTCCGCGCTATAATGGCGAGCGATGCCGACTGGAACGCAGACAGCCTTGCGCAAGCCGCTTCTCGTGGGTCCTCGTGTGCTCGTGGTCGAGGACGACACGGCGATGCGCGAGCTGCTGGACGAGACGTTGTCGCAAGAGGGCTTCGAGGTGTTCACGGCAGCTGACGCGGCCTCAGCGTTGGCCACGCTCGAGGCGCACTCCGTGTATGCCGTCGTGACCGACTTGAACCTCGGGGGCGTCAACGGCATCGAGCTCTGTCAGCGCGTGCATGCGCTGGACGCCACGCTGCCGGTGGTGCTGATCACGGCGTTCGGCAGCCTAGATGCTGCAGTGGGCGCTGTGCGCGCGGGGGCCTACGACTTCATCACCAAGCCGTTCAAGATGGAGCAGCTGGTGCTCGCGCTGCGGCGCGCCGCGAACCTGCGCGACATTCAGACGGAGCTCAGCGCCCTGCGCGCGTCGGTCGCCCGGGCGAGCGCGTTCGGGACGCTGGTGGGCGAGAGCGAGCCCATGCAGAAGCTGCGGTCCACCTTGGACCGCGTGGCCCGGTCCGACGCCGCCGTGCTGATCCTGGGGGAGAGCGGCACGGGCAAGGAGCTGATCGCCAAGTCCATCCACGCCAACGGCAACCGCAAGAAGGGCCCGTTCGTGGCGGTCAACATGAGCGCCATCCCGGCCACGCTGATTGAGAGCGAGCTCTTTGGGCACGCGCGCGGAGCCTTCACCAGCGCCCGCGACAAGCATGACGGTCTGTTCGTGCAGGCCAACGGCGGGACGCTCTTTCTGGACGAGGTGGGCGAGCTGCCCATCGAGCTCCAGCCCAAGCTGCTGCGCGCGCTCGAACAGGGCTGCGTGCGCCCAGTGGGCGGCGAGCAAGACGTGCGCTTCGACGCGCGCATCATCGCGGCCACCCACCGGGACCTGGCGGCGCGTGTGGAAGAAGGCACCTTCCGCGAGGACCTCTACTTCCGCCTCAACGTGTTGGACATCCATGCGCCGCCGCTGCGTGCCCGCGGACGCGACGTGCTCACCCTGGCCCAGCACTTCCTCGAGCCCCTGGCCCGCGCTGCCAAGCGGCCGGAGCTCAGCCTGTCGCCCGATGCCGCGCAGCGCCTGCTCGAGTACACCTGGCCGGGCAACGTACGCGAGCTGAAGAACTGCATCGAGCGCGCGGTGGCGCTCTCACGCACCGACCACATCTCGCTGGCGGACCTGCCGGAGCGCATCCGCGAGTTCGATCCGGGGCACCTCGTGGTCGTGTCACGCGACATCGACGCGCTGCTGCCGCTCGAGGTCATCGAGCGGCGCTACGTGCTGCACGTGCTCGACGCCTGCGGGGGCAACCGCACCGTGGCCGCCGAGGTGCTGGGGATGGGGCGCAAGACGCTGTACCGCAAGCTGCTGGAGTGGGAGGGCGAGCGCAGCTCCTCCCGGCCATCTTCCATCAAGTAGTGTGCAGCAGCCGGCGCTGGCGGGAGTGGCGAGTCAGACGATGTCAGCGAGCCTGAGCCCTCGGCTGGCGCCTCTGCGGTTCGGCGCTCCTCAGGCGTCGACTACTTGGCGACGCCGAGCAGGTCGAGCAGGCCGTTGACGAACGTCAGTGGGTGCGGCGGGCAACCAGGGACGTAGAGCTGGGGGGTGAACTCGCCGAGGAAGCTCCGATCGATGACAGGCGAGTCCTGGTAGGGCGCACCGCTGATGGCACAGGCGCCGACGGAGATGATGAGCTTGGGGGCCGGCATGCCGTCCCAGGCGAGGCGCAGCGCCTCGGCCATGTTGACGGAGATCGGTCCGGAGAGGACCAGGCCGTCGGCGTGGCGCGGGGAGGCGACCCAGTCGATGCCCCAGCGGCCCATGTCGAAATTGACGTTGGCGGCGGCGTTCAGCTCGAGCTCGCAGCCGTTGCAGCCCGCGGCGGAGACCTGGCGAAGCTTGAGGGAGCGGCCGAACAGCTTCTTGAAGGTCGCGCTGGCGGTGACCGGCGTCATCGCGCCGCTGCCATCGTTGCGGATGAGGTCGGCCGGGCTGGTGGCGGCCATCTTGTAGTCGTTGGTGAGCGTGATCTTTTCCTGGGGGCACACATCGGCGCACTCGCCACAAAAGATGCAGAGGCCGAGGTCGAGTCGGAAGGGCGCGAGCGCGATGGCGCTGGTCGAGCAGACGTCGCGGCAGGCCTCACAGCCGTCCGCGCACGGAGCCGCCGAGATGTGCGGCAACCCACGAAAGCCCTTCGGATCGGCCTTGCGGACGTCGGGGATGTATTGCGATCCCTGGGAGCGGCGGACGCGGATGGAGTGCAGCATGGTCGGGGCTCCTGGGTTCAGAGGTCGTTGCCGGCGTACGACAGGTCGAAGCTCTTGTTGCAGATCGGGAAGTCCGATATCTCGTTGTTGCGGACCGCGAGGGCGAGGCCGAACCAGTTCAGCAGCGAGGGATCCTGGACCTTGTAGTGGCGTAGCTTCCCGGTGGTGTCGGTCTCGATCGCGTGCACGACCGGGCCGCGCCAGCCCTCTGTCACGGCGATCGCCAACGAGTCGGGCGCGAGCGTGGTGATGGCCGCGCGGCTCTTGGGTAGCTCGCCGTGTCGCTCGAGCACGCCGAGGATCCACTCGAGGGACTCGTCGATCTCGCGGATGCGAAGCATCATCCGAGCCCAGCAGTCGCCCGTCGACTCGACGACGCTGGCGACCGGATGCTGGGTGTAGACGCGACCCGGGAGGAGCGTGCGCATGTCCATGTCGATGCCCGAGGTGCGCGCGTGCATGCCGACCAGTCCAATCTCCCGCGCCTCGGCGCCGGTGACGATGCCGGCGCCCTTGAAGCGGTGCTGGACGGTCTTCGCCTCGATGCTCAGGGCGTTGCACTCGCCGACGTCGGACGCGAGCTGGCGCAGGGTCTGCTGCAGGTCGGCGACCAGCGCCGGGGTGATGCCCGCGCGCACGCCGCCCGGCCGCAGCCAGTCGCGGCCGAAGCGACTGCCGCATGCCCGCATCGAGGCGTTGATCGCGGCAGTGCGGATCCTTCCGTAGGTGGACGATCCCTGTAAGAAGCCGATGTCGTTCAGCAGGCCAGAGAGACTCGCCAGGTGCACGGCGATACGCTCGAGCTCGAGGGCGACGCCGCGGATGAGCTCGACGCTGTCCGGGACCTCCACACCGGCCAACGCCTCGACTGCGCCAGCGTGGGCCCAGGCGTAGGCGATGGACGAGTCGCCCGCGATGCGCTCGACCAACGGGGGCAGGTGCCCGAGCGGGCGCTGCAGCAGCAGCTGCTCGACCCCGCGGTGCTGGTAGCCGTTGTGGATCTCGAGGTGGTAGACCACCTCGCCATGGCAGCTGAAGCGGAAGCAGCCGGGCTCGATCACACCTGCGTGGATCGGGCCGACGTTCACCTCGTGCACCTCCTTCCCGTCGATGGAATAGAAGGCGTAGTCGTTCATCCGGCCGAGGTTCCTGCCCTCGAAGCGCATCGGTTTGAGCCAGGGATGTCCCTCGAAAACGAGGCCGTGCTGCTCATGGATCTCCCGCTCGTACGCCTGGAACCGAGGCAGGTCCTTGGTGATGGCGTACAGCGCGTGACCGCGCTGAGCGGCCCCGCGTAGCAGCTGCAAGCCGTCGGCGTCGAACAACGCGGCGGTCAACGTGACCTCGTCGTCCGTATCGCCCGGGCGACCGTAGTAGGTGAGCACCCCCGCGCCCTCGCCGACCCGGCGAGCCAGGGTGCGGGTGAATTCGGGGGCGGGCAGGATGGGGAGGTCGGCGACGCGCGCGAGGACCACGGGCGCGTGAGTGGACTGGGCGGCAGTCATGGCGAGCCTCCGAAGCTCAGGGTGATCTCGGCGAGCAGAGCGTCGAGGGGCGCAGGCATGTAGATGCCGAGCGTGAGCAGCACGAACAGAAAGAAGATCTTGGGGACCAGATCCAGCAACGGCTCAGCGCGTCGTTCGGCCCCATCCTTGCCGGCGTTCCAGATCATCGGGAACATGGTCCGGCCGGTGGCGACGAACACGAGCAGGAGGATGACGCAGATGCCGGTGAACAGGATGGTCTGGCCCGATCCAATCATGCCGCCCATCATCACCAGCTCGCCGATGAAGCTGCCGAAGGGGGCGAAGCCCAGAAGCGCGAAGGTGCCGAACATCAGGAACAGGCCGCTGAACGGCATCTCCTGGAGCAAGCCCTTGATCTCGTCGGTCCGCTTGGTGCCGAAGTGCTGCTCGATCTCGCCAGCGGTCAGGAACAGCACCGCCTTGATCAGGGCGTTGCTCACGGCGTAGAGCAGCACACCGTAGATCGCGCTGCCGCCTACGCCGAGGCCGATGGCGATCGCTCCCGCGTGGTTGATGGAAGCGAAGGCGATGATGCGCTTGTAGTTGCGGTTGGCGACGATGTTGATGGCCGAGACGATCATGGAGCCGACGCCCATCGCCGTCAGCACCAAACGGATCAGCTCCTGGTCGATGGCGCCGAAGGTCTGCACCACCCTGAAGAGCGCCACGAAGGTGACGTTGAATTGCACTGCGGCCAGCAGCGTGGTCACGGGCGATCGCGCAGTGTCGTAGGTGACCGGCAGCCAGCTGTACATCGGCGCCAGGCCCAGCTTGGTTCCGTAGCCGAACAGCACCAGCAAGATGCCGAGCTTGTGCGCGAAGCTCTGCGATGTGCGGGTGGCGATGTCGAACTCGTGGAGGAAGAACGACAGGCCGTCGTGGGGGACCGCCACCTCGACGCTGCGCTCTAGGCAGACGAAGCCGAGGAAGGCCAGCGACAGGCCGACGGTCGAGAAGAGCAGGTAGCGCCAGGCAGCGGCCCAAGACTCGCGGGTGCGGTCATGCCCGATGAGGGGGACGGCGGCGAGCGTGGTGGCCTCCACCAGCGCCCACCCCATGAGCACGTGGTTGGAGATGACAGCGAGGTTGCTGGCCGCCATGAAGGCGAGCGCGAAGGCGGTGAAGCGGTGGCCGAACGACGTGGTGCTGAGGTCGGGGCGCGGGTGGGTGGCGACGAACGCGGCAACCCCGAGGAATACGGCGTTGATCAGCCCCAAGAACAGCTGAGCCGTCGCGTCGAAGACGAAGTAGTCCTCGCCGATGAACGTGTCGGCACCGAGAAACACCGTGGTTGTGGCGGGGATGAGGAAGGAGAGGCCGAGGCTGACGCCCAAGTTGACGACCCCGAACAGCAACAACAGCTTGAGGGCGACCCCCCGCAGTGCGGGGATCAGCATCAGGAGCGCGCCGAAGGCGGGGATCAGGCCTGGGAGCAGGATCGCGTTCACGTGGCCTCCATTGGGGCCTTCAGGCGTCGGAGCAGGAAGCCGAAGGCGAGGATGGAGCCCAGAAAGACGCCGGCCAGGGCGAGCTCGACCGGCACGGCGACGTGGTGAGTGAGCAGCAGCTCGAGCAAGACGACGCCGTTCTCGATGGTGAGGGCGCCGACCACCTGCCCAAGCGGCCTCGTCTGGAGCGAGAGGACGTAGAGACCAAGGAGCACCATTGAGAGAGCGACGCCGAGGTGCAGCGAAGGCACCGGGTCGAACGGCGGGATTTGGGCGCCGAACCACAGGGCGGCGGCCACGATGACCACTGCGATGCCCCAGAACACCAAGTTGCTCGGGACGAGCTCGAACTCGGCCGAGTTCATACGGTCCTCGACCATGCGGTGCAGAAAGAGTGGGGCGAAGATGCCGCGCAGGACCGCGAGGTCGGCAATCAGCACCCAGACGGCGACGTCGTCGGCGTGGCTGCCGAGCGAGCTGTAGGCGATGACCGCGAGCAGGAGGCCCTGGAGGCCGAGCGCGCGGAACATGGTCCGCCACGTCCGCGCGAACAGCGGGACCATGACCGCGATGAGCATGGCGACGAGCAGGACCGTCATGACAAGCCTTCGCTGCGGAGGACGACCAGGAACAGGGCGAGGACTCCGGTGACCATGGCGAGGGAGATGTAGCGAGGGATCGCGCGCATGCGGATGCGGGCGATCAGGGACTCGATGGTGCCGATCAGGACGGCGACGGCGAGCATGAGGCCGAGCGCCACAGCAGCGCCCGTCCACGGCTGGGTAGCCCAGGAGACGGGGTTGAGCAGGCCAGCGATCAGGGCGGCGCACACGGTGAGCTTGAGGCCCGCGGCGTACTGCAGGATCGCCAGGTCAGGGCCGCTGTGATCGAGGATCATGACTTCGTGGATCATGGTCAGCTCGAGGTGGGTGTTCGGGTCATCGATGGGCATCCGCGCGGCCTCGACTTGCAGCAGGATCAGGAGGACCACGAAGCACAGCGCTTTGACGACGAGGGCGAACGGACCGAGGTCGGACCAGGACAGCAGACCCGCGAAGGTCGAGTCTCCGGTGGCGAGCGCCAAGGTCCCTAGGACGAGGAGCAGCGCCGGTTCGAGCAGCGCGGCGTAGGTGGCCTCGCGTGCGGCGCCCATGCCCTCGAAGGCGCTTCCAGTGTCCAACGCGGCAATCATCAGGAACACGCGGCCGAGCCCCAGCACGTAGGCGAAGGCGATGAAGTCGAGGGGGAAGGCGAGCGGGCTCAAGGGGCCGAGCAGCGGGGTCAGCATGCCGGCGACGAGGCTCGTGGCGAGGGCCACGACCGGACCGAGCCGGAACATCTCGGTAGTCACGTTGCTGTAGACCGGCTCTTTGCGGAGCAGGCGGCGCATGTCGGCGTAGGGCTGGAGGAGCCCGGGGCCACGGCGCCCGGCCCAGAACGACTTGACCCGGTTGATGAGGCCGAGCATCACGACCGGTAGGACGAGCAGCGCCAGCAACTGCGCCGCCACCAGAGCGAGCTGGGTCGGATTCACAGCGAACCTCCTGCGAGCAGGAACGCGACCATCACGACGAGGGTCACGAAGCCGATGGCAAACGAGATGGGCGTGTCCTCGGGCAGCCGCTCGGCGGCGTGCGTCACCGTGTCCGTCGCGGTGCTGAGGACGTGGAACATCCGGTGCTCGACGCTGTCGACGCAGTGGCTGCTGATGTGCCCACGCTCCGGAAAGGGGCCGTGCGGGAGCGTGAAGCGGCGCAGGAACACCAGGATGCCCTCGAACGTGTTGCCGAACTGCGACGCGAAGGAGGAGCCGGTGTACTGCATGCGCGGGGTGGCGGCCGTGTAGCCGCAGCCCCAGGTGACGTGCTCGGTGTGGCGACGCGTGAGGGCCCGTCGCAGCAAGGCCACGAGGACCAGGGTGATGAGCAGGACGGCGAAGACCCAGGCCAGCGGGGTGAAGGACACGGCTGGCCCGCCGAGCAGCCCGGCGGTGGCGGGCAGGCCATGCGCGCGAAGCATGTCGGCGACGGGGGCCCGGGTGAGGGTGATGGCGCCGAGCGGGAGGGCGGAGACGGCGAGCACGCCCGCGAGGTGGACGGCCATGGTGATGCGCATGGGCCGAACGGCTTCGCCGTGCGCCTCGCACCTCGGATCGCGAGGCACGCCGAGGAAGGCGAGGCCAAAGGCACGGGTGACGGAGAGCGCGGACACGGCCCCGACGAAGGCGAGCAAGGCGACGACGAGGATGAGCACGCCGCGGTCCTGGGCGGTCGGGGCGAGGTCGCTCAGCAGGCCGCTGTAAATGATGAACTCGCTGATGAAGCCGTTCAGCGGTGGGAGGGCGGAGATGGCGAGGCTACCGACCAGGAAGAACAGAGTGGTCTGGGGCATCGCGCGGCGCAGGCCGCCGAGGCGCTCGAGGTCGATGGTGTGCGTCGCGCGATAGACCGCGCCGGCCGCATAGAACAGCAGGCACTTGAAGAGCGCATGGTTCAGGACGTGGAGGATGGCGCCGGTGAAGCCGATGACGACGAGGGCCGGCTGATGCCAGGTGAGTCCGAGATAGCCCAGCCCGATGCCGATGCCGATGATGCCGACATTCTCGGTGGAGGAGTAGCCGAGCATGCGCTTGATGTCGCGCTGGGAGACCGTGTAGAGCACTCCCATCACCGCGGAGGCGATGGAGAACGTGATCACGTACCAGCCCATCCACGCGGGGGGCTCACCGATCATGGCCGTGAACTTGATCATGCCGAAGATGCCGGCCTTGTGGATGACGCCGGACATCAAGGCGGAGACGTGCGCGGGCGCAGCAGAGTGGGCGCGCGGCAGCCACGTGTGGAAAGGGAAGAAGGCCGATTTGAAACCGAACGAGGTCATCAGCACGACGAAGGTGATGTCGCGGAGGAAGGTGTCCTCCTGCAGGAAAGCGCCCACCGCCGAGAGGTCGTTGCTCTGCATGTGGTTGCCGCCGACGATGAAGGCAGCGACCAGCAGCAAGAAGCCGATGTGGGTCGAGACGAGATAGTTGAAGCCGGCGAAGCGGATTTTCTGGTTTCCGTGATCCCAGATGACCAACAGCCAAGCTGCCAGGGCGGCCAACTCCCAGCCGAGGAGGAAAGCGTACGAGTTCTCGACTGTGTAAATGATGATGAACGCCAAGGAGGTCAGGTTCAGCAGGGCGAAGTGCGCGCCAACGTGCCGCTTGGACTTCATGTACGGCTCGAGGTAACCGAGCGCGTAGATCGAGCCGAGCAGGGTCATCGGCAGCGAGAAGCAGAGGAAGAAGGCGTCGAGCGCCTCGACCTGCAGGCGCACGTCGCCGAGCGGCGGCGGCCACGGGAGCAGCGCCTCCAGCGGCGCAGCGCCGAAGAGCACCGGCACGGCCGCGGTCAGGACCAGCGTCGAGGCGAGCGCCTGCGAGGCGATGGACAGCCACGCCCGTAGGGGGTTCCCGCGCGCGACGAGCGCGAGAAAGCCTCCTACCAGCAGGGCGATGGTTGCAATGAACAGCAGCATGGCGGTTCTCCAGGACACCTGGCTCTCATGACAGCCAGGTCGAGTTCGGCTCCCCCCGCGAGGCGGCGTCGCGGGGTTCTGCAAAGGTCATCAGTGCCGGGGTGAGTGCAGCGCGAAGTGCGGGTCGAAGGTGCTCACGTCGCCGCCTCGGAGGCCACCTCCGCGCGCCGGCGCGTGGCCTGCGGGTGCTCCGAGTTGGTGCGCATGCGGTCGAGGCCCACGAACGTGAGCTTGGCGGTGGGCCACTCGTCGGCCAGCAGCTGCACCTTCTCCTGGAAGGTGTGGTCCACCAGCGTGGCCGCCTCGAAGTTCATGACCACCTCTTGCACCTCGGCCGGTACCGACGTGAGCAGCCGCCGCACCGGGAGGAAGTTCATGAAGGTGGCCGAGCCCTTCACCTGCACGAAGAGGGTGTCGTTCTCGATGTGGTGCGCGATGGGGCTGCGGAACAGCTCCTTCAGCGCCGCGCCACGGAAGAGGTGCAATGCCACCTTGAGCACGAGGCCCGCGGCCACTCCCATCAGGAGGTCTGAGACCAGCGTCACCACCATGGTGGTCACGAAGAGCAACAGCTGGTCCGGCCCGATCTCGTACGCGTGCTTGAACTCGCCCGGCGAGGCGAGGCGCGCGCCGGTGTAGACCAGCATGGCGGCCAGCGCGGCGAGCGGGATGAGACCGAGCAGCATCGGGGCGAACGCCACGAAGACCAACAGGAAGAGGCCGTGGAAGAAGTTGGCCTGACGGCCGGTGGCGCCCGAGTCCACGTTGGCGCGGCTGCGGACGATCTCGGAGATCATGGGGAGACCACCGATGGAGGCCACGAGCGTGTTGGCCACGCCCACCGAGAAGAGATCACGGTTGAGGTCGGACACCCGCTTGGCGGGATCCATGGAGTCCACCGCGATGACGGACAGGAGCGACTCCACGCTGCCCACGATGGCGAACATGGCGATGTACTTGAGGGACACGCCGCTCGTGACGGCGGAGAAGTCGGAAAGGTGACCGCGTCGAAGAGGTGGGCCGGGAGGTTCACCAGGAAGCGCGGACCCAGCTCGAAGCGACCGCCCGCGAACGTGTAGGTGTGCGCGTGCGGCAGGTCGATGATGAGGCCCATCGGCACCGCGAACGCCAGCACCCAGACGGGCGCGGGGATCGCCTTGAGGCGCTGCGGGAACTGCTGCCAGGCCACCAGGATCAAGAGCGACACCACGCCGATGAGCGCCACCTCGGGGTTCGAGTAGAGGACGTCGCGCGGGATGTGCACCAGCAGCTCGAGCGGCGAGCCGGTGTCGGTCACCCCGAGCAGCGTGGGGGTCTGCTTTGCGATGATGATGACGCCGATGGCGGCGAGCATGCCGTGCACCACACAAGCCGGCATGCTGGCCGCGATGACGCCCGCGCGCAGGAGCGCGAAGGCGATCTGGATGGCGCCGGCCACCACGCCCACGGCGAGCATGCGGCGGTAGCCCACCATGGGGTCTCCGGCGCCCAGCTCGGTGACCGCGCCCGCCACGATGACGATCAAGCCGGCCGCGGGACCCTTGATCGTCAGTGGGGCGCTGCCGAGCAAGCTGGCGATGATGCCCCCCGCCATCGCGGTGAGAACGCCCGCCACGGGGGGGGCTCCGCTGGCCAGCGCGATGCCCAAGCTGAGCGGCAGCGCGATGAGGAAGACCAAGAAGCCCGAAATGGCGTTCTTGCGAAGGTCAGCGGCGTTCATAGGAGTGTCGAATCACAAGCAAGTCTCGGGCCAGCCTGAACCGTGGCTCAACGCACAGGAGGGCGCCAGGAAGCATGGTTAGTGGGTCACTCTGACCCACTCCGTTTTGCCCCGAGTCACGTTGACCCGGCGCGTCTCGGCGTGGCAAGCGTGGACCGTGCGCCTGGCGCTGAAACTCACGCTCGTGCTGACGGCCTGGACGTTGATCGTGCTGTCCGGCTACGGCTACTACCGCATGACGCACGCGCTGGCGTGGGTGGAGAGCGACCTGCGCCGCGACGAGCTGCTGGTGGGCAGCGTGCTGCGACCGGCCGTGGAGCAAGCTCACGCGCGCGGAGGTCTCACGGCGGCGCAAGAGGTGGTGGACGCGGCCAACCGCAGCGAGCGGCTGGTGCGCATTCAGATCGTGGAGCGCGAGCGCAGGAGCCCGGCGTCGAGCGACCTCAGCGACTACAGCTACCTCCCGAGCCACGACGCGCCCGAGAGCCTGGTGAGCTACCTGCCGCTCACGCTGCGCGGGGCGCCGCCGATGGCGCTTCAGCTGACGGTCAGCTTGGACGAGGAGCGCGTGCTGGCCAGCAAGACCCTCGAGGACCTGGCGGTGGTGCTGCTGCTGATCGGGGTGTGCTCGTTCGGGCTCGCCACGTGGGTGGGCTGGCGCATCGTGGGCCAGCCCGTGGGCGCGCTCGTCACGCTCGCCCGCCAAGTGGGCGCGGGGCAGGAGCCGGGCCGCGTGGCGCTCCGGGGCCGTGACGAGCTGGTGGACCTCGCCAGCGAGATGAACCGCATGGTGGACCTGCTGAGCGCCAGCCGAAAGCGTGAGGTGGAGGAGTCCGCGCGCGCTGGGCAGCTGCAGGAGCACCTGCGCAACGCCGACCGCCTGGCCACGATGGGCATGCTGATGGCGCGCGTGGCGCACGACGTGGGGACGCCGCTCAACGTGATCGGCAGTCGCCTGGACCGCGTGCTGGCGGGGCGCGCGACGGGGGACGCCGCGCTGCGCGACGTGCGCATCGCCAACGAGCAGACCGAGCGCATCACGGGCGCCATCCGGTCGCTGCTGGACTTCGCGCACCGCGCCGAGGTGGCCCACAGCGACATCGCTCCGGAAGAGCTCCTGCGCCGCACGCACGAGCTGCTGGTCACCGTGGCCCGCGCGCGCTCGGTGAAGCTGGTCACCGACCTCAGTCACGCGCCGCGGCTGAAGCT
>Ga0075163_10010360_pt1 | contig 12196 bp, 9 predicted proteins | sample JI1023141ADNA_FD_71478 | JGI IMG/M metagenome (GOLD analysis project Ga0075163, IMG submission 71478) | Wastewater effluent complex algal communities from Wisconsin, to seasonally profile nutrient transformation and Carbon sequestration -... | ecosystem: Engineered > WWTP > Effluent > Algae...
ACAGCCACCGCCTCTTCATCCTCCTCCAGCGCCACAGCCACGACAGGCGACGGCTGGGCAACCATGCTGGGAATCGCCATCGGATGTGGCTGGCCGAGACCTGCCGGGACGTAGCCCTGCGGTGCCGACTGCGGCGGATAGACGTATCCTGACGGCGGCACATAACCTGGGGGCACCACCACATAGCCTGGCGGCGGATACCCATATCCAAGCGGGTAACCTTTGGGCGTGTAGCCCAGCGGGAAGTGCCCCGGCTGAAGTGGTGGCGGCACCTGATCACCCACCGGGAGTTGCATTGGCTTCGACTGGGAACTCGGAGGTTGATCTTGCGGGTCCATGATCTGCGGGAGTTGCTTGATGGGATGCTATTCGTTTCAAACGCCAATCTCCAAACCATTCTGCCAACTCGTGTAGGAATAGGACATATCCCGTAGCCGCCATGACAAAGCCATACGGGCGTCGGTTGACTGAGGGACTCGGGTCGCTGCACCCGGCAGCGAGATCCACCAGCGTCCGTGAAAGCGATAGGCTGCGCCTGAATTGCTTTGTGAAAAACTGAAAATTTATAAATCAGGTATTGCCATTCTTCTGATTTCTCGATATTAAACATTAATTAGACATCTGACTTGTGTGGAAACTGCTCTTGGTTTCTGACAAATCAGTCAGATGAGCCCCCGCCAAGATATGAAAAGCCTAGCAGCTACCAATTGGCTTGGTTTTCCCAAGTCCGAGGCTCCAGCACAAACTCTTTTTGAAGAAATTGAGTCTGTATGGTCCGAATGGACACGCGGCTTGCGGCAATGGTCGCATGTGGGTAGCTGGCCGTGGTTCGGTCTCGCAGAACCCAGCGCAGCCGGGCACGGGCAGCAAAGCCGAGGCACCTACCAATCAAGGCCGCCATCATTTGATGGCGCAGGTTCGGGGCCTGATGGCCCAAGTCTGCCACAATCGCGTGACGTAGGGTTTTATCATGAGCCAGTTATGGTTCGCGAGGTGCTGGAAGCCCTGCAACCAGCGCCCGGCAAGCTCATTTTCGATGGTACTTTGGGCGGCGGCGGACATGCCGAGGCACTGCTGGAGCAAGGCGTGCAACTGGTCGCGATGGACCAAGACACAAACGCTCTGCGCCACGCGACGGAACGATTGAAAAAATATGAAAGCCGCTTCTGCGCTCTGCACGGAAACTTCCGACGCTTTCCCGAAATCCTCGCGGAGACAGGCGTATCGGGCTTTGACGGGATGTTGGTGGATCTGGGCGTGTCCAGCCATCAGCTCGATGAGCCCACTCGCGGCTTCTCCTTCATGAACGACGGTCCCCTGGACCTCCGCATGGACCAGCAATCAAAACGCACGGCGGCGGATCTGGTGAACACGGAAAGCGAAGAAGATATCGAGCGCGTGCTGCGTGAGTTTGGAGAAGAACCGCAGTGCAGGCGCATCGCACGCGCCATTGTTCGCGCCCGTCAGAAACAGCCGATCACGACAACAGCGGAACTAGCGCGGATCGTCGAAGCGGCGATTGGCCGCAAGGGAAAGCGCCACCCAGCGACGCTCACGTTTCAGGCGCTGAGAATCGCGATCAACGACGAGCTGGCGGCGTTGCATCAGTTCCTGGAACTGGCTCCCCGCTGGCTCAAGCCAGGCGGCAGGCTCGTGGTCATTTCCTTCCATTCTCTTGAGGAGCGAATCGTGAAGCAAACCTTCAATCACCTCGCCGCGCCCTTCATAGACAGGCCCGAATGGCCGGACAAACGCGTGAACAGGGACCACTGCATGAAGCTAGTGACGCGGAAGCCACTGGAGCCTTCGGAAGACGAAATCAAACGAAACCCCCGAGCTAGGAGCGCCCGCATCCGCGTGGCGGAACGTCTGCCCCATGAATAACCGCTATCGAAACACGGTGCGACTCTCGACGACGACTGTGGTCATTGTGATCACGGTTGTGGCGCTGTTCATCACCCTGAGCCGAGTGGCAGAGCGCAACCGCGTGCATGCACTGGGCGACGAGCAGCGAAAGATCGAGAAGGAAATCCGCCTGCTCAAACAGGAACTCGCCGCCCTGGACCTCCGTATCGAGAGCCTGCTGACGCGGGACAAAGTGCAGCCGCGTCTCGCGGGTGCGCGCACGCTTCTCCGTCCCATCACGAAAGATCGGCTCATCGAGCTACCCCAATGAAATCTTCCTCTCCATCATTGCCAAAGGGCGAGCAACTTCGCAAAGACCGCTGGGTGCGCGCGCGCATCGGCCTCGTCGCCTGTTTCCTCGTGCTCGGCTTCACGGGCATCACTTGGCGCCTCGTTTTTCTGCATATCAATCAGCACGAGAGATCGTCCGCCATCGCCACGCAGATGCGCCAGTTGCACCAGAGCATCCCTGCGCATCGTGGCTCGATCCGTGATCGCAATGGCGAGTTGCTCGCGCATGACCGCACGGTGTTCGACCTCTACGCCGATAGGTTCCACCTGCGGGAAATGCACCTGATCAGCCGCAAGCTGGCCTCGCTCCAGGGCACAACCGTCGCTGCACTGCGCAAGACGCGGAGCAAGGATCAGATCCTCGATGAATACCATCACCACATCGCTGCTGCATTGAGCGGCCCGCTCGGAATGCCGATAGACACCGTGCTGGCGCTTGTGACCTCGCCAAAGCCCGAGAGCATCCTGCGCGAGGACATTGAGGACGAGCAGGTGGACGAGTGGAAAAAGGTGATCGAGCAAGCGCAGATCACCGGCATTCACCTCCGGCCCGCGACGAAGCGCGCCTATCCCTCGACCGACCGGCTCACTCATGTCCTAGGGGACGTGACATACGCGAACGAGGGCAACTGGGGAGTGGAAGCTCTCATGGATGCCGAACTCACGGGCACCGACGGAGAGCAATGGATCGAACGCGACAACAAAGGGCGCGAGCTTCCCTTGTATCGCGGGAAGGTCGTCGAGGCGAAGCACGGCCACGACGTGCATCTCACCATCGACATGCACCTTCAGGAGGAAGTGGAGTCGGTGCTGGAGCAGCAATGCGCGATCTACACACCACGAAAGGCCATCATCGTGCTGACCGACCCAAAGACGGGCTCCATCCTCGCCATGGCCAGCCGTCCTCACTACGAGCGCGATGCAAAGACCGGCATGTGGCGGAACCTGGCCATCTCCGATCCCTACGAGCCGGGATCGACCTTCAAGATCGTCACGCTTTGCGCCGCTCTCGATCTCGGCAAGGTGGAACTCGAAACCGAGATCTTTTGCAACAATGGCCTCTACGAAGAGCCCGCACTCAAGATGACACTGCGTGACGACGAGTCCTTCGGCGCCTTGCGTGTCAAAGACGTCTTCGCGCACTCCAGCAACATCGGCACCTACAAGATGGCCAAGATGGTGGGCCAGGATGACTTCCTTGCCTATGCATGGCGCTTTGGCTTCGGGCAGAAGACTGGCATCGGACTCAAGGGTGAGCAGCCAGGCCTGCTAAACACGGACAAGTGGACCGGCACCACATTCTCCCGCATGGCGATGGGCTACGAGGTCTCCGCGACGCCGATCCAACTCGCCATGGCCGTGGGCGCGATCGCGAATGGCGGCGTGCTGATGAAACCGCGAATCGTCGAGCGCACGGTGTCGGCTGACGGAGCGGACGTACACACCTTTGCACCAGAGCCGAAGCATCAGATCTGCAAAGCCACCACCGCCGATCTCATCAAGCAAGCCATGATGCGCGTGGTGGCCGAGGGCACGGGAAAACAGGCGGCCATCAAGAATGTAGTCGTGGCTGGCAAGACGGGAACCTCCCAGCGCTACGACGAGGATCTGAATCGCTATGTGGACGGTGAGTACAACACCTCGTTCGTTGGCTTCGCTCCAGCTGAAGACCCGAAAGTCGTCTGCATCGTGATGATGGACAATCCAAAGGCGGAGAAGACTGAGCTTTACGGCGGCAAAGTAGCAGCGCCCATCTTCGCCGAGGTCGTGCGCGAGGCGCTCGACCATCTGTCCGTGGACTTCAAGCGCCCGGTAAAGGTCCGCCTCGCGGACAAGGGAGGTGCCCAGCCATGAAACTGCGTGACGCCATCGCCGGCATGGACAAGCCCGTCACCTCGGGCAGTCTCGACACCGAGATCACAGGCATCGCCTACGACTCACGGAAAGCAGGTCCCGGGATCGCCTTCGTCGCCATTCGCGGCACGGCGGCTGATGGACATCAGTTCATTCCGCAGGCCATCCAGAGCGGAGCCGCCGCCATCGTCTCCGAGACAGCTCCGCCAGACGGTGTGACCGTGCCGTGGGTGCATGTGCGCCAGTCGCGCATGGCGTTGGCTGACATGGCGGCAGTCTTCCACGGCTCACCCGCGCGTGCGATGCTCATCGCTGGCGTGACGGGCACGAATGGAAAAACAACCATTGGCTTCCTTCTTCACCACCTCCTGAACGCTGCGCACATGCGCGCCGGCCTGCTCGGCACGGTACTCTATGATTTGGGCGGTGAGCAGATTCCGGCCACGCACACGACACCTGAGTCGCTCGAGATCCAACAATTGCTCGCCACGATGCGCGACAACGGCTGCCGTGCGGTGGCGATGGAAGTGTCGTCGCACGCGCTCGCGCAGGATCGCGTGCATGGCCTCCCGTTTGCCGCGGCGATCTTCACGAATCTCACGCAGGATCATCTCGACTACCACGGCACGATGGAAGAGTACTTCCACGCCAAGAGTCTGCTCTTCCAGTCGGTGGCAGACGCGGGCAGTGGGCAGATGATCATCAACGCTGACGACGCCTGGGGACGGAAGCTCGTCACCCAATTTGAATCCACGGGTCGCATCACGCGCTACGGTTTCGGCACCGGACTCGACTTTCAGGCCACGGACGTGCGCTACGATCTCACCGGCACGAGTTTCCAGCTCACAGCGCGCGGACGCTCGTTCCTCGTGCGATTGCCGCTCATCGGCGACTTCAACGTTTACAACTCCGTCGCAGCCATCGCTGCGGCGCACGCCCTCGGCTTGAACCTCCGCGAGAGCATCAATCACATCAAGACAGCGCCGCAGGTGCCGGGTCGCCTGGAGCGCGTGACAGAAGGCGGACCGTTCCAGGTGTTTGTCGATTACGCGCACACTCCCGACGCACTCATCAATGTGCTGCGCACTCTCCGTGCGCTCCGACCGAAGCGCATCATCACCGTCTTCGGCTGCGGAGGCGACCGCGATCGCACGAAGCGTCCGAAAATGGCGCGTGCCGCCGAGGAAGGCAGCGACATCTGCGTCCTCACATCCGACAATCCGCGCACCGAGAATCCAGAGACAATCATCGCCGATGCGCGGAAGGGCTTTGCGCGTCCGGGCCATCTTGAGATCGTGGACCGACGCGAGGCGATCTTCACGGCCATCCAGAACGCTTGGGACGGCGACATCGTCCTCATCGCGGGCAAGGGCCACGAGACCTACCAGGAAGTGAACGGCGTGCGCAGCCCGTTCGACGACCGCCGGATGGCCAGACAGTGCCTGTTCAACATGAAGCAAGCCCGCGCGCCCATGGACGACGACCGCGCATGAAAGCCCTCCCGCTCGCCACCATCGCCGAACTCTGCGGCGGCACGCTTCGTGCCGGCGACGGAGCGCGCACGGTCACGAGCGTGAACACCGACTCGCGCAAGATCACGCCGGGCGAGGTCTTCGTGGCATTGGTCGGAGAGAAATTCGACGCTCACGATTTCATCCCACAGGTCGCGCAAAGTGGCGCTGCGGCTGTGATCGTGAGCCGCGTGGAGGAAGCGTGGCGGACGCTGCCGTGCGCCATCATCGAGGCTGGCGACACGCTTCTCGCGCTTCAAAAGCTCGCGCAAGGCTACCGCCGCCTGCACAACCCGCTCGTGATCGGCATCACGGGCAGCAATGGCAAGACATCGACCAAGGATTTCGCACGCGCAGTCTTGTCGAGGAAATTCAAAGTCTGCGCGACTATCGGAAACCTGAACAACCACATCGGTCTTCCCTTGAGCATTCTGCGTCTCGGCGAGCACGACGACTGCTGCATTCTCGAGATGGGCATGAACCATCACGGCGAAATCAAGGTGCTGGCCGACATCGCGCAGCCCGACGCCGGCATCATCACGAACATTGGCGTCGCACACATCGAGCACATGGGCTCGCGCGAGGGCATCGCGAAGGAAAAAGGAACGCTGGCCAGCGCCGTGCCGGCAGACGGCTGGGTGGTGCTCAATGCAAACGATGACTTCACAGCAACGATCACGTCCGACACAAAAGCTCAAGTAGTCACCGCTGGAGTCGGCTGCGGCGATGTGTCCGCGCTAGATCTGAAGCGCGAGGCGGACGGAACATCGTTCACCCTCGATTTCAGCGGAGAGAAAGTCACCACCTACATGCCGATACCCGGAGAGCACATGGTCGGCAATGCCGCGCTCGCGGCTGCTGCGGGGTGGAAGTATGGCATCGCTCCTGCCGAGATCGCGGCGGCACTGCGCGAGGTGAAACTCACCGGCGGACGCCTCGAGACCAAGCACATCGGCGGTGTCACTTTCCTCGACGACTCCTACAACGCGAATCCCGACTCCATGCGCGCCGGATTGCGCACACTCACGAGTCTGGGCGGTGCCGGTCGTCGCGTCGCCGTGCTCGGTCGCATGGGTGAGTTGGGAGAGCACGCCGTGCCCGAGCATCGTGCTCTGGGCCAGTTCGCCGCTGGATTGAATCTCGCGGCCGTGTTCACGGTGGGAGACGAAGCCGCGCTCATCACGGACGCCGCGCACGCGACCAACACCTCTCTCGCGACCCAAAACTTCACCTCGCACAACGAATGTGCGGCTCACCTCCGCAGCTTTCTCAAGGACGGCGACATCGTGCTGCTCAAGGGCAGCCGCTCAGCCGGGATGGAAAAGGTTCTCTCCCATTATCAGGCCCCATGATTTACTGGCTTTACGAACACCGCGACCTCTTCTCGGCTCAGGATGGCATCATCTACAAGCTGCTGAACCTCTTCCGCTATCACACCTTCCGAGCCGGTGGCGCGGCGGTCACGGCATTTGCGATCTCGCTCATCTTTGGCGAGCGACTGATCCGCAAGCTCATCTCGCTCAAGGTCGGCCAGCCCATCCGCACTGCGGAAGAAGTGAACAAGCTCTTCGAACTCCACGGCAAGAAGGCGGGCACACCGACCATGGGCGGCATCTTGATTCTCGGGTCGCTCGTCATCTCCGCATTGCTGTGGTGCAAATGGGACAACCCGATGGTCTGGACCATCCTCTTCTCCACCGTCGGTCTCGGCGCGCTGGGCTTCTATGACGACTACCTGAAGGTCGCGAAAAAGAACTCCAAAGGAGTGAACGCACGCACCAAGCTCATCTGGCAGGGCGGCGTGGCCTTGCTGGCAGGGTACTTCTTTGCCTACGGAATCCCGCTGGATGACAGCGGCGCTCACCTCCGCGCGCTGCATGTGCCCTTCTTCAAGGATGCACTCATCCCCGACATGCATTTCTTCGCCATCGCCTTCTTTGCCCTCATCATCGTCGGCGCGTCGAATGCCGTGAATCTCACCGACGGCCTCGATGGTCTGGCCACCGGCTGCTCGCTCACCACCGCGCTCGCGTATGCCGCGTTCGGCTACGTTTGCGGAAACGCGAAGTACTCCAACTACCTCGACGTGCCGCATCACTCGCTCGCATCCGAGTTGCCCATCATCGCCATGGCGCTGGCTGGGGCGTGCCTGGGCTTTCTCTGGTGGAATGCGCATCCGGCGAAGATGTTCATGGGCGACACGGGCAGCCTGGCTCTCGGCGGCTGCATCGCCACCCTGGCCATCGGCTGCAAGCAGGAAATCGTGCTCGTGCTCGTGGGCGGCGTCTTCGTCATGGAGGCTCTCAGCGTGATGATCCAAGTCTTCAGCTTCAAGACGCGCGGGAAGCGGGTCTTCCGGATGTCACCCATCCACCACCATTTTGAACTCGGAGGCTGGCCCGAGAATCAGGTGATCACCCGGTTCTGGATCGCCTCACTCATCTTCGCTCTCCTCGGACTCGCCACTCTGAAGCTACGATAACACACATGGGAAAGTTTGACGGACAACACTTCGCCATTCTCGGGGCCGGTCGCAGTGGACTGGGTGCCGCGAGACTCGCGTGCCTGCACGGCGCGCGGGCGACGGTGTTTGATGAAGGTGATCCGGCAAAAATCAAGACGGGCGGCTTCCCTGCCGTGCTCGGAGCCACTGCGAAGTCCCTGGTCGTTCAGCCGGGTGAGTTCAACTTGGCCATCATCAGCCCTGGGCTCGATGCAGGCTGGCCGCTGCCGAAGAAGTTCACCGATGCGGGCGTGCCGCTGACGGGCGAGATGGAGTTCGGCTTCTCGCTGACTGACATCCCGATGATCGGCATCACGGGCACGAATGGGAAAAGCACCTGCACCGAGTTGATCGCGGCTCTGTTCAACGGCGCGGGCAAGCGTTCCATTCCCTGTGGCAATCACGGGCTCGCCTTGTCGGAGTTGGTCGCGAGCGGAGAAGCCTACGATGTCCTCGCACTCGAGGTCAGTTCATTCCAACTCGAAACCATTTCCACGCTGCGGCCCAAGGTCAGCATTTGGCTGAATTTCGCTCCCGACCATCTCGATCGCTATCCCGACATCGAGTCTTACTACAAGGCCAAGGTGCGCATCTTTGAAAACCAAACAGCCGACGACTGGGCTGTGATCCGCGCGGGAGAAGATGTGGGCGAGATCAAAGCCAAGCGCGTCACTTTCTCGTCTGAAAGCGACGCAGACTTCACCTACCGCAGCGGCGCGTTCTTCCACCAGCAGAAGCAGATCGGCGATGCTTCGTGCGTGAAGCTTCGAGGTCGGCACAACATGGAGAACATCCTCGCCGCGTTGGCCGCAGGCTGGCTGCTCGGTCTCAGTTTTGATGCCATGATGCAGACGCTGGCTAGCTACGATCCGCCGCGCCACCGCTGCGAGCTCGTGCGCGTGCTGAACGACCGCGAGTACATCAACGACTCAAAGGCAACCAACCTCCACGCCCTCGAAAGTTGCGTCCGATCGCAGGATCGCCCGATCGTTCTGATCGCCGGCGGCAAGGAAAAGGGCCTCGATTACACGCCACTGCGCGGAACGATCCCCGGTCGTGTCCACGCGATGGTCGTCATCGGAGAGATCGCCGAGTCCCTCGAACGCGGATTCAGTGATCTGGTGCCCTGCAAGCGCGCGGCGGACATGGCGGACGCCGTGCGCCTCGCCACGGAACTTTCCAAACCGGGCGACGCCATCGTGCTCTCCCCCGGCACCTCGTCCTTCGACATGTACACCGGCTACGCCCAGCGCGGCGACGTGTTCTGCGATGCCGTGCGCTCACTCTCTTGATATGTCAGTCCCCAAAAAACAGAAAACCCAGACTCCCAAAGCCACCATGAAAAAGAAGCCCAAGCTCCTGACCTCACTTCTCAGCGGCGAGAAGCGTCGTCATCACGTCGCCGCATATATCACACAAGAAGGCGACTGGAATCAGCATGAACCGAACACGGGCTTTGCCCGCATGTTCATCGCCATGCTGATCCTTCATGTGCTCATCATCGGCGGCATCATCTTGTCCGACTCGTCGTCCGGCACGAAGGCTCCACCGAGATCACCGGCCGCGCAGGCCATCCTAACGAAGTCACAGAACGAGATCGGCAGCGCGCCAGCGCAAGCGCAAGCGGTCGCCACCCAAGCCGGAACAAACAGTGACGGAGTGAAATACGAAACGTACGAGGTACACTCCGGAGACTCCCTGCCGATGATCGCCGCGAAATTCGGCGTGGACCGAGAGGAGATGATCTCGCTGAACGGCCTCGACAAAGACGCTGGATTCTCCGCTGGCACGGTGCTCAAGATTCCGAACCACAAAGTGAGTGAGCCGCTACAGATCAGCCCCGCGCGACCTCTGTCCCCGATCTCGCTCACGCCAACGACTTCGACTGCCGCCGCTGACACAACTGCCGCCGCGAGCGATCCCCAGTCCACCGCAGGCACCGCCGCATCGTTCACTGCCACAACGGCCGCGACCGACAGCGCCTCGGGCCTTGTGCCGCTGCCGGATGTCACCTCCACCGCGCCCGCGCCGACTCCAGCGCAAATGACCGTGGTCGATGCCACCACCACCGACGCGCCACCACCCGCCGACAGCGCGCCGGTCGTGAGCAAGTCCGACTCCGTCCCCGCTCCCGCGCCAGCGGCGGAGAAGCCAGCCGTCAAAAAGACCGCAGCGGCCGCTCCCAAACCCCGCCCCGTGCCGACACCCTCCGAGATGAAGCAGCGCCCGATCACCAAGGCCGATTCCCCGCCGAAGGCCGATACCAAGACTAGCACGAAAAAGACATCAGCCAAAGGTGGCACGCACACGATGGCCAAGGGCGAGACGCTCTATCGCCTTTCGTCAAAATACGGCGTTTCAATCGACAGCCTCATCAAGGCCAACAACATCAAGGACCCCGGCAAGCTCCGTGACGGCACGAAGCTCGTGATCCCAGCGAAATAACGCGAACCACCGCATCCGATGGCACGTCACATCTCGATCCTTCTCATCATTGCAGTCTGTCTCCTGGTGGCTTTGGGGCTGACCATGCTTGCGAGCACGGGCTACTTTGTCGAGGATGGTCGCGGTGAGGACTACGTCACGCTGCGGAAGCAGATCGTCGCTCTCGTGATCGGCGTCATGGCGTGCGGTTTCTTCGCTCTGCTGGATTACAACAAGCTCTTCCGCTGGCGCTGGCACATCTTTGCCGGAGCCGCAGCGGTGCTGGCGCTCGTGCTCATCCCCGGCATCGGCGTCACGATCAACGGTGCCACGCGTTGGCTCGGCGCTGGTGCCTATCGCCTACAGCCGTCCGAGATCGCGAAGATCGCGCTCGCCATCTGCATGGCCGCGTGGTTTGCCACCCATGAGACCGAGACGACAAAGCTGGTCCGTGGCTTTGTGCAGCCCGGCCTCATTGTCGCTCTCCCGGTTCTCCTGATTGGTTGCGAGGTCGATCTCGGCAACGCGCTGCTCGCCGCCATGATCGGCGCGGGCATCATGTTCGTCGCCGGCACACGAATCGTTTATCTCCTGATCGTGTTGGCCGGGATCGCCACCTCGCTCGCCGCTGCCGTTTTGTACACGCCGAACCGCATGGAGCGCATCATCGCCGTGTACAATCTGGAAAAGTACAAGGACACCTGGGGCCTGCAGCAGTGGGTATCGTGGATGGCCTTCGGCTCGGGCGGCATCGAGGGCCGCGGACTCGGCTCGGGGCGCATGAAGCTCTCCTACCTGCCCGAGGCGCACACGGACTTCATCTTTCCCATGGTCGGAGAGGAGCTCGGCCTTTACGGCACGGCGGGCACGGTCCTCATATTCCTTGTCCTCGTCATCGCAGGCATGTGCATCTCGTCTTATGCGCCCAATCGCTTCGGCAAGCTCCTTGGTTTTGGCCTCACGCTCATGCTCGGCCTGGAGGCGCTGCTGAACATGGGCGTCACGACGGCACTGCTGCCAAATAAAGGCTTGCCTCTCCCATTTGTGAGCTACGGTGGCTCCAGCCTCATCGCCGCCATGATTGCCGTCGGAATTCTCATCAACATCCATCGCCAAGGTGTCCACCTAAATCGTGGCGACCTCCCCATCATCCGGAACAACAGCCGCTGGACCCCGCAGCTCTGACCGGTCGTGGCGAAGCCCAAGAAAAAACGGCCGCAGCCCGCTCCCGTCGTTCGCGATGAAGCACCGGCCCCAACGTCGGCAGCCAGGCCCAATGCCAAACGCCTGCACGTCCTCATCGCCTGCGGTGGCACCGGCGGACATCTGTTTCCCGGCATCGCCGTCGGCGAGGTGCTCTCCGCGCGCGGGCACGACGTCACGCTCCTGATCAGCGAGAAGAAGATCGACAGCCTCGCAGCCTCCGGCCATCCCAACCTCCGCTTCGAGCGCCTCCCCTTCCTCGCCATGCCAAAGCCGTGGTCGCCGAAGATGATCGCCTTCCTCGCGGGCACCTTCAAAGGCATGAACGCCGCGCGCGCGCTCATCCGGAAGCATCAGGCGCAGGTCGTGCTCGGCATGGGCGGCTTCACCTCGCTCGCGCCCATCGTCGCAGGTCGCCGGGAGAAATCCCGCACCCTCATCCACGACTCCAACGCCATCCCCGGCAAGGCCAACCGCCTCACCGCGCGCTTCTGCGACGTCGTCC
>Ga0075163_10010361_pt1 | contig 12193 bp, 9 predicted proteins | sample JI1023141ADNA_FD_71478 | JGI IMG/M metagenome (GOLD analysis project Ga0075163, IMG submission 71478) | Wastewater effluent complex algal communities from Wisconsin, to seasonally profile nutrient transformation and Carbon sequestration -... | ecosystem: Engineered > WWTP > Effluent > Algae...
GAACGGTATAAGGTCACCTCGGTGGTGATCTCGCACGACATGGCCTCGGTGTTCCGCATCGCCGACCGCATCGCGATGCTGCACGAGAAGAAGATCCTGGCCAGCGGCACGGTCGATGAGATCCGCGATTCGCGCGACCCCTACCTCTACGACTTCATCCGCACCTCGGGCGTGGCCGCGGCGGGGGCGCCGTGAGGCCGGTCGCCGCCGGCGTCAAGGTCGGCATCCTGGTGCTGGCGCTCCTGGGCGGCACCTACGCGGTGTGGAAGAGCCTGGGCGCCGATCCGGCCGGATCCGACAACATCACCTTGTGGGCGCGCTTCCGCGACGCCTCGGGCATGCCGGTCGGCTCGAAGGTCGTGGTCGCCGGTCTGCCGGTCGGCGAGATCACCAGCCTCGAGATCGATGGCCGCTACGCCAAGGTCAAGTTCAAGATCCGCCGCGACGTCGCGGTGTGGTCGAGCGCGGTGGTCTTCAAGAAGGCGGCCTCGCTCCTCGGTGACCACTACCTCGAGATCGACCCCGGCAGCGCCGAGGGCGCGGCCGAGACCGGCGAGTTGACCCCGGCCACCCGGCTCGGGTCGGGCGACCAGATCGTCCGGGTGGTCGAGGCGACCTCGCCCGACGCGCTGTTGCGGCGGATCGATCAGAGCCTGCCCAACGTCGACGCGGTGCTCTTGTCGGTCAAGGATCTGTCCGAGGACATGCGCCGGCTGGTCAACGGCCCGATCGCCTCGGTCGCCAACCGGGTCGATGACCTGGTCCAGCGCGAGGCCCAGACCGTCAAGGACATCCTCGAGCGGGCTGACCGGACGATCGCCCGGATCGATCAGATCGCGGTCGACATCCGCGCCATCTCGGGCACCGCCGACGATCGGGTCAAGGCCATCCTCGACAACCTGGACGCCGCCGCCGCCGAGGCCCGCACCCTGGTGGCGACCGCGCGCACCGAGGTCGAGGCCACCGGCGACAAGGTCCGCGAGAAGCTCGATCTGGTCGATCAGGTGATCGCCAGCACCGCGTCGATCACCGAGAAGATCGATGAGGATCGCGGCACGCTGGGGCGGCTGGTCAACGATCCGACGATCGCCGACAACGTCGAGACGATCACCGACGACGCCAAGGGATTCCTCGGCACGCTGTTCCGGATGCAGACCTACGTCGGGCTGCGCAGCGAGTGGAACGTGTTCGCCGGCCTGGCCCGCCACTACCTGTCGGTCGAGCTGCACACTCGCCCGGACAAGTTCTACCTGATCGAGCTCGAGCAGGGGCCGCGCGGCGGCTACCCCGACACGACGCTGGTGTACGACCCGACGGTCGGGAACCAGTGGGTGCGGACCAGCACGATCGCCGACGAGTTCCGGTTCACCTTCCAGTTCGCCAAGCGGTTCGACTGGCTGACCCTGCGCTACGGCATCAAGGAGTCGAGCGGCGGAGTCGGCGCCGACGCCGACCTGCGGTGGTGGGGCCGCGGGCTGCGCATGTCGGTCGACGTCTTCGACGCGTCCTTCGACGACTATCCCCGGGTCAAGCTGGCCGCGGCCTTCGAGCTGATGCGCGGGGTCTACGTCCTGGGCGGCATCGACGAGGTCTTGAACGCGCCCGACACGCTCATGGTCCAGACCGGCGGCGGCGACGTGCCGCTGCAGTTCGAGGAGTACCGGTTCGGGCGCGACGTCTTCGTCGGCGGCATGATCCGGTTCAACGACAAGGACCTGGCGGCGCTGCTCGCGATCGGGGGCGGCGCGCTGTCGGGGCTCGGGGACTAGACGCGGAGACCGAGACCGAGGTGGAGGCCGAGACCGAGACCGAGGCGGAGGCCGAGGCGGAGACCGAGGCCGAGACCGAGGCGGAGACCGAGACCGAGGCCGAGACCGAGGCCGAGGCGGAGACCGAGGCGGAGACCGAGACGGGGGCCGAGACCGAGACCGAGACCGAGCTTCACGCCAGGCGCGGGATGATGCGCAGGCGATAGCCGAAGCGGTGGCGCGACTCGATCAGGTCGCCGATCTCGACCTTGATGAGCGCGCGGCGGACGCGTCGCACGAGCTGCTTGACGTGGTTGTCGCCGGGGTCGCGGGTGTCCCACGACAGGTCGCCGATCAGCTCGGAGGTGCGGACGAAGCCGCGGACCATGTGGGGCTGGTGGGCCTCGTCGGCCATGCGCCGGACCAGGAGCGCGAAGAACTCGAACTGCGTGGCGGTGAGCTGCACTTGCTTGCCGGCGACTTCGACCAGCCCGCCGCCGCCGCCGGTCGGCTCGTGCAGGCGGACGTCGAGGGTCGGCAGGCCGACGTCGGTGCTCTCGCGCTCGAACTCGCCGTCGTCGACCGGCGAGGTCAGGCGATCGCCCGGGCGCAGGGTCGAGCTGAAGGCCGGATCGAGGGTGACCGGCGGCAGGCTGGCGCCGTCGGGGATGAAGTAGAAGCCGACCTGGCCGAACATCACCCGATCGCCCTTCCGCAGGGTCACCGCCTCGTCGATCGTGGCCTCGTTCACCATCGTGCCGTTGGCCGAGCCGAGGTCGCGCAGCGCCCACTGCTTCTTGACCGGATCGATCGACAGGTGGGCGTGGTGACGCGACACCGAACTCTCGAGGATGCTGACCCCAGCGCCCTCGAGCTGTCGGCCGATCAACGTGCGCGCCTCGAGGGGGTGGGGCCGGCCCCAGGGATCGATCAGCACGGCGCCGGTCGGCTTGGCGGTGGTGGTCAAGACCTGCTCTGGCACCAGCCCCAGCGGGCCGGCCACTTCCTCGCGACAGTCCTCACACAGGAGGCCGCTCTCGACGGGATGGCGCGCACAGACCGCACAGTTCATGCCGCCAGCATAAACCAATCTCCTCGACGTGGCGGCCTCGTCGGGCTCACCGGCCCGGGGTGTCCGGATTCGTCGTCGGAGATTCCCCGAAGCGATCACGGTGCGACGGCGAAGCCGCGGCCCGGCTCGGCCGGGAACGGCGTCGCGCGATCGCGGCGGTCGAGCTCGGCCGGGGTCCAGCGCGCGCCGCGCTCGGCGAACAGCGCGACCCCGATCACGCCGACGTTGCGATCGTCGCCGGTGGCGGCGGCGTACGAGCCGGACACCTTGCCGAATCGGAAGGCCGCGACCTCGGCCTCGCTGTGGCGGAAGCCGTCGATCACCAGCTCGCCGTGGGCCTCGACCACGTAGCCGCGCCGATCGAAGCCGGCCGGGCGCCCGTCGATGACGTCGAGCCCATCGACCGAGGCCACGACCTCGAAGCGCGCGCTGGTATGGTTGCGCACCGCGATGCGGTAGCGCGCGCCGTCGCGCGCGGCCAGGAGCGTGCGACCGCCGGCGGTCAGCCCGGGCAGGGGCGCGCCGGCGTCGTCGATCACCGCGATCGCGAGGTCGCCGTCGCCGGCCCAGGTCTCGAGCGGGGCCAGGCCGGTGCCGAGGTGGGCGGCGTGGGCGGCCACGCCCTCGGCGTCGTTGTAGTGCAAGACCGCGGTCGCCCACGGGTTGGCCTCGGCGCGGACGAACGGCGTGGTCGTGATGGGCGACCAGGTGTGCTCGCCCCAGGCGGTGGCCAGGCCCGGGCGCTCGACGGGATCGGGGGCGACGACCGGCGCGACCACCACGTGGGGCGGCGCCACCGGCGACGAGGCGGCGGCGGGTGCGCTCGCCAGCGGCGCCGCGCTCGGGGTGGTGGCGATCGGCGCTGGCCCGCCGCCGCCCGGCGGGTAGCCCGGCGGGCGGGCACCGGCGGCGCACGCGGTGGTGACGAGGAGAGCGAGCGGGAGGGCGGGGAGGCGGATGGGGTGGGGCATGGCGGGTCCTCGCCTTGCCAACGTGGGCCGAGCGCCGGGCTTACGTGGTCCGCGCGCGGCGCCGCGGACGTCTCGTGGCGGCGACTGCGTCGCTCAGCGACCGTGGCAACGCGCGCAGCCGTGGCCGGTCATGCGAAAGGCCGCGACCCCGTCGTGACACGGCGCGCAGGTCGCTTTGCCGGGCGACGGCAGATCGACGACCGCGGCGCTGGCCGCCACCGCGCCGTGGCAGGTGACGCACGGCACCGGCTGACCGTCGTGGGTCCGGTGCGGTCGGTGGCGAAACCGAACTCGCACCGACCACGGCGCCGCCGCCCGCGCGCGATCGCGGTTGGCTTCGCGATCGCGGCCGTGGCACGCGACGCAGGCATCGAGGGGCGGCGCCGGGCCGGTGGCGTCGCCGTGGCAGCCGGCGTCGGCGCACGCGGCGTGGCCGCGCGGCGGTCGCAGCTCGCGGGTCGCGGTCGTGAGCTGATGGCAGCGCTCGCACGCCACGGCGGCGTGACGGGCGTGGGCGAGCTCGACGCCGAACTCCGAGCGCGGGCGCGGCGGCAGCGCCGCGGCCAAGGGGCGCCACGGCTCGGTCGCCAGGTGGCAGGCGCCGCAGATCGTCGGCTTGGTCGCGGTCAGATCGGCGGCGTGGCAGGCCGCGCAGGCGTCGTGATCGGGCGCCAGCGGCTGGCCGCCGCGATCGAGGCGATGGCACGAGGTGCACGTCGGCAGCGGCGCGCGGCGCTCATGGGCGCCGTGGTCGAAGCGCTCGATCGGCCGATGGACCGCGTACGGCTCGGTCGGGGCCGCGGTGTGGCAGCGGGTGCACGCGGTGGTCGCGGCGAAGCCGGCGACACCGTCGTGGCAGCCGGCCGGCGTGCAGGTGGCCTTGCCAGGCGTCGGCAGCGCCAGGTCGGCGGTGGCGGCCAGGCCGGCGTGGCAGGTCGCGCACCCGAGCGCGGCGGCGCGCGGCGCGCGGCCGAGATGTCGACGGTGATCGAAGGCGGCGCCGACCGCGAGCGGCGGCGAGGCCAGGGTCGGCCGCAGGTTCACGCCGGTCCCGGCCGGGTGACAGGCGGCGCACGCGGTCATCGCTGGCGCGGCGGCGCGGCCGTCGTGGCAGGGGGCGCACCGCGCGTGGGGCCGCGGCGCGGCGGCGGTGGTCCCGGGGATCGCGTGGCAGGTCGTGCACGCGGCGGCCTGGTGACGGGCGTGATCGAACGTCAGGCCGAAGTCGGGGTCGAGCTGGTAGGGCGGGAACGCCACCGCGGGGCGCCGGGCCGCGAGCTTATCGGCGGGATGGCAGGCGGTGCACACCGCGGCGTCGCTCGGTCGACCGGGACCCGGCGCGGCATGGCAGGTGCCCAGGCACGCGCTGTGACCGGGTCGGCCGATCAGGGCGCCGCGGGCGCCGAGCGGATGACAGGTGGCGCACGCGATGGGATCGCGCCCGCTGACCGCGATCCGGCCATCGTGGACGATGTGGGCGAAGCCGGTCGGTTGATCGGCGCGGGCCGCCGACCCCATGGTCAGGGCGCCGCCGAGGACGAGCGCGACGATCGCGAGCCGCATCAGTACTGGCCCTCGACCAGGATGCGGAGCGCCTTCAGCCCGGCGATCTCCGGCGCGGTGGCGAAGCGGTTGGTCAGCTCGTAGGTGGTGTGGACGCGCAGCCGCGGGGTGATCCACGCGTCGAAGGCGAACCGGGCACCGCCGTGGATCGTGTCGAGGTCGAGGGGTTCGGTCAGCTCGTGCTCGCTGTCGGCGATGCCGTCGTCGCGGTACAAGAGCGCGTGGCGGGTGCGCCGGGCGTAGATCTCGGCGGTGGCCGAGAACTTGCGGGCGCCACCGGTGAAGCGGGCCGCGACCCCGCCCTCGAACAGCGAGCGCTCGCCGATGTGCTCGCCGGTCGCGGGCAGCGGCAGGGCGTGGCCCTCGAGATCGATGAGCTGCTCGGCCGGCACCGCGTCGGTGCGCGCGTAGATCCGCCCCAGACCCGACAGCGTGAGGCCGAGGGTGCGCCGCAGGCGCATCTCGATCGCGCTGCCGCCCTCGAGCCAGCCGGGGCTGGTGCGGGTCGGGGCCTGATCGTCGTCGCGCTCGTCGAGCGCTGCGCCGCCGAACAGCAAGGCGTCGATGTTGTCGAGCAAGACCGTGCCGGCTCGCACCCGCACGGTCGTGCGCGCGGTCGGAGGTCCGAGATCGAGGTAGCGGCGGGGCTGGGTCGGATCGTTGTCGCTGACCCGCTCGTAGTCCCACAGCCAGTCGGCGCGCTTGCGGCTGGTGGCCTCGATCGCCAGGCGAGTCTCGTCGGAGACGCGGATCCGCAGGGTGGCGCGGTGGTGGGCGATCGCGTCGTCCTTGATCCGCGACACCGCGCTCAGGTCGACGTCGGGGCGCGGCCGCCAGTCGATCGCGACGTCGGCGTGGGTGTGGCCGGCGTAGCGCAGGCCGCGCGCGCGCGCGGTCAGGGCGCGTGGACCATCGACGAGCGGGATCCGCAGCTCGCCGCCGAGCACCAGCCCGCGGGCGTCGGCGGCGCGGACCTCCGACGCCCAGTCGGGCACGCGCGAGCCGAGGTAGGCGGCGACGTGCAGGCCGCGCGGCGCCCAGCTCACCCACAGACCGTCGAGGTGGACCGGGGCCGGGCCGTAGACGAACTGCCGGCCGGCCCGGAGCGCCAGGGTCCGCAGGGCGCCGGTGGCGACCAGCTCAGTGGCGTCGGCCCACGCCGCGCGCACCGCCAGCGGATCGACCCGGTCCCAGGTGTCGACGATCGGCGCCCGGGTCCCGACCGCCGGGCGCAGCCGGAACTGCGACGCTAGGTAGGTCGCGACGCTGGTCGCGATCAGGCCGCGGGTCGACAGGAACAGCGCACCGAAGCCGTAGGCTCGGGCCGGGTTGAAGTCGGCGCCCGCGGTGTAGACCGAGCCGCCGATCGTCGTGCCGGTGGCCGGGCTGTCGCCGGTGCGGTTGCGCAGGCCGGCGCCGTCGATGGCCATGCCGAGCGAGAGCTGGGCCGACAGCCGCGGGGGCGGGGCGGTCGGCGCGGCGGTGGCCGGGGCGCGACGCGGCCGCGGTCGCGGGCGGCGCGGGGGCGGCGGCGTGGTCGTCGGCGACGGTTGCGGCGGCTGGGCCCGCATCGCCAGGTGGCGCGGCGTGGTCGGGACCTCGACGGTCGGCGGCAGGCCGGGCTGGGCCACCGCGGCCACCGGCGCCAGCGCGGCGAGCACCGCCCACCCGGTCCGACTCACGGCGGGCTCCCGTGGCAGCGCGCGCAGTCGCGCGCGGGATCGTGGCAGGTGAGGCACTTGCCGAGATCCTGGCGCGCTTGATCGCCGTGCTCGGCGGCGTCGAAGCCCATGACGCCGTGCGAGCGCGGGCGCTGTTGGTGGCAGGCGGTGCAGGTATCGGCGACGTGGCAGGTCGCGCACCGATCTCGATCGACCATGGCCGAGGCCCCGTGATCGACCTCGCGCCACGCTAGCGTGTGATCGGTCGGACGCATGGTCTGGTGGCACTCGTCGCAGGCGTTGACCGCGCTGCCCGACATCAGGCCGTGGCAGCTCGCGCACCGTCGCGGGTCCGCCGCCTCGCTGGCGTGATCGCGGCGAAACGCCAGCGTGTGGGTCGCGGGGCGCTCGGTGGCCGGCAGGTGCGATCGCGGCGCGAGGGCGCCGAAGGTCAGCGAGATCTCGGTGTGGCAGGTCTCGCAGATCCGCATCCGCTTGGTGGTCGGGACCCGCGCGGGATCGTCGTGGCACGCCACGCACGCCGCCAGCGGTGGGGCCGGGAGGCGTCGGTCGGCGTCGTCGGCGCCGCCGCCCAGGTGGCAGGTCGAGCACCGCACCGCGGCGCCGCGGGCGTCGGTGGCGTGGCGACCGTGATCGAACCGGACGTCGCGCACGATCAAGCGGCGCGGCGTGCGCGCGGTCGCGCCGGCGACGTGGCAATCGGCGCACCGCGACATGGCCGGCGCCTCGGGCAGGCCGACCTCGTCGGCGTGACAGCGAGCGCAGGCGCGATGGCCAGCGGTGGTCGGGCGGCCGGCGCCGTCGACCTCGTGACAGTCGGCGCACGCGACGTTGAACCCGACCGCGGCCTCCATCGCCGGGCGATCGAGGTGGACGGCGTGCGAGAAGCGCGACGGCTCGGCGCGCACGCCATCGGTGGCCGGGTAGGCCCGCAGCGGCGACGGCGTGGCGCCGGTGGGATCGACCGCGACGTGACAGACCCGACACAGCGGGCCCGGGTCGGTGACGAAGGCGGCCCGGTGGCAGCCGGCGGCGTCGCACGCGGCGTGGTCGTCGGCGCCCGGCATCCGGACCTGGCCGCTCGTGGCCGCGACCTGATCGTGGCACGGCGTGCATCCGAGCTCGCGGTGGGCGCCGTGGGGGAAGCGATCGGGCTCGGCGGTCGGGGCCAGCAGCGGCGTCGGCGCTGCGTTGCGGCAGGCGAGCACCGCGCACGCCAGCGCGGCGATCGCCAGCGACCACGCGCGCGGCAGGCCCATGGCCCCGACGCTACCGCAGGTCGGACCCGGCGCGGTCGTCGGCGGCGGCGATCGCGTCCAGATCGGCCGCGGTGACGAAGGGGTGCCCCGGGCCCAGCGCGACCGCCCCGCGCCGTCGGCTGGCCGGGGCGTGGGGCCGCCAGCGGTAGATCGCGAAGGCCGGCGCGTCGACGGGGGTGTAGCGGGCGACGGTGAGCGCGCCGCCGAGAGCCGCCGGCGGTCCGTAGCGATCGTCGTCGGCGTCGACGGCGTGGACCACGACCGCGCCGGCCGGCGTGACCAGGCCGGCCGCCCGCGCCCACAGCGTCGCGAGCAAGGCCGCGCCGTCGTCGGCGACGTGCCACGCGGTGGCCGGGGCGCCGTCGGCGCGCTCGCGCGGGATCGGCGCGTTCAGCGTGATCAGGTCCCACGGCCCGTCGGCGGTGGCGACGCCGTCGACCTCCGCCACCGCGACGTCATCCCGACCGGCCAGCGCCAGGCCGAGGCGGGCCAGGGCGAGGGCGCGCGGCGCGCGATCGGTGGCCCGCACCGCGGTGCCGCGGCGGCCCAGGGCCAGCGGCGCGGTCGCCGGGCCGGTGCCCACGTCGAGCCAGCGGTCGGGGCGCGCGCCGCCGAGGGCGCCGACCAGGTGCAGCGACGAATCGTCGGGCCACGGCACCCGGTCGGGCTCGAGGCCGGGGCGATCGCACACGACCAGGCCCAGGCCGACCGGGGCCAGGCGCAGCCGCGGCGTGGCCAGGGTCGCGGTCAGCTCGACCAGGCCGAGGTGCTCGGCCGCCGCGACCGCCGGGCCGCCGAGGGCGCGCTCGAGCGGGGCCCGCGGCACCGGCTGGCCGGCGCACCAAAGCCAGATCGGCGCGGCCGCCGGCGGCGGCGCGGCGGGCGCCGGCCGGGTCACGCGGGCGATCGCCGGCACCGCCGAGGCGCCGAGGCAGGCCAGGGCGGCGCGCGGCGTCAGCCACGGCGCGAGGGCGCGGCCGAGGTCGGCCGCGCCGATCACGGGCGGCCGAGCTGGTGGCGCGCCATGTCGTACTCGAAGAACAGCACCAGGTTCGACGCCACGACGTCCTCGAGCAGGGCTCGGCGCGCCTGGTCAGTCGGGCCGGTCAGGACCGCGGTGTAGTAGGCCAGCTCGGTCTGGCGCGGCCGGGTCCGGGCGCGCTCGGACAGCTCCGCAGGGGTGCGGCGGCCGCTCGCCAGTCGCGCGATCTCGTCGTACCAGAGCGGCCCGTCGCGCTCGGCCAGGTAGGCCTGGGCCTGGGGATCGGTGTCGCCGAGCCGGCGGCTGGCGGCGAGGATCCACAGCGCCATGTAGACCTTGTAGTAGTCGCCGATGCGGTTGGACGCCAAGGCCTGGTAGAAGAGGTCGCGGGCGTCGCCGAACCGATCGTGTAGCAGCAAGAACGCGACCGACTGGATATGGGTGTCGGCGCCGTCGGGGTCGGCCTCGCTGGCGGTGGTGATCAGCTCGACGCCGTCGTCGGGTTTGTCGAGGGCCCAGAACAGCTTGCCGCTCTCGACCAGGCGCTCCCCGGCCAGGTTGGGGGGCAGCTCGACCCGGCGCCCGAGGTCGGCCCACAACCCGAGCGCGGCGACGTAGTGATCGCGGGCCGCGGCGGTGGCGCCCGCGGCGTCCGCGGCGTCGCCGGCCAGGCGCAAGAGCTTGGCGCGCGCGTACAGCTCCGCCGGGCGGTCGCCGGGCAGGCCGATCGCGCGCTCGAACCAGGTCCGGGCCTGGCCGGCCTGGCCGGTCTTCAGCGCGATCGTGCCGAGCATCTCGAGGGCCTCGATCGTCGGCGCCACCCGGACCGACTCGGTGAGCGCGGCGCGCCCGGGCGCGAGCTCGCCCTGGCTCACCAGGCCGCGGCCGTAGACCGCGAGGAGCTGGGCCCACCGCACGTCCCAGTCGTCGCCGGGCTGGGCCTTTCGCAGCTCGGCGATCAACGTCCGGCCGCCGGCCAGGCAGTCGGCGGCGGCCGCCAGCCGACCGGCGAAGACCAGGCGACCGAGGCGCTCGCGGTAGAGCGCGAGCAGGCGGTCGGCGACCTCGCGATCGTCGGGGACCCGGGTCAAGACCGCGCGCAGGAGCGCGGTCGGCCGGGCTACCTCGTCGAGCTCGATCGCGGCCAGCGCGGCCGCCGTCGCCAGGGTCGGGTCGTCCGGAAACCGGACGAGTCCATCGAGGGCGATCGCCAGGGCGGCGCGCAGCCCGGTCTCGCGGTCGGTCTGATCGTCGTCGGCGCGCACCGCCTGGGCCAGGGCGGCCCAGGCGGCGGGGTCGGCGGTGGGCGCGGCGACCGCGGCCGCGGCGCGATCGAGGGCGCGATCGCGCCCGAACCCGCGCAGCCCGGCCAGGGCGCCGGCGATCCGATCGGCGCCGCGGTTGGCCGCGAGGGCGACCGCGACCTCGCGTCCGGCGTCGAGCGCGGCGCGCAGCGCCGGGTTGGCAGCGTCGAGGCCGCGGCCGGTGGCGACCGCGGCGTCGGCCCGGTTGGCCCGCTCGATCACCAGGCCGACGTAGCGATCGACCAGCTCGGGCGCCAGCCCGCGGCTGATGATCGGCGCCAGGGTCGCGATCGGCCCGCCGCCGCGGCCGAGCTCGCCGACCCGGGCCACGATCGCGGCGTCGGTGAACGCCAGGATCTGATCGAGCTCCTCGCGATCGTCGGCGGCGTGGGTCGGGTCGACCGCGGCCCGCACGACCAGCACCAAGGCGGCCTCGCGATCGGCGCCGCCGCGGGCGAACCCGGCGCGGGCGCGCTCGAGGCGCGTGGCCAGCTCGGGGACGTCGCCCAGCTCGGCCAGCCCGCCGGGATCGCCGCGGTACAGATCGGCGAGGCCGAGCACCAGGGCGGCGGCGCGATCGAGGCGGCGGTTGCCGATCGCCCGATCGAGGCGCTCGACCACCACCGCCGCTAGCTCGCGGCGCAAGGCGGTCCGCGCGGCGCCGACCGGCAGCGCGATCAGGGCGTCGGCGCGTTCGGCGAAGTCGAGCTCGTCGGCCAGCTCGTAGGGGGCGTCGACCGGCGGCGGCGGCGGCGCCGCCGGGCGGTGGGGCCCGCGACAGGCGAGGGCGGCGAGGACGACGAGCGCTGACAGGAGCCGCACCCCGACAAGGTAGCACCGCTACCCTCGCGCCCGCGCGGCGCCCTGGTACATTGCCGCGCGGAGGAGATTTCGCCTTGTCCCAATCGACCGGAATCGTGGTCCAGAAGTACGGCGGCTCGTCGGTCGCCGATGTCGACAAGATCCGCTTGGTCGCGGCGCGGATCGCGCGCACCAAGGCCGCGGGCAAGAAGGTCGTGGTGGTGGTGTCGGCGATGGGCAAGACCACCAACGCCCTCATCGACAAGGCCAAGCAGGTCAGCCCGTCGCCGTCGCGCCGCGAGCTCGACATGCTGCTCACCTGCGGCGAGCGCGAGGCCATGGCGCTCCTGGCGATGGCGGTCACCGAGCAGGGCCTCGAGTCGATCTCGTTCACCGGCAGCCAGGCCGGCATCATGACCAACGATCGCCACTCCGGCGCCCGCATCCTCGAGGTCCGGCCGTTCCGCATCGAGGACGAGCTCGATCGCGGCAAGGTGGTGATCGTCGCCGGCTTCCAGGGCGTGTCGTACAAGCGCGAGGTCACCACCCTCGGCCGCGGCGGCTCCGATACCACCGCGGTCGCGCTGGCCGCGGCCCTGCGCGCCGACTACTGCGAGATCTGCTCGGACGTCGACGGCGTCTACACCGCCGATCCGCGCGTGGTCGGGGCCGCCGAGCTGCTCCACGCGATCAGCCACGACGAGATGCTCGAGCTCGCGGCCCAGGGCGCCAAGGTCCTGCACGACGCCTCGGTCGAGTTCGCGCGCCGAAGCGGCATCGCGCTGTACGCCCGCGCGACCAACAAGGACGG
>Ga0075163_10010362_pt1 | contig 12193 bp, 12 predicted proteins | sample JI1023141ADNA_FD_71478 | JGI IMG/M metagenome (GOLD analysis project Ga0075163, IMG submission 71478) | Wastewater effluent complex algal communities from Wisconsin, to seasonally profile nutrient transformation and Carbon sequestration -... | ecosystem: Engineered > WWTP > Effluent > Algae...
CAAGGGCGGCACCAAGTTCTATGCCTGGATGGGCACGCTGGGCTTGCTCACCCTGGGCATGCTGTACGTGTACTACCTGCAGAACACCGAAGGCCTGATCGTCACCGGCATGACCAGCCAGATCCACGACGGCCTGTACCTGGCCAACCTGGTGTTCCTGGTCGGTGTGGCCGCCGGGGCGGTGACAATCGTCTTTCCGGCCTACGTGTACCACCACGAGGGCATGCACAAGGTGACCGTGCTGGGCGAGATGCTGGCCATCTCGGCAGTGGTGATGGTGATGCTGTTCGTCTTCGCGCACATGGGCCGCCCTGACCGGCTGTGGCACATGATCCCGCCGTGGGGCATCTACAGCTTCTCGTCGATGCTGGGCTGGGACGTGCTGGTGCTCAACGGCTACCTGATCCTGAACGCCGTGGTCGGCTTCTGGTACCTGTACTCGAAATACACCGGCCGGCCGCTGAACAAGCGGGTGTTCATGCCGCTGGTCTACATCTCGATCGTCTGGGCCCTGTCGATCCACACGGTGACGGCCTTCCTGCTGGCGAACAACCCGGCGCGCCCGATGTGGTTCCACAGCATGATGCCGATCCGCTTCATCGCCACCGCCTTCGCGGCCGGCCCGGCGCTGATCATCATCGCCTTCCTGGTCATCCGCAAGAACACCAGCTTCTGGATCGAGGACAGCGCGATCAAGCTGCTGGCCACCATCGTCACCTGGTGCCTGGGCATCGCGATCTTCCTGACCCTGTCCGAGGTGGTGGTCGAGCTCTACGCCCGCACCGAGCATGCCAACGGCCTGTACTACCTGATGTTCGGCCTGCACGGCCTGACGGCGCTGGTGCCCTGGTTCTGGAGCGCCATCGTGCTGATGGTGGTGTCGTTCGTGCTGCTGCTGATCCCGTCGTTCCGCAACGACATGTCCAGGCTGCCGATCGCCTGCGTGATGGCCTTCGCCGGCATCTGGATCGAGAAGGGCATGGGGCTGATCGTCCCCGGCTTCATCCCGTCCCCGATCGGCGAGGTGACCGAGTACTACCCGACCTTCGTCGAGTGGCTGATGGTGCTGGGCATCTGGGCCTGCGGATTCTTCCTGCTGACCATCCTGCTCAAGGGCGCGATCGGCGTGCTGCAAGGCGACATCAAGCTCGGCGCCACGGGCGCCGCGGCGGCGGAGTGAAGGACCGACCATGAAGCGAATCGCCATCCCCGCGATCATCCTGGCGCTGGGCAGCGCCGTGCTGATCTCCGTCGCGCAGAACGCCCCGACCGGTGCCACTGCCGCTGCGCCCGCCGCCGCCGCCTCGGCCCCGGCCGAAGTGGTCTGCTTCGAAGGCCGCAAGGGCGCCACCGAGGTCACCCAGCGCGAGCTGAAACCCGGCTGGCCGAACGTCAAGTGCTCGCCGGTCACCGGCGCCGCGCTCTGGTACGGCGACCCCTTCGACGGCACCGTGCCCATGGGCAAGATGCCGCAGATGGAAAACGTGCCCGAAGGCAAGGCGGTGGTCAAGCCGCGCTCGGCGCAGCTGAACCTGCTGGCCCAGTGCGGCACGGCCTGCCACAACGGCGTCTTCCCGAAGGGCTTCCCGAAGGACAACCGACCGACGCCGATCCCGACGATGGAAGGGATGTTCCCGGACGCCAAGAACCTGCAGCACGGCCGTGGCCGCATCTGGTGCCTGGACTGCCACCATACGACCAAGCGCAACATGCTGGTCGACCACTACGGCGAGCCGATCAGCATCGACCAGCCGCAGTTGCTGTGCGGCAAGTGCCACGGCGACAAGTTGCGCGACTGGCGTGACGGCATCCACGGCAAGCGAATCGGCGAGTTCGTCAGCGACGGCAAGAAGCGCTGGTTCACCTGCACCGAGTGCCACAACCCGCACAATGTGCAGGACGGCGCGCGCAATCGGGGCTTCGTGCAACTGAAGCCTGAAACACCGCCGCAGTTGCCCAAAGGCATGAAGGATGCGAAATTCGAGAAAACGCATCCGATCGCCCACTGATGTCCGACGACACCGAAGCCACCTCACCACAACGAGGCGACCCTACCTGGGTCGCCCCGGCACTCACCCCTGACGAGCAGACTCGCCGGGTCGGCAAGACGCCGGTCTTTTTCGGGCCGCCGCTGGCCATCCTGACCGAAGGCCAGAAGAACACGCTGGAGATCAGCGGCAAACTCAACCGCACCGCCGAGCGCTACCTCGAACTGATGCGCCACCACGGGCTCGAACTCAGCGAGCCCGAACGGCGCTGCATCGCCCACCTGTGCGGCATCGGCTTCATGTCGACGCTGGAGATCCGCGAGCTGCCGATGGAAGTGGAACTGACCCGCTTCGAATGCGACGGCCTCGACAAGGCCGCGCTGGCCGCCAAGCTCGAAGCGGCCAGCTTCATCGACCTGCTGGCGGTCGTCGAATCGCTCGGTTTCTGAACGCTGCGGCCATCGGAGAGCCCGCCACCATGCCTCAACGTGTGCCCTGGGAAGCAGCGTTCGCCTGCGGGCACGCGCTCGTCGACGACCAGCACCGGGCCCTGCTGGCGCAGTGCGACCGGCTGGCCGACCTGTGCCAACCCGAGGCCGATGGGGCCCGGGACGCGCACTTCGACGATGCCTTCGTCCATCTGCAGCACCTGGCTCGCCAGCACTTCGAGTCCGAGGCCGCGCTGCTCGCCAGCCAGGGCTCGCCCGAACTCGAGGACCACCGCTTCGAGTGCGAGGAGTTCGAGTACCTGGTCAACGAGATCGTCTCGACCGAACACTTCGACCGGCTCGAGCTGCAGCGCTTCCTGACTCACTGGACCCTCGGCCACATCGTGGCCTCGGGCAACACAGTGCGCAGTTGCCTGGCAGGTGGCGCCCCCGCTGTCTGAGCGCCGGTCAGACGTTCATCACCGCCACCGAGCGCACGTTGAGGTACGCCTCCAGCGCCTCCGGGCCGCCTTCGGAGCCATAGCCGGAGTCCTTCACGCCGCCGAAGGGCATCTCGGCCGATGGCATCGCCGGCATGTTGATCCACAACATGCCGACCTCGAGCCGTCGCGACAGCAGGTCGGCGTTCTTCAGCGAGCGCGTGAAGGCGTAGCTGGCCAGTCCATAGGGCAGCCGGTTGGACTCGGCGATCGCGTCCTCGAGCCGGCTGAAGGTGCGGATCGCCGCCATCGGGCCGAACGGCTCCTCGTTAAACACACGCGCGTCCAGCGGCACGTTGGCCAGCACGGTGGGCTGCCAGAAGTTGCCGCTGCTGCCGATGCGCTCGCCGCCGGCCAGCAGCTCGGCCCCGCGATTGACGGCGTCGGCGGTCAACTCGGCCATCGCGACCAGCCGGCGCGGGTTGGCCAGCGGGCCCATCTGCACGCCCTCGCCCAGACCGTCACCGACCTTCAGGCTGCGCGCGTGAGCGGCAAAGGCGCTCGCGAACTCGTCCTTCAGGCTCTCGTGCACCAGGAAGCGCGTCGGCGAGATGCACACCTGCCCCGCGTTGCGGAACTTCGCGCCGCCGGCGGACTTGACCGCCAGCGCGACGTCGGCGTCCTCGGCGACGATCACCGGCGCGTGGCCGCCGAGTTCCATCGTCACGCGCTTCATGTGCTGGCCGGCCATCGCCGCCAACTGCTTGCCGACCGGCGTGGAGCCGGTGAAGGTGATCTTGCGGATCACCGGGTGCGGCACGAGGTAGCTCGAGATCTCCGCCGGTGTGCCGTAGACCAGGCCCAGCACCCCCGGCGGCAGGCCGGCGTCGGCAAAGGCGCGGATCAGTTCGGCCGGGCTGGCCGGCGTCTCTTCAGCGGCCTTCACGAGCATCGAGCAGCCGGCGGCCAGTGCAGCGCCGACCTTGCGCACCACCTGGTTGATCGGGAAGTTCCACGGCGTGAAGGCCGCCACCGGGCCGACCGGGTCCTTCAGCACCATCTGGCGCAGCGCCAGGTTGCCGCGTGACGGCACGATGCGGCCGTAGACGCGGAAACCCTCCTCGGCGAACCACTCGATGATGTCGCCGGCGGCCATCACTTCGACGCGCGCCTCGGCCAGTGGCTTGCCCTGCTCCTGGGTCAGCAGGCGGGCGATGTCGGTGGCGCGCTCGCGCAGCAGGCCGGCCGCCTTGCGCATGATCTTGCTGCGCTCCGCGGGCGTGGTGTCGCGCCAGGTCTCGAAGCCCTTCTGCGCGGCCGCCAGTGCCAGGTCGAGGTCGGCGCGCGAGGCATGGGCCACCCGGCCGATCTCCTGGCCGGTGGCGGGGTTGTGCACGGCCAGTGTGCGGCCATCGGCGGCATCCTGCCAGCGGCCGTCGATGTAGAGCTGGGTGTTCGGATAGGAGGTGGTCATGAGGTGTTCCGAGGTCGAGCGGATGGGTTCAGGGGGGCCGCGAGTTTGGCACAGGCGGCGGGATTCCCGGGGCCGCGCCGCACCGCCCGCCTCAAGCTGGCACGCCCAAGTGCCGATATGACCATGAGCCATGCCCTGGACTGCCACGCTTGCCCGCCACAGCCGCTGCCTCGCAGCGCTGCTGGCGTTGTGCGGGCCGATGTGCGGCGCGCTGGCCGCTCCGCCGCCACTCGTCCAGACCCTGATGGACGACCGCGATGACCACCCGCGGCAGACCCTGAACAGTGCCGTCGCAGCGCTGACTCAGGCACGCAGCCAGCGCGACGGCGAACTGGAATTCTGGCTGCTGGTGGCGATCGTCGATGCCTTCGCCATCCTCGAGGACAGCAGCACCGCGGCGCAGTACCTCGAACAGGCCCGGCAGGCACTGGGCCAGTTGAAGAGCGCGACCGACGAACACCGCCTGTGGGTCGAACTGGCCGAGTTCGACGGCCGCGTCGGCCAGTTGCCACCGATCGACCTGGCGCGCCAGGTGTCGGCAATGCGGCCGCGCGTCGACGCGGTCGGCGACCTGACACTGTCGCTGGCTCATGCCTCGTCGGAGCTGTGGTTCCTGCGCGATGCCCAGCTGAACGACCGCGCCTGGCTGGCCGCCGAGGCGCTGGAGAAGCGGGCGCGCAGTGCGGGCAAGCCGCTGTACGCGGTCAATGCCCTGATCGACCTCGGCTCGCTGGCGGCGCGCACGCAGACCGATCCCGAGGCCAGCGTCGACCTGCTGCAACGCGCGCTGCAACTGCTGGGCGACACGCCGGCGCGCTTCAGGCGCAGCATCGTCGAGTGGGAACTCGGCAACGCCTACAACGCCCGCCAGCGGCACGACGCAGCGCTGCCGCATCTGCGCGCCGCGGCCGCACTCAGCCGGCAGATCGACGACACCGCCGGCCTCGCAGCAGCGAACATCAGCATCTCGCAGGCATTGCTCGGCCTGCAGCGGCCGGCCGAAGCACTGCCGCTGCTGCGCGAGGCGCAGCGCCAGTTGCTGACGCTGGAAGACAGCTACCGCATGCCCAAGCTGGCGGCGCTGACGATCGAAGCCCTGGCGCGGCTGAAGCGGCCGGAAGTGCTCAGGGAGATCGACGTCGCGCGGCGCTGGGACAACGACACCCAGGAAGGCCATGCCCGCGCCATGCTGCTGCGTTCGATGGCGTTGGGCTACGCGGCGGCCCAGCACCACGAGGCCGCCTACAAGGAGATGACACGCGCCCATGAGTTCGAGCGGGCTGCGGCGTCGACCGCTCGCGACGACCAGTTGCTGCACCTGAAGACCCGCTACGACACCGCGCGGCGCGATGCCGAGAACTCCGAGCTTCGCCTGCACTCGCAGACGGCGCAGCTCGAGCTGCAATCACAGCTGGCCAACCAGCGCATGCTGTGGGCCGCCGTGGTCGCGCTGAGCACACTGCTGCTGGGCGCTGGCTACTTCGGCCGGCGCGCGCTGCTGCGCCGCCGCGTGCTGGCCGACCTGGCGATGCGCGACGAACTCACCGGCCAGCCCAACCGGCGGGCCATCCTGGCCTACGCGCGCGCCCAGTTCGAGCAGGCGCGCCAGCTGGACGTGCCGATGACGCTGGCGCTGATCGACCTCGACCATTTCAAGCGTGTCAACGACACCTGGGGCCACGCCGTCGGCGATGCTGCGCTGCGCAGCTTCGTGAAAGCCGTCTCCGCCGGGCTGCGCCACCAGGACCGGCTGGGCCGCTGGGGTGGCGAAGAGTTCCTGCTGGTCATGCCCGGCACCACTGCGGCCGAGCTGCCCTTGGTCTTCGAACGCCTGCGAAGCCTGTTCTCGCGCGCCGAAATCGGTGGCATTCCGGCCCCGCACGGCCTGACCTTCTCGATGGGCGCTGCCGAGCTTTCGCCCGAAGACATCGAACTGGACGCCTTCATCGCACGTGCCGACGCCCCGCTGTACGAGGCCAAGGCGGCCGGCCGCAATGCACTGAGGTTGGCGGCCTGACACCCGTGCCAGGCACGGCTCGGCAGTTCCTGGCGTCCGCTGTCAGTGCAGCTTGCCGCCGCGACCGCCCTTGGCGCCCTTGCCCGCCGAAGGCGCCGCCGCCGCTGCCGCTGCCGCACTGGCCTTGCTGTCGGCACTCTCGAGCAGCGCCTTGCCGGTCACACCGGCGAACAGCGCGGCGGCTCGGACCTTGATCTCCAGCAGCTCGCTGGCACTCACCGAGTACTGCCCGGTGACGGTGTTGACCTCGACGCGGAACTCGACGTCCTTGCCGTTGTTCGACAGGATGCCGCTGGTGAACTCGTAGTCGGCGTGTTCGAACGGCAGGCCGCGGGCCTCGACGTCGTAGTCGGTGTATTCGATGCGGTGGATCTCGCCGCTGGCCAGGTTCAGCTGGCCGGTGGACGTGATGACCTCCTCGCTCAGTTCGTCGGTGATCGTGATCGGCACTTTGAGGTCCACGTCGTGCTCCAGGGCAGGTTCAAACCGGCGATTTTGCCTGCGCGGCCTGTGCGGCGAGCGCCGCGGCCTCGCGCAGCTTGTCCTTGCGGCTCTTGCGTCGCCCCTTGATGCCGCCGGTGCCATCTGCCAACAGGGCGGGCAGTTCCACAGCCACCGGCTCGAAGCCCGCGACGCGCTCGCGTGGCACCCGCTGCTGCTGGCGCTTCTCGATCAACCGGAAGTGTGCCTCGCTGCCCGGCGCGTCGGCCAGGATGAAACTGACCGCCTCGCCGACGGCACCTGCGCGGCCGGTGCGACCGATGCGGTGCAGATGGTCCACCGCCGAGCGCGGCAGGTCGTGGTTGACCACCGCGGACAGGCGCTCGAAGTCGATGCCTCGCGCCGCCAGGTCGGTGGCCACCAGCACCTGCAGACGCCCCTCGTGGAAGTCGGCCAGGGTCTGCCGCCGCCGGCCGGGGCTGAGCTGGCCATGCAGCGCGGCAGCCTTCAGCCCGCCGCGCGCCAGCTTCTCGGCGACATGTTCGCTGGCGTACTGCGTGGCGACGAAGACCAGCACCGAGGCCCAGCCTTCGCTCGCCACCAGGTGGCGCAGCAGCGGCGTTCGCCGGGCCGCGTCGACCTCGATCGCGCGCTGCCGGATGTCGGGCAACTCGAGGCTCACGGTGGCTTCGACGTCGATGCGCAGCGGCTCGTGCAGAACCTGTCCGGCGAGGCTGGCCACGGCCTCGGGCATCGTCGCCGAGAACATCAGCGTCTGCCGGTCGGCGGGCAGCAACGCCAGGATGCCGCCGAGCTCGTCGGCAAAGCCAAGGTCGAGCAGGCGGTCAGCCTCGTCGAGCACCAGCAGGCTGAGGTCCGAAAGACGCAGCGCCCGCTGCGCCACGAGGTCGAGCAGCCTTCCGGGCGTCGCCACCAGCAGGTGCACGCCGCCGCGCAGCGCCAGCATCTGCGGGTTGATCGACACCCCGCCGACGGCCACCTCCATCTTCAGCCGCGGCGCCAGCAGTTGCACGGTGGCGCCGATCTGTGCCGCCAGCTCACGCGTCGGCGCCAGGATCAACACGTGCAGCCGCCGCGGCCGCTCGGCCTGAAGGCCGGGCCAGCCCAGCAGACGCTGCAACAGGGGAAGCAGGAAGGCACCGGTCTTGCCGGCGCCGGTCGGTGCCAGCGCGAGCAGGTCGCGGTCCTGCAGGATCGCGGGGATCGCCGCGCGCTGGATGTCGGTGGGCGTGGTCCAGCCCGCGGCTGCAGCAGCGGCAGCCAGCGCGGGGGACAGGCCGAGATCGACGAAGCTCGCGGCGCCAGGAGCAGATGGGGATGTCAAGGCGGAGCCTTCGGGCGGCCGCCAAGGCGGCAAAGTGAGGGCGAAAGCCCGGCAGGATAGCCTGTGGCCTCGATGCAGCCCCCTCCCCGCCCCGCCCGTCCTTACTGCGAACGCTGCTGGCGCCCGCAATCGACCTGCTTGTGCGCCTGGCGGCGGCCGACCGCCAACGAGGTCGAAGTGCTGCTGTTGCAGCACCCGGCGGAGACTCGTCATGCCAAGGGCAGCGCGCGGCTGCTGCAGCTCAGCCTGCAGAATTGCCTCGACCAGGTCGGTGAGGCCTTCGACGCCGCGGCCCTGATGGCCTGGCTGCAGGCTCCTGGCCCCGATGGCCGGCCACGGCAACCCTGGCTGCTCTTCCCCGCAGCGCCCGGCACCTCTGCGGAACCTCCGCCCGCAGCGCAAGACCTCCGCCTGGTGGTGCTCGACGGCAGCTGGCGCCAGGCGCGGCAGCTGCTGGCGCGCCACCCTGCCTTGCAGCAGCTGCCCCGCTGGTCGCTGGCTTCGCCGCCACCGTCGCGCTACACCATCCGCAAGGCGCAGCGCCCCGATCAGCGCTCGACGCTGGAGGCCACCTGCCTGGCGCTGGCGGCGCTGGAAGGCAATGGCCCGCGCTACGAGCCGCTGCTGGCCGCCTTCGAAGGCTGGGTTGCCGCCGAGGACCAGCGGCGTTCGCTCACGGCCTGAGCCAGCGGCGGACCATGCTCGGCGGCATGACCGCCGCGCACTTCAGCCCTCACCTCGGCCAGCCGCAACCCTGCTGGTCGTGCCAGCACTTCGTCGCGATGATCCACGGTGGCAGCGCGGCTCGCTGCGGCCGCCCGGGGGTCACGCCGGTGCACGCCGGTCCCGGCTCGGGCTGCGCCTTCCACGACCGCGAGCCCGGCAGCGACGACGAACCCGGGCCACCGCCGGCCAGCCCCTGGCAGGCAACAGGTATGCTGCAGGCGACCCAGCTCGAAAGACCTCACCGATGAAGATCGCCGCCGTGCAGATGGTGTCCACGCCGGACGTGGCCCGCAACCTGGCCACCATGCAGCGCCTGGTGGCCGAAGCCGCCGCGGCTGGCGCCACGCTGGTGGCCGTGCCCGAGTACTTCTGCCTCATGGGGCAGCGCGACGGCGACAAGCTGCTGTGCGCCGAACCCGAGGGGCACGGGCCGATCCAGCAGGCGCTGTCCGAGGCCGCGCGCCGTGGCGCCGTGTGGCTGGTCGGCGGCACGCTGCCGATGGCCATCGAAGGCCGCAGCGACCGCGTGCGCAACACCTGCCAGGTGTTCGCGCCGGACGGCACGCCCGCCGCGCGCTACGACAAGATCCATCTGTTCGCCTTCGACAACGGTCGCGAGCAGTACGACGAAGGCCGGGTGCTCGAAGCCGGCAGCGAGCCGGTCAGCTTCGTCGCTGGCGCGCATCGCGTGGGCCTGAGCATCTGCTACGACGTGCGCTTCCCCGAGCTGTACCGCCGGCTGGCCGACGACGGCAGCGGCGTGCCCTGTGACCTGATGTGCGTGCCGGCTGCGTTCACCTACACCACCGGCCAGAAGCACTGGGAGCTGCTGCTGCGCGCCCGCGCGGTCGAGAACCAGTGCTATGTGCTGGCCCCGGCGCAGGGCGGCAAGCACGAGAACGGCCGGCGCACCTGGGGCCACAGCATGATCATCGACCCTTGGGGCGAGGTGCTGGCCGAGATCGCCGAAGGCGAAGGCGTGGTCCTGGCCGACCTCGACGCCGCCCGGCTGGCCGAAGTGCGCCAGCAGTTGCCGGCCCTTCGCCACCGGCGTCTGTAGGCCCCGCCGGCGAGTGCTACACCTCGCCGCGCACCACCCGACCGAGCAGCTTGGTCAGCGCGTAGACGGCGTCGATGTGCGGCGTCGGCGTCTTCGTCAGCCGGGCCAGCTCGACCACCGAGCCGACGAGTGCGTCGACCTCGAGTTCGCGGCCGGCTTCGACGTCCTGCAGCATCGAGGTCTTGTGCTTGCCGACCTTCTCGGCCCCACCGATGCGCTTGTCGATCGAGACGCGGAAGGTGATGCCCAGCTTGCCGGCCACTTCCTGTGCCTCGGCCATCATCGCCGCGGCCAGTTCACGCGTCAGCGGGTACTGGCAGATGTCGACCAGGGTCGCACGTGACAACGCGCTGACCGGGTTGAAGGTCAGGTTGCCCCACAGCTTGAGCCAGATCTCGGACCGGATGTTGTCCAGCACCGGCGCCTTGAAGCCGGCCCGGATGAAGGTCTCGGAGATGCGCTGCACGCGCGGGCTGATCGAACCGTCGAGTTCGCCCAGCGGGAAGCGATCGCCCTCGAGGTGCTTGACCACCCCGGGCGCTGTCAGCTCCGAGGCCGGGTAGACCACGCAGCCGAGCACCCGTTCGGCCGGGATCAGGCGGCTGATCTCGCCAGTGGGGTCCACGCTGCTGACGCGGCTGCCGGCCAGTTCGCCGCCGTGTTGGTGGAAATACCAGAACGGGATGCCGTTCTGCATCGTCACCACCACGGTATCGGGGCCGAACAGCTTGGGAACGCTGGCGGCGACGGCTTCGACCTGCTGGGCCTTGGTGGCCAGGATCACCAGGTCCTGCGGCCCGACGGCGTCGTAGTCGTTGCTGGCCTTGACCTTGTCGGCCACGAGGCGTGAGCCGTCCTCCATCTCGAGCACCATGCCACGCTGGCGGATGGCCTCGAGGTTGGCGCCGCGCACCATGAATGTGACGTCCTCGCCGGCCAGCGCGAGCTTCACGCCCACGTAGCCGCCGATGGCCCCTGCGCCAATGATGGCAATCTTCATTCGGATCTCCGGGTTGTGGGGAGCAACGGCTCGTCGCCGCCGCGTTCAACCCGATTTTGCCGGTGCGGCCGAGGTGAAGCCGCCGGGGCCGCGCGCATTGGCCTTGTCAACTGGAAGGGTGCGGCGTGCCTGCAACGCCAACCCCGGCGTTTGCCACCTGCAGCTGCCGAGCCGGGCGTCTAACTCTGCAGTTCGCGCAGCTCGATCTCGACCTTGCTGGCACCGTGGCCGGCGGCCTTCGCGGCCTTGGCCAGGGCCTTGGCAGAGGGCGAACCGAGTTCGCCCTGCAGTTCGATGCGGGTCGGATCGGCAGGCACCTCGGGCGTCTCCGGACTGCTTTCCATGGGGCCTGCGGCCAGTGCCCCGTAGGCCGCCAGCAGAGCCTCCTCGGCCTCGGCGGCGGTCTGCTCGTCCATCGGCTCGGGGTGCGCCAGCGGGGCGTCGAGCACCGCCGCGGTGCGGTACTTGTCTTCTTCGGTGTTGGTGTCGCAGACCTCGCGGTCGATGATCGCCACCGCCATCTTCGAGCGCAAACAGGCCAGGCCCTCGTTGGACCAGTTGGTGACCACGGCCTCGATCTGCTCGTGGGCACGCTTGAGCACGTCCAGCGGCACCTTGTACAGCGCACGCGCCCCCTTCTTGTCCATCGCATGTTCGATGAACGCCAGGTGGCGCAGCGTGCCACGGTTCTCGGGCAGTTCGTCGAGCAGTTCCTTCAGCGCGCCACGCATCTTCTCGAGGTCGGACAGCTCGCGTTGTGCGGCCGCGTCGATCTTGCTCACGCGTGGCGGCCGGGACGGCATGCCGGCATCGTCGAGCACGATGCGCACGCCACCTTCGGCACGTTGCAGGCGGACATCGGCCTTGAAGAATGCGCGAACGCCGTTGCGAAATGTGGAGATGGCGCTGAACAGCGAGGTCATGGTGGCAGGGAATCGGCTCAACGGGGGCGGTGTCGATCGAAACACCGCATGCCTCATTTTCGGCGTCGACCCGGGACCCCTTGATGACATGCAGGTGTTGCAGATGTGTCCACCCGCAACCGTCGACCCGCAACCGGACGTTCAAGCCAGGCAGGTGCGGTTCTTGCCCGTCCGCTTGGCCTCGTACATGGCCTCGTCGGCGCGTTCCAGCGCCGCTTCCAGTGTTTCACCCGGCCGCCACTCGGTGACACCGGCCGAGAACGTGACGAAGACTTCCTGCTGCTCATGCATGAAGAGCGAGGCACTCAGCGACCGCTGCAGGCGGCTCAGGGCCTGCTGCGCGTCGGCGCG
>Ga0075163_10010363_pt1 | contig 12190 bp, 13 predicted proteins | sample JI1023141ADNA_FD_71478 | JGI IMG/M metagenome (GOLD analysis project Ga0075163, IMG submission 71478) | Wastewater effluent complex algal communities from Wisconsin, to seasonally profile nutrient transformation and Carbon sequestration -... | ecosystem: Engineered > WWTP > Effluent > Algae...
CGACTGATGGGGCGGCGAGCACGGGCCTTGGTGGGTTCCCCGCGTCGCGAGGGACCAGCAGTCCGTCGGCCCCCGTCCCCCGGCCCATGTCTCCTCGCCCCGCGTCCTCCGCCCGCGCCAAATACGGCACCCCGGGGCCCCGCGATCTCGCCTCGCGCCAAAATCGGCCCAGGCATCGAACACGCGAGCTCAGGCCCGGATCAACCGCACGGCCCGCCCGCCCGGCGTCATGACCTCCTCGACGCCGGTCCGCTCCGCCAGCCGCGGCAGCCCCGGCCTCCGATCGAAGATCACCAGCCACCCGGTCGTCAGCCCGAGCCCCGCGAGGTACGCGTCGAGCTGCTCGAGCCCCTCCTCGCGCGGGTCGGGCTCGCGCTCGCGCCAGACCTTGAGCTCGATCGCCAGCGCGTCGGGTCCGAGGCGCAGACACAGGTCCATGCGGCCGCTGCCGATCGCGTACTCGCGCTCGACCGTGCCGCCGCCGTTGGCCACGCGGTCGAGGAAGGCCATCAGCACCAGGTGCGGCGCGATCTCGTGGTAGGGGGCGGAGCGCATCACCGGCTCGCCGTGGCGGCGCCAGAACGCGAGGAAGGACGCGAGCAGCTGGTCGGCGTCGAGGCGGCCCGCGGGGGTCAGCCAGCTCGGCTGCAGGCGCGGCAAGGCGACGCGCGGGACGAGCAGCAGGTCGCGGACGATGATCTCTTTATAGATCGGGTTGCTGACCTGCAGCGTGCCGTCGGCGGCGCGGCGCATCAGGCCGAGGTCGCAGACGTAGCGCACGTCGTCGTTGGGCAGCGAGCCGGGGCTGCGGCCCTCGAGCATCGGCTCGACGATCGCGCGGACCCGGGGCTCGCGCAGGCGCTCGCTCAGGCTGTCGAGGTGGGTGTCCTGGCGCTCGACGAGGAGCTTCGCCGCGGCGTCGACGTCGGCGGCGTCGATCGTGCGCGCGCGGTCGGTGACCAGCACGTCCATCAATTGGCGACCGATCGCGTTGACCAGCCACGGCTGGCCGGCGGTCCAGTAGTACGTCCGCGCCAGCGCCTCCGGCGTGAAGCCCTGGCCGGTGTCCGCGGTGTGCTGCGCGTACAGCTCGGCGACCTCGGCGGCGCTGAAGTTCTGCAGCGTCAGCGACTCGACCGCGATGTTGAACGGGCTCGCCGTGCCGAGGTGCTCGCGCTCGTCGCCCCGCACCTTGTAGTCGCGGATGTCCCGCAGCCCGACCAGCGCGACCGCGGCGGGGAAGTGCGCCGGTCGCTGCGGGTACCCGCTGCGGAGCTGCCTCAGCACCGAGATCAGGGCGTCGTCGCGCAGCGCGTCGATCTCGTCGAGGAACACCACCAGCGGCCGCGGCGAGGCCTCGGCCCACGCGTCCAGCGCGGCGCCGATGCGGCCGCCGACCGGCGCCTCGGGCCACGGCGGCGGCCACAGCTCGCGCGGCAGGTCGGCCTCGATCGACCGCCGCCACGCGCCGAGCACCGCGTCCTCCGCGAGCCCGATCTGGTCGCCGAACGGCGCCCCGACCTCCATCGACACCAGCGCCGCCGCGTAGCGCCCGCTCGCCGTCAGCTCGGCCGCCAGCGCCACCAGCGTCGTCGTCTTCCCGATCTGGCGCGGCGCATGGACCACGAAGTAGCTGTCGCGCTCGATCAGCGCGTACACCTGCGGCAGCCGCCGCGCCACGGGGACCATGTAGTGGTTCGCCGCGTTGCAGGGTCCGGCCGTGTTGAACCAGCGTGGCATGCGGCGCGAGCATACCCGCCGACCCTCACCCCGCCGTCGTGAAAGAAATGTACGCGCGCCCACATATACTTCGCACAGTCGACGCCAGGAATCGCAGGCTTGCACGGGCACGACGCCGCGACGCGCTCGATAGCGCGCGGCCGACGTCGCGGCGCACCCGGGCGCGCGCTCGCACCTGTCCTTTGGGCCATGTCGGGCCCCGCGCACGGCGAGGGCCGCCGCGAAAACCCGGGCCGGACGGCGTCCGCCGGCCGCCGCGCTTGCCGGGACGCGGGGAAGCGGCTTAGCCTGGCGCCGTGGAGCTCCCCAAGGTCGACATCAACGCCGAGCAGCGCGGCACCGCGATGCACAACTACTACGAGGCGCACAAGTTCCTGCGCCGGGAGGCCGAGGGTCGGCTGACGAACGCGTACAACCAGCGGCTGATGCTCGTCACCGAGGACTTCATCGTCGGCTACCAGGTCGCGCTCGAGGAGGAGGTCGGCGACGCGGCCGGCGAGATCATGTACCGCTGCGGGCTCGAGTGGGGCCGCCAGGACATCATCGGCTTCGAGAAGCGCTTCACCGAGGAGTTCGGCATGGGCATCAACGACGCCAAGTTCGGCATGATGCTCGAGACGTGGTGGTGGCCGCTGCAGGCCGCGGGCTGGGGCGCGTGGCGCTACGACCTGTCGCACCGCAAGGAGGGCCTGGTGTTCATCGACCTGTTCGACTCCGCGGTCGCCAAGAGCCTCGGCAACGTCGGCAAGGTCGTGTGCCACTACTACGCCGGCATGTTCGCCGCGGTGTTCGGCCACCTCGCCCGCCGCGAGCTCAGCGCGATCGAGATCCAGTGCTACTCGATGGGCGAGGACTACTGCAAGTTCCTGATCGGCTCGTCGAAGCGCATCAACGCCGCCCAGTTCTGGGTCGCCGAGGGCGCCAAGGTCGACGAGATCGTCAGCCGGCTCTAAACTCCGCGCCATGCCCGACGCCCCCGACCCAGGCCTCGCCGCACGCCTCCGCGACGGCACCCGCGAGGCCCACCGCGCCGCCGAACGCGGCCCCTTCGTCCGCGCCTTCCTCCGCGCCACCATCGACCGCGCCACCTACCGCGCCTATCTCGACGCGCTGTGGCCGGTCTACGCCGCGCTCGAGGCCGGCCTGCAGCGCCACCGCGCGCACCCGGTCGCCGGCCCGCTCGCCCTCCCGGCCCTGTACCGCGCCCCGGCGATCGCCGCCGACCTCCGCGAGCTGTTCGTCGCGGCGGCCGCGGACGCGCCGCCGGTCCCGGCCGCGGCCGCCTACGCGGCGCACCTGCGCGGCCTCGCCGACGCCGACCCGGCGCTGCTCGTCGCCCACGCCTACACGCGCTACCTCGGCGACCTGTCCGGCGGGCAGATCCTCCGCGGCGCCGCGGCCCGCATCCTCGGCGTGCCGCCGTCCGGCCCCGGCCTCGCGCTCTACGACTTCCCCGAGGTCGCGGACCTCGGCGCCTGCAAGGTCGACCTGCGCGCCCGCCTCGACGCGCTCCCCGTCGACCCCGCCGGCGCCGCGGCGCTCGTCGCCGAGGCCCGCAGCGCCTTCGCCCGCAACGCCGCCATCTTCTCCGAGCTGATGCCGAGCTGACGCCGACCTGATGCCCGCCCGAGCCTGACCCTCTCGAGCATGCAGATGACGCCTACCGCCGGCGCCGACGCCCACGCCGTGCTTTTGCCGCGAGACGCGGACCGGCCAGATGTGGCATGGTTTCGCCCCGCATGAAAGCCGTCCAGTTCTCCGAGTTCGGTGTCCCCCACGAGGTCGCGGGCATCGTCGACGTCCCGGACCCGCAGGCCCCCGGCCGCGGCGAGGTGCTCGTCGACGTGCTGTGCAGCCCGATCAACCCCGCCGACCTGCTGCTGATCTCCGGCCAGTACGGCGTGCGCCCGCCGCTGCCGGCCCGCGGCGGCCTCGAGGGCGTCGGCCGCGTGCGCGCGCTCGGCCCGGACGTGGCCCACCTCGCGGTCGGCGACCGCGTGCTGATCGGCGGCGGCTGCTGGGCGGAGCGCCTCGTCGCCCCCGCGCACGGCATGGCCCCGCTGCCGAAGGACGCCCCGACCGACCAGCTGGCGATGCTCACCGTCAACCCCCCGACCGCGTGGGGCCTGCTGCACGACCCCGTCGAGCTCGCGGCCGGCGAGTGGGTGATCCAGAACGCCGCCAACTCGGGCGTCGGCACCGCCCTCATCGTCCTCGCCCGCCGCATGGGCCTCAAGTCGATCGCCGTGGTCCGCCGCGACGACGTCGCCGCCGAGCTGCGGGCCCTCGGCGCCGACCTCGTGCTCGTCGACGGCCCCGACCTCGCCGAGCGCGTCCGCGCCGCGCTCGCCGGCGGCCGCCTGCGCCTCGGCGTCGACGCGGTCGGCGGCGAGGCGACGATGCGCATCGCCGCCTGCCTCGACCCCGGCGGCGTGGCCGTCAACTACGGCCTGCTGTCGGGCCAGCCGTGCCAGATCTCCGGGCGCGAGCTCGTGTTCCGCGGCGTCCGCCTCGAGGGCTTCTGGGTCGCGCAGTGGTTCAAGCGCCACCCGCCCGCGGACGTGCAAAAGGTCTTCGGCGAGCTCGCCGGCCTGCTCGCCGACGGCACGCTGAGGGTCCCGGTCGAGGCCCGATATCCGCTCGCGCGCGTCCGCGACGCGCTGCAGCACGCCGCCCGCGAGGCCCGCGGCGGCAAGGTCCTGCTGGTCTCCGAGGCCGGCGCCTGAGAGAGGACGATCCCCGGTGACGACCGACGACCGCCGCAAGTTCGAACGCGTCCCCATCGCCATCGTGGTCCGCTACGAGGACCACGAGGAGGAGGTCGCCGTCATGAGCCGCGACCTCAGCCTCGGCGGCCTGTTCCTCGGCACGATCACGCCCGCGCCGAGGGCGACCGAGCTCGACCTGCACCTGCACCTGCCGTCGCCGCACGGCGAGGTCCGGGCCCGCGGCACCGTCGTGCACTGCCTGCTCGGCATCGGCATGGGCGTCGAGTTCTCCGGCTTCGACGGCGACGGCGAGCCGCGCCTGCGCGCCTACCTCGACGCGATCGCCTGAGCACCTCGCATGTCCACCGCCCACTCCGCCGTCCCCGCCGCCCACCTCGCCCCCTCGCTGCTCAGCGCCGACTTCGCCCGCCTCGGCGACGAGGTCCGCGCGCTCGACCAGGCCGGCGCCGACTACATGCACGTCGACGTCATGGACGGCCGCTTCGTGCCGAACCTGACGCTCGGCCCGGTCGTCGTCGAGGCCCTGCGCCCGCACACCGGCAAGGTGCTCGACTGCCACCTGATGATCGAGGAGCCCGAGCGCTACGTCGCCGACTTCGCGCGCGCGGGCGCGGACATCCTGACGGTGCACGTCGAGGCCTGCCGCCACCTCCACCGCAACCTCCAGCAGATCCAGGGCCTGCCGCACCACGCCGGCGCCCGCGTCCTCGCCGGCGTCAGCCTCAACCCGCACACCCCGGTCGCCGCGATCGCGCACGTGCTCGAGCTCTGCGACCTCGTGCTGATCATGAGCGTCAACCCCGGCTTCGGCGGCCAGCGCTTCATCCCGCAGGTGCGCCCGAAGATCCGCGAGCTGCGGGCGATGATCACGGAGCGCGGCCTCGGCACCCGCCTGGAGGTCGACGGCGGCGTCACCGTCGACAACATCCACGAGCTCGCCGCCGACGGGGCCGACACCTTCGTCAGCGGCAGCGGGATCCTCCGCAGCGACCGCTTCGGCCGCGACTACGCCGCGGCGATCTCCGCCATGCGCGCGCGCGCCGAGGCGGCCATGACCTGGCGCTGACCTGGCGCCGACCTGGCGCTGACCCGAACCAGCTCGGCCCGAGCCGACGCGGCCGCCCTGCCGTCACGCTGCGCCCGCCCTCGCGCCGCCGGCCGTCACGCTGCGCCTGCGCCTCGCGCTGCGCTCTTGGCCGCGCGCGCGATCGGTGGCATTTTGCCGCTCATGCCAGCCCGCCCCCGGTCGACCCCTCCCCGCGCCCGCCCCCTCGCCGCGTTGCTGACGGGGGTGGCGATCGCGGCGCTGTGGACGGCGCCCGCGCGCGCCCAGACGGCCCCGGCCCCGCCGGCCGCGACCCCGCCGGCCGCGGCCGACACGAAGGTCGAGGTCCCGAAGGGCACGGTCGGCGCGCAGGCGACCGCGAGCACCGGCGCGACCAACCTCGACGAGGCGAAGTTCGCGACCACGGCCGCGCCGGCGCCGGACGTGACCCACGCGACCGAGCTCGACATCAGCGCCGGCGGCCTGTTCAACTCCGGCAACGCGCGCTCGATGGCGGCGACCGCCGGCGGCCGGTTCCGCATCCGCAGAAAGATCCACGAGTTCTCGGCCGGCCTCGTCGGCAACTACGGCCGCGCCTCCGCCCCCGACCCGATGGACCCGACCGTCACCAAGGGCCGCGACACCGCCAACAACATCCAGGGTCGCCTGCGCTACGACGTCTTCTTCCACCCGCGGATCAGCTTCTTCGCGATGGTGACGACCCGCTACGACCCCTTCCTCGGCCTCAAGGCCCGCATCCGCGCCGACCCCGGCTTCGCCTTCTTCGCGCTCCAGCAGCCCAAGCACCGCCTGTGGGGCGAGATCGGCTACGACATCCAGTACGACCGCCGCCGCGTCGAGGACACCAAGGTCGACTGCACGATCGCCGGCGAGGTGGTCACCGACGGCTGCTTCGCCCTCCGCCTCCCGAACGGCGTGACCGGCGCCCCGGTCGTCGACGACCGCCTCATCGTCCACTCGATGCGCCTGTTCGCCGGCTACGTCAACCAGCTGTCCGACGCGGTCTCGTTCACGACCGGCCTCGAGTACATCCAGGGCCTGTCGCCGCTGCGCAGCAGCGACGTCGACCCGCCCAAGCCCGGCCAGGCGGTCGAGCCCCGCGTCCGCATGTGGGTCAACTGGGACGCCGCCGTCAACGTGGCCCTCTACAAGTCGCTGAGCTTCGCCACGACGTTCACGCTGCGCCACGACAACGCGCCGCTGCCGGGGGTGCGCAAGCTCGACACGATCACGGCGGTCAGCCTGACCTACAAGTTCTTCTGAGCCCTCGGACATGGCTCCGGGGACATGTCCTCGGAGACCTGGGCTTCGGGACATGTCGGCAAGGGCATGTCCTCGGAGACATGCCGGCGCCCGCGCTACTCCGGGATCTCGCACTCGTCGAGCTTGAGCGGCTCCCTGCGCTCGCACGTGTCGTCGACGCACTGCAGGTCGCCCAGGCACTCGACGTAGGGCTCGTCCGCGCCGTGGAAGCCGCACGCGCCGCCCTCGCTGGCCTTGGCCACGCAGGTCGGCGGCTCGACCCGGTCGCCCGCGTCGGCGAACACGTCGCCGCTGCAGGTCGCGTACGGCAGGCACTGGCCCGCGCCGCAGCCCTGCCCCGGCCCGGGCAGCAGCGTGCACAGGCGCGAGACCGGGTCGCAGAAGGTGTCGAAGCGCGCGCAGCCGGCCCCGCCGTCGGGGTCGCAGGGCGCCCCGAGCTGGGCCGGCGTGAGGCAGTACGGACGGCCCGCCGCCGCGTCGTAGACGCAGCGCGTGCCCTTCGCGCACTCGACCAGCGGGTCGCCGCACGGCTCCCCCGCCCCGGCCACCGGCGTCTCGCGGCAGCGCTCGCCGTCGCAGGCGGCCCCCTCGACGCACGTCTGCCCGAACGAGCAGTCGCCGCCGACCTTGACCCGCGCGACGCAGGTCTGCAGCCCGGTCATGCCGTCGAAGTTGCAGAACGCCGACGCCACGCACTCGACGTTGCTGCCGCCGCACGGCTCGCCGACCTCGCGCGGGTCGGGCAACACCCGGCAGGCGCCGACGCAGCACTGGTCGCTGCAGCCCGGGTCGAAGCCGCAGACCGCGTTCCCGGCGCACTCCGCCGTGCTCAGGCACGGCTCGTTGCGCCCGACCTGACCGCGAAACACCCGGTCGCAGACATCTTCTTCCTCGTCGTCGACGTCCGACTCGTACTCGCAGTCGCGGTCGCGGACGGCGTCGAGGCACGCGTCCGCCGCGTCCCTGTCGTAGGCGATCCGCCCCGCCGCCGCCGCGCGCAGCAGATAGTCGAACTCCGGGTCCTGGTCGATGTCGCTGGCGTCGATGCAGTCGCGGCGGCGCTCGTACGCGTGGCACTCGTGCTGCCAGTCGCAGAACGCCTCCTCGAGCTCGCGCGGGTAGTCCTCGATGCCCGGCGTGCACGCGAGGATCGCCGACGCGGCCAGCGAGAGGTGACGGACGGTCATGGTCGTTCGCTTCATCGGTCAGTTCCCCTCGAGCGGGTCTTTCGGCACCGGGCAGATCACGTCGCCGCTCGGCGCGGCGCACACCGAGCTCGCGCCGTCGAAGTCGCAGTCGCTGTCGCCCGAGCACCGCACGTAGCCGATCGGCTGGCTCCCGCACGGCTCGCCCGCGTCGGCCACCGGCGCGCACCGGGCGGCGTCGTTGCACCACAGGTCGCCGCGGCAGGCGCCCGCGCACGGCTCGCCGTTGTCGGGCAGCGGCTCGCACGTCGCGCTGCCGGGCGCGCAGTAGTTGTCGAAGCGGACGCACTCCGTCGTGAACGCCTCGGGGTCGCAGGGCTCGCCCTCGGCGACCGGCCGGAAGCACTTCGCGTCCTCGAAGTTCACGTCGTACTTGCAGATCGCCGGCTGCTCGCACTCGAAGTCGTTGAAGCAGGCGGCGCCGGGCGGCCGCGGCCGGGCGCACACCGGCACGGCCCGGTTGAAGTCGCAGAACGACCCCGTCACGCAGGCCGCGTCGGCGCACGGCTGCCCGACCTCCACCGCCGCGGTGCACACCGTCGGCATGAAGGTCTCCGGGTCGAAGGCGCAGTAGGTGTCCGGCGCGCAGGTCCGGCTGCCGACGCCGCAGGCCTCGCCGAGCGCGAGCGGCCCGGGCAACACGCGACACGCCCCGGCGCAGCACATGTCCGTGCAGCTCGGATCGAAGCCGCAGATCGACGCCTCCGCGCACTCCATCGCCCGCAGACACGGCCCGTTCTTGCCCATGCGCCCCGCGAACACCCCCGCGCACGCGGCCGCGCCCGCGACCTCCGCCTCGCTGCCCGGGTGCAGCCACGGGATGTCGCAGCTGCGCGCCGCCACGTGGGCGACGCACGCGGCGGCCTTCTCCCCGTCGAGCTCGACGCGCCCGACCTCCAGCGCCTCGCGCAAGTACGCGAGCGGCACGGCGTCCGCGAACGCCCCGTCCGCCAGCAGCGACATCCGCAGCTCGCGGTCGAAGTGCATCACGTCGCGGCAGCGGACCTCGGCCCCGAACCCGTGGCACCGCACCTGCCACGCGCAATAGGCCGCCTCCGCCGCGTCGACGAAGCCGTCGAGGTCGAGCTCGTCCGGCGCGCCGGTCTCGCCGCCGGTCGACTCCACCCCGCCGTCGCCCTCGCCCCCGCCCCCGCCGCAGCCGGCGGCCGCCATGATCGTCAGGAGCCACGCGCGAAGCGTCATGTCCACCACGCTACGCAGAGCGCCCGCGCCCGTCAATCGACCCGCGACCGCGCCCGTGGCCGTCGCCACGGACCCCGGACGACCCGCGGGGCGCAAACGCAGCCCCTGGCCCCCGCCCCCGCGCTACTCGAGGTGCGAGCAGTAACTGATCCACGCCGTCCCCGCGAGCACGAGCCCGACGCCGATCCACTGCCCGGTCGCGAGCCGCTCCCCGAGCCGCATGCGCCCGAGCAGCACCGCGACGACCGACGACAGCGAGGCGAGCACCGTGAGCACCGCGGCGCCGCCGAGCCGGACGCCGAGCGAGTAGAACAGCAGCCCGCCGGTGTCGAGCACGACGCACGCCGCGAGCAGCAGGGCCGGCACGCGGCCCGGTTTGACCGGGCCCAGGGCCCCGCGCAGCGCCCCGAGCGCGGCGACCCCGGACGCGCGCATCAGCGCGATCGGCCACACCGGGCCGAGCTCGCCGGAGACCGGCTCGAGCCAGAAGAACACCGCCCCGAAGCACAGGCTCGAGAGGCCGGCCCACGCCACCCCGGCCGTACGCGAGCCCCCGCCGTCACCGTCGCCGCCGCGGACCGCGGCGACGACCGCGACGCCCGCGACCACCGCGACCAGCCCGACCGTCAGCGCGAGCGACGGCGGCTCGCCGGCGATGAACGCGAGCGCGACCGTCACCGCCGCGTACGACGACGAGATCGGCGCGACGATCGCCAGCGCCCCGGCCGCGAACGCCCGGTACAGCGCGATGACGCTGAGCACGTTGAGCAGCCCGAGCCCGAGCGCGTGCCACAGCGCCGGCGACCGCTCCGGCGCGCCGTCCAGCACCAGCGCCGCCGCGGCCACCAGCGGCAGCGCCGACGCCTGACCGACCCACGCCGCCCGCAGCCACCCGAGCCGCGCCGTCAACCGCTGCCCCGCGAAGCTGCCGAGCCCGAAGCACAGCGCCGTCAGCAGGCCGAGCAGCGCGGCGAGGACGGCGTCGGACATCCCGGGTCTCTAGCACGCGTCGCCGCGCGCGCGGCGGCTCACCGGCGCCCTGGCGACGCGAAACGTCAGCGAGACGCGGCGACTCCACAGGCTGCGCGCGGGGACCACGACCGGCACCTCCTCGGCGCCGCCGATGCGCGAGGGCTCCATCACCACGTCGCTGGCCAGCGACAGCGCCACCAGCGGCGCCGCGAAGGCCGGATAGCCGGCGTGTGGGCCGATGCCGACGCCCCCCGGGGCGCGGTCAACCGCGGGCGCGCGCCCGCCTGCGGGCCCGCGGCTCCGCGGCGCCCGCCGCCCGGACGATCGCCCGGCGCAGCCAGCGGTGGCCCTCGTCGTCCTCGTGGCGATCGGCCCACACCATCGTCAACGTGTAGCCCGCGGTGACGACGGGGCACGGCCGAACCTCGAGCCCGAGCCGCTTCGCCATCGCCGCGGCCACGCGCCCGGAGATCGTCAGCACCAGGTCCGAGTCGGCGACGATGAACGGCGCGACCAAAAAATGCGACACCGTCAGCACCGCCCGGCGCTGCAGCCCCTGCTCCGCGAGCGCGCGGTCGACGAAGCCGGGCTCCTCCGCGAGCGGCGACACGACCAGGTGATCGAGGCCGGCGTACCCGGCCGGGCTCAGCCGCCGGCGCGCCGCCGGGTGCCCGCGCCGCATCACGCACACCAGCGTCTCGCGCGCGAGCGCCAGCGACCGACAGCCCTCCGGCACCGCCGCGCCGCGCCCGAGCTTGACGTCGAGCTCGCCGCGGCGCAGCCGGTCCGGCCAGTCCGGCGCGAGGTCGCGGCAGCGCAGCTGGACCTGCGGCGCCTCGTCGGCGAGCGTCCGCGCCAGCCCGGGCAACAGCAACAGCTCGAGGTTGTCGGTCGCCGCGACCTCGAACCTGCGCCGCGACCGCGCCGGGTCGAAGCCCTCCGCCGGCGCGAACACCCGCTCGAGCCGGTCCACCGCCGCCGCGACCCGCTCCACGAGCCCGCGCGCCCGCTCCGTCAGCGTCATCTCGCGCCCGACCTGCACGAGCAGCGGGTCGTCGAAGTGCGCCCGCAGCCGCGCGAGCGCGTGGCTCATCGTCGGCTGCGTCACCCCCGTGCGCCGCGCCGCCCGCGTGACGCTGCGCTCCGCGAGCAGGGCGTGGAGGGCGACGACGAGGTGCGTGTCGATCGCGGCGAGGCGCACGGTCGATGGATACCACGCCCGGCCATCGATGGCGTCGATGCCTGCCCCGCCGACTGCCGATTGGACCCGCGGCCCCCGGACGGGATATCCCCGCACCTCCCGGAGCCGCCATGATCGTCGAATATGTCCGCTACACCGTCCCGCCCGCGCGCCAGACCGCCTTCGTCGAGGCCTACCGCGAGGCCGCCGCCGAGCTGCGCGCCTCGACCCACTGCCTGCGCTACGAGGTCGCCCAGTGCGTCGAGGAGCCGACCTGCTTCATCGTCCGCATCGAGTGGGACTCGGCGGAGGGCCACATGCAGGGCTTTCGCAAGGAGCCGCGGTTCCCGAGCTTCTTCGCCCGCGTCAAGCCGTTCTTCGCCGACATCCAGGAGATGCGCCACTACGCCGTCACCGACGTCCGCTCCCCCGACGCGTGACCCCGGGCGCGCGCATCCGCACCACGCGCCGCAATTAGTTCCGCCGGTCGCCACCGATCCACCGCTATCCTCGCGCCATGCCGGCCTGGTGGGCCCTCGTCCTCATGCAAGTCGCCGCGCCGCGCGCGGAGCCGCAGCCCGTCGCTTCACAACCCGTGGCTTCACAACCAGTGGCCCCGCAACCAGTGGCCCCGCAACCAGTGGCCCCGCCCGTCGCTGCGCAGCCAGTCGCTCCGCCCGTCGCGCAGCCGATGCCGCCGATGTACACGCCGCCGTACATCGCGCCGACCTACGGCCCGCCCGATTACGAGGCGCTGGACCGCCAGTTCGGCGCCCGCTACCTCGAGCCCAAAGGCAAGGGCCTGCGCATCTCCGGCGGCGTCACCGTGGCC
>Ga0075163_10010364_pt1 | contig 12188 bp, 8 predicted proteins | sample JI1023141ADNA_FD_71478 | JGI IMG/M metagenome (GOLD analysis project Ga0075163, IMG submission 71478) | Wastewater effluent complex algal communities from Wisconsin, to seasonally profile nutrient transformation and Carbon sequestration -... | ecosystem: Engineered > WWTP > Effluent > Algae...
ATCACGGCATCGCGGACCGACATACCTCGCTCCCGCAATATATCGGTGAATTCGACAAGCAATATGCCGTTGCGCACCACGATACCTGCCAGTGCCACGATGCCTACACCCATCATGATGACGGAGAAGTCCATATTGAAAATGGCCATACCGAGCAATACACCAATGATCGAAAACACTACTTCTGTCAGGATAATGAGTGTTTTGCCGATTGAGTTGAACTGCGTGACGAGTATCAGCAGGATCATGAAAATCGAGAGGATCAGCGAGTTGCCGAGGAAATTGAAGGCATCGATGAATTCCTGGTCCTCACCGGCGAAGGCAACCTTGACGCCGTCGTGCTCCGGATAGGCAGCCAGCGCTGCTTTTACGGCATTGATCACTTCGGTTTGTTTGGGCTGGTATTCGGCCGTGATGTTCGACGAAAGTGTGACCATGCGCTCCTGATCCTTGCGACGGATACCGCCATAGGTATTCGTATATTTAATATCGGCCAGGGCAGCCATCGGTACGGATCGCAATATGCCGCCCATGTTCATGTCTCGGAACGTAATGTTCAGATTTTCAACAGCATTGATGTTCTCACGCTGATCTTTTTGCAAGCGGATATTGACCGGAATTTCGTCTTCACCGTCCTTGAATTTGGTGGCTTCTTTACCCAGAATGGCGGTGCGGAACTCGCCGCCGATCTGGGCAGTAGAAATGCCCTCGCGGTTGGCGCGGTCGCGGTCGATCTGGATGCTGATTTCGGGTTTGGACACAATAAGGTCACTGCGCAATTCCTCCACACCCGGTATGGCCAGGGAGTCGAGGTAGTGCTTGACCGCTTGCGATATAACAGACAATTGTTTGAAATCGTCGCCTGTGATTTCCACCGAGATGGGTTTGGGTGAAGGCGGACCTCCCTGTTCCTGGTCCACAACGATTTCAGCAGCCGGAATGGCGCCTTTCGTGGCTTCGCGGATTTTGTCCATGTATTCCTTTGTACTTACACCATTCCGTTTGCTGAACTCTACGAAGGCTACTCCGACTTTACCTTTGTTCGAAACGGACGAGCGGTCAAACTGGTCCTCCGAAGCGCCGAGCGCTACGTTGCTGATGACCGATTCCACGATCGGATTGTTTTCGCCAAGCACACCCACTACCTTCTTTTCCATGACACGGGTGAGCGAGTCAGTTACTTCGATGTCGGTACCTACCGGCAAGGTCATGTAAACGTAAATAAAGTTGGGGTCCGCTTTCGGGAACAACACGATGTTGGCCTGGCGCGAAATGGTCATTCCGAGGGAGAGGAAAAGCAACAAGGTAGTGCTACCCAGCATCAGCCAGGGATGGTTCAGCGCGAACTTGAGGAAGTTGGCGTAGGCGTTTTGCACGGAAGGCCAACCTTTTTTCTGGAACCAGACGACAGCTTTTTCCAGTGCATATTTGTATAAAACCACAAAGAGTGCACACACTACGGCAAAATTGCCCAGACCGAAATTGCCGGCACTGTAGAACGCAATGGTGGCAAGTCCGAACAAAGCGTAACCGACAAGGACGCGGCGGCGCTTGCGGGCCGGGTCCACTGTAGATACTTCCCGTTTCGGATCACCCATAAACCACACTGCAAACACCGGGTTGATGATGTACGCGACCACCAGCGATGCCGTAAGGGTAATGATGATGGTGACGGGCAGGAAGTGCATGAACTTACCGAAAATACCCCCCCAGAACACCAGCGGTACGAAAGGCGCCAGCGTAGTGGCAGTACCCGAAAGCACAGGCAGAAATACCTCACCGGCGGCTTTTTTGGCCGCTTGAACGATGTTCAGGTCTTTTTCGTCATGGTACACCCGGTGTGTATTTTCAATCACCACAATGGCGTCGTCCACCACGATACCCAGGCCGAGCAGGAAGGCGAACAACACAATCATGTTGAGCGTAAAGTCGAGTCCGGGCAGCACCAGGAAGGCAATAAACATGGAAAGCGGCACCGCCATCGCCACAAAAATGGCGTTGGTAGCGCCCATAAAAAACATGAGGATGAGCGCTACGAGGATAAAGCCGATGATGATGGTGTTGATGAGGTCGTGCAGGGTAACGCGGGTGGCGCGGCTTTGGTCGCCTGTGATGCTGACTTCCAGGTTGGGCGGGAATTCAGCCGCTTTCATCTCATCCACAATTTCCTTGATCTTGTCGGAAGCGTTGATGAGGTTTTCGCCCGAGCGTTTGATGACGTTGAGCGAAATGACGTTTTTGCCGTTAAGGCGGCTGTAACTCTCCTGCTCTTCGTGCCCCATTTTTACTTCGGCGATGTCTTTCAGGTACACCATAGCGCCCGATTGCGAAGCGACGATGATATTTTTGATTTGCTCGACATCTTTAAAATCGCCGCGGATGGAAACCGAACGTGTCATACCACCGATGTCGACGTTGCCGGCCGAAATGGTCAGGTTCTCGAAGGCCAGCGCATTTTCGATGTCGCGGAAAGTGAGGCTGGCTGCATTCAGTTTGTATTTGTCCACATTGACCTGGATTTCCTTGTCGAGGGCGCCCACCAGGTCAACACGGGTGATTTCGCGCATTTCCTCAATGCGGTCCTTGAGTTTGTCCGCATAATCCTTCAACTTGTCCAGGCTGAAATCGCCGGCAATGTTGACGTTCATGATGGGAATCTCGGAAATATCGAACTCCGATACGGTAGGGTCGTCCAGCAGGTCGGTCGGCAGGTCGCGTTTGGCCTTGTCCACCGCGTCCTTCACCTTTTGCTTGCACAACACCACGTCCAGACTGGTATTGAACTCGACGATGATGTTGGAGAAGTCCTGGGTGGACGAGGAGGTTACTTTTTTTACCCCGTTGATCCCTTTCAACTGTTTCTCGATCGGTTTGGTGACCAGTTGCTCCATATCGCTCGGCGAAGCACCGGGATAGATGGTTGCAACAAAAATGGTGGGCACCACCACGTCGGGAAATTGCTCCTTGGGCAGTGAATTATACGACATCAGGCCCGCCAGGGTGATGAGGATGGTAATAATGAATATACTCGTCCGGTTGTCGATTGACCAACTGGTGGGTTTGAATTCTTTCATGTTATTACGGTTGAGTCGATTGGCTGTTGTTGTATTGGTTTGTAATAGGGGCGGCCTGTTTTAATAAATTATTCCAAATCGGGTGATATTCAATCCACACTCCAGTGGTACCAGTTGAAATCCGTGTTCAATTCAAAGCCGGCAGCCGGATATAACTGATTGCCGATTTCGTTGCTTTTTGCGGTTTCGAGCATCAGTTCGCAAGCGCCGGTTGATCTGGTCAGGTCTTTTGCTTTTTCCAGCAGCAACTTTGAAATGCCCTTGCCCCGGTGTTGAGGCGCCACGAACAAATCATTGAGCAACCACAATCTTTTCATGCGGGTGGAGGAAAAAAGCGGATAAAGTTGGGTAAATCCGGCCGCTTCATCATCGACAAACGCCATGTAAACAACTGACTCTCCTGCCTCCATCCGGGTTTTCAGAAACTGCCGTGCAGCATCCCGATCTGCCGGCTTCAGATAAAAAGCACGGTAGGCTTCAAAAAGGCTGGTCAGGGAATCGAGGTCGGAAATGTTCGCTTCGCGGATCGTGTTCATATCGGTTTTGGTTATGGTTTCATCATTTCACCGATGGCCCGTGCTGCACCATCCTCACTTTGGAGCAAATGATCCATCACGGTTTTACGGTCCGATTCGCTTTTGTTCTGACTCAATTTGCGCTTGGCTTCCAGTTTTTCTACCGGCATCTCAAATGCTGTGATGCCCTTTATCATGGCGTTTTTGTATTCCGGGGACAGGCGTTCCCATTGTGCCAGGTATTCCTTTTCAAATGCGTGCATTTGCTTTTCCAGCAAGGCAAAGGCGGCCGCATCTTCTTGAATCAGCTTTGGCTTACCAAATGCATGCACAGCGACATAATTCCAGGTGGGCACGTTCTGTTCCTTTTCGTAAAGCGATGGCGACACGTACGCGTGCGGCTCGCTGAAAATCACCAGTGCAGTTTGTGCTTCCAGATTTTTCCATTGCGGGTTGGCTTTGGCAAAATGTGCCAGCAGCCGGATGTCTCCCTGAACCGATTCTTCCACCACAAAGGGCAAATGGGATGCGAAGGGCAAGCCATCAACCTGTGTGACGATGGTGGCGAAATTGTACCGGCGCATGAACGCCGCAATCTCGTGCCGTTCGGTAAATGAAAAGTGGGCTGGAACGTACATGCTGCGTACTTCGCTTTTTTTAGAAAGCGATGGTCTCGCCGTTGTTCACGTCCTGAAAACCGCTCGAAATCACGAAATCACCTTTTTTAAGACCTGTGGTGATTTCTACCATTCCATTGTAGTTGACGCCTTGTTTTACCATTGCCTTTTTAGCGGCGCCCTGGTTGGCGCCCGATTTTTCGGCCAACAGCACAAAATCGCCGTCTTCAGCGGTTTGGACCAGATTCACCGGTACCGCGACAGCGTTGGCGTTTTGGTAGTCGATAATTTTCAGAACGGCTACCATGTTGGCCCGATAGTCGGCTCCGGCAGGCAGGCTGCATTCCACGGTAAAGGTGCGGGTGCTGGGATTGATGCTTTTGCTGACGTAGGAGACCCGGGTGTTGATTTCTTTTTTCAGGTCGGGGAAAAATACCACGACCTGGTCGCCGTTGCGCACCTTCGATGCGTAGGCTTCGGTCACTTCACCCACTACTTTCAATTGACTCAGATTGATGATGTTGCACAAGGGCATGCCGGGCGAAATGGCTTGTCCCGTTTTCAGGATCACCATATCAACCGAACCGCCGATGGGCGCATAGATGCGCGTCTGGCCCCAGTTCTCTTTCAAAGTAGCGATGCTGTTTTCCAGGGCTTCTTTTTGCGATTTGGCCTGGATGTACTGTATCTCGGTTCCGATTTTTTGGTCCCAAAGGGATTTTTGTCGGTTGAAAACGTCTTCAGCGGTTTTGAGTTGGTGTTCGAGTTCGGCGAGGTTTTTCAGCATTACACCGTCGTCGATGATGGCGAGCAACTGGCCTTTTTTGACGGCATCGCCGTTTTTGATCAGAATGCGGGTCAGGGTGCCGGGCATTTTGGTGGTGACCGGTACGTTTTCTTCAGCGTCCACTTTTCCCTGGAGGTCGATGTAGTGGCGGAACACACCGGTGTTGAGTTCGGTGAGGCTGACGGTTTTGATGCGTTTTTCCGGGCCGTTGGCGGTACCGATTTCTTTTTCCAGCGCGGAAATTTCTGCCTCGATCTTGGCCTTTTGGTCTTTCAGTGCAGCCAGTTTGGCGGTTTTGTCCTGCGATTCGCCACCACAGGAGGCTATCAATGCAGCAACCAGTCCGAGGGCTAAAATTTGAAGGAGGTTCCTATTTTTCATTTTGAATATTAGTTTTAAAACGTTGAAGTTCGTTGAGTCGCGAATAAATGAATCGCAACGTGCAGAGGATCAGTAGAGTTATCATGGCCGTTTGAAGTTATTCTGATGTATGAAAACGGAGTTAATTGCCCATGGCTTTGCGGAGTGCCGCTTTGGCCGTCAGGAAGTCGTACAGGGCGTCGATCACATTTTTTTGGGCTGAATAAAGCGTTTGCTCGGCCTGAGTGAGTTCGAGGCTCGACCCCACGCCCGCTTTGTATTTTTTTTGTGCAGTTTCATAGATGCGCTGAGCGAGGTCGAGGTTGCGCCGCTGGTTGCCCACCCGCTCCTGGGTATTGATGTATTGTTTGCGCGCATTCTCCACTTCGAGTGTGATGGCGTTTTCGAGTTGGCGTTTTTGCTGATCGATTTCCTGAATATCAAGCCTTGCGCGTTCGCGTTTGGCTTTGGTGACGCCGCCATCCCAGATCGGGACCGAAATAGAAATGCCTGTCACGGCCGAAGGGATAAAAAACCATTTGGTGTCGTTGCCGAAACCACCCTGCCATCCCGGCGAATATTGGAGAAATGCAGCCACCGTGGGAATCCAGGTTTTGGTGTTGAGGTCAATTTGCAGTACGCCGAGATCGCGGCCTTTGAGTACCTGGAGGTATTCTGCCCGATTCATGAAATTGACCGGAGCAGTCAGGTCGATATCGGCGTATTGAGAAAGCAATTTGTCAAGGTTGTCCGCAAGACTGAGGGAGTCGGCTACCGGCATACCCATGAAAAATTTGAGGGCATTCACCACCGTTTCCTGTTGCCGGACGAGGTTGCTGCGGTCGCTTTTCAGGATGGAAAGCGACAATTCGAGCCGGTCCACATCCAGTTGCTCTGCAAACCCGGCCTGGCTGACGGCCTTTGTTTCGCTGAGCAGTTTTTCGATGGTCGTGATATTTTTGTCCAGTATGCCCAGGCTTTCTGAAATAATGAGGGTGGGCAGGTAGGCGTCCACCACCTGGTAGCGGATTTTTTGGCGGGTCACGGCCAGGCCTGCCTGCGAATATTCCCGGTAATATTGCGCGGCTTTGAGCGCAATGCCGTAACTCCTGCTATAGATCAGTTGGTTGAGCGCGATACTGGGCGCGAGGCTGTGATTGGCATTGAATGCGACTTTTTCGTCGGAACCTCCGGGAAAAAGAGCGCTTTGCGGGATGCCGGGGCGTTGGATAAAATACTGGTAATCGAGTCCGGCTTTGAATTGAGGCAAGCCCGATCCCTTGTTTTCCTTGATCTGCCAGTCCGCATCTTTCACCTGGAGTTCGGCTACCCTGATGTCCGGGTGGTTGGTGAGGGCATAGTCGATGCAGTCGTTCAGACTCATGGCGGCATTTTGCCCTGTCGCAGCGCCGATTGTGAATATCAATACGCTGGCAAGCAGCAACCTGAGGGAATTGTTTTGATACATGATTAAGTGAGTTTTGCTTTTAAAGCTTGTCGCCCTTTTTCAGACAGAATACTTTGCAGATACAACATAATGGCTTCTCTGAAAAGGGTTTCGCCCGAATATGGGGGCTTGGGGAACCAGGTTTCGTCAAATATGGCAAACGATTGTACGAGGTGCAGTTTGGCCGTAATGTCCACATCAAGGTCGTTGCGGTAGTAGCCTTCCCGTATCCCGCGTTCGAGGTTGTCCTTTACTATTTTGAATAAAAAACCGCGCTGGTAATCCTGAAGCAAATCCCAGGCATCCCGGTGGTATTTTTGCAATTCGTACACAATGTTGGCTTTCATGCTTTGCATGTCGCCCACACTCTCTTTTAGCACAATAAGCATCTCGTCGAGTGCGTCCTTAGCAAGACGTGCTACTTCTTCACTTCGGTTGCACTCCTGGCTCAGGTGCAGCTCGATAACTTTTTTCACCAGGTCGTCCTTGTTCTCCACAAACTGGTAAAGGGTTTTTTTGGAAATGCCCAGTTCCCGCGCCACATCGTCCATGGTGAGACTTTTGATGCCCAGCCGCATGAATAATTCTGCGATGCGGCGGAGCCATTTTTCTTGCTGTTCGGTAAACATGGGGCAAAGGTAACAATGGAAACATTTATTGCAAAAATCGTTTCCAGTGTTTATGGTGTTTTTCGACGAACGTCAAATAAAATTCCACAAACGGGGACTGGGGTCTGGCTTTTCCAAATAAAAAAAGCCGCTGCGCGACCAAACATCGCGCAGCGGCTTTCAGTTCGTTGGAAGAGGGTTTTTTGCCAGAAACACTAAAATTTCATATGGAGTAAATCCAGTACCCTCAACCGTTCAAATTCGCCAGTTTTTCCCGGAGTTGTTTTAAGGTAAGGGTTTCATAACCGCTATTGCTCAGGGTTTCGGATTCCCCCACCCGTGTGTCGAACATGAGCAGTTGCGGGCTCCCATCCTTCAGTTTGAGTGCCACCACCGTGACCGGCGTGTTTTTAGGCAAAGGGCTCGAAACAAATTTTCCGTTGGAGAATGGCAAAGCCAATGCGCCCCTGAATTCCCTGAAAATTACGAAAACCCGGGTGTCGGCAGCGGTTTCGGCGAGTATGACCGGTGCACGGTCAGCCTTCGGATATTTCCAAAACTTGTCTATATTGATCCAGCCCAGTTGTGCCGCTTCAAAGGTATAATTACTCAGGTTTGCCACATTTTCGGTTGCTTTTTTTGCCGATTCCTCCAGCAGCTGTTCGTACCTTTTTTTGACGCCGGCATATGCCTTGTTGTACCCGCTGGATTCGCAAAGAACTGAAAGCAGCGAATCTCCTTTCCGGAGCCACTCCTTTTCTTCAGGGTCATTACAATAGCGGACTTTCATGCCGTCATCAAGCAATCTCTGTGTAAAATTCCTGCCCAAAAACGGCTGACGCAACTGCCGGCGCAGTGGGTTGCGTTTTTGCCTGTATTCAAGGGAAAGCATATTATAGTGGGCATATTGACTGACACCCTTCAAACCGGTATTGTACTTGCCTACCGGATAATACCTGCTGAAACCGGCAACGCGCGTATTGAATGTTTGCTTTATCAAATATGCATGGAGCAAATTTTCATAATTGCGCAATTCTTTCAGGCAAAGCTCCCGATACCGGCCGGATTTGTCATAAACAATCGAATCCCGGCGGTATGTATTCCATTTGCGCCTGTACTGAGCCTGTTTCGCGCGGTAGCCCCTCATCTTTTTGTGATAATGGCGCATGGCTTGCCGGTTTTTTTCCCGGAGCGATTTTGTTTCATCCGGATCATCCGAAAAGGAAGTCTGGGCGACGGGCCGCTCGGGCTCCACCGGTTCGTGCATGCGTGGAACGGCGGGCGCTTTGTGTGAAGATCTTTTCAATCGGCGATTGGAAAAAACCGGCGGTTTCGGCTTCTTGGTTTTGAGTTTTTCTACACCGTCAAAAATATACTTCAGGCTGTCTAAGAGGCTATACCGACGCCAGGAAAAAGCATCGACAGCCTGGGTGGTATCGGTTGCGCTGCCGTTGGCAGCCGCTTGCCAGGACACGTTGCCACTGCGTTCGCTGACACCGTAAAACAGTTCCATTTCCGGGTCAAACTTGCTTTGCAAAGGCACAGAGAAAGAAATGGAGGTTCCTTCCTTCAATTGCAGTTTCCGGCTACCGGCCATTGCCTCCAGATGATACATGCCTGCGGTTTCAAGCAATTGGCCATCGTCGGTGTGGGTGCTCAGTCCATTGATGATCCAGTCGGCCGGTTGGGTGGCCTCTGTAAAAATTAAAGTTACCGGACCTTTTGGCGCAGTCCCGTCGGGCAATTCAAAAGCATCTGCCGGAATGTTGATCCTGACGCCGCCAGCGCTGGTAAACTCGGATGCCCTGCCGGTTTGTACCGTAAACTGATCGGGCGGCACTTGACGGGCTTTTTGTGTAAGTTCCTGGAAATTGTTGATCAAGTTCGGCGTCACCGTTACATCTACCCTGCGGTTGAGCCTGCGGGTTTCGGCTTTGGTTTTGCCCTGAAGCCTGTCTGATTTGCCCAAAGGGCTGATGGCCACCTTGCGGGGTTTGCAGCCGCGCTGTGTCAAATAATGGTTCACAGCTGCGGCTCTTCGTTCGGAAAGAGCCTGGTTGTATTCGACCGTACCCTGGTCGTCGGTCCAGGCTTCAATGGTGATGTCAAAATCGGTGAGGTGGAAAATCCGCTCCGTCAGCCGCGTAAGCGTCAGTTGTGCTTCAGGCTGGAGTGTGTCCTGGTCAATGGCAAAAAAGACCGATTGTTTGAGAACGGTTTGGGCGCAGGCAATCTGGGCAGTGACACCCATTGCTGTGGCAAGCAGAAAAGAAATCAGGTGGCGTTTTTTTTTCATGGTGGCTAGTTTGGACGGTAGATGCTTTAGCACTTCTTACAGGTGTGCCGGTGAACGTCGTTTGAAATATATAATTATGAAAATTATATTCAAATAACAGATTAACAGCAAACCATTAAAAGGTGTTACAAGTTCCGCCCGGAACTTTACCGCGCCACCACAAACTTCATTTTGTAATCCGTCTTGATCTTGCCCTCCCGGATGTCTTCCAGTTTGCGCTGAATCAGGCGCTTTTTCAGGGGTTTCAGTTTTTCCGTAAAAAGAATGCCGTCGATGTGGTCGTACTCATGCTGGATCACACGGGCGTTTACACTGGTGAATACTTCCTCGTGCTCCACAAAATGCTCGTCCATGTAGCGGAGCCGAATGGTATCGGGACGCTCCACATCGCCGCGGATGCGCGGGATGCTCAGGCAGCCCTCTTCATAAGTCCAGGGTTTGCCGGTTTCTTCCACCTTTTGGGCATTGATAAAGACTTTTTTAAAGCCCTGGTGCTTCAGTTTGTTGTCCTCCTCGTCGTCTTCTATTTGGAGTGTATCGATCACGAAAAGCCGGATCGCGTGACCCACCTGGGGAGCCGCAAGGCCCACGCCCTCGGCGTGGTACATGGTTTCCCACATATTGGCGATCAGTTCCTGCAAATCAGGAAAATCGGGCCCGATGGCTGCGGCTACTTTTTTCAAAACCGGTTGCCCGTAGGCGTAAATTGGCAATAACATAGTGCTAAACAGTTATTTGGCTGTCGATTACTCAAAACCGATACCCGATTCAATCCCAATAATTTTCCTGCATGTACTGCTCCAGTATGAGGGCAGCAGCAATTTTGTCCACCAGGCTTTTGTCGCGGCGTTTTTGTTTTTTGATCCCGCTTTGCAGTATGATGCGCTTGGCGTCGTTAGAAGTATTGCGCTCATCCTGGCGGATAACGGGTTTGCCGGGAAATAGTTTTTTCAGTTTTTCAGCAAAAGCATCCACATGGGGCGCAATTTGGGCGGGATTGCCGTCGGGGTACAAGGGCAATCCGACAACAATGCACTCCACCTCTTCCTGCGCACAGTATTCTTTCAAAAAATCCAATAACTCGGTCGTCGGTACGGTTTTCAAAGCCGATGCGATGATTTTAAGCGGGTCGGTGACTGCGACGCCGGTGCGTTTCAGGCCGTAGTCGATGGCGAGGATGCGTCCCATATAATTTCGCGGCAAAGGTAGAAAACTTGCGAATTATGACCCGCAACTTGCTACGGAGCGTTGCCTGGAAAAATCGGGGATAAAAAAATGCGGGGGCGCCTGAGCCGTTTGTTCGCAAAAGCTGCTTCCCAAAAGTGGATAAATATCTGATTGAAAGGTATTTATCCGTTCTGGCACTGCCTGGCGATTTCAAACCGGCTCCCGGCGCCCCCGCATTTCCAATTATTTCACTACCGTCAATTTTACACTTTTTCGGTTGCCACCGGCCTGGAAGTCCAGGAGATAAACGCCCGGTGCCAGGTTGATGTCGGCCAGGTTGAGGGTTGCTGTGTGTTGCCCGGCCCCGCCTTCGGCCTCCAGGTCCAGCATTTTTTGACCGGTCAGCGCATACAGGGCGATGTACACGGACATGGATTCGGGCAGGCTGTAATCAACCCGCACCTGGTCGCTGACGAGTGTGGGATTCACCGAAAGCGAAAGGCCGTTGCCCGGTTCCCAGGTCGATGATGCGAAACCAAACACCGCCACCAGGGTATCGGCCTGGGTGAATGTAATGGCGGCTTTGTCGGTGTTGACATTGGGCGTAATGGCGCTGCCCGAGCGGCTTTCCCAGCGCAGGAATGGAAGCGTGGTGTTTGCATTGGCTTCTATCTTGTTTTCCATGCCGCCGAAATAAGCGCCTGTCCAGGGGAACTGTTCGATGGAAAGCGTATTGAAGTCGATGTCGCCGGCGCCCGGGGGTTCCACGAGCAGGGTCACGTCGTAAGGCCCTGTTAGTTCGAAGCAACTGGTCATGCCGTCGTCGAGCAGGGTGCAGCGCTGACTGATGAAGTTGCGCATTTTTTGCACGTTTTGTTTCCAGCCGTTGTAGCTGCCACCCCAGCGCTGGGCGTGGCGCGTCATTTCGGGGTCGATCACTGCCACCATGCTGTCGAGCACGTGGAGCATGTTTTGACAGGAGAAAACGGTGTTCTGAAGGTCGGCCTGGCGGGAGTAATAAAGTTGGCGGAATTCGTCGTTTTCTTCCTGCAACTTCCTGAAAATCACGTCGTGTTTGCCGTCGACCCGGATGCAGAAAGTATCCTGGAAAAATACAATGCAGGTATCATTGTTGGAGCCGAAAAAGAAGTCGTTCTGCACGTAGTCCGAAATGGCGTCAATGTCGCAGGGCTGGGCATTGGCGTTGGTATTGGGCACGCCCGAATAGTTGATGTAGTAGTCGAACGTCGCGTCGTAATCCCAGAGCATATAACCCCATTTTTTGTGATCGCCGTCGGGGTTGGTACCACGCCACCA
>Ga0075163_10010366_pt1 | contig 12186 bp, 9 predicted proteins | sample JI1023141ADNA_FD_71478 | JGI IMG/M metagenome (GOLD analysis project Ga0075163, IMG submission 71478) | Wastewater effluent complex algal communities from Wisconsin, to seasonally profile nutrient transformation and Carbon sequestration -... | ecosystem: Engineered > WWTP > Effluent > Algae...
TTCAGCCACCGCACGGACAGCGCGACGCGCCATTTCTGAGAACAGCGGTGATGCCGCTCCGCCCGCGACATGCATGTCGTCTACGGTTTCGAGATCCTGGAACGCTTGCTGCGCCGTAGCCATAAGCTCGGCGCGCGCGTTCTCGCTGGGCACAGCGCCGCTCAGCACCACACGCGAGGCCTCGCGCTTCACACTCCACGTAAACGGCCGCTCGATCGTGCCAACGCGCAAACCTGCAGTGTTGACGCTCGTCACACCGCCCGACCACATGCCGCCACCACCGGCCGCCCGCAGAGCCGCGTTGCGCGCCGCTTCGATATCGCTCTCATCTTCGACAATGCCGCGCAGCAAAACACGCTGGCCATTCATCGCAACATCAAGGCCTGGAAAACCTTCGGCGGAGAGCGCGGTCGCCACTCGCTCTTTCAAAACGCTAGGCACGCGCCACACCGCACCGTCGTGAGGCGCCAACAGCCCTATTAAAGCTGCAACGACGGCGCCACCCAAACCTATCAGCAGAACGAGGCTCTGGCGCGCCTTCGGATCACCCTGCGAACTCACGAGACGCGCGCCCGGCGGACTTGCGCCTCGGTCAGCGCTGCACGCAGTTTTTCGGTCTCGCGCGCATCGGTTTCGCGACGATCCGCCGCCAACATCACATAGGCGCGCCAGCCGAGCCCAAAGCCAAGCAGCGCCGCCACGGCGAAGAGGATCACCTCGGAGATGATAAGGCCGATCATTTTTCCCGCATTGCGCGCGCGCGTTAACGCCTTAACGCACTTCTAATGCCCGGCGATCTAAGCGAAAACCGGAAAACCCCTCAGGGCGAACCCAAGGCGCAATGGCCCACCACATCACCAGCACGTCCAATCCGCAGATCAAGACGCTCAAAAGCCTGCACCTCAAGAAGGGCCGCGCCGAGACCGGCTTGTTCCTGGCTGAGGGCGCACGCCTGGCGGTCGAAGCGGCGGACCTTGGGGTCTGGCCGGAAATCCTCCTCTTCTCGCCGGCAGCCCTCCAACGCGAGCAGGTTCGCACGCTGATCGCGCAAGCAGAGGCGCGCCGCGTCCATACGATCGAGACGAGCGAGACGGTGCTCGGTCAGATCAGCAAGCGCGATAATCCGCAAACGGTGATCGGCGCCTACAAACAGCACCTCACGCCGCTCGATCAGATCAGCGGTGATACCGTGGTTGCGCTCGAGGGCGTTCGCGACCCGGGCAATCTCGGCACGATCCTACGTACGTCAGATTCCACCGGCGCAGGCGGCGTGATCCTCGTCGGGGAAAGCTGCGATCCGTTTTCAGTTGAAGCGGTGCGCGCCAGCATGGGCTCGCTGTTTGCGATGAAGCTCGCGCGCGCATCATTCGAGGACTTGCTCAAATTCAAAAAAGAGCGCGGCGCGAGCATGATGGGGCTTTCACTCAAGGGCGCCGCCTTCGACGCAGATCGCCCCGCGCCGGCGCGCGCAATCGTGTTCATGGGCAACGAGCAATCCGGCTTACCGGCGCACATGGAGCAAGCGTGCGATACGCTTGTGAAGCTCCCGATGCGCGGCCGGGCCGATAGTTTGAATCTTGCGATCGCGACGGGCGTGATGCTCTACGATCTTTGGCGGAGACGCGGATATGACGGCGCGCGCGCCTGAGCTTTTGATTGCCGACGATTGGCGCGACTATCGCCTGCTGGATTCCGGCAATGGCGCCAAGCTCGAGCAAGTCGGCCCCTACCGCTTCGTGCGGCCCGAGCCACAGGCGTTGTGGGCGCCTGCGCGTGCGTCGGAGGAATGGGATGCGGCGGATGCGATCTTTGCGCCGTCGCAAGGCGATGACGATGAAGCTGGCCGCTGGCGCTTCAATCGTGAGCTGCCGCAGAACTGGATGCTGCGCTGGGACGATCTCTCGTTTGTGTCGCGTCCAACGCCATTTCGCCACCTGGCGTTTTTTCCGGAGCACTCAGTGCACTGGCGCTATGCGCGCGAGTATTTGATGGCGCATCAAGAGCCGCAGCCCGAAGTGCTGAACCTCTTCGGCTATACTGGTCTTGCGTCGCTCGTCTGCGCGAAAGCAGGCGCGAAAGTCACGCACGTAGATGCTTCGAAGAAAGCCATCGGCTTCGCGCGCGAGAATCAGCAAGCGGCTGGCCTCGAGCATGCGCAGATCCGATGGATCTGCGACGACGCCCTTACGTTTGTGAAACGCGAAATCCGCCGTGGCCGGCGTTATGACGGCGTCATTCTCGATCCACCGAAATTCGGACGGGGTCCAGACGGTGAAACCTGGAAGCTCGAAACCGATCTCCCGGCATTGCTCGACGCTTGCCAAACATTGCTGCGCACCGATCCAAACGAACGCGCCAGCGCTAAGGGCTTTATGATCGCGACCGTGTACGCGGTGCGCCTCTCCTACCTGGCGCTTGCGCAGACAGCGCAGCAAATGTTCGAAGGCGGCGAGTGGCAAGCGGGCGAAATGTGCTTGCCGCACGAAGGCCGCAGCGAGCTGTTGCCAACAGCGATCTTCGCGCGCTGGCGCGGCTAGTGGAAATTTCGCCCCTTGGGCATCACGCTCGCGGCTTTTTTCACATCAAGATTGATCCGGATATTGCGCGGATGACCCGACTGACGCGAATCTTCGTGTGTGCCGCGACGCGGTTCGTCGGTTGGGCCGGTGGCGTCTAGCTTTTCTCCACGCACAGAAAGCTTCGCTAAAAGCGGCGTATAGTCATGCACGCGTTCGGCGATAACGTGAATGACACCACTTTCGCTTTGCACGGGGCCATCGATCGTTACGAGACGGCCGCCCAACACCTCGCGCCGATATTGCTCGAACAATTTCGGCCACACGACGATGTTCGCGATGCCGGTTTCATCCTCCAGCGTCATGAAGATAACTCCCGACGCCGTACCCGGCCGTTGACGCACAAGCACCAGCCCCGAAACACGCACACGTTCGCCATTCTTAATTTCCGCAAGCTGTTCAGCCTTGATCACCCGCCGCGCCGAAAGCTCTTCCCGCAACAACGACACAGGATGCGCCTTCAGCGACAGTCCCATCGTTCGGTAATCCTCCACGATATGCTCACCCAAGCACATCGACGGCAAATCAAAGTCCGGCTCACGCGTGCGATCCACGGTAGCCGACTCAAACAACGGCAAGTCCTCTTGACCGCCCACACGGTTCAAACCACGCGCAGCCCACAACGCATCACGGCGGTCGAGACCTAGTGAGCGGAAGGCGTCAATGTCGGCGAGGCGTTCGATGGTGGCAGGCGACAAGCCGCTTCGAAGCCAAACATCGCGGACTGAGTCATAGCCCACTCCACGATTGGCGACGAGTTGGCTCATCTCTGCTTCTTTCAAACCTTGAGCCTGCCGATAGCCAAGACGCATGGCATGCGTTGAGCGAATGTCGCCAACCATCTTTACGTGACGTGTGTGCAGCCTTTCCGCTGCCTTTGGACCAGCCTCTAAGGTGTTGTCCCAAGTCGAGTGGTTTACATCGATCGGCCTGATTTGAACGCCATGATCGGCCGCATCACGCACAATCTGCGCCGGCGCATAAAAGCCCATCGGCTGCGAGTTGAGCAAAGCTGCCGCGAAGACATCCGGATAATAGCACTTCAGCCAAGACGATGCGTAGACGAGAATCGCGAAACTCGCAGCGTGGCTTTCGGGAAAACCATATTCGCCGAAGCCTTCAATCTGCGCAAAAGACGCTTCGGCGAATTCCTTTTCGTAGCCATTGTCGATCATCCCGTTGATGAATTTCTCTTTGAGCGAACCGATCGTTCCGACGCGCTTGAATGTCGCCATCGCGCGGCGAAGCTTGTCGGCCTCGGATGGGGTAAACCCAGCTGCGGTGATGGCTATCTGCATCGCTTGCTCTTGAAAAAGAGGAACGCCCATGGTGCGCTTTAGCACCTCCCAAAGCTCAGGCTTTGGCGCCGTAGCCTTCTCCAAACCCTGACGCCGTTTCAAATAGGGATGCACCATGCCACCCTGGATTGGGCCCGGACGGACAATGGCGACTTCAATTACCAGATCGTAGAAATTTTCCGGCCTAAGCCGTGGGAGCATAGACATTTGCGCCCGGCTCTCGACCTGAAAGACGCCGATCGAGTCTGCTCGTTGAAGCATGTCGTATACGCGCGGGTCGTCGGTATCGGCTGAATCTAATTTCACCAACTGAGCGCCAGGATAATGCCGCTCACAAAGGTCGAACGCCTTTTTGATGCACGTGAGCATCCCAAGCCCCAACACATCCACTTTCAATATACCTAGATCTTCCAAATCATCCTTATTCCACTCGACCACTGTGCGCTCTTCCATTGCGGCATTCTGCACGGGCACAACGTCATGCAACTTTTCACGCGTGATGACGAAGCCGCCGACGTGCTGCGATAAGTGTCTCGGAAAACCTTGCAAGGCATTGGCTAGCTCGACGCATTGCATCAGCTTCTCGTCATCGACATCCAATCCCTGCTCTTGCAAATCCTTCTTCTCGACGCCGCGCGACCACCAATGGAGCGTCTTTGCCAAACTGGAAATGCGATCTTCCGAATACCCGAATGCTTTAGCGACCTCGCGGATGGCGCTTCGCCCGCGATAACAGATCAGCGTTGCGGCAAGACCGGCGCGATCCCGGCCATACTTTTTGTAGATGTATTGGATAACCTCTTCGCGGCGCTCATGTTCAAAGTCGACATCGATATCAGGCGGCTCACCTCTTTCCTCGGAGACAAACCGCTCGAATAGAAGCTCACTTCGCGTGGGATCTACTGCAGTTACGCCTAGGCAATAGCAAATCGCGGAATTCGCGGCCGAACCTCGCCCCTGACAAAGTATCGGATCGACTTTTTTTCCATCTTTATCGAAACCCGAGCGCGCGAACTTCACAATGTCCGCAACCGTGAGGAAGTAAGGCGCATATTTTATACGGCTGACGATCTCCAATTCGCGCTCCAGCGCGATTGATACCTTCTCTGGAACTCCTTCCGGATATCGCTTACGCGCACCCTCCCAAGACAATGCCTCCAAAGCTTGCTGAGGGTCTGAATAGCCCTCTGCTACTTCGTCCGGATACTCGTAACGCAAATCGTCCATTGAGAAAGAAACACCATCGAGAAAACGCAAGCTTTCCGCGACAGCCTCTGGTGCGTCGCGAAAGATGCGGCGGATCTCCTGCGCCGGCTTAAGTTGCCGCTCGGCATTTTTCGCAAGCATAGCGCCCGCCTCTTCAAGCCTCTTCTTTTCGCGGATGCATGTCACGATATCGAGCAAAGCGCGACGATCGCCAGCGTGCATAAGTGGCTCGGTTGTCGCCAGAAGCTTGGCGCCACTTTGTGAGGCAAGCTGTTTCAATCGCCGAATGCGCCTACGATCTTCACCGTTGAATTGAAAAGGCACAGCTAGCCACGCTTCGCCAGCAGCCATCTTTATCTGCTGGAGGTAAGATCCAAGCGCGTGGGGCTCGCTTCCAAGTTCGAATGCAGCGACTAGGATCGCTTGCAAGCCCTGCGCATGCGCGAGGTAATCTGCGAAATCCAGCCAGCATTCGCCCTTAGGCGCACGTCTGTTGCCGACAGTCAGGACGCGAGTGAGATTTGAGTAGCCTGCTCGGTCCCTCGGATAAACGATGATATCTGGAGTGCCGTCGCGAAAAACTAAACGTGAGCCGACAATAACGCGGATATCGCCTTTGCCTTCCTCACGCATCGTTCGCGCTTTAACGTGTGCACGTACTACGCCTGCAAGCGTGTTACGATCGGCGACACCTAGGCCAACGAGGCCAAGCCTCACAGCCTCCTCAACCATCTCCTCAGGATGTGAACCCGAGCGCAGAAAGGAGAAGTTCGTGGTAACGCAGAGTTCTGCAAAACCCGTCATGCGAAGAGGCCGTGCACGTACCAACGCGGCTGCGTTTCGCTTTCTCCGTAGAGCCCCTCCCGATACAACCAGTAACGCCGACCCTGCTTGTCTTCGACGCGATAATAATCGCGGGTGATTTCTCCGCTCCGCCAATTGCCGGCAATGCGTTCTGGCCCCTCTGCTCGCACCACCTCACGCGTTACGCGACGCCAGCGAAAGCGAATGGGCGGACCGTCAGGGACCCCGGCCATAACTTCGATCTGTTGCCCAGGAGAAAACAAGCGCACCGGCCTGCGTTGCACGCCATCTGCGGGAGGCTTTGCGAATTTAGATCCATACTCACTTTGCGCCGAGTTCCACGCCGCCGCGCGTTCCGGCATGTGATCGTCATGTAATTGCGGGCGCACCACACGTTTTGGCCCAAGCCGAGAACTCAGAACATCGACAACGGAACTGATCGTTTCGGCGCTTGCGTAACCTGCATCGACGGAAACCAGCGTACGCGTCTGCTCATCGAACTCCGCCAACCGCACCACATCCAAGCGCGCGGCTTCAAAGCCAAACTGCGCGTCAAAGTTTTCGCCAACGACGTTCAACTTCTCGCGGAAGAGCCGCATCAACGGCTTCACTTCGCGCAACGGCTTGGACACGTTCACGCCGATTATACGATCGCGCCCATCGACGCCGAACAGCACCAACTCCGCCCGCAAAACGCCCGCCCCGCGCACGTCGAGCTTCTCAACCGCATCACCACAGAGATCCTGCGTCACATGCAGCACTGCGTCTGCTGTAAAGATCGGTTCCAGAAAACGTCGGAGCGCGAACACGGGTGGCGCGGGACGGCGCGGGATTAACGCCTCTTGCGCGCGTCCAAGCGCTTGATCTAGCCGCTGCATTGCGCGTTCGCCCGCGCGTGCCGTGAACGACGAGCGCGGCGCATATTGGATTTGGCCGATTGATTTCAGTCCAAGACGTCGAAGCAATGCAGCCGCATCGGGATCAAGGCGCAAAGCTTCCACTGGCAGAGTTGCTAGCTCGGCTTGCCAGTCCGTCGGCTGCGCAAGCGAAGCCTCCAAGCTCTCGCGTAAAATGCGCACCGAGCGCTTCGTTTGTTTGCGGTAGCGCGCGAACGCCCATGCCGCACCCGGCGTTGGCGCGATCGCGGCGCGTGAATTGAAGCCTTGCGCATGTAGTCGCGTGACGACTTCGGCGCGCAGCTTTTCTTCACCGCCGAAAAGATGACCGCAACCGGTGATGTCGAGAAACAGGCCTTCGGGTGGGTCGAGCACAACAATCGGCGTAAAGCGCTCGCACCACGCGGCGATATTATCTAGCGCACGCGCGTCTTCTTCTGGATCAGCTTCGACTGCTTCCAATTTCGGCTGGATCGCACGCGCATCAGCCAACGACATGGCGAGCGTGAGCCCTAGCGCACTTGCACGCGCATCAATGCCTTGTAGCTGATAAGCGCCGCTCTCTTTGGAATAAACCGCAAGCGGCCGATCGTCAGACGGTCCACGCCCGGCACGGAGCAAACGATCGGTTCGGATGCGCGGCAGATAGATCGCGAGCCAACGCGTGTCTTTCATGCGCGCAGCGCTTCGCGATGGAACGATGTATCCGCGTTTTGTTTGGCGCGCTCGGCAAAGCTGCGCTCATGCGCGTTCCAATCTACGATGTAAGAAGCGCCAGACGGCCCGCCGCGACTGCGCGTCAGTTCAGCACGAAACGCCGGCACTCCGAGTTCATCCGGTTCTGCGTCACTCTCAGCCGCCCCTACGCGCCAGCGCGTCCACGCTGCGCTTGGCCCGTTCTCCGGAATCAGCAACAAACAGCGCGATGCGTAGCGTTCGGCGAAGAGCAACAAACGGCGGCTGGCTTTGAGGTCGAGCGGTTTGCCTTGAGCGCCGAGCGCGCAGATCACGACCGAGCCTGTTGCCGCGAGCGCTTGTTCGGCAGCCCAGAGCGCGTCTTCTCGCTTTCGCGCGCGCGCGACGATCAGACGATCAAGCGGCAAGCCGTATTGTGCGAGGCCGACAGGGTAAGGCGCGCCCTCTTCGGCGAATGCAGCATCTTCGCCGGCCCAGAAGATGCCCGCGGGCCCTACCCAGTGCGCAGCTAAAGCCAGCGTGAACCCCAACGCAGATGCTTCGAACCCAGGCTCCGAAGGCCCAATTTCATGCAGCGGCTGGCTAGCCATAGTGGCGAGCTTTCCCGCGAACCCAGCATCTTGGGCGGGGCCTTTAGGGAGGCAAAAGGAGGCTGGACGAAGACTCATGTTCTCTATATGTTCTACACCCGTGAGTCCCCCTCGGCAAGGCGGGCGCGGAATGAAAGTGGAGATCGTCTGCAGATGTTCGCCTACGCGCTTTTTGATACCGCCATCGGCCGCTGCGCTCTCGCTTGGGGGCCACGCGGGATCATTGGGGCGCAACTGCCAGAGCGAAGCCCAGAGTCCACGCGCATTCGTCTGATGCGGCTCTGCCCAAACGCTGACGAACAAGAGCCGCCCAAGCAAATCGCGCGCGCTATCGAAGACATCACGGCGCTACTGCACGGCGAAAAGAAGTCATTGCGCGCCGCGCAACTCGATATGAGCCGCGTGCCGGCGTTCAATGCGCGCGTTTATGAAACCACTCGGGCTATCGCGCCTGGCGCGACGCGCACATACGGCGAGATCGCCCGCGCGATTGGTCAGCCAGATGGCGCACGCGCTGTCGGTCAAGCGCTTGGGCGCAATCCGTTTGCGATCATTGTACCGTGCCACCGCGTTGTCGGCGCCAACGACAAGCTCGTCGGCTTTTCCGCCAATGGCGGCATCAAGACGAAGCTGAAAATGCTGAAGATCGAAGGCTGGCGCGAATGCGAGCCGAGCTTGTTCGAGGAATTGGCTTAAAGGCTCACACGCCTATTGTACCGCGCAATCAAACGCTGATCAGTTGGCGAGACTGTTCCTGTCACTCATTGATCGCTTCGATGCCGAGTTCTTTCAGCCGCGCGAGGTGATCGTGCATGGTCTGAAGCTGTTCGGGCGAATGGCCCTGCCATTCGGTGACTTCGCCGATGACACGTAGTGCATCGCGGGTTCGGTAAGACTTCGTCGGATTGCCGGGGAATTTCTTGTCGGTGAGGTTCGGATCATCTTCGAATGAGCCAACGGGTTCGACGACGTAGATTCGCTCGCGTCCCTCGCCTTGGGCCAATTCAGCGCCCCAGATCGCGGCCTCCAAAGTTGCGCTGAGATAGACGAACGCAGCTTTTTTTTCGCGAGCCGTAGTTAGAGGCATAGCCCGGCGCGATCAGATCGCCGCGTTTCAGATCGGCTCTGGTCCCGTGGTAATATTCGGTCATGCGGCGCCCCCTCCGTTGCAGCGCGACCATCCTCAAAATGCACTCGCACGCAATTCTTGAACGCGACGCGTTGATCACCATTTCTAAGCTAGGAGAGCAGCCGAACGCGGCGCATCACCAGCTCACCCAATCAGATGCGAAGCGGGCCCCGCAGGGGTACGCGGCGTATTTGGATGCCCAAAGACACCGAAAGTGCGCTAGGTGTTCGCCATTGCCACTGTTCCTGAATGCGGGGATACGCATCAGGTCAGAAGAGCAGCATGCCGTTATCCAACATCACCGTCCCCGCCCTTGCGCGCGCCATCGAGAAGCGCGGCTATGAAACGTTAACGCCGGTCCAATCAGCTATCCTCGCAAGCGAATTGCGCGATGCCGATCTGCTGGTCTCGGCGCAGACTGGATCCGGCAAGACGGTCGCCTTCGGTTTGGCGCTGGCGCACACGTTGCTCGCGGGCAAAGATCGCTTCGAACAAGCGCGCGATCCGCTGGCGCTGATTATCGCGCCGACGCGCGAATTGGCGATGCAGGTGAAAGCCGAGATCCAATGGCTTTATGCCGAAGCAGGCGGCGTGGTCGCCTCATGCGTCGGCGGCATGGATGCGCGTGATGAGCGCCGCGCGCTCGATCGTGGCGCTCACATCGTGGTCGGCACGCCAGGGCGATTGGTCGATCACCTTCACCGCGGCTCGCTCCAGCTCACGAGCCTGAAGGCCGTCGTGCTCGACGAAGCCGACGAAATGCTCAATCTCGGCTTCCGCGAGGAACTCGAATTCATCCTCGACACCGCGCCTGCCGAGCGCCGCACGCTGATGTTCTCGGCGACAATGCCGCGCTCCATGGCGACGCTCGCCGGCAAGTATCAGCGCGACGCGCAGCGCGTGAACACGATCAGCACGGCCAAGCAGCACACCGACATCGAGTACCTGGCGCTCACCACCGGTGCGCACGATGTCGAGAACGCGATTTTCAACGTGCTGCGCTATCACGATGCAGCCAATGCGCTTGTGTTCTGCGGCACGCGCGCAGCGGTTACGCATCTGCAGAGCCGGTTCAGCAACCGCGGCTTCTCGGTCGTCGCGCTTTCGGGTGAGCTAAGCCAGAAGGAGCGCACCTACGCACTGCAGGCGCTGCGTGATCACCGCGCCAATGTTTGCATCGCGACCGATGTTGCCGCACGCGGCCTCGATCTGCCGGATCTCGATCTGGTGATCCATGCCGATCTGCCGAAGAACCCGGAAGGCCTACTCCACCGCAGCGGCCGCACCGGACGCGCTGGCCGCAAAGGCACCAGCGTTCTCATCGTGCCCTACCCAGCGCGCCGCCGCACCGAGCGCTTGCTGCGCGATGCCAAAATCGAAGCGCACTGGAGCGAACCGCCTTCGGCGGACGACGTGAAGAAGCGCGACCAAGAACGCTTGCTCGATGATGCTGTGCTGAGCGATCCGATCACCAACGACGAACGCGCGATCATTTCAGCGCTTCTGCAACGCCACGACGTCGATCAGATCGCCGCGGCGTTCGCGCGTCTTTATCGCAAAGGCCAGCCGGCGCCGGAAGATCTCATGGCGGCGCCCGCGAGCGCGCAAAACCCGGCGCGCCCCGCGCCCCGCCCTCAGGGCTTTGACCAAAGCGCCTGGATCACGCTCACCGTCGGTTACGCACAAAAGGCCGAGCCACGTTGGCTGATCCCGATGATCTGCAAAGCTGGCGGCATCACCAAGCGCGACATCGGCACGATCCGCATCGAAGATCGCGTCACGCACGTCGAACTCAACGCTGCAGTGATCGAGAGCTTCTTCACGCATCTCGATGCCGATGGACGGATTGAGAAGCACATCGTCGCCATGCCGATGCGCACGGATACACAGCCGGATCAGCATGAGCGTCCGCAACGGCCGCAACGTTCAGAACGACCAGAGCGTCCGCAACGCCAAGACCGGCCTGACCGGCAAGAACGCAGCGACCGCCCAGCGCGTCCGGGCCGCAATGAGCGTCAGGCGCAGGACGCTCGGCGCGGAAAACCGCCGGCAGGAAAACATCCTGCAGGCGGAAAACCGCCGAAAGGCAAGCCAAACAAAAAGAAGAAGGTTTGGAACCCAGCCGACTAACTGGCCTCGCCTATCCTTCAAACGGTTCAGCAACACTCGCAGCAAGCGCGCGCAACGCAGCGACTGATGCTTGGTCGCCTTGCATGCTTTCAGCCGCATTCGCCGCAACCAACACGCCGTTGCCGGTTTCAGGGAAGAGGCACACGAGCGCATACCAATTGCCGTCCGAGCCTGAGTGCGTAAGCGCCGGACCGCGCAAATTCATCGGATGCGGCGCGGCGCCCCAACCCAATGCCGTGCGCGTGTCACCCTGCGGCGCGTGGACGAAGCGATAGGTCTCGGTACGCAGCAAACGCCCGCGGCCGTGTTCGCCTTGCATCTGATCGATGCAGAAGCGCGACCAATCCCGGAGTGTCATTCGCATTGCGCCGGCCGGCGCGAACATGCGCGGATTGACGTCGTTCAATTGATTGGCGATGCGGCCGTCGACGTGGCCTTGCGGCTCACCCGCACCACCGAACTGGTCGAAACTGCTTGAGTGAATGCCGAGCGGGTCGAAAACCTCGCGCGCGATCAGATCTTCGAACACGCGTCCTGTCGCGTGCTCGGCGCACGCGGCAGCGATAATAAAGCCGGTGTTTGAGTAGGAACTCTCACCACGCGCCGGCCCGACTGGCGCCTCTTGCAGACAGCGATCGATGTAGCGCAGGCGTTGCGCCGTTGGCGACGCGGTGTCGGCGTGGAACGCCATGAAGAAATCCAGATCGGATATGTTCTCAGGCAGACCCGCGCGATGCGAAAGCAGATCAGGTAAAGTCACGCCGCGATAGGCGGCCTGCATGCGTGTCGCGAGATCGGGAAGCATGTCCGACAGCGGCTGCTCCCACGACAACACACCGGCATCGACGAGCTTCGCAACCA
>Ga0075163_10010367_pt1 | contig 12185 bp, 13 predicted proteins | sample JI1023141ADNA_FD_71478 | JGI IMG/M metagenome (GOLD analysis project Ga0075163, IMG submission 71478) | Wastewater effluent complex algal communities from Wisconsin, to seasonally profile nutrient transformation and Carbon sequestration -... | ecosystem: Engineered > WWTP > Effluent > Algae...
CTCGACTATATTATTTGGATTAAAAGCTAAGGTAAGCAAAATCAAGTATTTTTTGGCTACATTTTTTCAAATTAAAATCGTTGTTTATTGCTTTTTATTAGAAATGAAAGAATTGAACAAATTATTGCATAATTCGGGACGGATTCGTCAGCGAATTAATAGAATAGAACTACTATTTTTAAGAGAACAAAAATTTAGGAACAGCCCAGCACAAAACACCCAATATCTACCCCTTCCTACTACTCTTCCTACTACTGCTACTAATCTACCTACTATTGCTACTACTGCTACTAAACAGTGGTTTACAGAGGATTACATTCCCGATATTTGAGGCAAATTATTACAAAATGCCAGATAAAATTATAGTTATATCCTCTCTTGAACTTGCGCAGCTTATTCAAGAGTGTGTGTCAGGGGAAATTAGGAAGATTGCTGCCTTGTTTGAAACAAAAACAGTCGCTTCGGTTTCGGGAAATTCTGAGTATTGTTTCATAGCGGAAGCATCCCGGATTACCGGTCTGGCAATTGCCACAATTAGAACAAAATGCCACCTTGGTGAAATGACTTATTATAAGCCGACAGGCACGAAAAAATTACAGTTTAAAAAGTCGGAGCTTATCGCTTGGGTGGAAAAAAGCAAAGTCAAAAATGTCCAGGAATTAGAAGAAGAACAAAATCAATACTTAACATCAAAAAGAAATAAAAAATGAAAAATGAACCTAAAGTTGTCGCTGTGAAACAAAACGGCAAAACCCCGGATCCAGTTTCAGAATACTATCGGGAATGCAAGTATTGTAAAGAACCCTTTACTGCAAATCACCAGCTGCGTTGTTTTTGCAATGCAAAACATGGTATTCCTAATTATTGCAAGAATCGCTTTAAAGTATTGCTGCAAGGAGCGCGTTTAGCAGGGGAAAATGTTGTGGTCAGTCACAAGGAAGTGGTTCCTACTCCTGCAATTGTTACACCTCAGACTAAAGCTTTTGATGGACCTGTCGCTACTGAGAATATCTCCGAATGGGAGAGCACTTTAGTGCCAGCAGTTATTCCTTCTCCAACACATGAAAATTCTGAAATAGATCTGAGAAACAAAAAGATTCTTGGAGAGTTGATGATTAAAGGTGTGCCCCTTAGCTTTAATATCAGACAGCTGATAGATATAGGATTAGACTTTCAAGTTTATGATACCCGCAAATTATTAAAACAATGTGAACTGGCTTATATTGAAATTGGAATTTACGCTCTTTTCTGGACTACTAAAAACGAAATATTAATAACACCAATAACTGAAATCCTATGGATGTAAACGACTTAAGAAAGATTTTTGGCGGGATGCCAATAGAATCATTAAACGCTGCGCAGATTTTGCAGAAAAAAAAGAACCGCAACACACTAACTGTCGTAGTCGCGATCGGTGCTTTTATTTTAGGTGCGTATGCGATGCATGAATACTATAAATTTAAAGACAAGTCCAAAAACAAGGTGTCATTTTCATAATGAAATTCCTTTGTTGAAATAAAAGAAAAATTTAATTACTTCTATTGTAGCAGAGATATAGCAATTGCAGTTATATCTCTGCTGTCGCATTCTTTTTCCCTTCTATACATAATTATAGCTAATTCATTCTAACCTCATGGGAATTATCAGATTTCAAAATTTCTTTTTTCACATCTTTCATAAGGTGATGAAAAAAATGACTTCATAAAATATTTTTGACTCTGAATTGTTAATGAATACCCTAGATCATTTCTTGTTAGCCACACTTTATGAATTTTCGATACATCTCAAGAATTCACGGGGTTTCTCGGGATTTCTCGGGATTTTTTGAAGAATCCCGAGATTTTACGAATTCCAAAAGGAGTTTATATACAATCGCTATTTTTTTTAAAGGGCTACCTACAAATCTGCCTTATCAAGTCTCCTTTCATTCTCACTGCTCAACTTACGGTTGTTTCGGAAACAAAAACAGGAAGCAACTAATGAAATACTATCTGAAGTATCTATTTATTCTGCTTTTTGTTTATCCGACAAAAAGGGAATATGAATTCAAGAAGCTTAGAAAAGATCAAAAATGAACTATTGACGGGATTATTTTAAAAGCAGTATATTTGTACTAATGCTAAAAAAGTATTCAATAATAATCTTACTTCTTTGTGCCTATACTATTGTATTAGCTCATAGCATTATTCCGCATCATCACCATGCCGATCACCATCCTGAAGGACAGTTCAGCCAACATGACAATCATGACGATCATCATAACAATGAAGAAAATAAAGGTTTGGAGCACGACTTTGGCAATTACTTACATTCAGGAAGTACCGGAGATTTTCATCAACAAACAGAGATCAAAATTTCTTTCGCTTCGGTTGTTACCCTTAACACCATTTCATTACTTGATTTTACGATTAAAGCCTATGAGAGTCCACCTATCATAGTCAGGCCTTTCAATGATCATATTCCAATTCAACTGCATTGCCTATCCTCCAAAGGCTTACGTGCACCCCCTTGCCCTTTAGCGTAAACAGTTAGCCTGTTTGCTTCACACTTTCTATAAAGTGTTCCCTGTTTTTTAATCATCAAATCAATTTATTATGAAAAAAGTAATTGTCATTTGCTTGGCATTGTCCTATTTATTTTCCGCGTGCAATAGCCACGAGCATTCACACGAAGAAGAAAGCGAAGAGCAAGAAGCTCTAGCATACACCATCTATACCGATAAAACAGAGTTGTTTTTAGAATTCAAACCATTGGTGGTTGGTAAAGAAGCACGTTTTGCGGCACACTTCACTCACCTTGGTGAATATTTCAAAGCATTTTCTGAAGGGACTATTATACTCACATTAGAGGTAAACGGAAAGAAAACAACTATTCAGACCGATACGCTAATGGTCCCAGGCATCTTCCGCTTAAGAATGACACCGGAACAAACCGGAAAAGGACGGCTGGTATTCGACATTAAAACAAAGGATATTACCGACCAAATCATTATCAGCGATGTAATGGTGTATACAGATGATGCATCCGCAATAGCAGCAAACCCAAATGAAGAAGAAGGAGGAAGTGATATCAGCTATTTAAAAGAACAAGCATGGAAAGTGGAATTCGCAAACTCTCCATTGAAAAAGCAAGCGTTTAGTGAAATCATTAAAACAAGCGGGCAAATTCTATCTGCTCCCGGTGATGAAATGATAGTGACTGCCAAAGCAAGCGGTATCGTTCTTTTTTCCGGAAACAAAACCGTTATTGGTTCAGAAGTAAATACGGGTACAAATTTATTCACAATATCTGCAGGCGATCTTGCTGAAGGAAATGTTGATTTGAAATATAAAGAAGCGAAAGCCAATTTTGAAAAATCAAAAGCAGATTATGAACGTTCTAGAGAATTAGTGAAAGACAAACTCGTTTCCGAAAAAGATTATTTGCAAACGAAATCCATTTTTGAAAATGCACAATTGACTTTCAATACTATTGCAAAAAATTATTCTTCTAACGGGCAATCTGTTTCAGCAACCATGAATGGTTTTGTGAAAAACATTTTTGTTACAGAAGGTCAGTTTGTTGAAGCAGGGACAACATTGGCAACCATTTCAAAAAATAAAAAACTGATCTTGCAAGCGAATGTTTCCCAAAAATATTTTGCAAAACTTCCTTCCATCGCTTCGTCTAATTTTAAAACAACAGACAATGGAATGGTTTACAGCACACAAGAATTAAATGGAAAAGTAATTTCTTATGGCAAAAGCACTTCCGCAAATTCTCCTTTCATTCCAATAACATTTGAAATTGATAACACAGGTAACTTAATCCCGGGCTCTGTTGTGGAAGTCTATTTAAAATCATTTCCGATTCCTGATGCATTGATAATTCCAACTTCGTCCTTGATAGAAGAACAAGGAAATTTCTTTGTGTATGTTCAAACAGAAGGTGAAAGCTTTCAGAAACGTGAAGTGAAAATTGGTGCGAGTGATGGAATAAACGTCCAATTATTAAGCGGAGTTGCTGAAGGTGAAAGAGTTGTTACTAAAGGAGGATATCAAATTAAATTGTCAACCGCATCGGGTACTTTACCTGCACACGGACACGAACATTAAAAAGAAATTGTCATGTTAAACAAAATAATAAATTTTTCACTTGGCAACAGATTACTTGTTGTTGTTGCATCGGTCTTGCTCATTGTGTTTGGCTCATATATGGCCACTCGTATGGAAGTTGATGTATTCCCTGACTTAACTGCGCCAACCATAGTAGTGCTTACGGAAGCACATGGCATGGCTCCTGAAGAAGTAGAAAAACTCGTAACCTTTCCTATTGAAACATCTATGAACGGTGCAACAAATGTTCGCAGGGTTCGCAGTTCATCGTCTGCAGGTATTTCAATTGTGTGGATAGAGTTTGAATGGGACACCGACATTTTTAAGGCACGGCAAATTGTGAATGAAAAAATCATTACAGTTGCAGAAAGACTCCCTGTTGGTGTTGGAAATCCTACGATGGCTCCACAGTCGAGTATCATGGGTGAGGTAATGTTTATATCGCTCACTGCTGATACAACTTCTATGATGGATCTACGCACCATTGCCGATTGGACAATTCGCCCACGCTTATTGGCAACAGGAGGCGTAGCACAAGTAATAGTAATGGGTGGCGAATACAAGCAATATCAGATTTTGGCTTCTCCTCAAAAAATGAATTATTATAATGTTTCTTTGAAAGAGTTGCTGGTCGCTACTGAACAATCGAACGGAAATTCATCAGGTGGTTTTATAAATGAATACGGCAACGAATACATCGTAAAAGGCATTGGCAGAACCAATGATTTAAATGAGTTGGGGAAATCAGTAATCAAATCTTCAAATGGAAAAGTTATTCGTATTGAAGATGTTGCTGAAATAAAATTTGGTGCGGCTCAAAAAATTGGAGATGCTTCATCAAACACTAAACCTGCTGTTGTTCTATCAGTTGCTAAACAACCTGCAACTAATACGCTCGAACTCACAAGAAAAATAGATGAGGCTGTGGCAGACTTACAAAGCAATTTGTCCTCAGACATTCATATCAATACACATATTTTCCGTCAAGCCGATTTCATTAATGCATCTATCAGTAACATTAAAAAAACGTTATTGGAAGGAAGCGTTTTTGTAATCATCATTATTTTTCTATTCCTGATGAATTGGCGAGCAACTATCATTTCCCTATTAGCTATTCCAATTTCATTAGTCGTAGCAATTCTTACACTACATTGGCTAGGCTACACCATCAACACCATGAGTTTAGGTGGAATGGCAATTGCGATTGGCGCCTTAGTAGATGACGCAATTATTGATGTGGAAAACGTCTTCAAACGATTAAAGCAGAATGCTTTGAAGCCGGAAGCAGAACGAATAAACAAACTCACAGTAATTTTTAATGCTTCTGTGGAAATTCGTACAAGTATCATTAACGCGACCTTCATTATTATTGTAGCATTCGTTCCACTTTTCTTTTTATCGGGAATGGAAGGTAAATTATTAGCCCCACTCGGCATCGCATTCATTGTTGCTCTTTTCGCATCCCTTATTGTCTCAATAACGCTCACCCCCGTTTTAGGAAGTTATCTTTTGGCGGATGAAAAAATGTTACAAAAGCAACACAAGGAAAGCTGGCTGGTAGAAAATTTGCAAAACATTTACACCAAACTTCTAGAAAAAGTAATGAGATGGAAAAAAGCAGCGATAGGAATTTCTGTTGTGCTATTAATTGCAGCACTTGCATTAATGACACAATTGGGAAGAAGTTTCCTTCCTGAATTTAATGAGGGCTCTTTGGTGATCAGTGTAGTTACCTTACCTGGCATATCATTGGATGAAAGCAATAAACTTGGAACTCAAGTAGAAAAAGCCTTACTCACTATTCCCGAAATAAAAGTCACTACCCGCAGAACGGGCAGAGCAGAACTGGATGAACATGCACAAGGCGTAAACTCCTCCGAAGTTGAAGCGCCTTTTGAATTAACAGAGAGAAGCCGTGAAGAATTTATGGCCGAAGTACGTGAAAAACTATCTGCTGTTTCAGGTGCCAACATTACCATAGGCCAACCAATTGGGCATCGTATTGATCACATGCTTTCCGGAACGCGGGCAAATATTGCCATCAAAATTTTTGGCAATGATTTGAACAAACTATTTACCCTTTCCAACCAAATCAAAAATGAAATTCAAGATATTGAAGGTTTGGTTGACTTAAGTGTAGAGCAGCAAGTTGAAATTCCTCAATTGCAAATAAAAGCAAAACGCGATATGCTCAATCACTACGGAATTACAATTGGGGAATTTAATGAGTTTATTGATGTTGCATTCGCTGGAGAAAAAGTTTCAGAGATTTACGAAAACAATAAAACGTTTGATTTAATCCTTCGCTTTGATGATGCAAATCGCGGTTCAATTGAAAACATACGAAACACATTAATAGATGTAGGTGTAAGTGCAAATGACGAAATAATCGAATCCCATATTGACAACACAGGTGTAGGAAGTCAATCACATCATAGAAGAATCCCGCTGCACTACATTGCTGATATCGTTAGCACAAGCGGACCCAGTACCATAAACCGTGAAAATGTACAACGGAAAACTGTAGTAAGTGCTAACGTAGCCGGTCGGGATCAGAAAAGTGTAGTGGAAGAAATTCAGAAAATAATAAAAAAGAAAGTCAAAACACCGGAAGGATATCATATTGAATATGGAGGTCAATTTCAGGCAGAAGCAGAAGCATCAAAAACATTGCTTGTCACTTCATTGCTTTCATTACTTGTGATTTTTCTTTTACTCTATCAGGAATTTAAGAACGTGAAAACTGCGGCCATCATTTTGCTGAATTTGCCACTTGCATTGATTGGCGGTGTATTCAGCATCTATTTAACAAGTGGAATATTGAGCATTCCAGCTATCATCGGTTTTATCACATTATTTGGAGTGGCCACCCGAAATGGAATTTTACTCGTATCTCATTATAAAACATTACGAGAAGAAAACCAAGACGAACAAAATTTTAGTTTACATGATACAATTGTACAAGGCTCAAAAGACAGGTTAAGTCCAATATTAATGACAGCGCTTTGTGCAGGATTAGCACTTATACCTCTTGCAATTGCAGGAGATCTCCCGGGCAATGAAATTCAAAGTCCTATGGCAAAAGTTATTTTGGGCGGTTTGCTTAGTTCCACTCTGCTTAACCTTTTCATAATTCCTATAGTGTATTTTATTATGAACGATAAAAAAAAGTAAAATGAAAAAAATAGTAAATACAATTATTTTCTTACTACTAATGCAAATAATTTACGCCCAAAACAGCGTAGACAACATTTTAAGTAGTGTGACAAAAAACAATAAGACTCTTATTGCCAATGCCCAGTTTGTTGAGGCAAGAAAGTTGGAGTATAAAACAGGTATTTCACCTGAGGATCCTAAAATCGAGTATGACTACCTGATCGGATCACCTGTAGGTGCCGGAAACCAAACTGATTTTAGCGTAACTCAATCTATTGATTTTCCAACATCCTATTTCTCAAAAAAGAAAATGGCAAATCAACAAATTGCTAAAACGGAGTTGGAGTTAAATGCAATGAGACAAAATATCTTGTTAGAAACAAAAACAAATTGTTTCTCCCTAATTTATCTGAATAAAAAACAGGCAGAATTAAAACGAAGGGTTACACAGGTAAGTCAGGTTTATGAGGGCTATCAAATCAAAATGAAAAACGGAGAAGCCACAATATTAGACGTAAACAAAGCACAATTACTTTTATTAAATCTAAAAACGGAATTAGCACTTAATGAAAGTGAAATCAAAAGAACAAGTTCAGAACTGACTGAGCTAAACGGAGGCATTGCAGTAATACTTCCTGATACAATTTATCCAATAACGCCTGCAGTTCCTGATTTCATACAGATGGATAGTCTTATTGAAGCGAACGATGTGATCGTAAAAATATTCAGCAAGGATAAGGATATATCTTCCGCAAAATTAAAAGTTACCAAAGGTCTTGCTTTGCCAAAAATTGAAGCAGGCTATCATTCACAGGCAATCTTGGGTCAGAAATACCAAGGAGCACATCTTGGGTTTTCAATTCCATTGTGGCAGAACAAGAACACGATTAAAACAGAAAAAGCAAATTTATTATTTTCGGATCTACGGATTTCTGAGCACCGAACAGAACATTTTTATGAAAACCAACAACTGTATGAAAAGTATGCTGTATTAAAAAACACTTTGTCTGAATACAATAAGATATTCAGCACTATCAACAATACAGAATTGCTTAATAAATTACTAAAATCCGGAAACATAAGCAGCATTGAATATTTCATGGAATTATCCTACTTTTATAGTGCCTATGATAGTTATTTAAAAGCAGAAAACGAATACAATCAGTCAATAGCAACACTTTATAAGTATCAGTTATAAACGTATCATTAAAATGGACCAAATCAATTTCAAACCTAAAATCAATAAGAAGATGACAACCAACAAAAAACTAGCAATCACAATTGCTTTCGCGTTATTTATTTCAATAGCATCCTTTGGACAGAAAAAAGGTCTAGATACTGTAGTTATTAAAACTATGATCTATTGTGATCATTGCAAAAAATGTGAGAGCTGTGTAGGAAGATTAGAAAAAGAATTCTATTTCGAGAAAGGAATTAAAAGGGTGACTTTAGATGACAAAGCAATGACTTTGACTATTGTGTATGACCCTAAAAAAACAGATGCAACTAAATTAAGACAAGGGGTTTCAAAATTGGGTTTTGATGCTGATGATATTAAGGCTGATCCTATAGCACTGGCAAAATTAGACGATTGCTGCAAGAAGCAATAAAATCATTTTGATAAAAGTTAGGCTTTAGCAGGTGCTAATCACATCTGCTTTATTTGCTATATTTGATAAAGCCTATGCAAACACTATTTAGATTTTTCAAAGAGTTCAACCCGCTTCCAAAAGAGGCAGAAAAAGCTATTGCAGAAATATCAAAGATCATTACTGTCAAAAAAAATGAAGATCTGCAGCCTATCGGCCACACCTGCAAAACAATTTATTTTATCAATAAAGGACTTGCACGGATTTATTACTTTAAAGATGGAGTTAATATAACCGAGAGTTTTGCATTTGAGAATAATATTATAGCACGTGTTGAAAGTCTTTTTACAGGAAAACCTTCCAGAAAAGCAATTCAGGTTTTGGAAGACACAGAACTTGTTGCAATAAACTCAACATTACTTTTCAAATTGTATGATAAACATCCTGAGATCGAACGATTGTTTCGTTTAATATTTGAAGTGGCTTATGTTGGAACCGTTGATCGTATAGAGGGAATGCAATTTCATACTGCCGAAGAACGATATAACGCACTTATGAAAGAAGCTCCCGATGTATTAAAAAGAGTTCCATTAAAACACATCGCATCCTATCTGGGAATCACCCAAGTCAGCCTTAGCCGTATCCGCGGAATAAAGTGATTATTTATCATATGTTAAATGTTCCCCGGATTTGATCGGGTAATTTTGCTTTGAATTAAAAGCAAGATTATGAATACTGTAAAATTAGGTCTCAAGGAAAACTGGCAACAATTCACCCTTCTTGTAATAGTTAATGCTTTTGTTGGTGGTATGGTTGGTCTTGAAAGGTCAATCCTTCCTAAAATTGCAGAAGCTGAATTTCATATTGCAGCCAAAACCGCAATCCTTTCCTTTATTGTTGTTTTTGGAATTGTAAAAGCGATTACGAATTACTACACCGGTATACTTGCAAACAAAGTAGGGAGAAAAAATTTACTCGTTCTTGGTTGGTTGATAGCTATTCCTGTTCCGTTTATGCTGATGCATGCACCCAATTGGAATTGGATTATAGCTGCTAACATTCTGTTGGGAATTAATCAGGGCTTAACCTGGTCTAGTACTGTTGTCATGAAGATCGATCTTGTAGGTGAGAAAGAAAGGGGTTTTGCAATGGGATTGAATGAATTTGCCGGTTACATCGCTGTTGCTGCTGTTGCATTTCTTACGGGATGGATTGCAGGTAATTACGGACTAAGACCTTATCCATTTTATATTGGTATTGCACTTTCACTTGCCGGACTGATCACAAGTTTTTTATTTATTAAAGATACAAGGCATCACGTGGCAAAGGAAAGCGAAAACAGCAATATTCCAAAGCTTAAAAATACATTTTGGGATACTACGTTATTTGATCGCAATCTCGGTTCTGTTACACAGGCCGGACTCATCAATAATTTAAATGACGGAATGGTTTGGGGAATTTTTCCGATACTCCTCGCTCAAAAGAATTTTAGCATAGAACAAATTGGAATTATAGTGGCAACCTATCCTGCTGTTTGGGGACTAGGACAACTTTTTACAGGAAAAATGGCGGACTTCTTTTGTAAAAAGAGTTTACTTTTTTGGGGAATGTTTCTTCAGGGTATTGCACTACTGTTCTTGATCTTTGCATCCACGTTCACTCATTTTATTATGCTTTCTGTGGTGCTTGGTTGGGGAACAGCCATGGTTTATCCTACTTTTTTAGCAACCATCGCTGAAAATACCAATCCACAGGACAGAGCCAAAAGTGTCGGCACATTCAGACTTTGGAGAGATCTGGGATATGCAATCGGTGCGATACTTACCGGAATCATTGCAGACGCTTTTGGAATTAGCGCATCAATTATTGTTATTGCCTTACTAACTATAGCCTCATCTTTTATTATCGAAGTCCGAATGAGATGCAGAACAAATTCAGTCAAATTAACCGAATGGTTTTTCAAAAAAAATAACAAGCAAAAAAATGGAAAAGAAAAAATCTATAAATCTTGCGGAACTAAATGAGTTGCTTAAAAGCACAAAAGGCATAACAGTTATTGATGTCAGGAGTCCTGAAGAATTCAAGGAGAAGCATATCTCATTTGCAATTAATATTCCGATTGAGCAGTTGGAAACAAGAAAACATAATCTTGATTTAAGGAACACAATTATTACTGTGTGTGGAAAAGGTGGTGGTCGGTCAGAAAAAGCGGCAAATTTTATTCGAGAGAATTATACTGCGGAAGTTTTCTTTCTTCAGGGAGGAACTTTTGGTTGGTTTGAAAACGAAAAATTAATTTAAATAGACACTATGAAGATTTTGATAATAATTAATGATGCTCCTTACGGAACAGAAAAAGCATGGAATGCTCTAAGAGTTTCGATGCAATTGCAAAAAGATTTTGAAGAAACAGAGGTTCGTGTGTTCTTAATGGCAGATGGCGTATTTTGTGCGATACCAAATGAAACAACCCCAAATGGTTTTTATAACATTGAGCGAATGATAGAATCTGTAATTCATAAAGGAGGAAAAGTACGATTTTGTACCACTTGCGGTGAAGCAAGGGGCTTAAAAAGCATGAAACTGATTGAAGGAACTGAATGGAGTGGAATGAAGGAATTAACGCAATGGATTATGGACAGTGATAAAGTGATTAATTATTAATTTTTGTCTTATAAATTTCGTATCTCATATTTCAATACTTTAGAATCTCTTAAGATTTATGGGGTATATTTATGATATGAAAATTCTACTTATAGAAGATGAACCTGAATTGAGAAAATCAATTAAGCAGTACTTGTATCAGGAAGGGTATGTGGTTGAGTCGGCATCGGATTTTGTAAAGGCAACGGAGAAGACTGAGGTTTACGATTACGATTGTGTTTTAGTGGATATAACCCTACCTAAAGGCAGCGGATTAGATATTGTAAAAAGATTAAAAGAAAATAACTCAAAGGCAGGAATTATTATTATTTCAGCTAAAAACTCTTCAAGTGATAAAATCAAAGGGCTTGATTTAGGTGCGGATGATTATCTGTCAAAGCCATTTGATTTAGCGGAATTAAATTCCCGAATTAAAGCACTTATTCGCAGAAGAAATTTTGATGGCAACAAGTCTATTGTTGTAAACGAAATCAGCATTCTCCCGGATCAGAGACAGGTTAATGTGAATAATGAACTCGTTTCATTAACAGCGAAGGAATACGACCTCTTATTGTTTTTCATATCGAATAAAAATAGAGTTGTTTCAAAAAACACTATTGCAGAACATTTATGGGGCGATGACTCAGACCAAATGGATAGCCATGATTTTATTTATGTTCATTTAAGAAATCTTAGAAAAAAA
>Ga0075163_10010368_pt1 | contig 12185 bp, 9 predicted proteins | sample JI1023141ADNA_FD_71478 | JGI IMG/M metagenome (GOLD analysis project Ga0075163, IMG submission 71478) | Wastewater effluent complex algal communities from Wisconsin, to seasonally profile nutrient transformation and Carbon sequestration -... | ecosystem: Engineered > WWTP > Effluent > Algae...
CCTTCGTTGCGCAACAATGCGCACTTGCGTCCATTTCCCGCACCCCCGGTGGGGGAATGCGCACGCGGTTGCACGATGGCAGTTGCCACCGGCGAGGGGCCCTGTCCGGTTTTCGGACGAGCCAGACAAGCCAGACGAGCAGACCAGCCAGACCAGCCAGACGAGCCAGACCAGCCAGACCAGCCAGACCAGCCAGACCAGCCAGACCAGCCAGACCAGTCAGACGAGTCAGACGAGTCAGACGAGTCAGACGAGCCAGGCTCTGGAGGCAACCAGCCGGACCGACTCAGCCGATCGAGCGCGCGGAAGCCGACGTCTCGTCGAGCGTCACGCCATCACCGGACGCGCTCGGACGGCGCATCAGGTACGACAGCGTCAGCGTGGCGGCGATCAGCAGGATGATCACGGCCAGCGTCAGGCCGCCCTGGCGACCCGAGCGATCCCCATCGCGGTCGAGGAGGATCGGCGGCAGGAACGTCCGACGACGCTCGCCCGCACGGCGATCTTCGAGCACGCGCTCGGCACCATCGGGATCGGCATCGTCGATCACCGCGACCAGAGCGGGCGCAGCGGGCGACTTGCGCCACGACGGCGGCGCGGTGACCGCGAACGGCGGCATCCGCGGAGTCCACGCCAGCTGGACGGGCGCGTCTTCCTCGATGCGCTCGAAGCGGCTGGTCGACGAGTCGGTGTCTTCCGCGACCTCGATCGACGACGCGGTCTCGACCGGAAGCTCGGTCTCGACGTGACCATTGATCTCGCCGTTGATCGGGCTCAGGTCGAACACCGAGCGCCACTCGACGACGGGCTCGGTCGGCTCGACCGGGGTGGCAACCACGGCGGCCTCGGCGGAGATCGTCTCGAGCTCGGACGGCGCGCTCGCCTCGCTGACCTCGATGGGCTCGACCGACTCGACGATCGGCTGCACCGAGCCGCGCGGCTTGCGACGGCGCTTCGGCGCGACAGGCTCTGCCTGGACGTCCACCTCGGCATCGAGCGCGGCGGAGATGCCTTCGCTGACATCGGCGGCAGCAACGACGGGCGTCGGCTCGACCGGCGTGCCGGTGGCGACCTTGCGGCGGCGCTTGGAGGTGCCCTCGGAGGTCACCGTTGCCTTGCGCGTGCGCTTCTTCTTGGTGGGTGCGGAGGCCTCGGCGGGCACCACGATCTCGGCGCTGAGGTCGACGTCGGCTGGCGGCGCGACGACCACCGCTTCGAGCGGCGCGACCTCGATCACCTGCGGCAGCGAGATCTCGACCGACTCGCTCGCTTCGGCTTCGACCGGTGCTGCTTCGATCGCCTCGCTCGTGACTTCGACCGAGTCGACGGTCGGGATCTCCATGCTACCGGCGGCGAAGCCGGGCTCGTCGCGCAGGATCTGCGGCGTCTGCGGGGCGCGGGCGCGGGCGTTCGGCGCCAGCTCACCCATGGCATCGATCACCGCGCGCGCGGCGACTGCCGGCGGGACCTTGCTCGCGCCGTCCTTGAGGCAGGCGGTGTAGCGGCGCAACGCCTCGTTCTCATCGAGCCCCACGCAACGCGCGAAGCTACGGACGAAGCCCTTCACGAACACCTCGGCCGGCAGGCCATCGAGCCGGCCCGCTTCGAGCCGCTCCAGGGTACGCACCTGGATCTTGGTGATCCGGGCAACGTCCTCCAACGACAGGTTCTTCTGGGCGCGTCCGTTGCGAAGCCACATCGCCAACGACATCTCCGCGGTCCCGATATGGGAGGAGGAGCTGGTGCGTTGGAGGTTGGATTCGCGATTCATGGAAAGCGTGACGCGCTAGTTGCGCGCTGTCCGTGGTGGAGCACCGAGTGCCCCGCCATCCGCGCGGCACTGAGACGCGATGCAGCTCCGCGGCGACAACTTGAGACACGCATCACGTGCGCGCCTTGCGTCGTCAACGAGCCCTTGTTGCATCCGCGTCTTCATCAGGTAGAGGCTTGCTTCCTGCGACCCGCACGACGAGTCTTCCGACACCGTCTGGAAAAGTTCCGCCGCTTTTTCCCACTCCTCGCGGGCGAAGTAAACCCTCGCGAGACGATAAGTTGCAACGCACATGTTGGGTTGGAACTGGATCGACTGACGCAGCTCTTTGGCCGCTTCGACCAGCTTGTCTTGGTGGAAGAACGACCACCCCAGATGGGCCCGGGTCAACCCCGGCGAATCGAGCCGCATCGGGTTTTCCAGGGCCTTTTCGAAGTATCCCGCCGCTCCGGAGTAGTCCTCTAGCAGGTTGTGAACCACCCCTCGGTTCGCGTAGCCCTCGCCATAATCGGGCGTCAACTTGGTGGCCTGTTCGAAGTCGAGATCTGCCTTCTTGAGGTGGACGTCGAGATCTTTCTGGGTGATCTCGGCATCCACACCGGTCAGGCACGACTCGATCTCCAGGGTCCGCATCGTGTCGATCGCCCGGATCATGTGGACCAGGCCCCGGATCACGTAGGCCTCGTCGTTCGTCGGGTTGAACGCCAGCGCGCGATTGCTCTCGGTCTCGGCGGCCTCGAGCTGGTGCTTGCGCAGGAAGTCCTTCGCGAGGTCGAGCCGGGTCGCGCTCTTCGCGACGTCCTTCTCGGAGTGGCGAACACCACAAGCTGCCAAGATCACGAACAAACCTGTCGCTCGGAGAGGGCTCATGTGACCACCACTATCAGGTAGCGATCGTGGGCGCGAATTTGCGGCTTGGGTTAGAACGGCATTCGACGATGTCACGCACCTACCCCGGGCCGATCTCCCCGACGTCCACGCCCACCATCGGTGGCCTCTACGCCGAGCAGTTCTTGCCCGCCGGGACATCACGGGGGGTGGTGGTGATCAGCCACGGCTACGCCGAGCATTGCGGGCGCTACCGCGAGCTCGCCCACGTCATCACCGACGCGGGCTGGGCGGCGCTGTCCTACGACGTCCGCGGCCACGGCCAGTCGCCCGGCGTCCGCGGCTACATCGACAAGTTCGACGCGTACCTCGAGGACCTCACCCAGATCCAGCGCGCCGCGCGGGCGCTGATCGCGAAGGACGCCCCGCTGGTCCTGCTCGGCCACTCGCACGGCAGCCTGATCACGCTGCGCGCCCTCACCGACGAGCGACCGATCGAGTGCACCGCTGCGATCGTGTCGTCGCCGTTCCTCGGCCTCAAGCTCGCCGTCCCCGGCTACAAGAAGCTGCTCGCGCGGATCGGCTCGAAGGTCGCGCCCAAGCTCGCGCAGCCGAACGCGCTCAAGGTCGAGGACCTGACGTCGGACCCCCAGAAGCAGGCCGAGCGCCTCGCGGACAAGCTGTGCTTCGACATCGCCACCGCGCGCTGGTTCACCGAGGCCTCCGCGGCGCAGGACTACGTGTTCGAGCACGCCGCGCGGATCAAGGTGCCGACGCACTGGCTGGTCGGCGGCGCGGATCCGATCGCCGATCCCTCCCGCTCGAAGGCGGTGGCCGACAAGGTCCGTGGTGCGAAGTATCACGACCTCGCGGGCCTCCGGCACGAGGTGTTCAACGAGACTACGCGCGACGAAGTGTTTGCCGAGGTCACCAAAGTCCTCGCAAGCCTTTGATTGCTGGCCGGCGTCGGCGGGCTACCCGACCGGCTCGATGTCGACAATTGGCGTGATCAGACCGCTCGCCTATACTCGTCGTAGTTGGGTGGTGGGCGGCGTGTTCCTTGATCCCTGAGATCGTCGTCTGAACTGCCACCGGCGGTGAAGTGATCCTCGATGAAGCTCTTCGCGTGCATGTGTAACCAACCCCAGCGGCTTGCTGCCGCGCTGGCACCCGTGCGTGCCACGCTGGTCGCGCAGCCGCCGATCAGTCGATGGGGGCTCGGCTACATCCAGGGCGGCGACGTGCTGCTCGTGCGCACGCCGAAGTCGAGCGCCGTCCCGGTGGACCTCGCGGGGCCGCTCAACGAGATCGCCACGGACACCGCGATCGCACAGGCCGTCGAGGACAAGGGTGGGCTGTACGCCGGCACGGACAACACACCACCGTTCCGCTATCGCCGCTGGCTGTTCGCGCAGAGCAGCGAGGTCGCCCCGGGCACCGCGATCACCGCGCGGCTGCTCGAGCACGTGCCCGAGTACCTGCGCCGCAACATCAAGGGCCGGACGCCGAGCGAGATCATCTTCCACGTGTTCCTGTCGATGCTGCACGACGAAGGCAACATCGACGACCCGAACCTCCCCGACCATGCCACGCGCCGCGCGCTCGCCGCCACGCTCAAGCTGGTGAGCCTCGAGGTCGCGAAGCTCGAGGCGCCGCCGGCGATGGGAAACATCGCGCTCACCAACGGTCGCTCGATGGTGGTCGCGCACCTCGACGAGCCGCTGCGGCTCCGCCGGCTCACCGTCGCCAACGACAAGGGCGAGCAGCTGCCGGCCACGCCCACCACCACGGGCAGCGGCAACGTCGATGCGTTCCGCGGCGTGCTGCTGGTGTCCGGTGGCGATGGTGATCCGAAGGCAGGCTTCGAGGACGTCCCACCCAGGCACGCGGTGCTGGTCAGCCGCGATCTCCAGGTCTCGTTCGCCGAGCTGACTCCCTGAGCTGACCGGTCGGTCGGCGCGGTTCTCACCGCCTCGTCAGCGATCCGCCGTTCAGGTCAGCGGTTGGCCCTACGCCGTGGGTTCGCGCGGATCCGCGGTCTCGCTCGTCGCGATCGGCCGCGCGACCGGGATCCCCTGTGCCGGTGTCTCGGTCGGCGGCGGTCCCTTCATCCCCTTCATCACGCTACGGATGCTGATGCCCTGCGTGTACGCGAGCAGCACGCCGGTGATCACCACGATCACGCCGCTCGACACGCCGAGCCGGATCACCGTCGGCACGCTCGCCAGCGCCCAGTGGACGCCCCAGCCGACGATCGCCGCCGCGATCATGCACAGCGCGACGCCGCCGATCGCCTTGCCGTACTCGAGCAGCGACCACTTGGTCGACTGCACGATCATCCAGAGCAACACCAGGAACGCGATCGGATAGCCGACGGCCCACGCGATCGCGACCGACAGCATGCCGAGGCGATCGCCGAGCAGCATCGCGAAGCCGAGGAACAGCAGCGGCAACAGGATCGTGGCGACCAGCGAGTACGCGAACGTGCGGTGCGGCTGGCCGATGCCGTCGAGCAATGGCGGCAGCACGTAGCTGATCGAGCGCACGATCGCGACGATGCAGAGGATGCGCACGGCATCGGCCGCATCGACGTACTGCGGGAACACCACCGCGAGCAGCTCGTCGGCGACGACGAACACCACCGCCGAGTACAGCATCACGGAGATCAGATTCAGCCGCGTGAACGACACCAGCTGGGCGAGCAGCCGCTCGCGCTTGTGGCGCAGCTTCGCGAACGCGGGGAACGCGATATCGACGACGACCGCCGAGATGATCCGCACCGGCTCGAGCACGACCTCGTACGCGAGCCGGTAGAGGCCGAGCGCGTGGTCGCCGAAGAAGTAGCCGACGACCGGGTAGTCGAGGTTGGTGTAGAGGTGGAACAGCAGCTGACTCGCCGACGTGCGCGCGCCGAAGATCACGTGCGACTTGGCCTCGCGGAAGCTGAGGATGAGCTGCGGCTTCCACGGGTGGCAGATCTGGACGCCGACCATGGTCACCACGCCGCGCGCGAGCGGGCCGAGCGCGAAGCACCAGATCCCCCACCCGCCCCACGCGAAGCCGACCTTGGTGCCGAACTCGGCGAGGTTCGCGACCACGCGGATCATCGACAGCTCCTTGAAGCGGAGCTCGCGCTTCATCAGCGCCATCGGCATCAGGTAGATGTTCTGCCAGACCAGCTTGGTGCCGTAGGCGACCAGCATCGAGCCGATCACGGCGTGGCCGTAGAACGCGGTGGCGAGCGGTGCGCACGCCACGATCACGAGGAACAGCAACCCCGCGAGCAGGACGTTGAACCAGAACACCGCCGACGCTTTGCGCGGGTCGTAGTCCTCGTGCTGGATGACGGCGGTCGTCAGGTCGGTGGCGACATCGAGGATCGGGAAGATCCAGATGCACTTGGTGACGACGCCGTAGTCGGTGGTGTCGATCCAGAAGTTGAGGATCAGCAGCGTCGCGACGACGTCGAGCACGCCGACCAGCGAGCTCGCGACCCCGATCCACGCGAGGCCGCGATTGACGCTCTTCTGCATGTGGAGCGACTGGCCAGCATCACTCACGGGGGACCCAGCCTACCCGATGGCGAGGCCCCGGGTCGCGCGCGCGGGTGCTCGTGTCACCTGCCGCGGCGTTGCAGCGTTGCAACGACTCAGCGGGCGAGCTTGTACGCGGTCTCGGAGAACGTCTTCTTCACCTTCGAAGCGGGCGCGGCCCGGAGCAGCTCGAGCGCGGCGTCGTGCAGCTGGTGCGCGCGATCGACGCTCGCGGCGTCGAGGTGCGGGCTGATCGCACCGGCGCGAAGCTCGAGAACCTGACGCGCGGCATCGGCGCCGTGGAGCTCGTAGACCTGGCCGGCCTCCTCGAGGGCACGCGCCATCAGCGCCGCCTCGATCGCGGCGACCGTCGACGGATCGATGACGAGGTCCGCCGCGTCGTCGACGACCTCCGCGATCGCCTGCGTGCCCGCGCGACGGAGCTCGCCCGACGACGGCTGGGTCCAGCCGAGCTCGACCTTCGCCAGGGGGACGGCTGCGCCTTCCGGCGGCGTGACGTGCATCCGGACGACGACCTTGCGGGTCTCGCCGGCGCGCAGATCCGAGATCGGGATGATCGCGTGATCGCCGACGTGCCCGATCGGATAGCCGTAGGCGGCGGTGATGCGGGCGTACGGCGACTCGGTGAGCACCAGCTTCGCGTTGGTCGCGAGGGTGTCGTCGAGGCCGCCGAGCTCGCGCGCGAACATCGCGTCGAGCCCGCTGGTGTCCTCGACGAAGTAGTAGTTGCCGCGCGCGATGTTCGCGAGCCGGACCATCGTGACCTCGTCGAAGTCGAGCCCGACGCCGACCGAGCTGATCGAGATCCCGGTTTGTGCAGTGGTGGCTGCGTGCTCGGCGAGCTCGTCGCGGTTCCAGATGCCCTCGTTGGCCTGGCCGTCCGAGATCAGCACCATGCGGCGCAGCCCACCTCGGATCGGCGAATCGCCCAGCTCGGCGCTGCCGCGGTCGAGCCCGCACGAGATGCAGGTGCCGCCCTCGTCGACGATCATCTCGATCGCGGCGCGGGCGCGCTGCTTCGCGGCCTCGGTGGCGATCGCCATCGGCGCGACGGTCTCGTCGGCCGACGAGTAGGTCACGATCGAGAACGCGTCCGTGGGCGCGAGCCGGTCGACCAGCTTGGTCGCGGCGTGCTTCGCATCGAGCAGGGGCTTGCCGCCCATCGAGCCCGAGCGGTCGATCACGATCACCAGCGACAGCGGGGCACGCTCACCGGTGGTAGTGCGGGGGGCGGTGACGGTGATCGCGACGTCGTGGTCCAGCGCGCCGGGCAGGATGGCCGACGGCAGCCGCGCCTCGACGCAGATGCCGTCCGCGCAGTAGCTCCCTCGGTCGATCGGAGCGGGGGCGGCCCGCTGGGTCAACACGAGGGCGGCGGCGACCGTCCCGGCAGCGCCGGCGATCGCGAGCGAGGTTCGGGCTCGAGCTGCGATGAGCATTGCCATATCGACGTCCAGTGTCGTCGATCGGGTTCAAGGTTCTGCAAAGACTTCAGACCGCGCACAAACGTCCTCACAGAGATCTGAAGAGGATTAGACCTGAACGATGATTCAGGTTTCGAAGTGCTTGATTTGAGAGCCACTTTGCAAGCCTTCCTACATTGGTAACCTCGCGTCTCTCCCTGACATTCGTCAGTAAGCAATTGATGCTTGACCCATCGCGTTATCGGTACTAAACGGGCCCCATGACGAACGCTCAAGAACGGAAAGCACAGGAACGGCAGGCTCGCCGCCGTCGCATCCAGGAAGCCGCTCGGACGGTTTTTGCCGAGAAGGGCTACGCCGGCGCCTCGATCGAGCTGATCGCGCGGGCCGCCCAGCTGTCGGTCGGTGCGATTTACCTCTACTTCCGGAGCAAGGAAGACCTCTACGTCTCGCTGATCGAAGACACGCTGATGGCGTTCGACGTCGAGATGGGTCGCGTTCGTGAAGATGTCGAAGTGTCGGCGCGGCTCCGCGCCACCTGGGACGTGCTGGTCAAGTGGGCCGAGCGCGACGCCGAGGGTCCGCGGATCCTCCGCCTCCTCGCGCAGCCGGCGATCCGCCCGCAGCTGTCGGACGAGGTCGTCGCGGCCGTCTCCACCGGCATCGGCCACATCCAGAACCACATGGGCGCGTGCATCGCCGACGGCATCCACGCCGGCCTGTACCGCCAGGTCAACGCGCGAGAGATCGCGGACCTCGCGTGGTCGGTGCTCCTCGGCTCGCTCGACGCCGCCGAGATGCACGCGAGCCTCGGCCTCCCCACGGAGCCGCTCGCGACCCGCACGGATCGGGCCCTCGCGTTGATCGAGAGCGCGCTGGCTCCGCAGGTCGCCGCGACGCTCCGCGCGGTCGCGTAACGATCGCTCGGGTCGCTTCGACCTCTACCAACGCCGTGCGAACCGCAGTCCTGCCATCAGGTAGTGACTGCGGTACGACCCGGCGTTGACGTTCGTCACGTCTGGATTTCCCAGTGGTGCGAGTTGCGGCACGGCCGCGCTCGTCAACGGGACGTCGACGCTCGAGAGCGCGACGAACCCCGCGGCAACGCCGATCTGCCAGCCGCCATCCTCGTAGCCACCGCCGATCCCGATCAGGTGCTTCGCGGCATCGACGGCGAGCACGCTGACGGTCTCCGTCGGAGCAGCCGCGGTCTCGTACGCGTAGCCTGCACCGAGCATCAGCTTCGGGCCGTGCCACTCGATCCCGATCGCGGGGGCGAAGCTCGTCTTGTAGTTGCGAGGGATGGTCATGCGATTCAGCAGCAAGGGCCCACCGGCGACGTCCTCGATCGTGACCCCGTCGGGAGTCAGCGTGACGTTGTCGTGCATCGACCACAGCTCGACGTCGATCGCGGCCTCGATCCGCAGGCTCGGCACCGGCCGCCACTCGACCCCGGCGCGGAGCGCGGCGGGATACGTCATCGCGAGTGCCGCGCGATCGCCTGCCACCGTGGCGTCGTCGAACAGCAGCGCACCGGGCAGATCGACCGCGAGCGTGCCGGTGCCGGCGACCTTGCGCGGGCCATCGATCGCGAGCCCGAGCGTGAGCTGCGGCGCGGCGTCGTACTGGAGACCGAGCGAGCCGGTGATCGACAGCGCGTCGGTCTGATCGAGCACGAGCCCGAGGTCGAAGCTGGGATCCTCGGGCGCGCAGGTCATCGTCTGCGGACAGCCCGAGGCCACGATCGAGAGCTTCGTCGTGGTGACGAAGTTCGACAGCGTGGCGCCGACCCGCAACCGATCGCTGACCTTGTAGCCGACGCCCGCGGTGACGATCACGTTGCGCGTGCCGTCGAGGCTGACCGAGGCGTAGCGCTGCGGCCCGTCGGGAGCGTAGCGATGGAATGTCTGGTCCGGAAACGCGACGCCGCCCGCGATCACCAGCCGATCGCCGATGCCGAGCGCCCCCGCGATCGTCGGCACCAGCGTGCCGGGCTGCTGGTTGGTCTGGCGCGGGAAGACCGCACCCGAGGCGTCGAGCCGCGTGTAGTCGACCGCCTGGTAGACCAGCGAGACATCGAACAGCAGCGCCTGCCGCTTGTCGCCGGCGAGGTGCCCGAGCCCGCCCGGGTTGAGCCACAGGGCGTCCGCGTCGTCGGCGCCCGCGATCAGCGCCCCGCCCCGCTCGAGCGACCGCACCCCGTGGATCGGCAGCGTCAGCCCGCCCGCGGCGGCCGGCGTCGCGATCAGCAGCGGGAGAATGAAGTTCGCGGCACGCACGGGCGTCACGTCAGTTGGCGACGAATGGCAACGTCACACAAGCACGGGCTGGCTGCTACCTTCGGTGTTGTGCAGATCTGCACCGCCTGTTCGACGACCTCGCCGGAGAGCTCGGGACGCTTCTGTCCCGCGTGCGGCGGGATCCTCGCGCCTGTCACCGAAGCGGCCGAGCGCGACAGCGCGGTCGCGTCGACCCAGTCGCTGACCGCGCAGAGCGAACAGGATCGCGGCAGCCTCGTCGGCATCGCGGTCGATGGCTACACGATCGAGGGCGTGATCGGTGGGGGCTCGTTCGGAAGCGTCTATCGCGCCCGGCAGACCAAGCTGGATCGGATGGTCGCGATCAAGGTCCCGACCTACGAGATCGCCTCGGATCCGGTGATGTCCAAGCGGTTCGCGCGCGAGGCCAAGGCCGCGGCGGCGATCCATCACCCCGGCGTGGTCTCGATCTACGCGGTCGGCGCGCTGCCCGACGGGCGACCGTACCTCGCGATGGAGCTCGTCGCCGGGCAGCCGCTCGATCACATCCTCGCGAACGGACCGATCGGCGCGGTGCGCGCGCTCGGCATCGTGCGCCAGATCGCGAGCGCGCTGTCGGAGACCCACGCCGCCGGCGTCGTCCATCGCGATCTCAAGCCGACCAACATCATGTGGCGGCGCGATCGCAACGACGACGATCTGATCACCATCGTCGACTTCGGCATCGCGTACGCGACGCCGGGCAACGCCGACGCAACGAGGCTGACCGCGAACAACCTGATCGGCACGCCCCACTACATGTCGCCCGAGCAGGCGCACGGCGAGGTGGTCGATGCGCGCGCGGATCTCTACGCGCTCGGCTGCCTGCTCTACGAGCTGCTCACCGGCGAGACGCCGTTCGACGGCTCGGGCTTCGAGGTCCTGCTCGCCCACCTCGGCAAGCCGGTGCCGCGGCCGAGCGACAAGATCGCCGAGCTCCCCGAGAGCATCGATCGCCTGGTGCTCGCGCTGATGGCGAAGCGGCCCGCCGAGCGCGTCGCGAGCGCCGACACGCTGGTCGAGCTGATCGACGATACGCTCGACGGGATCGAGGACGCGCTCCCCGAGCCGCCGAAGGCACCGCGCAGCAGGCGGAAGACCGCCGCGACCAAGAAGGATCGCCCCATGCTCCCGATCCCGCCCTCCGCGCTCGAGGGGCTGCCGATCGAGCCGCAGCCGCGACCACCAGCTGCGGCGCTCCCCAAGGCGCGATGGATGGCCTACGGCGCCGTGCTCGCCTTCGCCCTCTCGATCGGCGGCCTGCTGATCGCGCGCGCGCTCGCTGGCCCGGAGGTCGCGGCTCAGCCCACCGACGATCGCGAGCCGACGGCGCGCCGCGAGATCTTTCGCGACGACGGATCGCTCCGCCTGCGCGCGTGGGTGCCCGATCCGCTCTACATCGGCGAGCGCCGGATCTGGATCGAGCTCCGCAACAAGCTCGGCGCGCTGGTCCCTGCGACCGAGTTGGTCGTCATCGCCGAGGCTCCCGATGGCAAGTCCACCGGTGGCGTCGCCCGCCCCCGCTCGTCGAACCCGGACCAGTTCTCGTTCTTCTTCGACTACAAGATGTCCGGGACCTACCAGATCCGGATCTTCCCGCCCGAGACCGCCGCACTCTCGTCGACCACCTTCACCATCCCGATCGACGTCCTCGGCCGATAATCGGACACCCGGCAACCGCCGTCGTGCACCCTCTTGCACGACTCGCGCAAAGGTCCCCTCCGGGGGTGCGGGAGACGACGCGCAAGCTCGCGAACGTGCGCAATCGAGAACGACGTCGAAACGTCGGACAGCCGGGACAGCCGGACAGCCGGACAGCCGGCGGCTACTCGTCGTCGTTGCTCGGCTTGCCGTTCGCGTCTTCCTCGGAGAAGTTCACCTTGCCGTTGTACTTCTCGCCTTCACCGAGGATCTTGAAGCGCGCCGAGCCGAGCACCTTGCCCTTGGCCTCGACCGTCATCAGCAGCTGCTTGTTGACGCCGATCGTCTTGCGATCGAGCACGATCGAGCTGAGCAGCGAAAACTGACCGCGCGAATCGGTGAACTGCTCGACCGTGGCGACCAGCACCTGGCCCTTGCCCGCGAGCTCGTAGATCTTGACGAGGTACTCGACGTCGTTGAGCGGCGCCTTGAGGAACGCGGCGAAGTAGATCTTCCAGTTCTTCTTCTCCTTGTCCTCGTAGAAGTTCTCCCTGGACTGCTTCTTCACCTGCGCGTTGAACGAGGCCAGGCTCTTCGCCGAGCGCGGGTAGTACTTGTCGCTCAGCATGATCCGGCCGGCGAACATCGGGTTGGATTTCTCCTTCTCGAT